>Ga0210398_10004734_pt1 | contig 12726 bp, 11 predicted proteins | sample IncBWC4OmetaG_FD_161047 | JGI IMG/M metagenome (GOLD analysis project Ga0210398, IMG submission 161047) | Forest soil microbial communities from Barre Woods Harvard Forest LTER site, Petersham, Massachusetts, United States - Inc-BW-C-4-O | ecosystem: Environmental > Terrestrial > Soil >... | reverse complement strand
TGATGACCCACACGGCGGGGTTCACGTACGGATTTTTCGGCAATACGCCAGTGGACAAGATGTACAACGAGCAGAAGGTGCTGCAGTCGCAATCCCTGCAGGAGATGATCGACAAGCTGGCAAAGATCCCGTTGCTCTACCAGCCGGGCACTCGCTGGGAATATAGCGTGTCGATGGATATCCAAGGCTATATCGTTGAAAAATTGTCGGGCCAGTCGATGCCCGACTTCATGCAGCGGAACATTTTCGCTCCGCTCGGCATGAAGGACTCAGGCTTCTTCGTTCCGAAAGAAAAGCGGAACCGGTTTGCCACACTCTACCGGGAGGACCAAAACGGCCGACTTGCCGCGGATGCGACGGTCGGGGGAATGCCCACCGATTATGCTGCGCAGCCCTCGATGGCCTCGGGCGGCGGCGGGATGGTCTCTACGGTGGAGGACTACCTTCGTTTCGCACAGATGCTCTTGAATGAAGGCGAGCTGGACGACGTTCGCATCCTGGCGCCAGCCACAGTACAGCTCATGACCTCGAACCACATCGCGCCCAGTCTCATGAAGGGCGAGAATCCAATCGGTCCGCGGCCTGGACTGGGGTGGGGTTACGATTGCGCGGTCTTCACGGATCCGCAGCAAGCGGCCGCAGTGGTTGGAAAAGGCACCTTCTGGTGGCAGGGAGCGGCGGATACGTGGTTCTGGGTGGATCCGAGTGATGATGTGATTTTTGTTGGCATGACACAGCGAATGCTTGGCGCCAAGTGGCCTGCGGTTGCGGCTTTGAGCCAGCCTACCGTTTATCAGGCGCTGCTGAAGCCGCGGATTTGACATCCTCCTCGCCCTAAAGGGCAGGGATTCCTACAGAGCCGGAATTTGGTCCGGTCTCTTCGGTTACTTCCTCTCACAACCAATCTACTTCAGGACAACGAAGAGGCTTTACTTTTGGGCTGCCCGTTTATAGGTCGACGTTTCGACGTTTCCTCGAATCGAGGCCATAGAAACAGAATCAATGCCTCTTAGCGGCTTCCTCAGTTTTGGCCTTTAGGTTAGCAAGAGTGGTTTGCATCGTCTGAATTTCTTTTTCGTTAGTGGCAGGCCGGATTAACCACGAGCCGTCTGTATGGCACGCACTCTGTCGAGTGATCTTCCTGGAAATCACCCTCACGATCGAGCGCGCACCTGTAATCGTCACACCTTCGGTAAAGCCTCTCCCGACATCAGGATCGGCCGTACCAGCTCCACCGCAATGGCCACGAATTCTTCAGCGGAAGCTCGTTCCGGGGTATTGACCCACTGTTTCACGGCTCCGTAGATTGCCCAACTGGCAGTAGCGGCGATTATCTCTTCGGGGATGCGACGCTCGACCGGGTGATGACGAAATCCATCCAGCAATATGACCCTGATTTGGTCGATCACCGTCGCCTCTACGAACGGCTCGAACTGGTGCTGCTTCGAGGACAGTGACTTTTGCACTTCTGCGAGATAGTCGCACACCGCAAGAATGATGGCCTGAAATGCCGACGAACAAGTGCCGTCAAATTGCACATGTCGCTGTGCCAAGAGCTCCAGAAAGGTTACCCGGATTAACTCCTCTAGAAGCGCGAACTTGTCAGGATAGTGCGCATAAAAGGTCGCCCGGTTCAGCGCCGCGGCTTCGGTAATCTCCCGGACCGTCAGCTTGTCGAACTCCCTTTCTTCCAAAAGCTGCTTCAGAGCTTCCTGCAAGAGACGGCGAGTCCTTCGTATTCGCGGGTCCAATCGCTCGCATTCTTGTTGAAGCATCCACCCTCCATCAGACACTCAAGTATAACAGACTGCGTCGAGTGTTGACTATCCGACGTATGTTGTGTTAGCTTAAACAACAGTTGTTGATTAAACGCCATTCGATGGCTAAGGAGAACGCACCAATGCCTACGCTTCTCAAGTTTGACTCAAGCCCCATGGGCGACCGCTCGATATCCCGAAAGCTAACCACTCAGTTTGCCGCAACTTGGTTGGAAACCCATCCCGGCGGCACGGTCATCACGCAAGACCTTACTACGCTGGGCCTCCGACCCGTGGATGGCTCATGGGTAGCCGCTGCTTACACACCCGACGTCGATCGCACCTCGGAGCAGCGGAAGCTCCTGTCTCTCTCCGAGCGTTTGATCACTGAGTTACAGCAGACGGATGAATACGTCTTTGGCGTTCCTATGCACAAACTTCAGTATTCCTTCCACGCTCAAGCTTTGGATCGACCAAGTGGTCCGCGCCGGCAAGACTTTTGCTTATACGCCCTCGGGCCCCGCCGGGTTGTTGACCGGCAAAAAAGCGACGCTGCTCGTGGCGAGCGGCGGGGCCTATGAACAGGGCACAGCTTTGGCCTCCTTAAACTTCGTGACCCCCTACCTGCGCACGGTGTTTGGCTTCATCGGTATCAAGGACGTAACGATTATCGCTGCGGAGGGTACCTCTCAACTGATGAGCGGAAAAGTCGATCCGCATTCGTTCCTCGCGCCCTTCCTTGAGAGGGTTCAAACGCACGCAAGTCTGTAATTGACACTCTCCTCGCCCTAAGGGGCGAAGATTCCTGCGGAGCCGGGTTTTGGTCCGGTGTCTTCGGTGGGTTCCTCCCACGACCGCCCTGCTTCAGCGGAGGACAACGAAGAGGCTTTACGTTTGGGCTGGCCCGCCCATAGGTCCTTCTTGGGGACGAGCAAGTTTATGACAGAAGCGAAGAAAAAGCAAAAAGAAAACCTTATATCCCAGGCTTAAAAACGCCGAGTCTTTACGGCTAAGAACGGTAAATGAATCCACGCATACGGAGAAAAATATGAAAATCGCATCGTTGATCGCACGGATACTCTTAGGCCTGATTTTCCTAGTTTTCGGTTTGAACGGATTCCTGCAGTTCATCCACATGCCGCCGCCGACGGGTATCGCTGGCCAATTCTTTGGCGCCCTCTTCGGGTCACATTTCTACGTTGTCATCTTCGGCGTGCAAGCCATCGGTGGACTCCTCCTACTCGGAAACCGATTTGTCCCCCTGGCGCTGGTGCTGCTTGGCCCCGTCATCGTAAACATCTTTTTCTTCCACGCGTTGATGGCGCCAGCCGGTCTTCCCCTGGCCATTGTCGTGGTCGTGCTCTGGACAATCGTCGCCGTAGGCAACAAGCAGCACCTCGCGGGGATTTTTGTTCAGCGCACAGAGTAGGATAAGTTCCTCTCACATCCGTCACCGCGACCACCTCGCCGGGCGCGAGCCTGAAAAAAATGCTTCCTCATCTTGCTTGCCAGCCTCTAATCATGGCGCGGCAAGGCATGACGCGGCGGCTCAAGGCGCATGCCGTCGTAAGCTCCGGTCCGGCTTGTGGAACGGCGTCCAGATCTAAGCGCTGTGAGCGCTGGCTAATCGTCGAGTCGCAAAAGCCTGTCCGGGGCTAAGAGGTCTTGGCAAAAGTGGCGGGGGCGCTTTTGGCACGCGCGTAATTTCGCTGATTCAGCTCGGAGAGTCCTTTTTCGTGCCTAGCCGAGAAAATAGAAGGCCAAAGCATGGTGATGGGATCACGATCTCCTTTAAAGGACTTGCCTGGTCCGTGGTTTCTCTTGGTGTCGTTTTTGTGGCCTTCAATTCAGCAGGCCTGAATTGACGAATCCGCCGTCACGGCGGAGCTGCAAGCACCAGGGGAAGTAAAACTGATACTCCGTACATGCTGTTACAACTGTCACCAGTACACGATCAGGAAAATACTTCCTGATGATGCGGTTGAAACGATTGCAACTTTTGCAGTGCGCCGAGTCCTTACGATTCGCCTTCTGAGGTCCCGTTCCTGTCTAGTGCGCTGCGCCCGGCGCTGCGGTCCTGACCTTATGGGTAAGGAAAACCAGAGGCGCCCCGATCAGGCAGGCGCACCCAAGCATCCAGAAGCAATCGAGAAAGCTCAGAAATGACGCTTGCTGCTGAATAATGTGCGCCAGTTGCGCCTTAGCGTGCACCGCCGCATCTGCGGCGGAGAATCCGCCGCTGGCGAACTGCCGCGACAACGCAGCCAGTCTCTCCCGGTAGGGAGGATCATAAGGAGTAGCATGGGCGACCAGAACGGACTGGTGATACTGCGTCCGCCGAGCAAGAAGGGTGGTAACAAACGCAATCCCAAAACTCCCGCCCTGGTTGCGGAACAAATTGGTCAGGCTCGAAGCCTTGTTGTTTTTATTCTTGGGGAGATAAGAATACGCCAGTTGACTCACGGGAACAAAGAGTGGCGCGATCCCCAGCCCCTGGATAGCGCGAGCCAATGCGATGTGCCGGTAGTCCGTACCCAGATCAAAGCTAGCGAAGTGCCACATGGCGAACGCAAAGATGAAGTATCCGGTGAAAATCATCGGCTTGATGCCCACTTTCGGGAGAAGCCTCACGACCAGCGGTGCTAGAGCCACGATGACAAATGCGCCTGGCCCTAGAACCAGCCCGGCGTCTGTCGCGGTATAACCGTAGAGGCTCTGCAACATCTGCGGGATCAACACGGTCGATCCGAAAAGAGCAAATCCAAAAAGAAAATAATAAAAATTCGCGATCGCGAAATTCCGATCTGCAAGCAGACGGATCTCCACCACCGGATCCGGATGCCGCCACTCCCAGTACACGGCGGCAATGATTGCCACAAGTGCGATTGTGAAAAAGAAGACAATGAATCTGCTCTCGAACCAATCCTCGGTCTGACCGCGATCGAGCACAACCTCGAGGCATGCAAAGCCCAGAGCCACGAGAACAATCCCAAGACCATCAACCCTGAGCTTTCCATCCTTGCGCGCAGCCTGCACTTCGCGCGTGAACTCAGGAGGGTCAGAGACCAGCCGGCTAGTCAGAATCACAGACAAAATCCCTATGGGAATATTGATAAAAAAGATCCAACGCCAACTCCAGTTGTCCGTGATCCACCCGCCCAGCGGGGGCCCGATCACCGGTGCTGTCACAATGGCCATGCTATACAAGGCAAAAGCCGCGGGCCTTTTCGTCGGTGGAAATGTATCTACAAGAATCGCCTGCTCGACCGGAGCCAGCCCGCCGCCCCCAATTCCTTGCAGTACACGAAAAAAAATCAGCAAACCCAGCGAAGGCGCCAGCCCGCAAAGCAGCGAGCTTGCGGTGAAAAGCACGACGCAAACCATATAGTAGCGTTTGCGGCCGAAAACGCGACTCAGCCACGCCGAAAGTGGAAGCACGACGGCATTGGATACCAGATAACTGGTCAGCACCCAGGTGCTTTCGTCTACGCTGACAGCAAGTCCTCCCGCAATATGCGGCAAGGCGACGTTGGCGATCGCCGTGTCCAGGAGCTCCATGAACGTCGCGAGCGTAACGGTGATGGCGATGACCCAGGGATTGATCGGGGGCCGGTAAGCCGACGGACTCGGCGCAGGAACCATATGGTCTGGACGCTTCTCGCGAAGGGCAACTTCTTCGATGCACAAAGAAACCGTTCGGTCGCATAAATTGTATGCTATGCTCCCTGTTGAGACCAGTTGGTCTCTTCGAGCAAGCGGGAGGAATTCCGGAATGCGCAAAGGCGAGCAGACCCGCCAGGAAATCATTCATAAAGCGGCGCCCCTCTTCAATCAGAGAGGCTTCGACGGGGCAGCCCTCTCCGACCTGATGCGGGCGACAGGTTTGGAAAAAGGCGGAATCTACCGCCACTTCGACAGCAAGCAGCAGCTGGCGGGTGAGGCCTTCGACTACGCATGGCAACTTGCCCTCGATAAACGGTTCGGAGGCACACAGGAAATCAGCAATACGGTGGACCGCTTGAAACAGATCATATGGAACTTCCGTGATCGCCGCGCCGGTCTCGTGCCAGGAGGATGCCCGCTCCTGAATATGGCCGCCGATTCAGATGACGGTAAACCCGCGCTAAGAACCAAGGCCCGCCGGGCTTTTAGGTCGTGGCTCGGTCGTCTGCGATCCATCGCAGAGCAAGGCCAAGCGCGTCGCGAAATCCGCTCCGGCGTCGACCCCAGCGAGCTGGCCACACTCATTGTCACATCGCTCGAAGGCGCCTTGATGCTGGAACGACTGCAGAAGAACCCTGCGCCGTTGAACATTGCTTGCCGCCACCTTGAGGAATTCCTCGAAACAAGAGTTCGTGCGAAACAGTCCAAAGTTCGGGCGGAGAAAACATGAGTACACCCGACGCAAGCCTCCAACCAAACCTCGGGAGTAAGTCCAAGGCGAATGACATGCCAGTGGGCCGTCTCATCGGCTTTGAAATAAAAGAGGTCACGCATGGGCGTGCCGTTGTCACCCTCGCGGCAGGATCGCAACACGCTAACCCCATGGGCACCCTCCACGGCGGAATCCTTTGCGACATCGCCGATGCCGCTATGGGAGTAGCGTTCGCGAGCACCCTCGCCACTGACGAATCTTTCACGACCATCGAACTCAAGATAAATTTCTTCCGCCCCGTGTGGGAGGCTGCCTTGAAGGCCGAGGGCAAAGTAGTACGCCGGGGGAGCAGTCTCGGATATGTCGAGTGCGAAATCACCGACGAGAACGCCCGCCTGATTGCCAAGGCGGCCTCGACTTGCCTGGTTTTAAGAGGCGAGCACGCGAAGGGGCGTTAGATCAAGCGTTCCAGCGAAAGTTCGCTGGGTTATGAGTTGCAAATCTTGCCGAGAAGCGGGCTCTTTAGAAGTACACTTTCGAGGAACCAAACGGGTGGGTGGTTGAAGATGGCAGCCAAGTCGAACATCACTAGACCCTGGAACCGCGCTGCCCCGACTCCTCGGTTCAGGAGGCGTAGGTTCATAAAGATCGCCGCCCTCATGAGTGCTCCACTTTTTTTGTGCGGCGTCGGCGGTTGCCATAGATCCCCCGTTCAACCCGTCACGGTGACAGTTCTCGATCCCGAGTGGTCGCAGCCCGATGAACTCCCGGCCGCGCAGCAAGAGTCGGACGCATTCACGCGTGAGACAGGAATTCTTGTCAAACACCTTCCGGTCCCCGAAACCTCTCTCAGCCAACTCGGCCTCTGGCGAGAGTTACTCAAAGAAGGCGGACCCACTCCCGATGTCTTAGCGATTGATGTAGTCTGGCCCGGCATTCTGGACGAGTATCTGATTGATCTGAAACCCTATGCAGCCGAAGAACTCTCTTCCGAGGATCCAGAATTGGTCGCCAGTTACACGGCAGGCGGCAAAGTCGTGGCCTTGCCGTATCACCCGCAGATCGGCGTTTTGGCCTACCGGGTCGATCTTCTGCGAGAGTACGGCTACCAGCACCCGCCGACAACATGGGATGAACTTGAGAAGATGGCCGCTCGAATTCAGGCTGGCGAGAGAGCCAAAGGCAAAAAGGATTTTTGGGGCTACCTTTGGCAAGGAGCTGCAGCAGAAGGCTTGACGTGCAATGCTTTGGAATGGCAGGTAGCCGAAGGAGGCGGTCGAGTCATTGAGAATGACCGGACCATCAGCGTGAATAATCCGGCTGCGATCCGTGCGTGGCAGCGCGCCGCGCACTGGATAGGCTGGATAACACCCCCCAGTGTAGTCGCGTACCGGGAGCTGGACTCCATGAACGTGTGGAACTCCGGAGGAGCAGCTTTCAGGCGAAGCTGGCAGTCGGATTTTCGGCTGTCGCATTGGCAGAATTCTTCCCTGGGAGCCGTAACTGGTTATACGAGCGTACCTGGTGGCCCGGGAGGAAGAGCATCCACACTCGGTGGAACCGGTTTAGGCGTCTCCCGGTCTTCCGCTCATCCTCTTCAGGCGATTGCATATATACGATCTCTGGTTCGCCGAGACATCCAGTCCAGGCAAGAGCGCGCGCATTCCGAGCCGCCCGCACAGCCCGAGCTATATGATCTGCCGCTGGATCTCGAGCCCTATGCACTTCCTGCCGCGTCGGGTCAGACGAGGGGAGGTCTGGTTGCTAGGCCCTCCGTTGTTTCCGGCCAAGCCTACGAGGACGTCACGAAAGCCTTCATGACGGCGGTCCATTCCGTTTTGACTGGCGAAAAAAAAGCCCCGGAAGCCGCCGCAGTCCTGGAGAAACGGCTCGTCGAAATCACCGGCTTCAAGACAGGTCCTCCCTCAACCGGAGGCGCGGATGGGTCGTAAGCACCTTGAACGATTCGCCTGGTTTCCCGGGGCCTCTTTGGTTTGGAGTCGCTTGGCCGGTGCTCGGGGACATGCTATAGACTGAGGCAAGTGATGGGGCCTAAGACAATCAGCGGCGAGCCTGGCAAGTGGGCGAAGCATGCCCGAATGAGGATTCCAAGCCTCGACCGGCTGAACATCGGTCCCCGTTTAACGCTCTTCTTTATCTTCATCATCCTGCTGATGTTAGGCGGAAATGCTCTGCTCCTCGGGCAGTTTCACTTGGTCCGCCTTCAAGCAGATCGTCTCACTGGCGTTGACCGGGAGTTGATCGCTGTTTTGCGCTTTCAATCGGATCTCTTATCGTTTCATGCCAAGCTAGATGAGCTCGCCGAGTCCGAAGATATCGAGCGTTTAAAGAGGGAAGCCGGGCCTCTAGGCACAGTTTTATTTCAGGATACCGAGCGGACCAGAAATGCACTAGCTCATTTACCCGCCGAGGCGCATCTGGATCCCACGTTTCTCCCCACTGTCGAAGCGATTGAAAGCACGTTGCCTTCACAGCTCGAAGCCATCACAGGATTAGCTACATTGGGCGATTGGGGGGCTGTGCGTCTCCGCTTGGCTAACGAAAAAAAGCCGCTGGAAGCCCAAACCTCCGCGCTGGTCAAGAACATTGACCAGCAGGTCAGTGAAGAGCAGGCAGAGGCGGTGTCGCAGGTGGAGCGCCTACAAAAGCGGATTCTTCTGATTGTTCCGGTGACCGCCGTCTTTACTTTGCTGATTGCGGCATTCCTTGGTTTGGCTATCACCCGCAGTATTACAGAGCCGCTCGGTCTGCTCATGGAAGGTTCGAAGGCCTTGGCCCGGGGCGAGTTCCAACACCAAGTTTCGGTGATCGGCCGGGACGAACTCGCCGAGCTTGGCCAGGTTTTCAACGATACGGCCGGGAGACTTCTTTCTCTCTATGAGACTCTGCAGAACAGCGAGTCATATCTCGCCGAAGCCCAGCGGCTCACGCATACCGCGAGTTGGGTCTGGCGGGTAGCGGGAAGAGACGCCTTGCATCTGTCCGAGGAATGGTATCGGATCTATGGCTTCGATCCAAAAGAGGGCATGCCGGGTTGGGAAAAACGGCTGCAGCGAGTTCATCCGGAGGATCGAGCCAGGTGGCAAGAGGCCATCGAGCGAGCCATCCGTGAAAAGTCGGAATACGATCTGGAATTCCGCATCGTTCTGGGGGACGGCACTGTCAAATGGGTTCACACCTTCGCCCACCCTGTTCTGCAAGCATCCGGGGAGTTGGTGCAATTCGTGGGTAGCTCGGTGGACATCACCGAGCGCAAGCGCGCAGAACATACGCTACGGCGAAGCGAAGGCTATTTAGCGGAAGCGCAGAGGTTGAGCCACTGTGGAAGTTGGGCTTGGGATGTGCGGACCGGTGCCATCTTCTGGTCGCAAGAGAACTTTCGCATTTATGAATGTGACCCCGAGAAAATAAGGCCCAGTTGGTCATATATTTTCGAAATGCTGCACCCCGAAGATCGGCAAGGGGTCGCGCAGAGAGCGAAACTAGAGTCCACACAAAAAGACACGGTGGATTCGGAGGGCGATTTTCGAATTGTTCTTCCAGACGGAAGGATAAAGCATCTTCACTCTATCGCTCACCCCCTGATAAATGAGTTGGGCGAAATCATTGAAGTCGTCGGCACCACCATGGATTTGACCGAGCAACACGAAGCGAGAGCGGCTCTCGAGACTGCTTTTGAGGAAATAAAGGTATTAAAGGACCAGCTCTATAAGGAGAACATCGCTCTCCGCGAAGAGATCGACAAAGTCTCTATGTTCGAGGAAATCGTCGGCTCTTCGGAACCGCTCCGCCGAGTCCTCGTACAGGTCGCGAAGGTGGCTGCCACGGACTCCACGGTTCTTATCCTCGGCGAGACCGGTACGGGAAAAGAGATGATTGCCCGGGCCATCCATCGGCGGTCGAAGCGCCGAAACCGGGCTTTTATCCGCGTTAACTGCGCGGCGATTCCCCCCACCCTCATCGCGTCCGAGTTGTTTGGCCACGAGAAAGGTGCGTTCACCGGAGCTTCTCAGCGCCGTCTCGGAAGGTTTGAGCTGGCCGATGGAGGCACAATTTTCCTTGATGAGATCGGTGAGCTGCCGGCTGAGACCCAGAGCGCCCTCCTGCGAGTGCTCCAGGAACGAGAATTTGAACGGGTGGGAGGCAGCCAATCGGTTTCAGTGGATGCCAGGGTTCTCTCCGCCACAAACCGGGATCTCCGGGCGGCCGTTGATGCCGGCACTTTCCGGCAGGACCTTTTCTATAGGCTGAATGTGTTTCCGATCCATATGCCCTCGTTGCGCGAACGTGCGGATGATATCCCCCTGCTGGTGGAATACCTTATTGAGAGATACGCAAAGAAGGCCGGCAAAAAAATCCGAACTATCGATAAAAAGACCCTGGCGCTGCTTCAAGACTACCAGTGGCCCGGCAATATTCGCGAATTGCAAAACGTGGTCGAGCGGTCGGTTATCCTATGTGATTCGGAAACCTTCTCCGTTGATGAGACATGGATTAAGCGCGAGCTGCCCGGCGATCTAACCGGGTTAAAAACCTCTTCCAGGGGCCTCGGGCGGCTAGACGAGAGCCAGGAGAGGGAAGTCATAGAAGCCGCTTTGGCGGAAACGGCGGGCCGCGTCTCGGGGCCGTCCGGGGCGGCCGCCTTACTTGGGATCCCACGCCAGACGCTCGAGTCCAAGATTGCCAGCTTGGGAATCAACAAGCACAGGTTCAAGTCGGTCTAGCGCTCGGAAGGGAACCCCGAGCATTTAGCCTATCGGTCTAAGTACGCCGTCTTTTTTCCAGCCCCATGCGGCTCACTCGCCGTTAAGTCCAAGCCCCGCTATTTATGGTCCTGTAACAGTCCGTTCGAGAATCCTCAAGCGAATTGCCGAAAATCAGCAAATGCCGAAATTGGGCGAAGATTCCACAAGAAAAATCATTTGTTTTCAGCTACTTGAAAAGGTTGGCGGATTGCACCGTCTATTGCGCGGAAACCGAAGGATGACACTTAGAATTGAAAGAATCTCGGATGGCCAAAAGTCCATATTTCGCCTGAGCGGGCGAATTGAATCGGAGCATCTCGTGGAGTTAAGAGCAGAAATCGAAGGTATGGGAGCGGGAACCGTGTTGGATTTGGAACATGTCACGCTCGTGGACGTGGAAGGAGTGCGTTTGCTGAGCGATTGCGAGTTTAGGGGGGTCGAACTGGTTCACTGTTCACCCTACATCCGGGAGTGGATCGCCAGAGAACGGAATCTCTAGCAGAAGACTTGGGGGGAGATGATATGGCTTGTCAGCGCCTGGTTGCTTACATGGACGAGAATCTGGTGGGGGAAAACTTCGCGCTGCGCGACGAATACGAGGGAGCAGGCGAGAAGACACTGGTCGCGGCCGCAAAGTACGGGCAAACGGTGGCTTTCGATGTGCTTTGCGAACGGCTTGCGCCAAGGATTCTCAGAGCTTTATTTCGCATAACCAAGAATCGCGAAGACGCGGAAGATGCTCTCCAGGATTCATTTCTGAGCGCCTTCCTTCACATCGGGAAATTTGACGGCAGGTCAGCCTTTTCAACGTGGCTGACGCGGATCGCGATTAATTCTGCCTTGATGATCCTGCGGAAAAAGCGCACTTCGCACGAGATTTCGCTGGAAGGTTCGGCCGATTCCGATCCGAAGGCGCCTTCGTGGGAGATGCCGGATCACGCTCCAAACCCCGAGAAACGTTACGACCAACAGGAACGGGAGAGCATTCTTCGTGGCGCGATCAGCACCTTGCGGCCGACAATTCGCAAGGTCATCGAGCTTCAACAGTTGCAGGAACATTCGATGAAGGAGACAGCGGCTATCATCGGTATCTCTGTTCCTGCCGCAAAGGCGCGCTTGTTTCATGCGAAAAAAGCGCTGCGCAAAGCTCCAAGACTCAAATCCATCAGGCCTGCCTATAGGAAACATTCCCATTTGCCTTTTATCGTACGATCCACGCCGGGCGGCAACCGCGCAACTGCCAGAGCAGTCTAAGGCATCGCGGCGGAGTAGGACGCCGGTTGTTTCCGAGTCCGACTTCATTGGCGACCAAGCGGTCGCTTGCTGCATGAGAGAAACCGCCAAGGAGGTTCGCATGAGACTCAAGAATAAGACGGCGCTGATCACCGGCGGGAATAGCGGTATAGGGTTGGCAACCGCGCGATTGTTTGTGGCGGAAGGCGCGAAAGTCGCTATAACAGGGCGGAATCAATCTACTTTGGATGCTGCGGAGAAGGAACTGGGGTCGGGTCTGGTGGCACTGCAAGTCGAGATGACGGACGTCGCGGCTATTGAGAAAGCTGTAGGGGCGGCCGTCGCAAAGCTGGGCCACCTGGACATCCTGTTCGCTAACGCCGGAATTGCTCGTGTAACGCCGGTCGGCAAAACATCTCTCGATAAGTTCGAGGAGATTCTGAAAACTAATGTTACGGGAGTGTTCTTCACCATTCAGGCTGCCGTACCTCACATGAACGCGGGCGCATCGATCATCCTCAACGGCTCCGTCGTCGCAAGTCTTGGCAACCCGGAACGCTCCGCGTATGCCGCCAGTAAAGCTGGTGTTGCGGCC
>Ga0210398_10004733_pt1 | contig 12728 bp, 8 predicted proteins | sample IncBWC4OmetaG_FD_161047 | JGI IMG/M metagenome (GOLD analysis project Ga0210398, IMG submission 161047) | Forest soil microbial communities from Barre Woods Harvard Forest LTER site, Petersham, Massachusetts, United States - Inc-BW-C-4-O | ecosystem: Environmental > Terrestrial > Soil >... | reverse complement strand
GGCTTCAGCTCAGGTTGCGTAAATTGAGGCAGCGGCGGCAAGCTGGCTTTGCCTGCCAATTTGAAAGCGAGAACGCGGCTGATGTTCTGCAAGCGACCGGATTTGAGTGCGGGTTCGCCACTAGCGAGCGGAAATACACCACCCCAGCCGACCATCACGGCTAGGTACTGGTCGCCGCCGACCGTATAGCTTATGGGAGCGGCGACTACGCCGCTTTGCGCGTCGGCAGACCACAGCTTTTTGCCTTTGTCGGCTTGATACGCTTCGAGATCGCCTTGCGCGTTGCCTTCGAATACAAGATTTCCGGCCGTTGAGAGTATTCCGCCGTTCACGGGGCTGCTGCGATCGACGCGCCAGATTTCTTTTTGTTGAATGGGATCCCACGCCGATAGGTGTCCCTTGATGCTGTCGAGAATGCCTTTCTTCACTTCCGGTTTTTGCGGCATGCCGCCGGCCACGAAGTCGATTGCGGTATTGAAAGCCAGATTCCTTTCTTGAAAATGTACTTCGGACTTGTAGAGGAAACCGGCCTCTTGTACAGGAATGTAAACCAATCCCGTCTGCGGACTGTAAGACATGGAGTGCCAGCTGTGGCCGCCCAGCGGTCCCGGAGCGAGCGGGGCTGCTTGGCGGCCTTCTTCATAGCGCGCGCTTACGCTCTCGAGCGGACGGCCCGTCGTGGGATCGATTCCGGTTGCCCAGGTGACCGCGGTGTACGGCTTGGCGGAAATGACTTCTCCTGTGGCGCGATCGAGGACGTAAAAGTAACCGTCTTTCGGAGCTTGAAAGAGAACCTTTCTCGGTGCGCCACCGATGGTGATGTCAGCCAGAATGATCGGGGCAGCCGAATCGTAGTCCCAGGCATCACCCGGCACTTCCTGGTAATGCCAAAGGTACTCACCCGTTTCAGGTTTGAGCGCCACGATCGAGCTGGTGAAAAGATTATCTCTGCCTTGCGGGCTGCGCACGCGGCGGTTCCAAGGAGTTCCGTTGCCCGTTCCGATGTAGAGCAAATCGAGCTCGGGATCATAAACTATAGAATCCCACACTGTTCCACCCCCGCCGAGCTTCCACCATGCGCCGCTCCAAGTTTTCGCGGCCTTCTCGAGCGCCGGACTTTCAAACGGCTTCGAGGGATCACCTGGGACTGTGTAGAAGCGCCATGCGAGCTTTCCCGTGTCCGCGTCGTAGGCCGACACGTAGCCGCGCACACCCATTTCCGCGCCGCCGTTGCCGATGAGCACCTTGCCCTGCACGACGCGCGGCGCGCCCGTGATCGTGTAACGATACTTGGGATCGATGGTGAGAGTTTCCCATGTGGGTTTTCCGGTGGACGCGTCGAGGGCAACGAGGCGGCCGTCGAGTGTGCCGACAAAAACTTTTCCGCGCCAAACTGCGACGCCGCGATTCACCACGTCGCAGCACGCATTTACAGCCCACTCTGGCGGGACCTTTGGATCGTAGGACCAGAGTTTCTCGCCCGTCGCCGCGTTCACGGCAAAGACTTTGCTCCAGGCTGTTGAGAAGTACATTACTCCATCGACTACAATCGGCGTCGCTTCCTGTCCACGTCTGCCGTCCACATCGACGTACCACGCGAGCCCCAGCTGGCCGACGTTCTGCTCATTGATCTGTCGCAACGGGCTAAAGCGCTGCTCGCTGTAGGTCCGCCCGTAACTCATCCAGTTTCCGGGTTCCTGATCCGCTTGCAGCATTCTAGTTTCATCCACACGGGCCGGCGTGGCAGCTGGCTGCGCATTTTCTCGGCTGTCGCCGGGCGAGTGGCATCCCGCGCTTAGAAGCGCCAAACCGATGGCGAAATTTTGAAGCATTTCTCGCTGCATGAAAATCCCTGCTGGTGTCGAATTGCAGAAACGCCGCACTGCATTTCCGGCCCAGCTACTGTCCAACCCCAGCGCTTACTCTCGAGGGCTATCTATATATACTTCATCCCGTGCGCTTTCCAAACAAAACGACGTCCTGGCGAGAGACGCAATTCTTTGTTGCGCCTGCTCCTCCAAGAGTCTGTAATAGTTTTGGGACGTTCGACGTCGGCCACAGGAAAACTCAGAGAGAAGCGGAGCCGACGCAAAAGATGGAAGTGGAGGAAAACCGGAAAATGATGACCAAGGTAGTGCGATTCCATGAATTTGGCGGTCCCGAGGTAATGCGATTTGACTCCCTCGAGGTCGGCGAGCCGGGCGCGGGCGAAGTGCGGCTGCGCATCGAAGCGATCGGAATCAACCGCGCGGAGGCTGCTTTTCGGTCCGGCCGATATATCGAGAAGGCGCAACTGCCGGCACGTCTCGGCTACGAGGCCGCGGGGGTCGTCGAGGCGCTCGGCGAAGGAGTTGCAGGTTTTTCCGTGGGCGAGCCAATTTGCGTGATGCCTGCATTTTCGATGAACCGCTGTGGCGTTTACGCCGAGCGCGCAATCGTTCCGGCGTTTGCATTGCTGAAGCGACCCGCGGGACTTGGAACGAAGGAGTCGGCGGCGATATGGATGCAGTACCTGACCGCTTACGGAGCACTTATCGACATCTCCGAAATTGGAGCGGGCGACGCGGTGGCTATTACCGCGGCTTCCAGCAGCGTAGGGCTTGCCGCCATCCAAATCGCCAACCACGTTGGGGCCGTCTCAATTGCGGTGACTCGGACGGCGGGCAAAGAAGCGGCGCTGCGAAAAGCTGGGGCGGCTCATGTCATCGTGACGGAGAAGCAGAATCTCGAAACGGAACTGCTGCGCATCACCGGAAGCAAAGGCGCGAAGGTTGCCTTCGATCCCATTGCTGGTCCGATCGTCGCGTCACTGGCCGCAGCGATGGCGCGCGGAGGCTTTTTGATTTTGTACGGGAATCTCAGCGGGCAGGCGCAAAACACAGTCTTTCCGTTTGGACCATCCATGTCCAGGGGCTTCAGCATGCGCGCGTATGTGGTGTTCGAAATTATCCACGACGCGCAGCGATTCGAGCCGGCGCGGCGCTTTGTGGAGCAAGGTCTCGGCGAGGGCTGGTTAACGCCCATCATAGCGAAGACGTTTCCTTTCGACCAGATCGTCGAGGCACACCGCTACTTAGAGGGGAACCAACAGATCGGAAAAGTCATCGTCACAGTTCCCTGATCGGGCTTGTCTCGTTCAAGAAAAACGGTTTTCCAGCGATCAAGGGATTCGACTCTAAGCGGAGCCCGCTGGCGCGCCGAGGGCAAGCAGTCGGCAAGCGTTCGCTTTGAAAATTAGCGAGTGGACTTCAGGACGGAAGCCTGCCTGCTTAAAGTCTTCGATCCAGCGGTCCGGTGTGATCAACGGAAAATCCGTGCCGAAAAGCATTTTGTGCTTCAACAAAGTGTTGGCGTGCTGCACGAGCTGCGGTGAAAAGTATTTGGGGGACCAGCCGGAAAGATCGATGTAAACGTTGGGTTTGTGCAGACACACGGAAAGAGCCTCGTCCTGCCAGGGCCAGGACGGGTGCGCGATGACGACTTTCATATTTGGGAAATCCGCGGCAACATCATCCAGGAGCATGGGATTTGAATACTTCAACCGCAGGCCGCCACCGCCGGGCATTCCAGTGACCACGCCGGAATGTCCACTGTGGAAGATCGCCGGCAGGCCGTACTCGGCAATCACCTCGTACATCGGATAGGCCATGCGATCGTTTGGAAAAAATCCTTGGCACGTTGGGTGGAACTTAAATCCTTTGACCCCATGGTCTGTCAGCAGCCGGCGCATCTCCCTGACGCCGAGCTTGCCCTTGTGCGGGTCGACGCTCGCAAAAGCGATCATGATGTCGGAATTCGCGGCGGCGACCTCCGCCACCTCTTCGTTTGGGATGCGGCGTCGGCCTATTTCAAACTCGCTGTCCACCGAGAACATGACCAAGCCAATTTTGCGGGTGCGATAGTAATCGATGGTCTCAGCAATCGTGGGCAGTTTGCCGGATTTGAAATACTTGACCTTCGCCTCGTCAAATTCCTTGCCGTAGTCGTCGAACGGCTGATGGCAGGAAACCTCCGCGTGCGTGTGGACATCAATAGCGATGAGTTCTGCGATATTCATCAGTGGCCTTTATAAAGCGAGAGAAGTTCGCCCACGTCCTGTACGGTAAGATGAGCGCGTTGTTTCTGCGGCAAATGGGTACCGCCGTCAGCTGCGTCCACACCGGTGTTGACCGCCACTGCCAGCGCACCACCGCGAAGGGCCATCGGAATTTCCAGTGAAGGATCATCGCCGACCACGGTCAGTTCAGTGGTCCGAGCGCCGAGCTGCCGGGCCGCACACCGCAAAGCCTCCAGTGCGGGCTTGCCGATCACCTGAATGCGCGCACCTGTGACGTCCTTGATCATTGCCGAGATGGCCCGCGACGTGCCGAGCGCTTTGCCCTCGGCCGTCGCAAAAAAGAGCGACTGCGAACAACTGTATACCTTCGCTCCGTTCCACGCCGCGAAGCAGGCCGCTTCCAGAGCGCCCATGGTGAACTCGCGGAACCAGCCAACCAGAATGGCGTCCGCCATAGGTTGGCCCTCCGGTCGAACGATCACCCTTCCTGCGTCGCGCAGAGGTATCTCGAGCCCCTCGCCGCCCAGAGTCAGAATGCGCCGGTAGCCGCGGCGACGAAAAAGATCGGCAGCGCTGCTCGCAGGCGTCATGACTCCATTATCCGGCAGCGGAAATCCAACGTCACGCAGCATCCCGACATATTGTTGCGGTGTGTGGGCCGTTCCGTTGGTGAACAAGACGAATGGCACGCGCCGGTCCGACAACCATCTAGTGATTTCCAGCGCCCCGGGCAGCGGGTTTAGGCCGTGATTGGTCTTGTCACCCAAAACCAGCGTGCCGTCCATATCAAAAACAAACGCTCGCGATGCGCGCAGCCGTTTGAGCACCACGGCAGGATGCGCGGAAGCGGTGATTATCGCGGCGACTCTAGGCATTCACTCCCTCGCGATCCGGCGAACTGTGCAGCTCAAATCGAAAGCCCGGCTTTTCTATGACGATGTCCCGAGCCGCAGGGCGCTTCTCGAGTTCGCGAAGCAATTTGAAAATCGGTTGCATGTCCGGGTTGTAGTGCCGCCGGGCAGGTCCCGCTGCCAGCATCACATCGACTTCTTCAGCGGGCATCACCGCACGCAACAAGAACTCGTCGTCAGAAATTTCGGGTTTGAACCGCTTGCGTAATTCCTGCGCAGGCAGTGGAGGTGGCTCTCCGGCGAGTTCTCTTGCGCGCGGATGCGACAAAATGCGGTCTTTCACGTTCGGCTCAACCTCCAGGGTGGGGCGCCCGAATTTTCCGAGCACGTAGCGGATGACTTGATCTGAAACGTTTCCGTAACGTTCGGCGCCGATAATGTTGTAGAGCGCCTGCGTGCAGACAATCTGCGGGAATGGCGTAACCATGATCGGGTAACCGAGCTCCGCGCGAACTTGCGTGACTTCGCGCATCACGTCCGCAAATCTATCTTCGAGACCGAGTTCGGCAAGCTGCCGCCGCGTCGTGGTCATCACGCCGCCCGCCACTTGGTGGCGGAGGAACGAAGCGTCATATTCCTGCGGCGTTCCTGGGGGTAGGCCTTCCGCTTCCGCTAGTCGCGTGAAATAATCGGCGACCGCTGCCAATGTGCGATCGTCGATCCTCACCGTATGGCCCAGCTCGCGAAGGTTCGCCGCGACTCGTTGCGCGTTGGGCAATGAGGAGCCATTAGCCAGCGGCCCGCATGCGACTTGCAGAACTTCCACGCCGAGTTCAGCCGCGGCCATGTAGCTCAAGGCCGAGAGACCAATCGTGCAGTGCGAATGCAGCTCCAGCGGCAAGCGGCCTAACTGCGCTCGGACGGCGGGGATCAGCGTACGGGCGCGCTCCGGCGTCAGCAGACCAGACGGGTCCTTTATGTAGGCCCGGTCGATGTGCGGTGATTTTGACATTCGCGCGGCGAATTTTGCGTAGAACGCGTCGTCATGGAAGTCGCTGAGCGTGTACGTCAGGGCCGCGATGATCTCGGTCGCGCCTGCTTTCCTGATCATCCGTGCCGATTCAAGTAGAGCATCCGCATCATGCATCGGGTCCAGCACAACAAATCGCGACATCCCGTTTGCCACCAGCCGGTCGTAGACAATCTGCATGAAATCGGGATTCTGGCTCTCCCAGGAGATGAAGCGCAACCCGGTTCCGATGAATTGCAACGCCGTGTTGGGCATCGCCCGGTGCGCCATTCGAATGCGTTCCCAGGGGTTTTCCTTGTGCGTGCGCACTGCGACGCCCATGTGCGTGCTTGAGGTGAAGTCCAGCGCGCGGAATCCCACGCGATCCATGACGGGCGCAATGCTCAGAATTTGCGGCGTGGTGAAACCCATCGCACCCCACAAACTCTGGTTGCCGTCGCGAATCGAAACATCGAGCAGTTGAATATCCGCCATTTCAGTCTCTGACACACAGCACGGCATTAACCGGCGTTTTCACACCGCTGCCGCATTTCTATTTTCAAGAAATCGTTCCAAAAAAGCTGTGTTGACGCTACCGTGAGCAAACTCCGCGTTACACACGAGCTCGGCATGCATCGGCACATTTGTGACGACACCTGTGATTTCCAGATTCGCCAGCGCGTGCCGCAATTTGTTCAGCGCTTCTATACGGTCCCCGCCGCGAACGATCAACTTTCCCAGGAGCGAGTCGTAGTAAGGCGGCACGGTCGCCCCGCCCTGGATATGCGAGTCCACACGAATTCCCTGCCCGGCCGGAAAAATAGCTCGCCCCACTGTGCCAGGGCTCGGACGAAAACCTTGCGTCCAGTCTTCAGCATTAATCCGACACTCGATCGCATGACCTGTGAATTTGATTTCACACTGTTTCCATCGTAGCTTGCGGCCCTCGGCAACCGCGATCTGCTCCTCGACAAGATCCAAGCCGCAAATCGCTTCCGTGACTGGATGCTCGACCTGAATGCGCGCGTTCATCTCCAAGAAGTAGAACATGCTGCGATCACAATCGACGAGCATTTCTACTGTGCCCAAGCCCCTATATTTCAGATGCCTCGCAAACGCAACTGCCGCGCGATGTATCTCTTCGCGCAGCGTTTCACTGATGTTGGGTGCTGGCGCTTCTTCCACAAGTTTTTGATAGCGCCGCTGTATCGAGCAGTCGCGAGTGCCAAGATGGATGACTTCTTCGCCGTCGCCGAGAATCTGCACTTCGACGTGACGGCCGTGCGAGATGTAACGCTCGATATACAGACGCGGATCGCCAAAACTGGCCTGCGCCTCCGCCATCGCCATTTCCATCGCAGCAGCGAGCTTGGCAGTGTCGCGCACTTGCCTCATGCCTCGACCGCCGCCGCCACCCACTGCTTTGATGAGTATTGGCCAGCCGATCTCAGTAGCAAGCCGCTGCGCTCCTTCGAGGCCGCGCGCTTCGCCTCCGGGGACACTAGCCAGTCCCGCAGCAGCAGCGCGTGCGCGCGCTTTGAGTTTGTCGCCGACCGCGTCGAGCTGCTCAACCGTGGGGCCGATGAAGATGACTCCGGCATGGTTCGAGGCCTCCGCTAGTTTTTGATTCTCGGACAAAAAACCATAGCCTGGATGAATCGCATCCGCCCTGCTCGTAACAGCCGCCGCAACGATAGCTTCGATATTCAGATAACTCGCGGATGAATTTGCGGGGCCGATGCATATGGTACGATCCGCCAATCGCGCGCCCATGGAATCCAGATCGGCTTCAGAGGCACCCAGCACGGTTTCTATGCCGAGCCGCTGGCACGTTCGAATCACGCGCACGGCAATCTCGCCGCGATTGGCGATGAGGATGCGGCGCAGGGTCATTCGGAGCCCGGCAGGATACGCATCAGCACCGCATCTCTTTCCGCGAACTGAGCGTTCTCAAAACAAATCTCGACGATTTCGCCTCTGGCCTGTGCGTGAACCGCGTTCATCAGCTTCATCGTCTCAATGATGCCGACGACCGTCTTTTCTTCGACATGGCTCCCAATTTCGACGAACGGCGGCGCGCCTGGCCTCGGGGAGCGATAAAACGTCCCCGGCAAATGCGCGCGTACGGCAAGCCATCCTGCCTTTCGCGAGTCTCCAGGTTTTGCCGAATCCGCTGTCGGCGTGGCCCCGGCGTTCACGGCAACCGGCGCACCAGCTGAGGCCTTCACGATATTCGGCACCGAGAGCACCTGCGTTTCCTCGGTCCAGTTCCCACTGTCGCGGTTGCGGCGAAGCGTCAGCTTAAAGCGCTCGGTTTCGAGAAGCAGGTCATCGTACTTGGTAGCGTCAAGAAGCTGCAGAATCTCCTGCACGTCCTCGTTGGTGAACTTCATTTTTTGGCAGCTCCACCGCTGAGGAGCGAGAACACGTGATCGAATGGCTTGCTTTTGGGAGCGGCCACTGGCGTGGCATCTTTCGCCGCCCAAACTGTTTCCGGGCGACTCTGTAGCAAGAAGGTATTTTCCATCGCCGGAAGATCCCGCGCGACGGTCCACTCGATATCCTGCGGGCAGCCGTAGTGGCGTTCGACGCGCTTTCCGATGTCGGCCAACTCGAGGAGCTCGTCGTCACCCAGGCAAGCGGTGTTTTGTTGATCGATGGGGACTTCTTCATCGAGCACTCCGGCGCCCGTGTGATTAGGCCGGTGCATGCGGATTTTCGTTGAAACCGTGCGGCTCACGATCTCGCCCGTGATTTTTCCCACTACGTACCTATCCGGCGTGACTTCCCCGCTGACAATGGCCGAGCCCAATCCCCAGCTGGCCTCGACAACTACGACGGAGCGGTCGCCAGTGTTCGGGCTGCGCGAAAACATCACCCCAGAGCAACGCGAATCGATCATGCGCTGAATTACCACACCCATCGCCAATCCCTGTTCGGGCAGATTTAATCGCCGACGGTACATTATCGACTCCACGGCATACAAGCTTGCCCAGCATTTGCGGACGTGTTCCATCACCGAATCGACGCCACGGACCCAAAGGTAGGTATCCTGCAATCCCGCGAAGCTGGCATAGGCGCTGTCTTCGCTGGTCGCGCTGGAGCGAATCGCAACTGGTTCACCTTTTCCGGCGCTGGCCACCTGTGGATGGAGCTGATCGTAGTGGGTCGCGATCTGTTCTTGGAGATCCGCCGGGAGAGTTGCGCCTTCGAGGCGCGCACGCACTTCCGCTCCGACGCGGGTCGAGGTCACCCGATCATCCGCTGCCACTTTCTCGATTTCACGCCGGATCGATCCTCGAGGATCAATGGCAGCCAAAAATTGTTCAAAAGCCACCGTGGTCACGACGCAACCTTGCGGAACGCGAATCCCAGCGCCGGCCAGTTCACCGAGGCTCGCTCCTTTGCCTCCAACGCTCAGCCTGTCGTTGATGCCAACCTCGTCGAACCGGCTTACGAGTTTAGGATTCGTCAACGCCGTCCTCTTTCAATCCAGAATCCTGACAATCCCGCGATTGCCATCCACGCGAAGCCGCTGCCCAGTCTTGATGCGCTGCGTCGCCTGACCGGTGCCCACCACCGCGGGCAGCCCATACTCCCGCGCTACGATGGCCGCGTGTGACATAGTGCCGCCAATATCGGAGACAGCCGCCTTAATTTTTCCGAAGATCGGGCCCCAGCTTGGCGCTGTCACAGGACACACCAAAATCTCGCCTTCGCGAATTTGCCCGATGTCGTTTACATTTCTCAGCACGCGCGCGATTCCTTCCACAACCCCCGGAGATGCGGCAAATCCAACAATCTCTTTTTCCTGCCCTGCTTCAACGGTCCGGGACCAGGATTCCAGCGTTTCCGAAGTTATGCCCCACAGCATCTGCAGCGCCGGGTCATTAATTTGCGATGGGATCGGACCCAGGGCCGGCGGCGGGTTCCACTCCTTAAGCTTTTCGAGGATGCGCTTGCGTTCCTGTATGATCGGTCGCCAATGGGCTGCGCCTAGAGGCTTGCCGCCTCCAGCCCACGCAAGACTCACGTCAGCCAGCGCGCTTTCGATTTCCACGTATTGCAGTTGGAACACGTCCCCAGCATCAGCCAACACGCCATAGGCAACTAGCAACGCGCCGAATTCGCGAACTTTCTTGAAGAAAAGTGATGTGAACCAGTGTTCGCAGTAAAACTTGTGATTTTCCACAAAAGGGAAAACAAGGTGGGACAACCCCAGCATCTGGTCGAATGCCTGGCGCTCGTCTTCGCTTCCCAGCAGCCCGCGATACTCGGCGATGATGCGACCGCGTTCCTGCTTCAATCGTTCCGTAGGGCGTTCCAACGACTCGCCGCGCCGAAGCTGTTCGACGTAACGCGGCAATGCCGCGAACGGGACGGAGAGATCATCGTTCCAGCTCAAGTGATGGTGATAGAAGCCATCTCCGGTCGACATGTTGAACCACGGTTCGCGCGACTTGTCGAGCTCGGCCAGCCACCGCTTGCCCGGCTCGCCGCGACCCCGCAAAACATCAAGTATATTCTTCAAATCGCAATCCGCCGCGAACGAATCGTCGACGCCATAGTCAATCGCCAGCTTCGCAAGACGCTTCAGTTCGTCGTCTGGACGGAACATCAGCACTTCGATGCCGGCCACCATGCGCGCCACTGTCTGGTCCGCGGTCTCCGGAAAGGCCTTCTTGCAGAAATCGAAAAACACCATGTAGGCGCCGTAGCCAAGCATCAACATCTCGAAATGGTGGTGCCACATTTTCGAGAACAACTCAATGACGCGATGAAAACTCTCCCGCACATAGTGGTTTTGGCCCAGCCCCTTGGCCTGCGTCACAACCTCTGCTTCATCGAACTCCGGCAACTTCGGAACGTTGATCGCTTCAAGTTCGTGGATCAAATTCTCCAGGCGAACTTTCCACTCGCCGAACAACCTGTCCCAATTCTCATAGTAGTAGCCGGCTCGCTCCTGGAAGATCACCAGGCGACGCTCGATCTCGGCCGGATCGGTGACGGGGTTCGCCGTAATGTAAATACGGCCGTTGACGATACGGTGTTCGATTCCCATAGTCGTCGGAAACGCAAAAATTCGCGTCGTAAATGCGCCTAGTCCCTCGTAAGGAACTTCGGCCGTGAGTGCATCAAACGCCGGCATGGGCTCAGGGAAATGCATCGCGTTGTAAAACCAGAAGCGCCGATCGTCTTCTGGCTGAAACCGCGTGTAGTAGGGATACATCGATTCCCAGCCTTCCGTACCGGGCACGTCCGCAATTTGAGAAGGCAGCACAAAACTGCGAGTCTTAGCGTCAGCGCCCATCACTTTTCTCCAGACCGTACAAATCGCCTTGGCCCCCGGCAAACCCCGGCTTAGCGGCCAGTAAATAGTCCTTCTGCGTTTTCGCGTAATTCAAAAAAAAATTGAGCGAATCAGGATTGGCCATCGCGTTGCGATTGGCAGCCAGTTCCAGAGGCGTGCCCATCAGAATTCTGCGCACCGGTACCTCCATTTTTTTGCGCGTGAGGGTCATGGGAATTCCCGGCGCTTGGATGACCCGGTCCGGAACATGACGTGCGGTGTATTCGCGCCTGAGCCGCTCGCAGATTTTCCTTTCAAGTTCGGCATTCAATTCCAGCCCGTCCATCAGCTTCACGAAGAGCGGCATGAAGAATTTCCCACCAGGCAAATCGAGATTCACAACGAGGCTGTCCTCTATTTCTTCGATCTGAGCTAGCGCGCGATATATTTCGGCCGTGCCGATCCGCACTCCTAGGCGGTTCAGAGTTGCATCCGATCTACCGAGCACGAAGCAGCCGCCGCGCCCGTTGACGCGGAAAAAATCGCCGTGGCGCCAAACCCCCGGATACACGTCGAAATAAGAATCACGGTAGCGCAGCCCATCCTTGTCACCCCAAAAGTAAATCGGCATTGAGGGCATCGGTTCCGTCAGCACAAGTTCTCCGACCTCGTCGATCACGCTCTCACCCTTCTCATTGAATGCATGCGCAGCCACTCCCAGCGAGCGTCCCTGGATTTCGCCCGCATAGACAGGCTGCGTAGGCACGCCGCCAACAAAACCTGTGCAACAATCCGTCCCGCCGCTTCCCGTCGCCACCAACAAGTCCTGCTTCACGTTTCGATAGAACCAGGCCGTGCACTCCGGCGAGACTGGCGAACCCGCCGGCATCACCGCTCGCAGCTGCGACAGGTCGAATCGCTCGCGCGGCACGATCCCGGCCTTAGCCATGACCTCGACATACGCAGGGCTCGCGCCAAAGAAGCTCGCACGCGAATCCTGTGCCACTTTCCAAAGTACATCCGGCGCAGGGTAAGCAGGATTCCCGTCGTACATCACCGGGCAGACTCCGCTTAACGGCATACTTGCCAGAAAATTCCACATCATCCATCCCGATGTGGTGAAAAAGAACGCGCGTTCACCCGCGCGGTAGTCCATGTGAAAGTGCTGCAGCTTCAATTGTTCCAGAAGAATCCCACCGTGGCTCTGCACGATGGCCTTCGGCAGGCCGGTTGTACCTGACGAAAACAAAACCCAAAGCGGGTGACCGAAAGGAACTTGTTCGAATTCGAATTCTTCTTTGGAAATAGCTGTATGCTCCAGCACACTGCTCCAGAGTAATGCACCGTCCCGTGGATCAGCGCGATCCTCCGGATTCAGGTAAGGCAAATGCACAACATGCTCGAGCCCTTCAAGCGCCGCGATAATCTCGGCGAGTTCGTTCTTTCGATCAAACGCTCTGCCACCGTAGCGATAGCCATCGGCACAGAAAAGTACCTTCGGCGAGAGCTGCTGGATCCTGT
>Ga0210398_10004732_pt1 | contig 12730 bp, 12 predicted proteins | sample IncBWC4OmetaG_FD_161047 | JGI IMG/M metagenome (GOLD analysis project Ga0210398, IMG submission 161047) | Forest soil microbial communities from Barre Woods Harvard Forest LTER site, Petersham, Massachusetts, United States - Inc-BW-C-4-O | ecosystem: Environmental > Terrestrial > Soil >... | reverse complement strand
AGCCGGGCCAATGATAAGGACGAGCATAAAACGAGCGATCTGCTGCGCCATAACAAACCCGACATCGACATTGGTGGATGCCGCAATAATGGCGACCGAGTCTGCCCCGCCCGGGCTGGTGGCAAGATAGGCCGTCAAAGGATCGATATCGAAAACTTCGACGAGAGCGAAGGCCAAGCCGCCACAAAATGCGATTAACATCAGAATTGATACTATCATTTTCGGCAAAGCCCGGATGGCATACACAAGAATTTCCCGGGTAAACCGCAAGCCAATCGTCCAGCCAAGAAGCAAATAGCTGACCGCCAGCAGCCAGCTTGGCAATTCGATTTCGACAAGACCGTTGGATTGTAGAGCCGCACCGAGGAACATGGGTATCAGCAATATTCCTGCCGGAATGCGGGAAACAGGCCCTAGAATGACTCCTCCAAGAACAAGGACCAGCGTTTCTAGAAAAGGCAGTGCGTGGATCGGGGCAAACCAGACCGCAGGCACTGCGGCCGCAACCGCCGGTGCGTGAACCCAGAAACGGGCAATAAGGGAAGCTACGAGCGCGACCATGAGAACACGCACATATTGCATGAAGGCAACCAGCCGAGCGTCAGCGCCGTAGGCATCGGCCATCACCATCATGGCTGACGCCGCGCCAGGCAATAATCCCCAAATAGCCGTTGTTTCCGGCAAAATGCGGAACCTGCTGATGAGCCAGCCCAACAAGCAACTGGCAACGATGACCAAGAAGCTGATGCCTAGAAACAGCGGCCACTCATGCAGAAAGGAATGAATAATGGTGAACGTAAGAACGCGCGCTATCATGCAGCCGATGATCGCCTGGGCGAAGCCGAAAGGCAGTTGCGGCACAAGGATGCCCGCGCCCCCATTTTCGACGAGGATGCCGGCTATCATAGAACCAAGCAGAAGGGCCGCAGGCAACCGAGCCCATGTCAGCAAGGCAGCGAACAGAACCGAAAGAGCAATCAGAACTCCCCAGCGAGCGAAGACGGGCAGTGTGAATAAAGACACGGACTGCTGCACCGTCAGGCTTGGGAAAGAGTCAGTTCAGCACCTTTGATGACTCTGCTGATCCTTGGAAAGATATTGCCGATGGCAAAGTTGTGCATCTCAGCGGACATGCCGCTCGTCGCATCTTCGACAAGAACGATGGCATAGCCGTGTTCCCACGCCTGTCGTGCCGTTGACTCGACTCCCATGTTCGTTGCGACGCCCCCCAGAACGATTGTCTGGATACCGCGGCGGCGCAACTGCAAATCCAGCTCTGTTCCATGAAAGGCGCCCCATTGGCGCTTGGTGACGAGAATGTCGCCAGGCTTTGCCAAACCATCAAGCAACTCGCTGAAATTTTCAGGAAAGCCGCCGGGCGGCATGGCGAATGGGCGATCGACAGGCTGTCTCAAGGCGTCTTTGAAATCCTTGGCGAAGCCTACATTCACGAGAACAACTGGCGCGCCTGCTTTACGAAATGTGTCTGCAAGCTCGCTGCCAACCTCCGAGACCTGGTCTGCCCGGTGAGGCGTCAGTTCATGTCCGATTATGCCTTTTTGCAGATCGATAAGGACCAGTGCGGTCGTCTTGGGATCGAGTTCAAGCATGGTTTTCGCCTGTTGGGTTGACGTTCGGTGTTTCCGCTGCGTTAATTGAGCCTGCACTCACATAATGCGATAAATTGAGCATGCCCTCAACTATGTCAAGACCCAACGAAGTTCCGCACGCGAAGGCGCCGCAAAGGCGCAACGGTAAGCTGCGTGTCGCCGCCATATTGAAAGCTGGCGCCGCGGTCATCTCCGAGAAGGGTTATGAGATGGCAACGATGGCCGAGATTGCGGCAAGATCGAACACCAAAATAGGTTCGCTCTATCGTTTCTTTCCCAACAAGGAAGTCCTGGCAAATGCGTTGATCGCGTATTACCACGAAGGCGTTCACAACGCCTTCGACGAAATTGACGCCAGAATTCAGTCGCTATCTCTCTCGGCACTCGCCGATACTTTGCTGGATTTAATGGTCGATCTCCACCAAGGCGCCGGGCCGACGTTGAAACGATTGTTGGAAATCCCTGAAGTTTTGTCGGTGAAGCGCGGTGAATTCAGCAGATCCATTCACAAGCATATCGTCCGGACATTGACGCTGCGCAACCCGGGACTGACCTCCGACAAAGCGCAAGACATGGCCGTCGTAATCCTCGGCAATATGAAGACGATGGCAGCTTTCTCGGACCTTGCAGACCGAAACGTTCGTCCGGGGGCCATCGAAGAATTGCGCGAGATGACCCGGATTTATCTGAAAAGCAGGCTGAAGACGAAGTCAGTTTGATTGGTCTTGTGATCTCCATGAGGCCGTTACTGGCACTTCGCGGACATGACGTAGCGCCTGTCTCATGTCCGCTTTTGGGAACAAACCGGACGGTAGCCAGTTTCACGGCGCACCCTAGAACGTGCAGCGCACTGCTCGGGCTCATTCTCGCGCAAGCCGGCGGTCTTGGCTAAACTGCACCGCTAAAGGGGCCGTGTAGCGCCATATTCACCCGCGCGATCACGCCGTTCCATTGCCGGCTGTCGTCCTGCCGGAACAGGCGCGCGGCCGAATACCAGGGGCTGTCGGCGCGATCCAAGAGCCACCGCCAGTCAGGGATAAAGGGCAAGAGCACCCAGACCGGCTTGCCGAGCGCGCCGGCGAGATGGACGACGCTGGTGTCGACGGCGACGACCAGATCGAGATTGGCGATCAGCGCTGCGGTGTCGGAGAAATCCTTCAAGTCCGCGCCGAAATGAACCACGCCGCCACGCGCGCGAAGAAGCTCCGCGTCGGCGTCGCGCACCTCGCGCTGCAAGCTGACCAGATCCGCTTCGATGCCGGCGAAGGTTTGCAAAAAGACCGCAAGCTCGATCGACCTGTTGTGATCGTTCTTGTGCGTCGGGCGGCCGGACCACGCAAGGCCAATGCGCGGGCGCACCTTGACGCCGAGCCGTTCGCCCCAATGCGCCGTCTTCTCCGGCGCTGCGTGCAGATAAGGCGCGGCGTCGGGCACCGTCTCGAGCCGCGTCCCAAAGGCCCGCGGCAGGCTAAGCAACGGACAATGCAGATCGAAGTCCGGCAGCACCTCGCCGCGCGCGCGCAGCTCGGCGACGCCCTTCAGTTCCGTCATCAGCGCGAAGAGCGGCTCCTGCACTTCGAGCACCACCCGCGCCCCGCGCGCCGCAACGAGCGGCGCATAGCGGCAGAACTGGATGGTGTCGCCAAAACCCTGTTCGGCATGCAGCAGAATGGTCTTGCCGGCGACATCGTCCGCGCCGGCCCATAACGGTTGCGCAAAGTCGCGCCTAAAACCGCGGTGCTGGTCGGTCTCCCAGCGCCATTCGTGTTTCTCGAAACCGCGCACGAGATCGCCGGTGAGCAGGCGGCACAGCGCCTCGTTATAATGCGCATCGGCGAAATCCGGCCGCACAAGTTGCGCGCGCTGATAATGAGCGAGCGCCTCGTCGAAGCGCTGTAAGTCCTGCAACGTGACGCCGCGATTGGCGATCGCATCGGCATAATCCGGCCGCAGCTCAAGCCCCCGGTCGTAGCTCTGGAGCGCATCATCAAAGCGCTGGAGCGCGTGCAGTACATTGCCGCGATTATAATGCACCTCGGCGCGCTCCGGCGGCAGCGCCAGCGCGCGGTCATAGTCGGCAAGCGCGTCGTCCAGCCGCCGCAAGGCATGCAGTGCGCCCGCGCGATTGGAGCGCGCGTCGGCAAAATCCGGCCGCAGCGAAAGCGCCCGGTCGTAGCTCGCCACTGCATCCTCGTAGCGCTCGAGCGCATGCAGCGCATTGCCGCGATTGGAATGCGCCTCGGCGAAGTCGGGCCGCAGCCCAAGCGCGCGATCGCAGCTGACAACTGCCTCCTCGCAACGCTTCAACTCGCACAACACCACGGCGCGATTGGACAGCGCGTCGACGTAATCGGGCCGCGCCACAAGCGCCTGGTCATAGCTTTGCAGCGCCGCCGCAAAGCGCTTCAGGTCCTTGAGCGCATTGCCCTTGTTCAACAAAGCTTCGGCGTGGTTCGGCTGCGCCGTAAGCGCGCGGTCGTAGCTCGCCAGCGCCTCTTCCAAGCGTCCGAGCGCATTCAAGGCATTGCCGCGGTTCGACAGCGCGTCGGCGTAATCGGGCCGCAGCGCCAGCGCGCGGTCATAGTTCGCCAGCGCTTCGACAAACTGCTTGCGCTCCTGCAGCGTGTTGCCGCGATTGAGCCAGGCATCGGCATAATCGGGCTTGAGCGCGAGCACGCGGTCGTAGCTTTTCAGCGCCTCGTCATAACGCTTGAGCGCATTGAGCACGATGCCGCGATTGTTCAGGGCAAAGACATTGTCCGGACTGATCTTGAGCGCGGTGTCGATGTGCTGCAGCGCCTGCGCCTGATGGCCGCATTGAAAAAAAACAACGCCGAGCAAATGCAGGCTATCGAAATGGTCAGGCTTGGCCGCAAGAACCCGCCGATAGACCGCCGCGGCGTCATCCAACCGGCCGGCTTGATGCAGCGCCAGCCCTCCGGCCGTGAGCGCGTTGGCATCAAATGCAGGCGCGCCTGACGCCTGCGCATCGCCCGGCGCCGGCCGGAAGGGAGCATTCGCTGTTTGCGTCATGGAACCAGGCTGGAATCGGGCTGATTCGACCGATCCCATTAACAGGCCGCGGGCGGCGATTCGTCAATCGGACCTATTCGCCCTGGATGTTCTCGGCCTTGATGATCGGCGCCCAGCGCGCGGCGTCGGCCTTATTCATGGCGGCGAGTTCCTCAGGCGTCGAGCTCGCCGCTGAAATGCCGAGGGTCGCATATTTGTCCCTGATCGCCGGCTCGGCGAGCATAGCGACGCAATTCGTATTCATCTTCTTGACGATGTCGGGCGGCGTGCGCGCCGGCACATAGAGCGCATACCACGACACGGCTTCGTAGCCGGGCACGCCGGATTCCGCCGCCGTCGGAATGTCCGGCGCGATCGGAAACCGCTTGGCCGAGGTCACCGCAAGGCAGCGGACCTGTTTGGTCTGGACCGGCCCGAGCAGCGAGCCCGTCGTGTTGACCATGGCGTCGAGCCGCCCGGCGAGCAGATCGGTCATGGCGCCCGCAGCGACGCCGCGATAGGGCACGTGCGTGATGTCGATCCCGGCCATGCGCTTGAACAACTCGCCGGCGAGATGCGGCACCGAACCGATGCCCGGCGAGGCCCAGCTCACTTTGCCCGGATTGGCCTTGGCAAACGCGATCAGCTCCTCGAGCTTGGTATAGGGCGAGGAATTCGGCACCACGAGCATATTGGGATAAGTACCGACGAGCGACACCGGCTCGAAATCATGCACCGGATCGAAGCTCAGCGAAGCAAACAACAGCCCGCTGACGGCCGGCGCGCCTGCCGTGATCAGCACGGTGTAGCCGTCGGGCGGCGCATGCGCGAGCGCATCCATCGCGATCCGGCCGCCGGCGCCGGCGCGGTTCTCGACGATCACCTGCTGTCCTATTAACTCGGACAAACGGTTGGCGACGATCCGTCCGGCGGAATCCATGCCGCCGCCGGGCGGAAAGCCGACTTCGAGCTTGACGATGCGCGACGGCCAGTCGGATGCTCCGGTGTCCGCGCGCGCTGTGGCAAATGGTGCAAAGGGTGAAAGGACCGCAGCTCCGCCGAGCTGCAACAAACGTCTGCGTTCAAGCTTCACGATTGTACTCCCTCTCATCCGCCTTTGATATTGGCGGCCTTGATGATCGGCCACCATTTATCGGCCTCCGATTTCTGCAAGGCGCCGAGCATGTCCGGCGTCTGCTGGTCGCGCGACGATACCTGTTGCCCAAGCTTGCCGAGCTTTTGCTGCACATCCGGATCGGCGAGCGCGGCAACGGTTGCCGCATTGAGCTTGCCCAAAATGTCTTTCGGCGTGCCCTTCGGAGCCCACAGTCCAAACCAGATCGACACATAGAAGCCCGGCAGCCCCGCTTCGTCCACGGTCGGCACCTCGGGCATGCCGGGATGGCGGGTCTTTGAGGTGATGGCGAGCGCGTTGACGGTCTTCGCCTGCACCTGGGCGACGAAGTTCGACGATGGCTCGATCATCATGTCGATCTGTCCGGCGACGAGATCCTGCACCGCGGGCCCGTCGCCGCGATAGGGCACGAATTGAAAATTCGTCCCGGTGGTTTTCTGAAACGACAGGTCGGCGAGATTTCCGGTCGAGCCGGCGCCGGGAATGCCCGCCGTCGCCTTGTCCGGGTTGGCTTTCAGCCAGGCGATCATGTCTTTGAGGTTCTTCACCGGCAGCGCATTTTTGGCGGCGATCAGCAGCGGCTCGTAGCCGAGCTCGGCGATCGGCGCCAAATCGTTGAGCAGATCGAATTGCAACGGATAAAGCGCGCCCGACAGCACGTGCGTCGTTAAGGTGCCGATGCTGACCGTGTAGCCGTCGGGAGAAGCGTGAACCACACGCGCGACCCCGATACTGCCGCCGGCGCCGGCGACGTTCTCGATGATGACCGGCTGGCCGAGCGGGCCGCGCATGCCCTCGGCCAGGATGCGGGCAAAGATATCGGTGCCGCCGCCCGCGGCGAATGGCACCACCATGGTGATCGGGCGCGACGGAAAGTCTTCGGCGCGCACGAGCCGCAGCATCGCTGGCAACGCAACAGTGCCGGCCGCCGCGCGCAGAAAATTGCGCCGGTGAAATGTCTTCATCGCAAATCTCTTTGATTGTCCTGTCATTCCGGCTTGAGGTTCGCGGACTTCACCACCTTGACCCATTTCTCGGTGTCGGCAGCGATGAATTTGGCAAATTCGGCGGGCGTGTTCGGCGGCATGACCAGACCGCCGAGATCGGTCAGCCGGGCCTTGATCGCCGGATCGGCCACCGCGTCATTGATGCCTTTGTTGAGCACCGTGATGATCGGCGCTGGCGTGTCTCGCGGCGCGCCGTAACCGATCCAGCCGAACGCCTCGTAGCCCGGGAGGAATTCCGCCATCGCCGGCACGCCAGGCAGGAAATCGACCCGTTCGGGCGTCGTCACTGCAAGCGGTTTGAGCTTGCCGGCGCGGATATGCGGCAGCGAGGTCGGTGTCACATCGAACATCACCTGCACCTGGCCGGCGAGCAGGTCGACGAGCGCCGGCGTCGTGCCGTGATAAGGCACATGCACGAGATTGACGCCGGCCATGTATTTGAACAATTCGCCGGCAACATGTTGCGGGCCGCCGACGCCCGCCGAGGCCATGTTGATCTTGCCGGGATTGGCTTTGGCGTAAGCAATGAATTCAGGGACGGTTTGCGCCGGGAATGTCGGCAGCACTTCCATCACCAGCGCGACGCGATGGGTGATCGCGATCGGGGCGATATCGTGCATGAAGTCGAACGGCAGATCGGGAAACATCGCCTGATTGATGGTGTTCTGTGAATTGACCAGGAGCAACGTGTAGCCGTCGGGCGCCGAGCGCACGACCGCTTCGGTCGCGACATTGCCGGTGGCGCCGGGTCTGATATCGACGACGAATTGCTGGCCGAAATGATCGCTCAGATATTGGCCGACGAGGCGCGCGCTGATGTCCGACGAGCTGCCGGCGGCCTGCCCGACCAGCATGTGGACCGGCCGGGTCGGATAATCGAGCGCGCGGGCCTGTTGCGGCAGCATCGGCAGCGCCGCGCTGCCAAGCGCACCGCCCAACGCGAATTTCATGAATTCTCGGCGTTCCACGCTCTCCCCCGATGTCGTTGTCATGCCCGGCTTCGCGGACATGTCTTATTCAGACGCCTGCCTGTTCCGGCAGGTTTTGGGGAAGCTTAGCTCGCCGGATTTGTGTTGCCGAGGGCCAATTGGAGCGCTTCCGGCCCCTGTGGCGTCGTGACGCCACTGCCGTCGTTGAGCACGTGAGCCGCGCGCTATCGGCGGTTCAAGCCGTTCTGCTGCGTGCGGCAGCGGTCAGCGATTGTTGCAGCCGGGCTTCGCGCAAGAACAAGAACAGCCCCGTGGCAACGACAATGCCGGAGCCGAGCAGAAGGCTCGGCGAAGGCACATCGCCCCACAGCAGAAAGCCGAAGCCCAGCGCCCAGACCAGCATCAGATAATAGAACGGCGTCACCGCAGGCGCCGGCGCAAGCTGCAGCGACTTGGTCCAGAACCACTGCCCGACCGCGTTGACGAAGCCGGTGCCGAACAGGAATACGGCATCGCGCAGCGACGGCGTGCGCCAGCCGAAGAACAACAGAAAGCTGTGAAAGAACGCGAGCACAGTCAGCATCCAGATGACGAGCGTATTCGGCGATTCCGTCCGCGTCATGCCGCGCACCGCGACAGTGACGGTGCCGTACATCACGGCATTGACCAGCGCGAACAGCGCACCGAGCGTGAGCGAATTGGCGCCGGGATCGGTCACGATCAAGACGCCGACAAAGCCGACGACCAGCGCCGTGCCGCGCACAAAGCCCGCCGGCTCTTTCAGCCAGACGATCGAGACCAAAGCCGCAAACAACGGCGCGGAAAAATTGATCGCGACCGCGCCGGCGAGCGGCATCAGGCTGAAGGCCAGGAGCAGTGCCAATTGCGAGATCGATTGCGACAGGCCGCGCAGGAGATGATCGCGCGGCCGGTGCGTCGCATAGACCGACAGCCCGGTGACCGGAAGGATCACCGCGGCACCGCCGATCAGGGATGACAATGAGCGCAGGAACAGCACCTCGCCGACCGGATACTCGGCGACCAGCCATTTGCTCGCGGCCGAAGCGCCGGCAAACAATATGGTGGCGAGGATCATCATGATGATCCCTGCCGGCGCGTTATCGACGCGCCCGGTCACGGACTTGGTCACAGGCTTGGTCACAGCTTCGGCCGGCGCGGTGATCGCGACGCCGGAAAGACCAGCCTGCTTGGTGACGTCGTCCATCCCGCCCCGCGCCGATGAGATTATGCAGCGTTTATGGCGGTCTAGGCCCCTTGCCGTTCAATTGCAATTCGAGCGCCGGCATAACGGCACAGTCCCGCCGGCATGGCACGGCTGGGCCCTGACGGCGTGGCTCGCGCGGCGCGGAACCATTCGCCAAGGCCCGTGTTCAAGAGTTGAACAGCCGTATTTGCGGCTCTTCATAGGAGGGCCTCTGCCATGTGCGACTATAGTCTGCATCTCATCGCTTCGCGGCCCGCGAAAGTTGCCGACAAGCTGGTTTCGACAGACTTCGCGACATCGATCACGCGCGGCTTCACCGAGCCCGGCAAACCCGATGTCGCGGTCTGCCTGCGGCCCGGCACCGAGATCGCCTTCGATGATGCCGTGCTCTACGATCGCGCCTTCAGCATGTTCGGCAAAGCGCGCGCCGAACATCGCGTCGCCCGCTTTCGTCAAATCAATATGGACGATCCGCACGTGCATCACGACGCGCTGGAATTTCCCGGCGGTCTCTTGGTGATGGTGACGCGGCTCCTGCCCGGCCAGTCTGCAACCGTGCTGCAGCTCCCGGCAGAAACGCAGGATCGCGGCAAAGCCGGCGTCGCGCCGGAACAACATGCCGCGTCGCGGCGCGAAGCCGAGCCGATCGCGTAGCCAAAAGCCGCGACACGGCGGCAAGTCATCGTAATGCCTGCAGCGGCAGACCGAGAGTCTGCCGCGGGGTAGAATCTGACCGCCGCTATTTGTGGTGACGCCGCAGATATTCGTGCAGCGACTCGCTGCCGGTTTCTTCGAGCAGCGTTTTCAGCATCATGTCCTTGCGGCGGCCTTTGGCGAAGCCCTCACCATATTCTTTGCGAAGCGCGCCGACGCGGGTATTGCCGTGCTTGCGCTCGATCCTGCCGCTCTTGTCGCGGTGGCGCTTATCGAGGCCGCGCTTTCCCTTGGCCATTTCTCCCTCCTGCAAAAACCTTTCATTAAAATTGCGCATGTCGCGAAATCACGTCGCGAGCCCCTTGCCGCGATGCGGCGCCGGGTCAGCGCAGTTTTTACGAAGGCGTGAGCCGGCGCAAGCGCGGAAGCGCGCGGAAGTCCGCGTTTTGACCCGCAAATTCCCTCCGGCCCCGACGGGTGACTTTTCCAGCGAAGCCATTATTGTGCGCACCGTCCTCACGGACAGTCGCGCTCGTAGCTCAGCTGGATAGAGCATCAGACTTCGAATCTGAGGGTCGGGAGTTCGAATCTCTCCGAGCGCGCCAGCACTCTACTTTCACTTCCAGCGAAGGATTTTGGGACGCAGCTATGGTTTCAGTTGAATGGCATGCGCAGTTGCGGCGGTCGCCGCTGTCGAGCTGGGTGATCGCACTCAAGGACCGGCTCGATTATGCGCGCTGGCGGCGGGCCAATGTTGCCGGTTCGACTTGCCCGCTGCAAAAGCGCTACGCGCTCCTCGGCTTGCTGCGCACCCACAAATTGGGTCTCGCCGTCGAGACCGGGACCTTTCTCGGCGATACCGCGACCTTTCTGTCGGGACACGGCTGCGACGTCATCACCATCGAGCTCGATCCCAGGCTCGCGGCGCTGGCGCGCTTGCGCTTTCGCGGCAACCGGCATGTGCAATTGATCGAAGGCGACAGCGGCACCCGCCTGCCGGCCGTCGTCGCCGAGCTCAAGCGCCCGGCGCTGTTTTATCTCGACGCGCATTATTCCGGCCCGGGAACTGGCAAAGGCGAGATCGAAACCCCGATCTCCGCGGAGATCGATCTCGTCCTGCAACGGGCGCCGGCCGGCAGCGTGGTTGCCATCGACGACGCGCGCTGCTTCGGCACCGCCCCCGATTATCCGCCGCTCGAGCAATTTCTCGGCGCGCTGCGTGCGCGCGGCGTCAACGATGCCCGCGTGGCGAATGACGCGATTGTCTTTTCGGTGCCGCCATTACATTTTTAGATGACGTTGCGGTACAAAAACGCCAGCAACAGAAGCGTATTCACCAAAAGACCGCCTACGACGGTTGCCACTCCGCACTTTGAAAAGATGCGAAAAGTGCGATCCATGAATTTGGTTTTGACTATCATAATGATAAGCGCAATCACGCTGAAACCCACCGCCCGCATCGTATCTTTCACAATCGCCGGCAGGCTCCCGGGTGTAAAAAACCAATCGATGATATCCGTTGAAAGTGGATCGCGATGATTGCTGACCAAGATGCCATCTAACAGGAATGCACAGATCAGGCTTGTGATCCATGTTAGCGTAAAAAAGGTGGACCATTTTGACGTGTCGCTACCGGGAGAGAAGATGAGAACGACATAGCCGGTGCAGAATGCGATGACCGACGAAATTATCGTCGCCGCCACGTCCGTAGACACACTCAACTCAGCACCCGAGACGGTGCTCCGCGCGAGCATGAATATTACGAGCGTCACCCCGAGGGTCAGGATATTGAATTTCAGTAGCTCCTCCGGAGCTTGCATCAGTTCTGGACAGACTCGTGCGACTTTCCACAATTGCAAGAAACGCGTGACATCTTCCGACAGATTTTCGAAATTGAACGCCATCTTGGACTGCCGAGCATCCGTTAGCGACTAATCAGCCAGCCCTCCGGGACCGGCATGCTTCCATATCCGATTTCGTTGACCACGAAATTCGCCTGCTTGTACCTGGACAGAGGAACCACGAAGCCGATGCATGTGCCGGCAGAGTCGACGTTGGCTCTATAGTGCAGTTCGGATCTCAGGATCGCGAAATTATGGGTCACCGCATAAGCGGTTCCTACAATCGGAAAAATCCTCGCGATGTACGAATCGTTCTTGGTCCTTGTCACTCCATCGAATTGGAAAGCGGCCACCGTCGACTGATCGTTCGTCCGCCGGCAATGAGTCTCATCGACAGGATAGCTGAAGTGAAAGTCTTCGAGCGTCGAACTGAGCCCACCCGCGGCAGGGTCGTGATAGTCGATATACTCGTTGACGCGAACCCGCCGCTCAATTTGCGCGCGCCCGCGAGGTTCGCATCGGTCTTCGCCACGCGCGATCGGCGGCCGATAAACATCCACGTAATTCGTCGGGTTCTTGGCGTCGTCGACAACCGAAACTTTGGCAGAGACTGCGCCCGTGCTCGGAAAATACCGGGCCATGAAATAGGCCAGATATATTTGCCCAACCTCGCCGGATACTTTAATTTGCGGACTGTTGGTGTCCACTAGAGTACCCAGCGTCGGGGCCGCCGCTGCCTGCCACGACGCGCTATTGCGGTAGTCTGACGTCGTCAGCATCATCCCGTTTTTGATGGGAAGCTGATTGACCGCCAGGTAACGTGTCGCCGACGTGCAAATCATTTCACTCGGCGGTTGAGCGCCGGCGGGCGCGGCGAAGAATAGTGCACATGCAACCGGCGCGACGCGCCACAATGACTCGCGCATTCCGACCCCCAGCTATGCCATTGCAACCCTGTCAGAATAGCACGGTCGTAATAATCAACCAATAGCTGTAAACGTTATTATTTACCCGGAGACGGGAAAATGCCTGGGCCATCGAGACAACCACTATGCTGCGCGGCCTCAATCGTTGCCGCGACCTACCGTAGTACCGCTTTCGGCTGAGCAGCGGCGGCCGCTGCTGCTGGGGCTACTTCATCACGGCAGGCTAAACATGATGAGCTGATCGGTGATGCCACCGCCGCCGGGATTGAGCGAGCCGCCGACGAAATAAGCATTGTCGCCGATCGCCGCGCCGCCGAAGCCGTGCCGGCCATGCGGCATCGGCGCCAGCGTGATCCAGCGATCGGTTTTCGCATCGTAACCCTCGTTCTCA
>Ga0210398_10004731_pt1 | contig 12732 bp, 17 predicted proteins | sample IncBWC4OmetaG_FD_161047 | JGI IMG/M metagenome (GOLD analysis project Ga0210398, IMG submission 161047) | Forest soil microbial communities from Barre Woods Harvard Forest LTER site, Petersham, Massachusetts, United States - Inc-BW-C-4-O | ecosystem: Environmental > Terrestrial > Soil >... | reverse complement strand
TCGTACGAGTTAGTTGTTCTGCTTAAGACATCCCGACAAGCCGCCGAAGCTTCAGGCAATTGTCCGGCGAACGTTTTCTACAGTCTTGCCCCAATCCCAGATCTGCTTGTCAGCCTCACGCCTTGTGATTCCGTATGCTTCCTGGATCTTGCCTGCGAGCTGGTCGCGCTTGCCAGATATCTTGGCAAGATCATCATCGGTAAGTTTGGCCCAATTTTCCTTGGCCGATCCGGCTAATTGTTGCCATTTACTTTCTACTTGTTCCCAATTCATTTTTGTCCTTTTGCGAACTATCTCTATTGACCGCTAAGGTGCGGACTGCCGGAATCGCCGGCGCTATCTTGCGCGCGACGTTCGGCCGACTGAATCTGCGAGCCTAATTGAATATGACGCGAGTGGCCCGCTACCGATACATACGGTATGCCAAGGAATCTCTTTCTCAGGATGTTTGTCACTTCCAGGCAGTTGAAATTCTCTGACCGGGATTGGGCCAAGAGCCGCCTGACTCCTCGGCCTAGTGTCTTTTGTCCGCCCCAGGCGGGCACCAACGTTTTCAGCTCGCCGGCCATGAAGAACAACTTCCATCCCGCCTCGCGTATCTTGCGGTCAAGGCCTGAACTCTCCAGCACCCCGAGTGAGCGCCAACTTGTAGAGTAGGGCTCGCTCTCTATGCCGAGCAGTTGCAAATTATCGGATTGCCGGACCATCATGGTTCCGACTTGTATTTGGTTGGGCATCGAACCTCGCTGGCCTGGCAAATGAACTAGCTGGTAAATGTACTAAGAGGTGCGAACTTCAGATGGGCTGACTTAGATCAGAAAACCTGAAAGAGGGAAGGAAAGACTCACTCATGTTCGACCCTAGCCTTGCGCACACTAAATGTTAACCTCGGTATATACAGGGAAGCACTAACACTAATGCCCAACGAGTTATTTGTCTGAGCAGGAGTGCTCACTGAGCAATGTTGCACAGTATTCCGCGCTCTCGTCACCGATAATGCAGATTAGATGACTATGTGCTGCGTGCGGCTGAAATCCGTTGTGCCCGAGGGCGGAAAGTTATGAAGCTTAACTCGCGAATACTTTGCTGCCCCTTGTTAATATCCGTGATCTGCTTTGCAACTCTGGCGTGGGGCCAGTCTCCCGTCGATCACGAACAGAACCTGTTTGCCTGCAAAGACGGCTGGGATTCTTGCGATCATTCCGCTCTGACTTCGGATGACAGGAAGGCAGTGGCCATTGCACGGCGCCAACAAAACGTTTCGAACTGCGACAACGCCTGGACATCGTGCGACCGGTCCACGCTCAGCGGACCAGAATTGGCCGAAGTGGCGATTGCCGCACACCGGAATATGGTAGCGATGTGCTGGAGTGGCGTCAGATCCTGCGACTACGCTGGTTTGACAGCGTCGGAGGCGGCAGCCGTCGCCGTAGCCGAGGACCAGAGAAATATTTCGGATTGCTGGAACGGATGGCCCTCCTGCAACTTGGCAAAGCTGTCTCCTTCCGAACTGGCTGACGTGAAGGTGGCGCAGCACCGCCGTAATGTTGCGCAATGTTGGAATGGGTGGGCGGCGTGCGATCGAACGACCCTGTCGGCATCCGAGTTGAGTGCGGTGATGGTTGCCGACCATCAGCGTAATTATCTGGCATGTGTCAGCGGGTTTGTGGAATGCAATAAGTCGCGACTGACTGCGGCTGAGGCGGGCACGCTCGCCACGGCTGGCAACCCCACGTCGCGGTAGCAGCAGAACTTCGGTGGGAGTAATCCAACTGAGAGTGCGACGTTTACGCTGCCTGCTCATACGTCGTAGCGCTGTGCGTCCAAAACCGAGAGCAGAATTGCAAATCTTATGATGCGCTTATGGTTCGCCCACTGCCGGGTTTGCAAGTCAGATCAGTTCAGAGCTATCCCGGCTGAGACCTGGCTCGAAAAGGTTGTTCTTCCGCGCCTTTTCCTGTGCCCCGGACAATGCATTGTCTGCCACAAGCGACGGTATCTGCCCACATTTCAACGCTGGACGGCCGTTCCCAACACCTGGCGCTGAATGGCGGATGGGCAGCGTTTCCCTGGTTCTGATTTGCCCGCGCCGGCATCCTGGCGAGGAGCCGTCCCCCTTGTTTTATTCCCTAGACAGAGTTAGCTTATGTCTAACACCAGACATTTGTCTAACACCAGACAGTGGGCTGGGAAGGTCTAGGGTGATTCTGCAGCGAGGCAGCCGGCGACAAGATGCTTGTGATTTACGTCATCCGGCGATGTTCGGTTAGCGGCGCAGATCTGGAATAGCCAAGCTGTGCTCCTAGCAGCGGAGGTTGCCAAAATGAAAGCAAAGAGTCCGCGAAAATTCGATCCGAAGACGTTTCTGGCGACCATCGGAGAGGGTCGCAAAATTCTCGCCTTCGAGAAAGATCAGACGATTTTCGTCCAGGGCAGCGCCACGGACGCAGTCTTCTACGTGCAGAAAGGCAAAGTCAAACTCACTGTTGTCTCGCAAACCGGGAAAGAAGCAACCGTGGGAGTCTTGGGAGAAGGCTGTTTTTTCGGGGAGGGCGGACTGGCCGGCCAGGCCTTTCGCATGGGCTCGGCATCGGCCATGACGGAGTGCACCATTCTGCGAATCGACAAAAAGTCCATGATCGAGGCGCTTCACCGGGAACATTCTCTTACGGACGTGTTCGTCTCACACCTATTGGCCCGCAATATCCGGTTTGAAGAAGATCTCGTCGATCAGCTTTTTAACTCCAGTGAGAAAAGGTTAGCCCGGATACTTCTGCTGCTGGCTCATTTCGGCAAGGAGGGCAAACCGGAAACGGTGATTCCCAAGATCAGCCAGGAGTCGCTGGCCGAAATGGTAGGCACCACGCGTTCCCGAGTCAGCTTTTTCATGAACCGATTCAGAAAGCTCGGATTCGTTGCCTACGACGGCAACAGCATGCAAGTGCACAGCTCGTTATTGAACGTAGTGCTACACGACTGAGCTGGGCTCCGGCACAAAAGCTTCTTTACCTTCCAGCACCGGCGAACTCCATTCGAAGGGTGCTATGTGGCGCACGGCGCGCGAAGTCGGCAGCGATCTATACTGCTTTTTGCACGCCAGGCAAATCGAGCCAATCGGTCTGCTTTCGGTCGGTCGCTGAATTTCATTCTCCCGCGTTGCAATGGACCCGGAGATGACCGGACCATTACATTCAACACAGGTAAATGCGGATAAGCTGAGATAGTGAATTTTCATAGTCAACCTAGATCGTTCCCTTCGAATTACCAGGCAATCGTATTCTCTTTTGAAGCAATCGTCTGTCCAAAATAGCTCTGTTGAGTGATCTTCAAGAATTCCTTCCGGCAGTTACCACCAAACATTAGCGCGCGATAGGCGACTTCGTAACTTTGCAATCAGAGGACTTATTTGCAGATATGGTCACTAATGACCATACAGGTGTAGTTGTCCGGCGGGATAATTGCTTTTGAACTTAGGTTCACTGTGGTTGTCCGGCACTGCAAGTAGACTTGCTGGCCTCCGTGACTGCGGGGCGTGTAGAAGCACCCGCTGACGCAAGGATAGCCACGAGAAGGGTTAAGATGAAGATTCTCCGCTCCGCTTTTGTACTGTTTGTCCTGGCTATAGTCATACTGGCCATACCGGTCTCCTCGTTCGCGCAGTTCGCCGTGTCTGTCACCATCGCTCCGCCGGCGCTGCCTGTGTATGTCCAACCCATGGCGCCCGGAAACGGCTATATATGGACGCCCGGCTACTGGGCATCTGGCAGTGAAGGTTATTTCTGGGTGCCGGGGACCTGGGTGATGGCTCCCCAACCTGGATTGCTCTGGACTCCCGGTTACTGGGGTTGGGGCGGCAATGCCTTCGCCTGGAACGGCGGTTACTGGGGAGCGCAGGTCGGCTTCTACGGTGGCGTCAACTACGGCTATGGCTACGGCGGCAGCGGCTATCAGGGAGGACGCTGGCAGAACGGACAGTTTTACTACAACCGTTCGGTGAACAACATAAACGTCGCCAACATTCACAACGTTTACAACTCGACGGTGATCAACAATACCACCGTGAACCGGGTCAGCTACAACGGCGGTACGGGTGGAATTAATGCCCGCCCCACCCAGGCGGAAGAGACGGCGGCGCACCAGCAACACACACCGCCTACTTCACTGCAAACCCAGCATGTGCAAGCCGCCAGCACGAACCACGCACTCCTGGCATCGGTGAATCATGGAAAGCCAGCCATCGCTGCTACCGCCAAGCCGGCGGAGTTAAGCGGTGCGGGAGTCGTAGCTGCCAAGCAAGCCGGAGCACCTTACAAGGCGCCCTCAGCCGCTCCGTCAACCGCCAAAGCAGTTGCGAAACCCGCCAGCAGCGCGCCGAAGCCCGAGGCATCGCGTAGCACTCCAGCAACGCATGCAGCGGCGTCACGTCCGGCGACTGAACCCAACAAAGAGAATGCAACTCGTCCGGCGACAGCGCCTAAGAATGAGACTGCAGCTCGCCCGGCGACTGAGCCTGACAAAGAGACTGCGGCTCGTCCCGCGACTGCAGCTCATGCGCAGCCCGCTCCGCGTCCAGCACCTGCAGCTCATACTCAACCAGCTCCTCATCCGGCGACAGCAGCTCATGCGCAACCTGCTGCTCATCCGGCGCCGGCGGCTCATGAACAGCCTGCCGCTCACCAGGAGCCTGAGAAGGCACATACCTCCGGGCAATAGGCTGGCGAATTGACTGGAGCGCTGTACCGCGCTCGCCGGGTTATAAGTGCAAGAAAGTCACTTAACTCTCGGATTGGTACGGGCCCCCAACGGTGGGGCTCGTGCCAAACTAAATGGTCTGTCTTGAACGGATCGTCAGACGGCGGGCGTGTCATCGTTGTGAGTGAATTCTGTTTATCTCCAAGCCCCAAGGAGGGTGTATGGCGGACAACATCAAACCTCAGATTCTAGTTGTGGATGACGAACCGAGCGTTCGGGAGTGCCTGAGCTTGTTCCTGATGTCCGCCGGATATGACGTGGCCACGGCGGAGAACGGTAGCTCGGCTGTATCGCAGTTGAACCGAGCGATTCCCCACTTGATCGTCACTGATTTGAATATGCCGCAGATGTCAGGTATCGAGTTGATCTCGCATGTACGTAGCCATCACCCCTCGATCTCGATCGTTGCGATGAGCGGCGACTACCTGGGAGACGCCGTTCCCGCCAGCATCATGGCTGACCGGTTCTATCCCAAAGGCGAGCATCCATACCATCTGTTGACAACGATCGCGAATTTGCTGGCCAGCAATCCTGCATGCGCCAATGGACACCAAAGCCGCGCTCAACTGAAATTGGACTCTTAGATAAGGAGAAAAATATGCTTGGAACCATATTGATCGTACTGCTGGTGTTGTTTCTGGTTGGCGCCCTGCCGAGATGGAATCACAGCCGTTCCTGGGGTTACGCTCCCAGCGGAGGGCTGGGCCTGGTGCTGGTCGTTGTTGTCATTTTGCTGCTTCTTGGGCGGATCTAGTCGAACCCTGCGGCAGTGTTCGGATCCTCGGAAGAGTGTCACGAAAGCCTATAGTCGCTCTCTTCTGTGGTCCTAGGAGCCACGGCGTCTTTGCTGTTCCGTAACCTAACTCTCAGAACCAGCCCAGGAGGCACGTATGCTTTGGATGATTATTGTTGTTCTGTTGATTTTGTGGCTGCTCGGTTTCAGCTTCCACGTCGCAGGTAGCCTGATTCACCTTTTGTTAGTCGTGGCCGTGGTGGTGCTTGTCATCAACCTGATCACGGGACGCAGGACCGCTTGATACCTAACCAGCGGAAGTTATACATAGCCTGATGAACCGTTCCGGCGCGCTCGCTCCGCGCCGATCGTTTGGTCGGACGCGTCGAGAGAAACTCATCTGGATTTACGGCCCTCACGGATGCGGCTTATGTCGAGCCGCCGATTCTTTACGCCCTTCGGAAAGAGTGGTCTTGGACCCAATCGATTGTCAACACTCTTAACGGTCGTCAAGATAGTCTAGTTCGTAACGGCAGCGCCTTCGTACTCCAGCAAGCGTCTTTCACCTTGCAGAGCCCGAAGCGGAGTGAGATTCTGTGTCAATTCCACCGTTCCCAGGTACCGCCCATCCTCGGTGCGAACCGCGAAGTAGCGCACATGGACAAATTTCTCCTGGAAGTTGATCCAGAACTCCGCCACGTTTTGCCGTCCTGCCTTGAAGTCACTCAGGATTCGGTCAACCGTCTCCACGCTCTTGGGTGGATGGCAGTTATACACTTTGCGTCCGATGATGGCTTTGCTGCGCGCGAAGACGCGATCCGGTCCTTCGGTGAAAAAAGCCACGCGATCATCGGCATCGACGAAGGTGAGATCGAGTGGCAGGGTACCGAAGATTCCAGCCAGTTGCTCCAAACTTACATTGCCAGTGGGCAACATGAGAGCGCCTGATGACGGCACATTCATCGCTTCGACTGCTGGGGAAATGGCCGGCACGTAGCCCTGCTGAGGTTCTACAATGCACCAGCCGTATTTGGGAGAAGCTGACCAAATCTCAGCCCACTCGTCTTCTGACAGTGTTTCCAGCGACATGGGTAACAGAATGTTTTCTTCCTTGTAGATCATCTCGTCCACGGCATTGAGCGCGCAGGATGCTGCCATCAACAAAGCGGCCCGCCACTCTTCGGTCGTCGCTGGCCCAGGATGGAGGCATTGTCCCAACTGCTTGAGTAAGCTTCGCACATCGTCGTCTTTGGCCCACATTACCTTGGATGGTCCAGCAATCCCATGCCGCTCCAGACAAGAAAATAGGGTGTGCTCTTTGCGCTGGTAATGTTTGTCAATGTCCATGAGGTCGTTGAACCCGTGGCGAAGGCGCAAAACAATGGGCCCGGGATCGGCCGCTACTGGCAGGGCCTGCAACTCGCCGACCGCTGTCTTCATGAGTCCTATTACCGCGCGTAGGGCTTCGTTCTCGCGGCGGAACGTGTCAATGGGATGGCCCGGAGCAATCTCTTTACGAGTCGGTATCTGGATCAGAACGTCACGGGTCACCTGCGAATGAAGATCGCACATCGACCGCACTTCTTCTACCGGCATACCTTCGGCCATCAACTCCTGCTCCATAGCCATGATTTCGGAAGCGTCGGTCTGCTTCACCAATTCCCGCATCTGCCGCTGCACTGCCTCGGGCGGGTTCCCCGCATGCAGGTGTTTGATGATGTCTTTTAGAACTCGAATCCGGTTGGCTTTGTTGTCGATCACTTCGCTCATGACACTCTCCTTGAAGTTCGAGAGTACCCAGGCGAATGAGGCATGTAGATGACTTAAGTCACACTGAAATGGATTGTCCCGCAAGAGTTTGCGGTGATATGACTGGCGCGTTTCTCGAATAGATGGGTATTGCGTGCAGCAAGGAGGATGACTCCCTTTCTGTATATGCCTTGACAAGTATATGCTCTGTGGAGTATATCAAGTGAATGGAATCTGTGTTCGAAATCATTGCGGAGCCGAACCGCCGCGCGATCTTGGGCCTGCTGGTCTCGTCACAACAGTCGGTGGGAGAGATCGAGCGTCAGCTTCGTATGTCGCAGCCGATGGTGTCAAAGCACCTGCGAGTGCTGCGCGACGCCGGTTTCGTGGAGTCTACAGTGGACGCACAGCGCCGTCTCTACCGGCTGAAACCTGAACCATTTCAAGAGGTGGAAGAGTGGTTGGCTCAGTTCCGTCGATTCTGGTCCGCTCACGTGGATGCTCTCGAACGCCACCTCGACCGCATGGATCCATCAACACCAATCAAAACGAAAAGGAAGACTAAGCAGAAGACAACGCGGCCAAACCGCGAACATGACAAAGGAGAAATGAAATGAAAATCAAAGTGACTAGCCTATACGTGGACGACCAGGAGAAGGCCCTTCGCTTCTACACCGAGGTACTGGGTTTTGCCAAGAAAGCCGATTTCAGTCAGGGGCCTTATCGTTGGCTGACCGTGGCCTCGCCCGAGGAGCCGGAAGGCACTGAGCTGCAGCTGGCGCTGAACAACAACCCCGCAGCCAAAGCGTATCAGCAGGCCATCTTTCAGCAGAACCAGCCCGCCGCCATGTTCTTCACCGATGACCTGCAGGCCGATTACGAGCGTATGAAAGCGCGCGGCGCCGAGTTCACGATGCCGCCAACCGACGTGACGGCTTCCAAGATCGCCATGCTGAACGACACCTGCGGCAATCTCATTCAGATCACCCAGCTGATGCGCTGGTCAGGCTGAGCGGAGAAGGAGACCAATCGTATAGGAAGGCAGCAATGCCGACCACATAATGAACAAAGGAAACGTAAAAGTATGAACAGCAACAAAAAGGAGTTGGCGCCAGGACGACGTAAGGAACTACTCTTGGCGCTGAAAGCTCGGTTTGAGAAAAATATAAACCGCCATAAAGGTCTTGAATGGGCCAAAGTACAAGCAAAGCTGGAAGCTGATGCTGAAGGACTTTGGTCACTCCATGAAATGGAAAGAACTGGCGGTGAACCGGATGTTGTTGGTCACGATAAAAAGACCGGCGAATACATTTTTTATGATTGTTCAGCGGAGAGCCCTAAAGACCGCAGAAGTATTTGTTACGACCGTGAAGCTCTGGAGTCAAGGAAAGAAAATAAACCAAGAGATAGCGCTATGAACATGGCCGCTACTATGGGCAGCGAGCTGTTAACGGAAGAACAGTATCGAGAGTTGCAGAAACTTGGAACGTTCGATACGAAAACGTCGAGCTGGGTGAAAACACCTTCTCCTATCAGAAAACTCGGCGGCGCGATCTTTTGTGATCGCCGCTACGACACTGTTTTCGTGTATCACAACGGTGCCGAATCTTACTATGCCGGCAGGGCGTTCCGTGGCTCGCTAAGGGTATGACTTTTGCATGCCGGAACATCCAGCAGTCGCTGAAAGGGACGGTCTCAGACCGTCCGTAGACTCGCACCTTTTTCAAAGGCGGCTTTAGCCGCCGAGTACTAACTCAAGACTCAGCAAAGGAGCATAAGTTGACCGATCTCGCGCAATATGATCCCGGCCCGGCCAGCCCGGCGCAAGTGCAAAAGGATGGCGACAAGTGGACGCTCGTTCTCGTTCGAGAGCTGCGTCACTCGCCGGAAAAAGTCTGGCAGGCGATTACTGATCCTGCGCATCTGCGCGAGTGGGCGCCCTTCGATGCCAATGGCAACCTGAGTACGGCTGGTAGCACGGTAAAGCTCACCTGGGTGGGAACCGGCGCGGCGACCGAAACCCGAGTAACGCGAGCTGACGCTCCCGAGGTGCTTGAGTACGGCGATATCCGGTGGGAACTTGAAGCCATGGGTGATGGCACGCGCCTTACGCTGTGGCACAGCATCGATCGCCGCTTCATCTCGTGGGGCGCTGCAGGCTGGCACATTTGTTTCGACGTTCTTGATCGTCTGCTCAGTGGTACACCCATCGGCCGCATGGCTGGTGGCGAGGCCATGAAGGTCGATGCTTGGCAGCGATTAACCGCCGGGTACGCCAAGCAGTTCGGTATTGAAACGCCCAACTGTCCGCCCAAGGCGGCTCAAGAGTCGTGAGGAGGTCCGATTGAACTGGAGCAAATGGATTCGGCAGACCCACCGCTGGCTGTCCATAGTCTTCACGGTGGCCGGGTGCCCCACTCATTCGCGGTTTTCGAATGAGTGGGATTCGGGGATCACGGGACTCCGTGTGTTTGATCACCGACCATACGTCTGACCAATAACTAAGCTCAGAGTGTGACGAAAGGTCTGGACGCTGGTACGGTGGGCACGATCTCCATTTCATAACCTGTAGCTGTTACCAGCGGCGGCCCGAGCTGGTAACCGGTGGGCGCCGCGATCTCTTCCTACGTGTGTTGGAGCGCGCTCGGCAAAAGTATCGATTTGTGGTGATCGGCTACGTCGTCATGCCCGAGCACTTTCACCTCTTGATCAGCGAGCCGGATGTGGGCGATCTTTCCGTCGTAATGAAAGTCATCAAGGAGCGATTCACCAAGCTGCTTCACCACGGCGGCGTGCGCACGGGCCCAATCTGGCAGAAGCGTCTCTACGATTTCAATGTCTGCAGTACGGAAAAGCGCATCACGAAGTTGCGCTACATCCATCGCAATCCTGTAAAACGCGGTCTCGTAACAACACCCGAAGAGTGGAAGTGGAGTAGCTTCCGGACTTACGCCTGCGGCGAAGAGGGTTTGGTAAGAGTCAACTGTCAGGAGTGGCCGGTGACCATCAGTTATTCTCCTTCGCGATCCCACTCATTCGAAAACCGCGAATGAGTGGGGCACCCGGCGCAAACAGCACGCAATCGGTTGGAGAGAGTCTTGTGCATTAGGGTCCTCCCGCATAAGCAAAATTAGGGCAGACCCGATGATGAGGTGCAAATTCTAACGCAATTTCAGGCTGGATCCGACGAACTTTTGGCCGGATTTTGCGTGGTAACAGCGACAGTCCCGTTGTACGAACGAATAATCCCCACTCAAGACTAAAGGATGGGCCTTGAATGGCACCCTATAGGAGCGAGGCCATGTCGGCGACATTGTAGGCGCTGTCCGCCGTACCTTCGCAGGCGCCGGGCCACTTGCAGAGGTTGCAGGTTACGCGGAGCGCGTCTAAATTATTTGCAAGAGTTGGAGCTACACATGAAAAAGCCTGTCCCAGTGGAATCTGTTTCTGCTTCTGCATTCATCGACGAGAGAATCAAGGAGCTTGGCGACTGGCGTGGGAAGATGCTTGCGAAAGTGCGCACAATCATTCACGCCGCAGATCCTGAGATCGTCGAAGAATTGAAGTGGGCCAGGGCGACATCGCCCGGAACTCCCGTCTTCTCCCACGGTGGCATCGTCTGCACCGGAGAGACGTACAAGAGTGTCGTCAAGCTGACCTTTGCCAAAGGAGCGGCGTTGAAGGACCCTTCCCGTCTATTCAACTCCAGCCTCGAAGGAAATGTCAGGCGTGCCATCGACATCCACGAAGGCGACAAGGTCGATGAGGTTGCCTTGAAGAATCTCATCCGGGCCGCCGTGGCGCTCAATCTCAACCACCCCAACCAATCCAAGAGCGCTAGTCGCCAGGGAGCCCGGGCGGGCAAGAGCAAGCCAAAGCTCCGGCGAGCCAGCAGTAAGCGGGCCGACAATTTGAAGTAATCCGACCCGAGCTCTCCTTTGCGCGGAATGACACCCGGCCAAGTGCGCGTGTGAACTGATTGATTTCAGGAATGAAAATCAGCAGATTGAAGCCCGGGTTGGCCTGCCTTGCGTCGCAATGGGGTGTTCCGCAAATCGCACCACTCGCCGAGCAGTTGGAGTCAATACCTGTATAGGAGTTCCAACCGCTCGCTGGCGAGAGCAACAGCGCGCCAGGGCAGCATCTTAATTAATCGGATTTGAATTCAGAGGAGAAGTGATGCAAAAACGCAAACTCGGAAATAGCAACCTGGAAGTCTCGGCTATCGGGCTCGGCTGCATGGGAATGAGCTTTTCCTACGGCCCTCCCAAAGACAAGACCGAGATGATCTCTCTGCTCCGCACGGCCGTCGAACGCGGCATCACATTCTTCGATACCGCCGAGGTGTACGGTCCGTTCACAAACGAGGAACTCGTCGGTGAGGCGCTCTCTCCAGTACGCGATCAGGTGGTGATCGCCACCAAGTTTGGGTTCGATCTGGGTGGCAGCGATAATCGGCCGGGAGCGGCAGGGCTGAATAGCCGACCAGAGCACATCAAGCAGGCCGTGGAAGGTTCGCTCAAGCGTCTGAAGGTCGAGACGATCGACCTTCTCTATCAGCATCGGGTTGACCCGGACGTGCCGATCGAAGATGTGGCCGGAGCGGTGAAGGAACTGATCCAGGCAGGCAAGGTAAAGCACTTTGGCCTTTCGGAAGCAGGAGCACAGACCATTCGTCGCGCACACGCCGTGCAGCCGGTGACTGCGCTGCAGAGCGAATACTCACTTTGGTTCCGAGAGCATGAGAATGAAATTCTGCCGACCATCGAGGAACTCGGAATCGGCCTGGTGGCCTACAGCCCGCTGGGCAAGGGCTTCCTTACGGGCAAGATCGACGAGACTACAACGCTCGACAGCACGGACTTCCGCAGCACGCTTCCGCGCTTTACGCCGGAGGCTCGAAAAGCGAACATGGCCCTGGTCGATTTGATTGGCGCAATCGCAGAGCGGAAGAAGGCGACACCTGCCCAGATCGCGCTTGCCTGGGTGCTGGCCCAGAAGCCGTGGATTGTTCCAATTCCAGGCACCACGAAGCTACATCGCCTGGACGAAAACATTGCAGCAGTCGCGGTCGGCCTTACCTCCAACGACCTTCATGAGATCGATACCGCCGCCTCCAGGATCACGGTGCAAGGCGAGCGCTATCCCGAAAAGCTGAAAAAAATGACCGGTCTGTGAGCGGCAAGAGTTTCGGAGGCATTGATGGAACTGAGCGTGTTCCTGGGTCTTCAACTCATCGATTATTGGAATCGAAATCGCGGGCGGGAGGCCCGCTGATTTGCGAAATATCTAGTGGAGGCGGGAGGGAGTCAAACTTTCGCGTTGCGTTAACAACAGCGAACTTATTGAGTCTTTAGGGACACACAAAACGCACAGCACTCGAAAGTGGGCAAATCGTTGACCGTGCATTGACCACGAAAAAGGCGCGACCATGGGAATAGACGGCGTCACCAGTTGCATGAGCAATGTGGTGACATCATCCTCGTTGAATTTCCTCT
>Ga0210398_10004730_pt1 | contig 12732 bp, 8 predicted proteins | sample IncBWC4OmetaG_FD_161047 | JGI IMG/M metagenome (GOLD analysis project Ga0210398, IMG submission 161047) | Forest soil microbial communities from Barre Woods Harvard Forest LTER site, Petersham, Massachusetts, United States - Inc-BW-C-4-O | ecosystem: Environmental > Terrestrial > Soil >... | reverse complement strand
AGCAACCCATCGTCGCGCTGGCGCAGTTGTGCGAGGCGCTGCCCGACCATCCGAACTGGATGAAGTGGTACTCGGCGATCGTCCTTCATACGAAGTACTACCAGGAGGTGGGGGCGCGTGTGGATGCGCCGTACAACGTGCTTCCTGCCGGAATCTATCGGACCAGCGAGGCCGCCCTTCTCCCCGAGACTCCGGCATGGAGGCCGCTGGAGACGGCCAGCCGTGGCATGTTCGCGGCTGAGGTAAAACAGGGCCTTCCGCTGGGGGGCGATGCCTGGCTGCGGCGCTATCCGGTATGGTTCCAGTTCCGCGGAAACTCCAGCGTGCTGCTCTCCGAGGCGAAAGCGCTCTCCGTAGCGGCGCAACTGCGGGGAGACATCGGCGATGAAGATCTCGCGCAGCAGCAGGCCCAGTGGCTGACCGGCAGAAACCCATTCTCGGCCAGCATCATCTATGGCGAGGGATATGACTGGACCCCGCTCTACAGCGTGCGTTCCGGCCAGATGGTCGGGGCCATTCCGGTGGGTATTGAGACCAGAGGAATCGCCGATGTGCCTTACTGGCCCAATCAGATTTGCTGGACCTACAAGGAAGTGTGGACGCAGCCTGCGGGCGAATGGATCTGGCTCATGCGCGACCTCAGCGGCCCGGCGGTGGTCCACGGAGTGGTCGATTCCGGAGAGACCGGGACCGTTGCCTTGCTCAACGAAGAGACGCATGCGTCCCTTGCGGCGTCGGTCGCCGCGAATGGGACCTTCCGTGCCGTTGTTCCGCAGGGGCGGTACCTGATTCGCGACGGCCACGCCAATACATCGCTGACCGCGCTGGCCGGAGGCACCTACTCCGTCGACCTGCGCCGCGAACATGCTGTCGTCTTTTCCGCGTCCTTCGCACCCGGCGCAGAATCGGGATCTTTCGTCCTCCACGCGACAGCGGATGGAGCCGGTCTACACACGTTTTCTGTGCGCACCGACAACCTCGACCTTACGGAACCGAAATCGGTTGCGGTGAACCTGGGAGTACAGGGCAGACAGACGATCACCTGGCATGCCCGCATTATGGATCAGTCCACTCCCTGGGTTGCCGTGGTGTTGCAGGACGGCTCGCTCGATCGACATGCAGAACTCAGCGGCAGTACCAATCACTGAAGTGATGCCAAGCGACGAAAGAGTACCTCTGGTGCCTACCGGAAGCGGCGGATTCGCAAGGTGTGACGTCCGGAACGATAGAAGCCCGTAACATACACGGTGGCTTTACCGGTGGTTGAGAAAATGAGCTGGCGAATGCGCAGCAACGGGGTATTCCTGCCCACACGCAGCAGGTCAGCCATGCGCTGGTCGGCGTCCGTCGCGTCCACCTCTTCGTCGGCATAGGCCAGAGCGACGCCGCAATCGTGCTCCAGCGCGAAGAACAGCGATACGCCGTCGAGCGTACTGCGCAGCAGATCAGGGAACTCATCTTCCGACCAGTAACCTACTTCCAGCGCAACGGGTTCGCTCTGGGCGAGCCGCACGCGTTCCAGGCGGACAATAGGAGCCGTTGGGGCGAGGCCGAGGCGGGCAGCAATCTCAGACTCACGGCTGACAACGGTTGAGGTGACGACGCGCGAATGTGCCGTGAGCCCAAGACCGGCCATCTGTTCGGTATAGCCGAGCAGCTTGTTGAACTGTACTCTCGGCGGGGCGACAAACGTGCCTGCGCCGTGGCGGCGTTCCACGACTCCATCGCGTGCTAATTCTGTGAGTGCGTGCCGAGCCGTCATCAGGCTCACCTGATGAATGCGTGCCAGTTCCCGTTCCGAAGGCACCATGTTTCCCGGTTTCAGCTGGCCCTGATCGATCCGCCGGCGGATCGCGCCCTGAATCCTTTTGTAGGCCGGCTCGTCGGAGCGGCGGGGCATCGTGCTCACGGTGTCATCTCCACAAGGCCCGGAGAAAATTCCTCTGTCGGTCCATCATGCGGCTCTGCTTCGGGGACAGAGCCGGCTTCGTGCCTCCGCTGTGCCGGAAAGCACGCGGCTGAATCCTAGCAGACTGCTATAGAGCGGGCAACGTGGACAATGTCAAGAGCCCCGGACCTCGGCTCGAGCGGCGTCGATGCAGAGACTCGAGCCAGATGGGAAATTCTCGCGGGCAACAGCTCACACCGGGGTACCGTCATGGTGACAGGAGCCGGAATTTCCACAGAACCGATGGCAGATAACTTGACATGTCGCACCCAACTGCTCTATAGCATGTAGAACGTGCTATAGAGCGGCTTCGGTCGCCTCATCCCCAGTGCGCGTCAGACGTCCGAAGTCAGACGGTAGGCATCGTTGTCGTTGTAGATGTTTCCCCGTTGTCAGGGTTTGGTTTCGTTGACGAAGCATTGCACTCCTTCGATGCGATGCCCGGCATCAGGGCAGGACGATGCCCAGAGTCATTTGGAGGCCGGTTATGAAGCGAATTACGTTGTGCGGATGTATTCTCGTTGCGCTTGCTGCATCCCAGCTTGTTTCTCCTTTACGAGCCCAGCAGATCACCGCGTCGATAAACGGTACTGTTGCGGACGCCGGCGGGGCAGTGATCAACGGCGCCACGGTCACCGTGACCGATGTCGAGCATGGCACTCTCTACACAGTCAAAACAAACGACGGAGGCTTGTTCACTTTCGCCCGTCTGCCCATTGGGACCTATGACGTGAAAGTTGAGGCGCCGGGATTTGAAACCTCCATCCAGTCGCACCTGACTCTGGTACTGAACCAGACGGCACGGCTCGACTTCAAAATGAAGGTAGGCGCCGTCACGAATACCGTGGAGGTCACCTCAGAAGCTCCCGCAATGCAGACGGAGACGACCCAGGTCAGCACTCTGGTCGATTCCCGAGCGGTCACGAACATACCTCTGGCAACGCGCAACTATGTGGAGCTGACCCTGCTGGCGCCTGGCAGTATTCATCCGGATAACTCTTCTTTCAACAATGGTGACAACGTGGCTAGCGGCGCACGGCCGTTCATCAATGGGAACCGCGAACAGTCGAATAACTTCATCCTCGACGGGATGGACAACAACCAGACCTCCGATAACCTGTTGGCCTTTACGCCCTCGCCCGACGCCATCCAGGAGTTCAATCTCATCACCAACAATGCCTCGGCGGAGTTCGGCAACTTCATGGGCGGAATCGTCAACGCGTCCATCAAGTCCGGCACCAACAGCTTCCATGGCGATACCTGGGAGTTCTTCCGCAACGACGTCCTGAATGCCAATCAGTGGGAGAACAAGCTGAACCCGACCAGCGTACTGGCGAGACCGACCGTGCGCTGGAACATGTTCGGAGGCACACTGGGCGGTCCAATCTTCAAGGACAAGCTGTTCTTCTTCGTGGACTATCAGGGACAGCGCTTTGACCATCCTGCAACCACCTCTTTTATTACTGTTTTCACGAATGCAGAGCGAGCGGGAGATTTCTCACAGATCAGCAAGCAGCTGGTCAACCCCATAACCGGGGTGCCTTACCAGAACAATCAGATTCCGATGTCGCAGCTGAACATCGTTGCTTCGAATTTGTTTGCTTCGAAGTATTACCCCACGCCGATCAACAGCCAGACCTCCAACAATGCGATCAACACCGTCACCCAGGCCTATAACGCCGATCAGGGCGACGTGAAGGTCGACTACACCATTACGAAGAACGATCACTTCCAGGGGCGGTATTCGCAGGGATACCAGAACGACCCAGGAAGCAATTCCCTCTTGATCCTGGGCAATACCTTTGCGCAGGCTCCCATCCACAACCTGGTTGGGACGTGGACCCATACCTTTGGTCCAAACATCCTGAACGATGCCCGCCTGGGAACAAGCTGGGTGACTCTCTTCAACGGATCCGGCTTCGATCCGAGCATTGGCAATCTTGGGACCCAACTCGGAATCGCCAACGCCAACAGCGCCGGCCCCGGCCTGCTGCTGCTCGGCTTCGGTGGCGGTCAGGCGCCCTCGCCCAACGACGGCACCACCCTGACCAACGTCGGTAGCCAGGTTGTACAGCAGGACTTTGCCGACACGGTCATCCAGTTCGATGACGGCATAACGATCACTCGCGGCAAGCATGTCTTTAAATCCGGCTTCCAGATGTGGCGTTATCGCATCAACACCGGCTACACCGGCAACACCGGCGAATACGGAGATATTCTTTTCGGCGGCGGCAGCACTGGCGTGGATTTCGCCGGCGATCCGGCAGCCGATTTTTTCCTCGGCTACCCGGAAGCCAGAGGGATCGGCGTGAGCACCAGTTTCGTCTGGCATCAATTGTCGTGGCTGTTTGCAGGATACGGTCAGGATGACTGGCGAATTACCCCGACTCTGACGCTGAACCTAGGGCTGCGCTACGAAGCCCATACGCCCTGGGTGGAACTGAACAACCGGCAATCCAATCTGGATTTGACCACCGGCGCACTTGAGCTTGCAGGGCAGGACGGCAACAGCCGCGCGCTCTACAACTCGGTGTATGGCCTTCCGGATATCCAGCCCCGCATCGGCTTTGCGTATTCGCCCGAAGCTCTGCATGACAAGACAGTGATTCGCGGCGCCTACACCGTCTCCTCCTACCTGGAAGGCACCGGTACCAATCTGCGACTTCCCAGGAATCCGCCCTTTACTCCTCCCGAGGTTGGAGCGCAATATGCTTCGGCAACGGTTCAGACGCAGGCGGGCCCAGGAGGCGCGCTTCCGGGCGATCCCTTCGCCGGAGCCATCATGTATGTCTGGGATAAGACAGTCCAGCCGGCGCTCGATCAGGAGTGGAATCTGACCGTGCAGCAGGAGGCGACACCCACGACGACTCTCCAGGTGGGATATGTCGGCCAGAAGGCAGATCACCTGATGGTACCGATGCCCTATCTGCAGAAACAACTCGTCAATGGGGTGGCGACAACACCGTTTTACTTCAATGACAACCCTTCGCTGATCAATGTCCTCTCGAACGTGTCCGGTACTGCTTCAGTGGGTTACATGAGGTACAACGCGCTGCAGGCAGTACTGCAGAAACGAATCGCCAACGGGCTGGACGGACAGGTGGCGTATACCTGGTCGCACTGCCTGACCAATAACAGCGGTTACTACGGAACCTGGGGACAAGCTGCCGGTTCGACAACGGCTTCACCGTATTATCAAAACCTGTATAACCCTCACGCCGATTACGCCAGTTGCTACTACAACGCCGGCAATATTATCTCCGCCTACGCAACCTACAATCTTCCGGTCGGCAGGGGACAGCGTTTTGGCGCCAACATGAATGCGGTTGCCAACCAGGTCGTCGGTGGCTGGCAGGCATCCACGATCGTATCCGCGCATGGCGGCTTCCCGCTCGCCGTCTATGACAACGACGGCGATACCACAGGAACCGGCGGCCGTGGAGCCCGTCCGGACTGCGGCGTTCAACAGGTATTCAAACGCAGCCAGCTGGCCCCGAATTATGGAGGCTATCAATGGATGAGCCCTTCAGGCTTCTCCGATCCTGCACCCGGTCACTTTGGAAACTGCCCGGCGCAGGGACCGGTGGGTGGGCCGGGATACTTTGATGCGGACATTGGGCTGATGAAAGACTTCCATTTCACAGAGAGGACGTATCTACAGTTCCGCAGTGACTTCCTGAACGCTTTTAACAACGTGAACCTGGGACACCCGAATACTGGCTGGAGCTCCAGTCCTGGCACATTTGGTCAGATCGGGCCTGCGGCAGGCACACCCGCTTCACAACCGGCAAGAAATATTCAGTTCGCGATGAAGTTCTATTATTGAGAGGCAGTGCATCCGGGGCAGGCAAGCCTGCCCCGAGCATCTTCTCATGACTCGACGTCACGGGCTCCTCGCTCTGTCTCTCTTCCTGTCTGCAGGCAGCATCCTGTCTCCGGCTCAGACTTCGGGGAACCTGTCTTCATCGCTCCTCACAGCTGCGCGAGGCGCCGCATCGCAGGCGGAGACAGGTCATTGCCCTGCGGCTCTGACCATTCTGACCAGAGCCGCAGGCCATCTGACGGACAGGGATCTGGAAAAGCGCGTCGAGCTGGATGGCGTGCGCTGCGCTACGCTGCTGCAGTCCTGGTCCCAGTTAACTGATTTCGCCCGCGCGCTGCAGCGCGACTTCCCCCGCGACCCGGATGCTCTTTACGCCGTCGTGCATGCCTGGTCCGATCTCTCGACGCACGCGGCTGAAGAGTTGGCGCGTACCGCCCAAGGTTCAATCCCCGCACTGGAGCTGGATGCGGAGGCGAACGAAGTTCAGGGAAGGTGGGATGCGGCAGAGAAAGATTACCGAGCCATATTGAAAGATAATCCGCGCTACCCAGGGATCCATTTCCGGCTGGCACGGCTGCTGCTTTCCCGGCCGAACCCTGGTCCCGACTTCCAGGAGCAGGCTAAAGAAGAGTTGCAGACGGAGCTCAGGATCGATCCCTCGAATGCCGGGGCTGAATACATTTCGGGCGAGCTGGCTCGTCAGATGCAGGATTTCCCTGCTGCTGTCGAGCACTTCTCAAAAGCCAGTACGCTCGACCCGAATTTCGGGGATGCGTTTCTCGGCCTGGGAATGACTCTGCTCAGCGAGAAGAAGTATGAGGACGCCGTTGCTCCCCTTGAAACGGCAGTTAAGCTCGAGCCCGGAAATCCGGCCGGACACTATAGCCTGGCGACAGCTTATGCGCGCACCGGCCACAAAGAAGCAGCGGAACGCGAATTTGCCCTGCAGCAGCAGACAGCGCAGCAGGGCAATGCGCCGGAAGCCACGAGTCCGCAGTGATCCGTTTCGTGCCCGGCTGCCCGGCCGTGTCGCGCCGGGATTTTCTTCGGGCGCTCGCCGGCGCTGCTGGATTTGCGGGGCTCGAAAGACTCGTTGCGGCTGCGCACGCGAGCTCGCCCTATCCATTCGAAGTAATGCCTGCCGAACAGAGCCGGATCACCTGGGTACACACTGCCGGAAAATCCGCCGAGAAATACCTGCCGGAAACGTCGGGCGCGGGATGCGCCTTTTTGGATTATGACAACGATGGGTGGATGGACATCTATCTGGTCAACAGTGGCCGCTGCGATTTTTACGATCCCAGCCCGCCGCTGCGCAACGCGCTCTATCGCAACAACCGGGATGGAACCTTCACCGACGTCACGGAAAAAGCGGGGGTAAGCGGCGGCGGCTACGGCCAGGGTGTCGCCGTTGGCGACTATGACGGAGACGGCTTACCCGACATTTACGTGACCCAGTACGGGAGAAGTATTCTTTACCACAATAACGGTGACGGCACGTTCACCGATGTGACGGAGAAGGCCGGCGTCGCGGCTCCGGGCTGGTCTTCGAGTGCGGCCTGGTTTGACTACGACAATGACGGACGCCTCGATCTGTTCGTCTGCCAGTTCGTCGAATTCAGCAAAGCCAAAAACCTTCCGTGTGTCACGTATAACAATCGACCGGGGTATTGCATCCCGCGCTTGTACCGACCAGCCCCGAGCTGGCTGTTTCATAACAATGGCGACGGCACATTTACTGACGTGAGCCGGTCATCGGGGATCGCGCAGCACATGGGAAAGGCCTGGGGGGTCGTTGCCGCAGACCTCAACAACGACGGGAGGACGGACCTCTTTGTTGCCAACGATACGGCGCCCAATTTTCTGTTCATGAACCGCGGAAATGGAAAATTCGAAGAGACTGGGGCACTCGCCGGGGTGGCGTTCAGCCAGATGGGCGGGGCTCGTTCCGGTATGGGTGTGGACGCCGCCGATATCAATCAGGACGGCTGGCTCGACCTCTTCGTGGCCAACCTCGATCACGAAATGTTCTCTTTGTACCTGAACAATCACGATGAGACATTCGACGATCAGGCCCTGTCGGATGGGATTGCTGCCGCTACACGGCTGATGAGCGGATGGGGCGTTAAGTTCTTCGACTACGACAACGACGGCAATCTCGATCTTTTTCTGGCCAATGGGAATCCGGATGATCAGATTGAAACCATTGAGAAAGATGTGACCTATCGCGAGCCGCTGCTGCTGTTTCATGGCGATGGAAAGACGCTGCGCAATGTCAGCGCCGAAAGCGGGCCTGTCTTCTCCCAACCTCTCTCTGCGCGAGGGCTGGCCATCGGCGACTTCGACAACGACGGCGCGGTCGACGTCCTCGTTTCCGTCAATGATGGTGCGCCACTGCTCCTGCGCAATACTGCTGCCGGGAGGAACCACTGGCTTGGCGTCAGATTGGTTGGAAAGCAATCCAATCGCGATGGGATCGGAGCACGGCTGACCTGGCAGTCCGGGGACCTGCGGCGCAGCAGGACAAAGGTAGGGGGCGGAAGTTATCTCTCCTCGCACGATCCGCGTCTTGTACTCGGGATCGGCGAACGAACCCTGATCGACTGGCTTGAAGTGAAATGGCCTCAGCCGGGAGGCAAAACTGAAAGATTCACTGCACTACCGATGGATCGATACATCACAATTGTTGAAGGAGAGGGAATTCGAACCGTTTAGACGACCTTTAGTGATACTTGCCCCCAATTGCCATCGGCAGATAACGGCCAGAGACTCGCTGGCCGAAGTGACCATTGATCTGGGGTTGATGGCGTCGCCAATGACGGAGGACGGGCTGTTCATGTCAATGAGCCACGGAAACCGTGCGACGAACGCCAACTTGCCGAGGGGCTCATCCAGGTGGCAATGGGTAATCAGAAGTCGGCTTCCGTTTCCTAATCCGGCGGCACGGGACTCGTTGGCTGGCATCCACGGTGGAACTCGTCATGGCGGGCGTGAATATTCGCGCGGTCGCGCAACTCCCTGGGGCACAGTACAATTCAGAGGACCATGCGCTGCGCCCATCTGGCGCCGGACCACAGTCAGGCGGCCGTTGAGCGCCAGGTCAGTTCTCCCGCACTGGTAACCAAATCGGCGACTCGCTGTTCGTCGAGAAGGACTGGATGAAATCCGTGAACGGGTGCAATGTGCGAAAGTGGCGGAATTGGCAGACGCACCAGACTTAGGATCTGGCGGGGCAACCCATGGGGGTTCGAGTCCCCCCTTTCGCACCAGTACCTGATAAGCCATCGAATGCTCATTCGACCGCCGAGTGCTGGCTCTTATTTCCAGAACGTCCGTCTTCGCCGCTGCCTTTTCGGGCTTCGGATGAAACCGTGCAGCCAGAAGAAACAAATTACCCCTTTTGACCACAATTCCACATGCGATTTCTCTTGCGCCCGCCTTGCGGTCGGGGTTTATTATGGGGATCAAAAAAAGCACTACCCGCGATAATCGACCTTTAGGTCGTTCGTCGAATAGGAGTCCTCATCGTGCGTGGTTCGTCCGAAGGTAGGGCCGCAGCTGTCCGGCTTGTACCCTCCCGAGAACCTATACGTTCGAGGAACCCCGAGGAGTGGAACCTTGCATCTTGTCGGCAGAGCCATTCAGTTTGCCCGTGGCGTGCTCCTGAGCTTTGGTCCCCAGGCGATCAAACGCCGTGTGTGGGACAGCGAATACCGGAGAGATATGTGGCGCTTCCGCGACCACACAGTAGGGGATTGCGTGTACTGCCACCTTGAAACCCATACCCACCACGGGAGTATTCTCGATCTTGGCTGCGGCTCCGGCAATACAGCCACGGAGCTTTCCGACGGGGCCTACGCCTCGTATCTCGGCGTCGATATCTCCGAAGCCGCTCTCGAAAAGGCCGCCCAGCGCTCCGCCGAGAGTGGACGCGACGGAAAAAACCGCTTCGCACGCGCCGACTTCCTCGATTGGCGGCCGCCCTCCGAGCAGTTCGACGTCATCCTCTTCCGCGAGTCCATGTATCACGTTCCGCTCAGCAAGGTGAAGGCTGTCCTCAATCGCTACGCGACGAACCTGAAGGCGGGCGGCGTGTTTATCGTCAGGGTCTTTGCCGCCAACAAGGAAACGGCCGAAATCAAACATCGCCCCAACGCCATGCTGCGCCTCATCGAAGACGAATTCGACGTCGTCGAGAAGCGCCGCTATGAGACCAGCGGACGCCCCACCGTCATTGTTTTTCGCCCGAAGGAGGAGAGAGTCAAGAAAACCGGTTAGGCGCGTCGGTCGTATCCTCTAATCCTGCTCGGATCACCGCAGCATCCCCGTTCAGAGCAAGGCCCTTGCCCGGAGGACATCCGACAGTTCCTGAGGCCTTCCTCTTCCTCTCGTACCATCCTCGCAAAATACAATGTCCGGATGCGGCCCTTCGCCGACAACCTCCACTACCGCCTCGCCACCCCCGCCGACATCCCCCACTTCGGCCCGCTCATCGAGACTTCCATCCGCGGCCTCCAGGAGAACGACTACTCCCCGTTCCAGATCGATCAGGCCATTGTCACCCGCCACAGCCGCCGCCAGCCTGTCGATACCGCCGCCGCTGTGATTCGAATCGGCAATAGGTGCGGCAGCCCCGCCGGCCAGCATCAGGCCGCCACAAACTGTCCCCGCGAAACCTCACCCACCATCTCCTCATCCACGTAACACCACACCCAGTTCTCGCCTGGCTCAATCGATCGCATCAGCGGGTGCTGCGTCGCCTGAAAATGCTTCGTCGCATGCTTGTTTTTCGACGAATCGCAGCACCCCACATTCCCGCACTCCAGGCACAGCCGCAGATGCACCCAGCGGTCTTCCATCTTCACGCACTCCGCGCACACATGCGTCTTCGTGCTCGTCACCTTGATCTCGTTCAGATGCGTACATTCCGCCGCCATCGTCTCCTCCTCCTCGCTTCCTCGTATCCTGCTCGCCTTCCGACTCGCTTCTCGCTCGAAGTTCGCTCGCTACGCTGTCCGTTCCAGCGCTCCGCGGTCCCACTGCCCAAACCGCGCTGCCGCTTCATACGTACTCCGGCAAAACTCCAGCAGCGCCCGGCTCGGCGACTGCGCCTTCCGCACATCCTCGTACGCCAACAAAAATTCGCCCAGCTTCGTATCCCAGCCAGCCGCCTCCGGACGAACCCGCGCCTCCGCAAACCCCTGCGGCGTCGGTGCTGCATAAGAATAGAACGCCGCGTCCGGTCCGCTCACGCTCCCCGGCCAGAACCCGACGCTGCTCACTTCGTGCGAATACGCCTCCCGCGTCACCCGATCCGCGCCCGGCCGCTCCGGCGCCCGCCGTCCGGAAAACCGCGTCACCGCCAGATCGAAGCTTCCCCAGAAAAAATGCACCGGGCTCGCCTTCCCAATAAATTCCGATCGAAACTGCTCGAATACCGCATTCACGCTCAGGAGAATCCGCCAGAATCGCTCCACCTTCTCCCCGTCATACGCCGCATGCACCGTGTCCTTGTCAAACGCTATCGGATTCGGCACTTCCACCGGCATCGGCCAGATCTTCACTTCGATCCCCTCGCCCCGCAGCATCGCCATGCACTCGGCATAAAACTCTGCCACCGACTTTGGCGCAAGCTTCAGCCGCTTCACTGTCCCCTCACTGGTTTCCAGCACCAGCTCGTGCGCCAGAAAATCGAACGTCAGCTCAAACGCCCGCGCCCCGTAAGGAATCCGCGACGTCGTCAGTCCCCGCGCCGTCACATACAGCGGCACATTCCACCAGTGATTCACCAGCGGAGTCAGCGCCAGTCGCACTTTGCCCACCACCTGCGTCCACATGTGCAGTGTCGCGCACGTGTCCTTCCACGATTCCAGCGGCAAAGCCGGCCAACACTCCGCCTCATCCGGCAACGATGTCTTCGCCATCCGACTCCCCCTGCGTCTGGCAGCCCCCGCTGCCGGCTTCCGACGTCCCTGCTACCGCTACCGGCTACAGGCTACCGGCTACAGGCTACCGACTGGCCGCTAGGCCAGTATCGGAACCCCCGCAAACTCCGACTGAATCCTCGCCTTCCATTCTCGCGGCCCCGTCTCATGCACTGAAGTCCCCTGCGCATCCACCGCCACCGTCACCGGCATGTCCTCGACCTCGAACTCATAGATCGCCTCCATACCCAGATCCTCAAACGCCACCACCCGCGCCGCGCGAATCGCCTTCGACACCAGATACGCCGCGCCACCCACCGCCATCAGATACACCGCATGGTTGTCACGGATCGCCTCGACCGCCGCCGGCCCGCGCTCCGCCTTCCCAATCATCCCCAGCAAGCCCGTCTGCTCCAGCATCTGCCGGGTAAATTTATCCATCCGCGTCGCCGTCGTCGGCCCCGCCGGACCCATCACTTCCTCCCGCACCGGATCCACCGGCCCCACATAATAAATAAAGCGATTCGCGAGGTCCACCGGCAATTTCTCGCCGCGATTCAGCATATCGGTCATGCGCTTGTGTGCCGCATCGCGACCCGTCAGCAGCTTCCCGCGCAGCAGCACCACTTCACCCGGCTTCCACGTCGCCACTTCCTCGCGCGTCACGGTATCCAGATTCACCCTCCGCGCCGACGAAACGTCATACGTCAGCTCCGGCCAGTCCTTCAGCGACGGCGGTGCCAGCGCCACCGCGCCCGAACCATCCAGAACAAAGTGCGCATGCCGCGTCGCCGCGCAGTTCGGAATCATCGCCACCGGCAAATTCGCCGCGTGTGTCGGATAATCCCGGATCTTCACATCCAGCACCGTTGTCAGTCCGCCCAGGCCCTGCGCACCGATCCCCAGCCGGTTCACCTTCTCGTAGATTTCGATCCGCATCTTTTCGAGCCCGTTCTTCGGCCCGCGATCCAGCAGTTCCCGCATGTCGATCGGATCCATCAGCGCTTCCTTCGCCAGCAGCATCGCCTTCTCCGCTG
>Ga0210398_10004729_pt1 | contig 12733 bp, 9 predicted proteins | sample IncBWC4OmetaG_FD_161047 | JGI IMG/M metagenome (GOLD analysis project Ga0210398, IMG submission 161047) | Forest soil microbial communities from Barre Woods Harvard Forest LTER site, Petersham, Massachusetts, United States - Inc-BW-C-4-O | ecosystem: Environmental > Terrestrial > Soil >... | reverse complement strand
CTCCTTGGCCCGGAGGTCGGCTTCGATCGCTCCTGCGAAATTGCCCGACTGCACCTCCTCATGCTTGAAGGCCAGGTGAATGACGCCGTCCGACGCGGCGGCGGCGTCCCGCAGGCTGTCGAGGTCGTCCAGCGAGCCCCGATACGCCTTGGCCCCGAAGGCCGCCACGGCCGCGGCGGACGCGTCGCCGCGGGCCAGGCCCACCACCTCGTGCCCGGCGCCGAGGAGCTCGGGGATGACGGCGGACGCGATGTGGCCCGACGCCCCGGTGATGAATATCCGCATGGAATTACCTCCTGCTCGTGAATTCGGCTGTCATCGGTGATGCCAGCCGCACCAAGTAGTCATTAGCAACAATGTAGACGACGACAACTATGATGTCAACGGCAACATCCGGTGCTATGGTGGAGGGTATGGCCGATCGCCCATACCACCACGGGAACCTGCGGGCTGTATTGCTGACCGAGGCCGAGCGCACGCTGCGGGAACAGGGCATCGACCAGCTATCGCTGCGCGACCTGGCACGCCAGGCGGGCGTCAGCCACGCCGCGCCGCGCCGCCACTTCGCCGACCGCCAGGCGCTGCTTGACGCCCTGGCCGAAGCCGGGTTCCTGCGCCTGGGTGACGAACTGCGCGCCGCGATCGAGACCGCCGGAGACGACTACGAGGCGCAACTGCGGGGCGCCGCGACCGCCTGGATACGCTTCGCGACCCAGGACGCCGCCCTCCTCGAGCTGATGTACGCCGTCAAGCGCGGCCAGCACTCCGCAGCGGTGGACGACGCGTTCGGCCGCCTGCTCACCGCGTTCGAAGACCTGATCCGCCGGGGGCAGCAGGCAGGCCAACTTCAGCCGGGCGACCCCGGGCGCGTCCGCCTGCTGCTCCTTGCCGCCATCCAGGGCATCGCCGGGCTCGTCACGTCCGGCGGCGTGGCTGCCGGGCAGACCGACGAGCTCATCGCGGACACGGTCGCGCTCTTCACCCGCGGCCCGCGCTGAACCCGTTAGCCGGGTACTTGATACCGGCCTGGCCGCCGCTTGAGCAGGCGCACGTGCCGCAAAGCCACGGGCGTAACGCCCGACGCGCTCCCGGCGTTCTATCGAGTAGTGCACCAAGCCGCAGCGCTCGGTGCCAACGCGCGCGGCCGGCCGCCACCGCTCCCCGCCCACTCGTGGCGGTCGGCCGCGACACCCCGCCCCGCCACCGGGCCCGCCCTCAGGGCGCTTCGCGGCACAACAGGCCGCCTACCCGGAACTCTTGTGGAGTTCTGAACGTTTCGTCCGACATAGGACGGCACCCGCGCATCGCCCCAAATCGATGCCATCGGCGCCCCGAGGCGGTAAGCTGGCGCCCTCGGGCAGCAAAACGAGCATTTTTCTGCCCGGAATCGGGCAGAAAAACATCGTCACCAAGCCGAGAGGCGCTCGTGGACGACACCTATCCGGAGGAGCTAGTCCGCCACGTCGCGGAGACTACCGGGCTGCCTGAAGCCACCGCCAGCCGGGTGGTGGCGGACATAAGCGCGTATTACAGCGAGACCGTCGAGGCCTACGTCAGGCGCCGGCACGCTGAGCTCAAGACCGTGAACTGGAGAAACGACGAGATCTGGTCGCTTGTCGCGGAGGAACTCCGGACCCGCAGGTTCGGGGCCCCGGAGGTGACCGAGCGCCAGCTGAGACGCATCGTGTACGGCTGACAGGCAAGACAGGCTGGAAGAACGAGGGGAGAACACAGCGTGTGCGGGATCGTTGGGTATGTGGGTAAACGCGACGCTACGCCCGTCATTATCGAGGGGCTGCACCGGCTGGAGTACCGCGGCTACGATTCGGCGGGTCTCGCCGTCGTCCACCGGGGCAGGCTCCGCGTCACCAAGACGGCGGGCCGCGTCCAGGATCTGCGGGACAAGCTCAACGGCCAGGCGACCAAGGCCACCATCGGCATCGGTCACACTCGCTGGGCCACCCACGGTGAGCCGAACGAGACCAACGCCCACCCGCACGTCGACACCGCCGGCCGCATCGCGGTGGTACACAACGGCATCATCGAGAACGCCGAACAGCTGAGGGCCCAGCTCCAGGCGGGCGGCGTCAGGCTGGCGACCGACACCGATACCGAGGCGCTCGCGCACATGATCGCCGCCGAGCTCGCGGCCGACGAGAACGCCACCCTCGAGGACGCCGTCATCCGCACGCTGCACCGCGTCGAAGGCGCCTACGGCCTCGTGGTCCTCGACACCAAGAACCCCGACCAGCTTGTCGTCGCCCGCAACGGGTCTCCGATCGTGCTCGGCCTGGGCGAGAACGAGATGTTCGTCGCCTCCGACGTGGCCGCCCTGGTCCGCTACACCCGCCAGGTGATCTACCTGGAGGACGGCGAGGTAGCGACGATAACGGCGAGCGCGTACCACACCAAGACGCTCGCCGGAGCCGATAACAGCAATAACAAGACGCCGACCACCGTGGACGCCGACGCTGACGACTACGAGCTTGGCCAGTTCAGCGACTACATGCGCAAGGAGATCCACGAGCAGCCCGACGCCTTGCGCCGCGCGCTGCGCGGCCGCCTGGACGACCGCTTCGCCACGGCCCGGCTCGGCGGCATCAACCTGGACGCGCGCCAACTGCGGAACATCAGATGCGTCAAGTTCCTCGGCTGCGGATCGGCCTACTACGCCGGCCAGATGGGCGCGATGCTGGTCGAGGAGCTGGCCCGCATCCCCGCCGACGCCGAACCCGCCAGCGAGTTCCGCTACCGCTCCCCGGTCGTGGACCCGGACACGCTGTACGTCGCGGTCAGCCAGTCCGGCGAGACGATCGACACGCTGATGGCGGTGCAGGAACTCAAGCGCAAGGGCGGACAGGTCATCGGCGCGGTCAACGTCGTCGGGAGCGCGATCGGCCGCGAGTGCGGCCACGGGATCTTCCTGCACGCTGGCCCCGAGGTGGCGGTCGCCTCGACGAAGGCCCTCACCAACATGGCCGTCAACTTCGCGCTGCTCGCCCTCCTCCTCGGCCGGGTCCGCGACCTGTCGGCCGCCAACGGCCAGCGCATCGTCACCGGCCTGCGCAACCTCCCGGAACAGGTCAACAGGATCCTTAACACCGAAGAGGACATCGCGACGATCGCCCACCGGTACGCGGCGACCGACCACATGTTCTTCATCGGAAGGGTCCGCGGCTGGCCGGTGGCCCGCGAGGGCGCGCAGAAGCTCAAGGAGATTTCCTACGTGCACGCCGAGGCCTACCAGGCCGGCGAGCTCAAGCACGGGCCGCTGGCGCTCATCGCCCGTGACATGCCGAGCGTGGTCATCATCCCGAGCGACGACCTGGTCGCGAAGAACGTCTCCACGATCGAGCAGATCAAGGCGCGCGGCGGCCCGGTCGTCGCCCTGACCAGCACCGACATCCCGGAGGGGCTAGCCGACGCCACCATCCGCGTGCCCAGGACGGAACCTGAGCTCGAGCCCATCATGCTGAACGTCCCGCTGCAGATCCTCGCCTACCACGCCGCCGCGAAGCTCGGCCGTGACATCGACAAGCCGCGCAACCTGGCCAAGAGCGTGACCGTGGAGTAGGCGAGCTCCGCTTTCAGGGGACCGGCACGGGTTCCGCTATCTCGGCAACGGCTTCTCCCGCCGCGCCCAGCGACTCCATGACCGACTCCGACAGCGTCTGCTCGCACCACACGACCTTGCCCGTGTGGTTCCGCCGCGCCCCCCAGCGGGAGGCGAGCTGCGACACGACGTGCAGCCCGCGCCCGTTCTCCGCGTCCTTGTCGACCTGCAGCACCCGCGGCAGCGCGGGCGAGGGGTCATGCACCTCGCACGCCAGACTGCCGGACTCCAGGATCAGCCTCAGCAAGATCTCGCCCTTGGCGTACTTGATCGCGTTGGTGACCAGCTCCGAGACCAGCAGCTCGGTGACCGGCACGAGGTCCTCGAGGCCCCACCGCTTGAGCGGGTCCCTGATCAGCGAGCGCGCCTGGCGAACCGAGGAGAACTCCGCTTCCAGCGGCCAGCAGACCCGGTTTTCCTCAGGGATGCGCCTCAGCTTGGCGATCAGCACCGCGATGTCGTCGCGCTGCGCGTCGGAGTACACGCCGTCCAGGGACGTCTTGCAGAGGTCCTCGAGGTCGGCCTCGGGCGAGCCGGGGCCGAACGCGTTCTGCAGCCGGTCGAGCCCGTCGGTGATGTCCCTGTCCCTGCTCTCCACCAGGCCGTCGGTGTAGAGCACGAACAGGCTGCCGTCCTCGACGGTGAACCGCTGGGTGTCGATGGTTCCCTCGCCGATCCCGAGCGGCGGCGAGGGGCTGACCTCGAGCAGCTCGCTGCGGCCGTCCGGGTGCACGACGAGCGGCGGCAGGTGGCCGGCCACGGCGAGCTCCATCTCCCCGGTCACCGCGTCGTAGACCGCGTAGGCGCAGGTCGCGAAATGCGGCTCGCGCGCGCCGAGGGTGTGCATGAGCTCGTCGAGCTGCTGCAGCGACTCGGCGGGCCCCAGCTCGAGCATCGCGAGGGTCTGGATGGCGGTGCGCAGCCGCCCCATGGTAACCGCGGCCCGCACCCCGTGTCCGGCCACGTCGCCGACCACCAGGGCGCAGCGCGCGCCGGGCAGCTTGATCGACTCGTACCAGTCGCCGCCGACCTCGACGAGCTGGCTGCCGGGCAGGTACCGGTGCTTGACCTCGACGGATGACGGCGCGGACAGCCCGGTCGGCAGCATGGAGCGCTGCAGCATCAGCGCCGTGGCGTGCTCACGCTTGTACCGGCCCGCGTTGTCGAAGAAGACGGCGGCACGGGAGGCGAACTCCATGCCCATCTCTTTGTCGTACGCGTCGAACCGGCGGGTGCCCGCCTGCCTGATGCAGTAGAAGAACCCGAGCGTGGTCTCTTTGGCCACGATGGGCAGCAGCAGGATCGACACGTCGGAAAGCAGCCCGGCCACCGGCCTGCGCCGCCAGGCCCGGGCCAGCTTGCGCGCCGCGTCCGCGCTGACCGTCGGCTCGAGTACCGGCTGCCCCGTCTCCATGCACCGGACGTACAGCGACCCCTCCGGGTACCTGAGGATCTCGCCGATCGGGAAGGCGGCCTGCCACGCCGGGTTCGGCTGGTCCTGCACGACGGACAGGCGCCGCACCGCCGCGGTCCCATCCGGGCCGTCGGCCGGCATCTCGTTGTCCCCGACGAGGGTTTCCAGCACGAGCAATTCGGCGGTGGTGCAGAACGCCGGCACCAGCCGCCCCATCAGCTTCTCCGCGAGGTCGCTGAAGTCAAGCGTGTCGTCGATACCGGTGAACGTGTCCCGCAGCAGCGTGTCGCGCATCAGGGCCGGATCGACGAACCGTTCGGCGTTCGGCACCGGGATCTGCAGGATGACGAAGGCCGCGACGTTACCGTCGCCGGCCTGCATCGGCTTGGCGGTGACGATCGCGTCGGCGGTCCCGCCGTCGGCGAGCGCGATCGTCAGGACCGCGTTTCCTTCCCGCTCGGCCTTCACCGCGTCAAGCAGCGTCGTAACCGCTTCTTTCTGCTGTCCGGAACGGATGGCGCCGCCCTGGTCGTGTCCGTTGGACGTGATGTCGTTTAGATGAACTCCGAGGAGGTCCCCGGCCGACCCGGCGAGAATCTTGGCCGCCGTCCGGTCGTGTTGGACGATCCGGCCGGAGCGGTCTATTGCGAGGATCAGGTTGCGCACCGACGAGTTCACATTGACGTCTACCGGCGGTGCCTTACGGCCCCCCCTTTTGCCGGGTGTCACGGGCGACTCCTGAAGATATGGTGCACGGTGCGCTCTTGCCAATTATGAGCCAAGAGGCGCTGGTTCAAAGAGGAGTTCCGATTCTTCCCCTTCGTACCCCTGTGGACCAATATCCCACAGTTTCCCGGTGCCTGCTGCGTATCGTGGGACTGACGACCGCTTGAGCGGCGGTGAGCTGCGAGGTTGTCCGCCGAAATTGGGGTCACGCGGTCACGCGCGTGCTCGTCCGCTCTCATGCCTTGTCGGGCAGTATCACATGACCCGGGGCCGGAGGCAGGGCGGCGCGGATCTTCGCGGCGTACTCTTCGGCCGGGTGCTGCGCGTCGTAGGGGTGGCGCGGGCCAAGCCAGAAGCGGAGGCCGTCCTTAGGGTTGCGCGGGATCACGTGCAGGTGCAGGTGCGGCACGGACTGGCTGACCACGTTGTTGACCAGGATCATCGTGCCCGCGGCGCCGAGGCCGTCCTCGACGGCTCGCTCCAGTCGCTGCGCCGTGATGAGGAACTCGGCGGCGTGCTCGGCCGGCAGGTCGGAAAGCAGCGTCAGGTGCACCTTGGGTACCAGCAGAGTATGGCCGGGGAACAGCGGGCGATGATCGAGGAACGCGAGGAAGTTCTCGGTCTCCAGGATCCTGGTCGCCTCGGCCTCGCCGCGGATGATGGCGCAGAACGGGCAGTTGGCCGCGGTCGTGGGCATAAGCCCGCAGTGTAGCGGCGGTGGGTCGCGGGGCTTGGTGGTGTTCACCGCGTCTCGTCGGTGCCCTTGAGGGGCACCGAACGACGCGGCGTCACACCACCTGCGCCCCGCTCCTCCCCGGGGACCGGGAGCTGCCTGGGTCGATTACGCAATCGACACCAATAGAGCAGGTCGATTGCGCAATCGGCAGGGGTTAGTAGCCGAGGTTGACGCGGTGAGTGATCGTGGCCGGGTCTTCTAGGGCGTTGAGGATGGCGTCGGCTACGTCGGCGCGGGCGATTCTCGGGCCGACGTAGCGGTCTACGGCGGTTTTATAGGGCTTGCGGGGGGCGTTGGTCAGCTGGGATGGGCGCAGGATCGTCCAGTCCGTGGGGCTTGCCGTAATGAGCTGCTCCATGCGGCGGGTGTCCGCTGCGTTGTCGCGGAGGATGCGCCTTAGCAGGGGCTTTGCGATTTTGCCGGTGAGGAAGCCCTCGCCTGGTTCTACGAAGAAGCCGCTCGCGCTGACTGCTATGAGGCGGCGGACTCCCGTCGCGTCCATCGCGCTGAGGATGGCGTGCATGCTCTCGGTGAGGACGTTTGGGGGGCCGCCGCTGCGCGGGCCGAGGGCTGAGGCTACCGCGTCCGCACCGTCGAGCGCTGGTTTGATGGCCGAGGGGTCCATTACGTCTGCCGTGACGACGGTAAGGGTCGCGGCCGGCGGGACGGCCAGCCTGGCCGGATCGCGTACCACGGCGATGACCTCATGGCTTCTGGCCAGCGCTTGCCGGACAACATCGGTGCCTATTCCTCCGGTTGCCCCGAAAACCGTTAGCCTCATAATTCCCTCTGCTCTCACTATTAGCGGCGCCATTCCCAACCGCGCCCCCTATTGCCGGATGAATGTGGACATTCACCCGGGCTCTTACCGGCTCGCCGTCACATTCATCCGGGGCAAACCGCGATTTGTTCTGGCGCATGGTCGGCGCCGCCGCTCGTCGTCAGGTGAGTGAGTACTTACTAACTGCTAGTCTGAGTGAGTGAACGCTCACTTGTCAAGGAGTCAGTCGGATACCAGGGCACGGCTGCTCGACGCGGCCGCCCATGTGATGCGGACGATGGGCTTCGCCCGGACCACAACGAAGGAGATCGCCCGTGCCTCGGGCTACTCCGAGGCGATGATCTACAAGCACTTCCCTGACAAGACGGCGCTGTTCCTGGCGGTGCTGCGCGAGCGGCTGCCGTCGTTCGGGCCGCTCGCCAGGGAACTGACCGACGACCCGGGGGAGCGGCCGGTGCGAGACCGCTTGTTCACGCTGGCCCGGGCCGCTATCGCGTTCTACGTGGAGAGTTTCCCGGTCAGTGCCTCGATCTTCGCCGAGCCCCAACTGCTCGCCGCGCATCGCGGCGCCTTGGCCCCGCTGAACGCCGGCCCCCGCCACCCGGTGATGGCGCTAGCCGAGTACCTGCGCGCCGAGCAGCGCCGCGGCCGGATCAGCGCGGAGGCTGACTGCGCCGCGGCCGCGGCGCTACTGCTCGGGGCCTGCTTCCAGTACGCGTTCCTGACCTGCTTCGAGCAGCGTCAGCCGGATGCCGGGCAGATCGACGACTACGCCTCGTCCGTCACATCGACACTGCTCACCGGGATCGGCGCCGGTGCGTGACGTGCCCGTGACGGTTGACCGAAACCGGCGTGTTACTGGGACAGCGTCGTGTTTTGCGCGGAGGCGGTGGCGACTATGCCCTGATCGGTCACGGAGACGCTGTGGACCACCAGTCCCGCGGGCAGCTTCGGTATCTGGATGGTCTGCGTCTGGATCGGGACCACGCCACCGAGAAGCGAGGCGAGGCCGCTCAGCGACCCCATCTGAACCGTGACCTGGTTCGGCCCGGTCTCCTCGACCTTCCCCGTGATGGTGCCGACGATGCCGGCGCTGAGCTTCACCGCGTTGGGCCCGTCCGCCGGATCCGCGCTGATCGTCGCGACCCCCTGCACGCCGAGCGCGTTCGCTAGCGACGCGAACGTGATGAGCGCGGTCCCGTTGATCTGGTCGACCGTCGCGCTGGAGAAGCCGGAGCTGAGATGGACCCCGGTGGCCGTGGCCTTGATGCTCGTAATGTCGACCTTGCCCGCCTGCACGTTATTCGCGCTGAGGTCGATCACCCGGATGTCGTGTTCGGCGACCTGGGTCAGGAACGGAAAGCCCTCGATGGTGACTGACGGCTTGACGGACATCCCGGACGACGACTGGATCTTGCTGGCGATCATGTTCTGCGCGTACACCCTCGCCACCTGGTCGGCGATGACGGCGAGTACGGCGAGCACCACGAGCGTGACGAGCAGGGCGATCCATCGCCTGCCGCGCCGCCGTCGGCGCGGCAGGCGGACCGAGCGCCCCTCCCTGGGCGCGCCGCCCGGCCCGACGGGCTCCGACCGGGAGCTGGTCTGGGGCGGCTGGGCCGGCCACCCCTCCTGCGATCGCGGTTGGTTGGGGTACACGCTCACCTCGGTTCGCTCTCCGGTCCGCCATCGTTTACACCGACCCGGCGGCTGCTCGTCCTGCCACGCTATTTGGCCACAGGCACTAGCGCCAACTGTCACGCAGAGTTGCCAGCTTGATGCGGGACCGGGGAGGCAGGCGCCGGGGGGCACAAGCGATCACCATTCCCAACATTGGGAATTAGTCAAATACTGTGCCGGCGAGCGCTTCAATGTCTTCTTTTTGACGTATTCCGGTCGTTTCCGCGGTGCAAATTCCGGCCGTGGCTTTCCGCCCCGGCTGGCGGGGCTCGGTCTCAGGACGAAGACTCGGATAGGTTCGCGTGGTCGGCGGCCGCCGACACCGTGAGGCCCTGAGAGTTCAGGGTTACGCCGGTGATGCGCAGGCTGGCGGGGACTCCCTTCGGGAGGTTGAAGGTAAAGCTGCCGAACGAGCTCAGCAATCCGCCCAGCGCGCCGCCGTTGTTCAGCACCTGAACGCTGATCTGCTGCGCGCCGCTCTGCGTGACCTTCGCTTCTTCGGTGTCGCTGAGCACCCCGCCGATGCCGGCGGTGATCTTCAGCAGGTTGGGGCCGGCGGGCGTTATGGTGATGCCGGTTCCGTCGCCGAGGCCGCCGGCCCCGGCGAGCGCGGAGAACGACACGAAGAGCGTCACGGTCATGTGGTCGACCGTCGCGCCGTTGAAGGACGAGTTGAAGTGCAGCCCGTTCAGCGTTCCCGTGGCGCTCGTGATCGTTACCGGGCCAGCCGGGATGTTGCTCGCCGAGATGTCGACCTTGCGGAAGTCGCGTGCCACGAGCTGGGTGAGGAACGGGAACCCTTCGATCGTCACCGACGGCTTGACCGGGAGGCCGTTTGAGACGAACTGATTGGCCATGTCGTTCTCCGCGACCGCCAGCGCCACGCGGTCTCCGATCACGAGCAGGATCAGCACGACGATGAGGGCGAAAATCGCCATGGTCCAGCGACGGACGCGGCGCCGGCGGCGCGGCGGCGGGCCGCCCGGACCGCCTGGCGCGCCCGGATAGCCGCCCGGCCCGGCCGCTCGCCACGGTCGCGTTCCGCCCGGCGTGCCGGACGGCCCCGGCGTGCCGTCGCCTCCGTCCCCCTCGGAATACCAGCCCGGCTCCGGGTTGTACCGCGGCTGTTGCTGCCAGCCGCCCGGCCGCGGCGCCTGCTCCTGCGAACCCGGCTGCGTCGGCGGAGACGCGGGCTGACCCGGCGGGGAAGCTGGCTGCGCCGGGGAGAAGCTCGGTTGCGCCGGGGAGAAGCTCGGCTGTGCGGACTGGAAGCTCGGGTGCGAGCGCTGCTCCGGCTTCGACTGCCCCGGCTGCCCCGGCCGCCCGGGACCGGCCGGCTCGGGCGGCCCGGCCGGCTCGGGCACCTCACGCTGCTGCGGCTCCGGCTCTTCTGGCCGACCGGAACCGACGGACGCCGGCGGACTCACGGGCTGGGTAGGGTCGTTGCTCATTGTCGCCCCCAGGTCTTAACTGCCGGCGCATTCAGGTATTGATGAATGTTAGTCTGCGGTGGTTAACGTCTCTCCCGCAGTTATAGTTCATGAGATTCCCGATTTCACGCCTGAGTTCTACACTCAAGGGAACGCGGCAACCGGGCGCGTCCGCAAACGGGTCACAAACGGCCTTGGGTGCCGTAAGGGACGCTAGCCGGCACACGAGGGAAAACCAAGGTAACTATCGGGGCGTAGCGACGGGAAGGAATCCGGCGGTGGGTAATCAGGTGGCAGAAAAACCCCATGCCGCGCCACCGCTGCTGGTTCGGACAAGGCGTTCCGATCATCGGCTGGACGGCGGCGCCGAGTACCGCATCGGGCGTGACCCCGCCGCGGACATCGTGCTGGACGATCCACGCGTCTCCTGGCATCACGCCACACTCAGGACCGACGGGCGCCAATGGGTGCTCGAAGACATGGGCAGCACCAATGGCACCTTCGTCGGCGCCGAACGGACCCGCCGCGTCGACATCCTCGCCAACTGCGTGGTGCGGCTCGGCAACCCAGAAGACGGCCCGGTGCTCCGGTTCGAGCCGCAGCTTCCTCCGGCCCCCGCGCCCGAGCCGGTGCGCCAACCCGCCGCCGACGGTGCGGACGAGAGCCTCGCCTACCTGCCCAGCGTCGACCGGCGCCCTACCGCGCGCATGCCGCTGCCTCAAAAGGTCTTGCGGATCGGCCGCGGCCCGGAAAACGACCTGATCGTCTCCGATCTCGCCGTCACCCGCAGGCACGCCGAGCTCAGGAAATCCGCGAGCGGCCGCTACCAGATCATCGACCTGGGCAGCCACAACGGCACCTACGTCAACGGCGTCAGGGTCGATGAGGCCGAGGTGGCAGAATCGGACATCATCGGCATCGGCCACGCCACGTTCCGGCTGGCCGAGGGCGAACTGCGCGAGTACGTCGACGAAGGCAACGTCTCCTTCGAGGCCCGCGACCTGTTCGTCCGCGTGTCAGATGGCGGAAAGCCGAAGGTGCTGCTGCACGGCATCACCTTCGCGTTGCCCGAGCGCTCCTTCCTCGCCGTTATCGGCCCGGCCGGCGCGGGCAAGTCCACGCTGCTCAACGCGCTGACCGGGAAGCGCCCGGCGGACCAGGGCGCCGTGCTCTACGACAAGCGCGACCTGTACAAGAGCTATGAAGAGCTGCGGCACCGCATCGGGCTGGTGCCGCAGCAGAGCGTCACGCACGACCAGCTGACCGCGAGGTCGGCGCTCGGCTACGCGGCCGAGCTGCGCTTTCCCTCCGACACGGGCAAGTCGGAACGGCGCGAGCGCGTGGAGGAGGTACTCGGCGAGCTGGAGATGAGCCAGCACGGCGACACCCGCGTAGACCGGCTCTCCGGCGGCCAGAACAAGCGGGTCAACATCGGCCTCGAGCTGCTGACCAAGCCCAGCCTGCTGTTTCTCGACGAGCCGACCTCACCCCTCGATCCGCACCTGAAGCGCGAGCTCATGGAGCGGATGCGGAAGATGGCCGACCGGGCGGCGGAGAAGGGTCAGTCGGTCGTCGTGATCACGCACGACGTCGAGCCGAAGCTGCTCGACCTCGCCGACCGGCTCATCGTCCTCGCCCCCGGCGGCAAGATGGCCTACTTCGGCCCGCCGAAGGAGGGGCTGAAGTACTTCGGCAAGTCCGACTGGGCGGATGTCTTCAAGGACTTCTCCGACGAGCCGCAGCGTGACTGGATGGCTGAGTACAAGGCGTCCAAGGATTACGCGCGGTATGTGACGGGACCGATGACCGAGCGCGCGCCGCGGCCGCTGCCGGCCGACGCGCCGCAGCGGGAGGAGCCGCCGGCGCCGCCGCGCCAGCGTGGGCGCGTCAGCCAGCTGTCGACGCTGGCCCGCCGCTACACGAGGGTGATGTCCGTCGACCGCGGGTACACGCTGTTCACCGCCCTGCTCCCGCTGATCCTCGGCGTGATCGTGCGGGTGCTGCCGTCGCCCGAGGGCCTCGGCGGCCTGCCGAAGACCAACACGGACGCGATCGAGCTGCTGCTCATTCTGGTGATGTCCGCCTGCCTGGCCGGCACCGCGAACTCGGTGCGCGAGATCATCAAGGAGCGCGACATCTTCGAGCGGGAACGCATGGCCGGACTATCGTCAGGCGCCTACCTCTTCTCGAAGGTGTTCGTCCTCGGCCTGGTCAGCGTGGTGCAGACGCTGCTCATCGTCGCCATCGGCCTGGCCGGCCGCCCGATGCCGAAGACCGGCTCGCTGATCACCGGCGCGCCGTTGCTTGAGATCGCGATCGCCGTCGCGGTGCTGTGCTTCGTTTCCATGCTCAT
>Ga0210398_10004728_pt1 | contig 12735 bp, 9 predicted proteins | sample IncBWC4OmetaG_FD_161047 | JGI IMG/M metagenome (GOLD analysis project Ga0210398, IMG submission 161047) | Forest soil microbial communities from Barre Woods Harvard Forest LTER site, Petersham, Massachusetts, United States - Inc-BW-C-4-O | ecosystem: Environmental > Terrestrial > Soil >... | reverse complement strand
GGAAACCTGCCGTTCCCGTTCCCGGACGCTGTCAGCCAGTTCAGCGTCGAAGCTGCGGGCCTTGGCGCGCAGGACGGAATGCACACCGGCGGCATGGTCAACGTCGTTACGCGCTCCGGGACGAACAAATATCACGGGTCTGCCTTTGAGTTCATCCGCAACAACTACATTGACGCCACTAACTTTTTCTCGACCTGCACGCCGGTGGCGCCCGCGACAACCTGCTCGGCAAAAGACACGTTACATCAGAACCAGTTTGGCGGCACCTTCGGTGGCCCGATTGTCAGGGACAAGCTTTTTGCCTTCGCCGCATACCAGCGATCGGTTTCGAAACAGTTGCAGAATGCAACAAAGGCCCAGGTGCCAACTACCGCGAACCTGGCCGGTGACTGGTCCGTGTCCGACGGCCCAAACTGCACATCGAACGGCAAGAACCTCCCGCTTGTCGACCCTCTGACCGGCGCAAAGCTCGTAAACAACAAGTATCCGACTCCGCCGGCATACAATCCGCAGGCGCTGGCACTTGAGAAACAATTACCTGCGATCAACCCCTCTTATGACACAGGGAATTGCGGGTTCGTCTCCTATACCATTCCGCTGGATACCTATGACAATTCCTTCGTCACCCGCGGTGATTGGACGATCAACGCAAAGAACAATCTATACGGCCGCTACTTTATCGACGGCTACCAGGCCCCGGCGTTCTACTCTCCGACCAACATTCTGATCACCACCCAGTCGGGAAACGAGCAGCGAGTGCAGTCCCTCACGCTCGGCGAGGCCTACACGATTAGCAACAGGACCGTAAACACTGCACACCTAACCCTCATGCGGCGTCGAAACAACCGCGGATACGCGTCCGACGCCATTAACGCCGGCTCTCTCGGGGTCAATCTCTACCAGCCCGAGCCCGGTCTCCAACTCGCGGACTCCCGGTTCACCATAGGCGGCGGGACGAACTCAGTCGCGCACTTCAACGACAACACCCTTGCCTTCGACGACGATGTCACCATGATCCACGGCAAACACCAGTTCGTATTCGGGGGGCAGTGGGTGCAGAACCAGCTCAATATCTCCAACGCATATGAGTCCAATGGCACATTTACCTTCACGGGCGTCTATAGCGGAAATGGCCCAAACGGAGGTACGGCGACTGGAGACCCCGAACTCGACTTCCTCCAGGGCGCATTACAGGCCTTCCAGCAGAGCAAGTTTCAGCAGAACGCCTTACGCGGGCCGATTCCCAGCCTCTACATTCAAGATACTTACCGCGCCTCTCCACGACTAACGGTGACCGGCGGGCTCCGTTGGGCCCCTGCGTTCATGCCCGTGGATGTCTTCAACCGTGGAGTTGTCTTCAATATGGCTGATTTTCTGGCGAACAAGGGCAGCTCGATCTACCCGAATGGTCCGGCGGGAGCGTTGTGGTACGGTGATCCCGGTGTGTCCCGGCAGTTCACACAGAACTCGCCCTGGCAGTTCTCTCCGAACCTGGGACTGTCGTTCGATCCCATCGGCGATGGCAAGACCGTTGTGCGCGGCGGGTTCTCGCTGGGTTATGACCAAGTGAATTTCTTTACCTCGCAGCGGAACGAGGACAACCCTCCCTTCGCCACCGCCATCAGCCAGACCCAGACCACGACCTCTGGGCCCATCAGCTTCTCCAGCCCGTGGTCTATCGGCCAGGTGACAACGAATCCATTTCCTCAGCCTCAGATCCCGACTCCGGGGACTGCGCAGTTCTTTCCCCAATCGCAGTATGTTGTCTCGCCTGCCCAGTTCCACCCTTCCTACACCGAAATCTGGACGGCAAGTGTTCAACGTGAGCTTGGACGAGGCTGGCAACTCCAGGTCCAGTACATCGGGAGCCATACTCTTCATATGCCGGTGGGAACTCCGCTTGGAGGATACGGGGCCGTCTACATTCCCGGAGTCTGGGGTGCCGGCGGCACCGGGTGTGCGGGTATCGTGACCACAGGCCCCGCCGCAGTCAAGCCCGGAGCGGCCGGAACATCGTGCTCCACGGTCGCCAATCAGGCTTCGCGTTTCTATCTGACTACGTTGAATCCTGCGCAGGGCAACCAGTATCAGGGCGGCGGCACCGGTTCGACGCTCGTCAATGACAATGCCTACGCCAACTACAACGGGCTGATCACCTCGGTCCAGCATCGCCTCTCGTCCACCTTCAGCCTGCTGACCAATTACACCTGGTCGAAGTGCCTCAACGTCTACGATGCGCAGGGGGACTATGCAGGCACAGGGCCGGAGAACCCCAACAACTACAGATTGGACTACGGTCCGTGCGGCTCCGACTACCGCAATGTGTTCAACATCGTCCTCGTTACCAAGAGTGCGTTCTCCATTAGCAACCGCTTCACTTCGATACTCGTCAACAACTGGGAGTTCGCCCCGCTGGTGCATATCGTGAGCGGAGCACCGGTCAACGTAACGGCCGGTGTGGATAACTCATTCACAGATATAGGCCAGGACCGCCCCAGCCTGGTTCCCGGAGTCCCGATCTATCTTCACCAGGCCCTGCGAGCGGGAACTGGCGTGGGCAACAGAGGATATCTAAACCAAGCTGCGTTCGCTCAGGTCACTGCTCCATGCACTGCGAGCCTTCCAGCTGGAACTCCCCTCACTTCTTTGAACTGCCCGACTTACGGGACCTACGGAAATATCGGAAGGAACGCTTTCCGTGGACCAACAGCCACGCAGTTTGACGCGCAAATCTCTCGGATCTTTCCAATCTGGGAGACCCTGAACATGACTCTTCGGCTGGAAGCCTTCAATGTGCTGAACCATCCGATCTTCGCCACCCCAACCAACGGCCTCACGTCATCCACCTTTGGACAGATTTCAGCTCTCGCAACGAACACCAATGCGAGGCTCTTCCAGGGGAGCATAAAGTTCAATTTCTAGGGGGTCTGCCTCGCCCACCCGCAACTCGGTGGGCGAGGTGATCGTATAAAGCAACGCACCATAAAACATTGTGGGGAGATTACTGTCATCTTCCCGTTCGCACTTTATACAAGCGTAATCAGATCGAGGAGCGAGTCATGGCAATACAGGACAACGATCGTAGGGAGTTTCTCAAATTGGGCGGGGCCGCGCTGGCTACAACGGCTGTGTCGTGGAACGCCAGAAGCTATGCGAGCATTGTGGGCGCGAACGACCGAGTCAAGGTAGGCATTGTCGGCTTTGGCGACCGCATGAAGGGCGGGGACATTCCTGCGTTTCAACAGAACGCCAAAGAGATGAACTTCGAGATTGTGGCGGTGTCGGACATCTGGAACCGGCGGCGTGAGGAAGGCGCAGCTTACCTCCAGAAGATGTGCGGCGGCACCGTCGCTCCGGTGCGAAACAACGATGAGTTGTACGCGCGAAAGGACGTCGATGCAGTTATTATCGCGACCGCTGACTTTCAGCATGCGCGCCATGGAGCTGAGGCGGTCAACGCAGGGCGTGATGCGTATGTGGAGAAGCCGATCGCGCATACGATGGAGGACGCCCGATTCATCCTTGATGCGGTCAAGAAGTCAGGCAAGATTGTTCAGGTGGGCACCCAGCGTCGCAGCACCCCGGCTTACCAGAAGGCCGCCGAATATATCCAATCGGGGAAGTTCGGAGACATCGTGATGGTCGAGATGAGCTGGAACGTGAATCAGCCCGGCCGGTGGCGGCGTCCGGATGTTGTGCCACTTTTGAAGGAGGAGGACACGGACTGGAAGCGATATCTGATGAACCGTCCGTATGAGCCGTTTGACGCTCGGAAGTATCTTGAGTTCCGGCTCTTCTGGCCTTACTCGTCGGGGATTCCCGACCAGTGGCTGGTGCACCAGATCGACACGGTGCATTGGTTTACCGGATTGCCCCATCCGCGCAGTTGCGTGGCGAACGGCGGTATTTATCTGTGGAAGGACGGGCGTAAGAACTGGGACACGATGACGGCGGTCTTCGACTACGGTCCGCTTGATGACCTCAGCAAAGGCTTCCAGGTACAGTACACGTCGCGTTTCACCAACTCCGCCGGGGGCGTGAAGGAGCTTTATTACTCTAACGGCGGGATGATCGATATGGACAAGCAGACGGTCACGCCGAACGGTGGTCTGTCGGCAAGGAGCGCGGCGGAGATGAAGATGCAACCGAACCTTCTGCCGAGCTTTTCACTCGTCGAGAAGGTGCAGACGGTTTCGACAGACGCTGACACGAAGGGCGACCCTCAGACCGCGGCCAACATGCGCAACTGGATGGAGTGCGTTCGCTCGCGGAAGACGCCAATGCCAGCATCGAAGCGGGCTATAGTCACTCGATTGCGCTTTGCATGAATGTTGCCGCGATACAGACCGGGCAAAAGGTGACGTTCAATGACAAGACGCAGCAGGTGATGGTGGGGGGGAAGGCCTATGCGTAGGTCATTGGCGCTGGGCCTTCTGGTTGCAGCGTTTGGGCTGGGAGGCGGCATTGCGAACGCGGCTGGCAAAGGCGTCCAGGTCGTTGCGGACGAGGCGCATCAGCGTGTCGATATCACTATCGATGGGAAGGCGTTTACCTCTTATATTTGGCCGACGTCTTTGAAGAAGCCTGTTCTGTATCCGTTGATCACGGACGAAGGAATTACGGTTACGCGCGGATATCCGCTGGAGCCGCGGCCAGGAGAGCGGGTGGACCATCCGCACCATGCGGGGATGTGGTTCAACTATGGCAATGTGAACGGCTTCGACTTCTGGAACAACTCAGACGCGATCAAGCCGGAGAACAGCTCGAAGATGGGGACGATCTATCAGAAGAAGATCGTTTCGACCAAGAGTGGAGCGGACCGGGGAGAGCTTGTTGTCGAGTCGGTCTGGGTGACGGGAGAAGGCAAGGACCTACTGAAGGACACTACGCGCTACATTTTTTCGCAGAGGAAGGGCGCACGGGTCATCGACCAGATCACTACGCTGCAGGCGCTTGATAAGGCCGTCTTCAATGATGACAAGGAGGGATTGCTGGGCATGCGGGTCGCCCATTGGCTGGAGTCGGCTGATGAGAAAGGTGGGATTTTCATGGACGCCAGTGGGAAGCCGACTAAGGTGGACGCTGCTGATACAGCGGGGGCGACCGGAGTTTATCTCACCAGCGAAGGAGTGAAGGGCGGGGCCGTCTGGTCAACTCGCGGGCGATGGTGCACTCTGACTGGCAACGATGCGGACAAGCATGTGGTCACGATCGCGATGATCGACAACCCGATGAACCCTGGTTATCCGACGTACTGGCATGCGCGAGGGTATGGATTGTTTGCGGCGAACCCGCTGGGTCGGAGCATCTTCGATCCCAAGCAACCTGCTTTCAACTACACCATTCAGAAGGACGGGACAGCGACGTTCCGGTATCGCGTGATTCTGTTTTCGCACGCTGCCGGTGCGGACGAGATGAACAAAGAGGCGGACGCGTTTGCGGCCGAATACAAGTAGCAGGCCAACTTTGGCGCTTGTCGACACCGGAGGAAGCGTCCGGAGGGAGAGGCCGTTCTCCATGCTTTGCGCATCGGGTCTCGAATTCGAGAGGAAGCTGCGACGGGCGACGGCGGAGCAGGCGAACGCCGAACGTTCCCTCCTGTCTATTCCTGGTTTGGGCCAGAACGGTTCGAAGCGCTTTGAGGATGCCGCCGAGCGCTACAACAGAAGGCTGTCGGACTTTATGAACCACAAGCGAGTCTGCTCGTTGTGCAGGGAGTCCGAGCCTGGTCGCTAGCCTTGCGCCAGGCGTGGGCGCCTACTTGTTTATGTCTTGCTTGGCCTCCAGCTTCGCCACTAGTCCGTTCAGATAGGTCTTCTGGCCGTCCGGAGCAGCGGCTAGCGCCAGTTTCATCTCCTTCACCGATTCGTCGAAGTTGCCCTGCGAACAATAGACGCGCGCCAGTCCAGAATGCACGAACCATTCGTCGGGATGTTTCTTCGCGTTCTCGCGGAAGACCACAAACGCTTCTTCACTGTGATTTTCAGCCTGCAACTGGCGGGCGAACATGTGGACCTGTATCGGTGTCGCGAGGGCCAGCGCTTTCTTTTGAGCAGCGGCGGCATCGTCCTTGCGATTGAGTGCGACCAGGACCTTTGACTTGGTCATCTCATTGTCAAAACGATCTTCGATTTCTATAGACTTGTTCGCATACGTCAGCGCTCCATCCATATCTGTCTTTTCTGTCAGCAGATAATTCGCTGCGTCGTCCCAGCTTATCCATGTGTACTGTGACAGACCGCGAAGCTGCTTCTTCAGACTTGCCTCCACGGCCTCATCCACATTGACCGAGATCTTGAATGGAACTGCTACCTTCTCCCACTCCAGCTCGATCACCGCCGAATTTGGCTGTAACTGGTCGAAATCATAGGTAAGTGCGTTATGCATGGCCGCGGCAATGGGCTTCACGGTTACGCGAAGCGCATCTTCCGACTGGTCGTAGCTGAACGATCCCCAGGCGGTTGCGGCCTTCGAAAAGATAATTGTCCATTCATTGGCCCCCGGGAGCATATGCAATCCGTATGTTCCTTTGTCGAGTGGCTTGCCCTCGATCGTTACCGGACCGCTGAATGTGATCGTAGTGTTTTCATTGGCGCCCGCGCGCCAGACCTTACCGTACGGAACGACGCCGTCCCAGATCTTGCGGTCCCCTACAAGGGGCCGGTGATAGTTAATGGTGATATCGGTAATCCCGATTCTTTGTGTGATCTCTGCCTGCTGGCTCGGTAAAGGCAGATCGAGCACAAACGATTGCGCCGGGCACACTCCCGACATGGTCGTTGCCAGCAGGGAGAACAAGAACCCTCGTAGAACTGGTTTACACATGGTGAAAGCCTCCATTCGATTTTGCGTTCGTTGAAAGGTCTGCCGTACTGCAAGAATATCCGCTCAAGATGGCGTGAATTCGGGCGACGTCGGTCCAGACATTTCAAAGCAGTACGTTGTGTTATTGACTGTTGTTGCAACCACATATAGCGTTCCCCGGTCTTGTCCTTCCAACATTTGTGACGAATGAACGGACTATGGTGATGAATGGCATATCGGCCCCCCTGTAAACTCCTCCATTCGCAATCGTTGCACGACAATTACAGGAATTCTGCAGAACAAAGAAAAGAATGTACGAAAGTTTTCGTTGACATGTCCGAAGGACATCGTATATGGTTTGGCGCATGGTTAAGACACACGGAACGCCTAAGCCGACTGAGAGTGAGCTGGAGCTGCTGGGAATTCTCTGGGAACGTGGGCCGGTCACGGTCCGGGAGCTGTTCGAAGCGGTGAACGAAGGGCGGCCCGTCGTTTATACGGGCGTGCTGAAGCTGTTGCAGATCATGGCGGAGAAGGGCCTGGTCGAGCGAGACGAACGCGAGCGTGCCCACGTGTACCGGTCAGCGGTGTCGCAAGCTGATACCGAACGGCGGTTTGTGCGGGAGCTGAGTGAGAGGTTCTTTGCGGGCAGTGCGGCGCAGCTGGCACTGCGCGCGCTGCAGATAGAAAAGGCGAGCGACGAGGAGTTGGAAGCGATCCGGCAGCTGATTGAGAAGAAGGGCGTGACGAAGTAGCGACGGCCGTCCCGTTGGTGACGGTCCCAGGTTGGAACAATCTGCGGAGGATTGGATATGAGTGCAATGGCATGGTTATCGCGAGAAGAGATGGTGGCGCTGGGGTGGACACTGCTGCACTTCTGCTGGCAGGGCACTGCTGTGGTGATGGCGTATGCGGTCGTGGACCAGATGACATCACGGGCAACATCGAAGGTCCGGTATACCGTCGCACTCGCAGCGCTGATGTTGATGCCAGTGGTGGCCATTGCTACTTTTGCGGAGGAGATGCGAACAGTGGCTCCGGCGCATGCGGCTGGGTACGCGACTCAGACCACTTCCAGTGTGCAGTTAGGGGCGAAGCCGAGGCCGGTCCTCCACGAGTTGCCGTTGGCTACGAATCTTATTGATGAACAGGGCGACTGGTTCGCAATGCGCGCTGAACGCTTGTTGCCCTGGGTAGATGGGCTGTGGCTGGTGGGGGTCCTTCTGCTGGCGGTCCGCTCGCTGGGTGGATGGTGGCAGCTGGAGCTGATTCGGCGACGGGCGCGGAGGATGGTGCCTCAAGAGGTGGAGCGCGAGTTCCGGCGAATCTGCGAGCAGATCAACGCCGGACGGCAGGTGGTGCTGCGGGCATCGGACGAGGTGATTTCGCCCCTGGCGATGGGGGTTTGGCGAGCGACGGTGATTCTGCCGATAAGTGCCGTGCTGGGACTGCCACGAGAGGAGCTGGAGGCGGTGATGGCGCATGAGTTGGGGCACATAAGGCGCTGGGACTACCTGTGGAACCTGTTGCAGACGGCGGTGGAGAGCGTGCTTTTCTTTCATCCGGCCGTGTGGTGGTTGAGCAGGACAGTGCGAGAGCGGCGTGAGGTTTGTTGCGACGAGATTGCAGTACAGAGTTGCGCGGGGGCGGAGGTCTATGCGCGAGCACTGCTGCGGCTGGAGGAGCAGAGGACGGTTAGATTGCGTCTCGCGATGGCCCTGGGGGGATGCGAGGGATCGCTTTTGGGACGAGTGAGAAAGGTACTTGGAGAGGACATGGCATTGGAGGGCAGGATGACGAGTGGAGTGAGTGTGGCCGCGGCCGGCGCTTTTGTGATCGCGCTGCTGCTGGGGCCGAAGGTGGGTGAGGCAGTGGCGGCGCCTGTAGTCGCTGCGACGCGGCCGGCAATTCTACAGGTCGTGGCTGCATCGAGCGGGAAGGTGGTGGCATCCGAGCCAGACGGGGCGAAAACGCAGTTTGTTACTCCGCCTCCCCCGGGCGCGCCAAAGCTTCCCGTTGGTATATACGGGGACGGTGTGGCCGCGCCAGTGCCATCTCCGTCGCCGCAGGTGGCTGTGGTGCCTCTGTCTTCGCCCGAGGTCGCTACGAATGTGGTAGTGACTGTGGACAGTGAGGTCGAGGTCCAGACGACGAGTGGGGCGTCCTCGCCGAAGGGAGCGGCTTACCTGGACGGGATGCGCGATGCGGGGTATCCGCTGGACTTGAACAACGACTTGAATACGCTGGTGTCGCTGAAATCGCTTGGAGTCACGCCAGAGTATGCGAAGTCTATGGGCGCAGTAGGTCTCGGAAAGCCTACGGTGCGCGAATTGATTGCGCTGAAGTCGATGGGCGTGACGCCGGAGTATGTGGCGTCGCTGAAACAGAGCGGGATCGCACCGAAGGACTTTCACGAGGTGGTGACTGAGAAGTCGATGGGTGTGACTCCTGAATATGCCGCCGAGATGAAACAGAAGGGATTTGGTGATCTGAACGTGCACGAGTTGATCACGATGAAAGCGCTTGGCGTGACGCCGGAGTACGCTGCTGCGATGAAGCAGCAGGGGTTCGGTGATATGAACGTGCATGAACTGGTGTCGCTGAAGGCGCAGGGCATGACTCCGGAGTATGCGGGATGGCTGAAGCAGCAGTTTCCGCAGGCGACGATGGAGGAGTTGAGGCGGGCCGCGATCTTCCATTTGAACGATAAGTTTTTGGCGGAGGCAAAGGCGCACGGATTCGATACGAAGGACCTCGATAAGTTGCTACGACTGAAGATGTCGGGTTTGTTGGAGGAGTAGCGGTCGGTACTTGATTGCGATTCTCCCAGGAGGTGTGGCATGCGGAAGGTCTTTGTTTTGGGTTTGATGCTGGGGCTTGGCGTGACGGCAGCGGTCGCTGATACTACCGGTACTTGCTCGATTCGGGCAGGGCGGACCGAGGAGAAGATGTCTTTCAGTTCGGAGCGTGGGGATTGCGTTGCTGGACACAGCTGCCATGAGGGCAGTTCGGACATGCTCTGGAGCAAGTGGAGCGGCGTCACTCCGCAGGACCTGCAGCGGGAAGGTGCGGCGGTGGACGCACGCATGAAGGCCGAGTCGGGCGAGATGCGTTGTGTGGGCACCGTCCACGATGCTGCGATGCGGGGGACTTATTCGTTTACGCCGGACGAGGGATTTTTGAAGCGCATGGAGGCGATGGGGTTTGATGGCCTGACGCCGGACCGGCTGGAGGGTTACGCCATGCTCGATGTGACGACGGAATGGGTGAAGGAGATGAAGGACGCCGGCGTGACGGAGATGACGTCACAGAAACTGATGGGACTGAAGGCGCTGAAGGTCGATGCCGCGTATGTCAGGGGGATGGCTGCGGCGGGGTATCCGGAGCTACGGGCCAATAAGCTGACGAGCATGAAGGCCGTCGGGGTGTCTCCGGAGAAGGTACAGGCCGTTCGCGCTATGGGTTATTCGCCGACGCAAGAGGAGCTGATACAGATGAGCGTCTTCAAGATCGACGCGCCGTTTGTCGAGAGGATGCGGGCGCGTGGGTTTAAAGACCTGACGATTGCTCAGCTGGTGAAGATCAAGGTGTTCAAGCTGGACGAGTAAGGCGCTATGCTGTCCGATTGACAACGGGTAAAGATCATTAGGTGACTGGCGCTGGGTTGAAGAGCGCGAGGTCGTTGTGCAGGCCCCAGCGGTCGGCGCACGTTTGCTTGCGGCCGCTGGCTACGTCGAGGATGAGCTGGAAGAGTTGGGTGCCGACCTGCTCGATGGTGGCGTCGCCGGTGGCGATGGTGCCTGCGTCGAGATCGATGAGATCGGACCAACGGTCGGCTAGCTCGGTCCGCGACGCTACTTTGATGACGGGGGCCATAGCGAGGCCGTAGGGGGTGCCGCGTCCGGTGGTGAAGACGTGCATGTTCATGGACGCGGCCAGTTGCAGGGTGCCGCAGATGAAGTCGCTGGCTGGGGTGGCAGCGAAGATCAAACCTTTTTTTGTGACGCGTTCGCCTGGGCCGAAGACGCCGGCGATGGCGCTGGTACCGGCTTTCGCGGTTGAGCCGAGGGCCTTCTCGACGATGTTGGTGAGGCCGCCCTTTTTGTTGCCGGGAGTGGGGTTGGCGCTGCGGTCTGCACCTCCGCGGGCGAGATAGGCGTCGTACCAGGCCATTTCGCGGACGAGATCGCGAGCGACCTGCTCGTCGGCGGCGCGGGCGGTGAGGAGATGGATGGCGTCGCGGACCTCGGTGACCTCGGAGAACATAACGGTGGCGCCGGCGCGGACGAGGAGGTCGGACGCATAGCCGACGGCTGGGTTCGCAGTGACGCCGGAGAAGGCGTCGCTGCCGCCGCACTGCAGGCCGACGACGAGGTCGGACGCGGGGCGGGTGGTGCGGGTGCGGCGATTGAGCTCGGCGAGGCGCTGCTCGGCGAGCGACATGATGGCGTTGACCATGTCGGAGAAGCTGTGGTGCTGCTCGTCCTGCATACGAACGACGTAAGGGGCGGCGGCGAGGATGGGCAGGGTGCTGGATGGCAGGAGGCGCACGGGCTGGAGCTTTTCGCAGCCGAGGCTGACGACCATGGGCGCGCCGCCGAGGTTGGGGTTGAGGCTGAGATTGCGGAGGGTGCGGATGGGAACCTCGGCGCCGGGTGCGTCGATGGCGACGCCGCAGCCGTACGTGTGGGTGAGGGCGATGACGTCGTCGACGTTGGGGTAGCGGGGGAGGAGCTCGGCCTTGATGCGCTTGACGGCGAAGTCGACTGTGGCAGCAACGCACTGGACGGTAGTGGTGATGCCGAGGATGTTCTTCGTGCCGACGGAGCCGTCGTCGTTGAGGAAGCCCTGGAAGGTGTGGCCCTCGAGGGGAGGCATAGCCGGCGGGATGGCGGTCGCGAGCGGGAGGGTGTCGAGCGAGGGTGCGATGGGAAGACGCATTCGCTGCTCGTGCACCCAACTACCTTGCGGGATGGAGTGTTCGGCGAACCCGATGACAGAGCCATAACGAAGGATTGGGGAGTCGGCGGGAATGTCGACTAGCGCGACCTTGTGGGCCTCAGGGACGTCCTCAATAAGCGTGAGGCCGGAGGCGAATTGGGTGCCTGCGGGGAGACCGCCTTCGTTCACGATGATGGCTACCGTGTCGCGCGGGTGGACCTGCACGTAGAGGGGGCGTAAATTTTTGCCGCTAGACATGCGATCCTCGTGCTGTTACTGCTTTCACCAGTCTACGTAACCAGGCAGGGGCGCTTCGGGTTGAACTTCCAGTCCGGCACGAGGAACTGCATGGCCTGCGCATCGTCGCGTGCTCCCAGCTTCATCGTATCGTAGAGCGCGTGGGCGTTGGCTAGTTGCTGCATGTCGATTTCGATGCCGAGGCCAGGACGGTCCGGGACTGTGAGCCTGCCGTCGATGATTTGCAGCGGATCTTTGGTGAGACGCTGGCCGTCCTGCCAGATCCAATGGGTGTCGATCGCGGTGACTTTTCCGGGAGCGGCTGCGGCCACGTGGGTGAACATTGCGAGCGAGATGTCAAAGTGATTGTTGGAGTGCGAGCCCCAGGTGAGGCCCCACTCGCGGCAAAGCTGGGCAACGCGGACTGAGCCCTGCATTGTCCAGAAGTGCGGATCGGCCAGGGGTATGTCGATGGCGTTGAGTTGGATCGCATGCCTGAGCTCGCGCCAGTCGGTGGCGATCATGTTCGTCGCGGTGGGGAGGCCGGTGGCGCGGCGAAATTCGGCCATGATTTCGCGGCCGGAGAAGCCCTGTTCGGCACCGCAGGGGTCTTCAGCGTAGGCTAGAACGCGTTGCTGGTCGCTGCATAGACGAATGGCTTCATCGAGCGACCATGCTCCGTTTGGATCGAGCGTGATGCGGGCGTTTGGAAAGCGCTCGGCAAGGGCGGTGACAGCTTCCATCTCCTGTGCG
>Ga0210398_10004727_pt1 | contig 12736 bp, 10 predicted proteins | sample IncBWC4OmetaG_FD_161047 | JGI IMG/M metagenome (GOLD analysis project Ga0210398, IMG submission 161047) | Forest soil microbial communities from Barre Woods Harvard Forest LTER site, Petersham, Massachusetts, United States - Inc-BW-C-4-O | ecosystem: Environmental > Terrestrial > Soil >... | reverse complement strand
TGTTCGGCGAAACACGTTGCCTCGCTCAAGTCCTGGTGGCTTGGTGATCAATGAATACCCCAAAAGCGGTCGAATGCGAGCACGGCGTGCGCAGCCCCCGACGCATGATCTCGCGGCATTGCTGGTTGCGGAGGATTTTGTTTTAATAACGGCAAAGAAGAAGACCTTGCCCCTGCAACGGGTAAAATGAGCGGCGGAAGAAGCGCCAAACGTCGCAGGCTGCGCAAGGAGGCGTTGTAGAGCGTGGAGGCGGCCGTGGATCGGTTGCTGTTCATATTTTTACGTCGGTATATCCGTCGCGGGTCTTTTACGGTCACGACCGCGGCTGGGTCCACTCGCACCTTTGGCGATGGCAGGGGATCCCCCATCGCGGTGCGCTTCACTACGGCAAAGGCGCAACGCGCCGTTTTGATGGATCCCGAGTTGAAGCTCGGCGAAGCTTATATGGACGGCACCCTTGTCGTCGAACAAGGCTCGATTGCCGATGTGCTTGCTATCCTGCTGCGTCAGCCGCCAATCCCCGCGCCAAATTGGACGCTGCCGCGGCTGGTGCGCTACCTGTTCCGCCGCCTGCAGCAATTGAACCTGCGGTCTCGCGCCCGCCATAACGTCGCGCACCACTACGACCTCGATGGCCGGCTCTATTCGCTCTTCCTCGACGGCGACCAGCAATATAGCTGCGCCTACTTCGAAACGCCCGATGTGTCGCTTGATGACGCGCAGCTCGCTAAGAAGCGGCATCTCGCGGCAAAATTGTGCGTCAAACCTGGCGCCACGGTGCTCGATATCGGCTGCGGCTGGGGCGGGCTGGCGCTCTACCTCGCCGAAATCGCCCGCGCGCAGGTCACCGGCATCACCCTGTCGCAGGAACAATTCCAACGCGCGCAAAATCGGGCGCTTGAGCGCGGCCGCACCCAGGATACAACATTCCGGCTGCTGGATTACCGCGATGTCGACGGTCCTTTCGATCGCATCGTGTCGGTGGGCATGTTCGAGCACGTCGGCGTCGGATTTTACGAGACCTTCTTCGACAAATGCGCCGACATTCTTGCCGACGACGGCATCATGCTGCTGCACTCGATCGGGCGCAGCAGTCCTCCGGGCATTACCAACCCTTGGATTGCCAAATACATCTTCCCGGGCGGCTATATTCCGGCGCTCTCGGAAGTGCTGCCGGCGATCGAGCACGCGAAACTCATCGTCACCGACGTCGAAGTGTTGCAGTTGCATTATGCCGAAACGCTCAAGGCCTGGCGCGAGCGCTTCCTGGCCCACCGCGACGAAGTGGTGCGGCTCTACGACCAGCGTTTCGTCCGCATGTGGGAATTCTACCTCGCCTGCTCGGAAATGGCGTTCCGCGAGGGCGACATGGTCGTGTTCCAGATCCAGATCGCCAAACGCAAGGGCCTGGCGCCGGCGACGCGCGACTACATCGCGCGCGAAGAGGCCCGCTTACGCGGCATCGAAGCCGGCTATTCGACACCGCTGCGACTCGCCGGCGAGTAGTTCGCCGGGGTGGCGCGCTTTAGCGCTCCCCGTCAAGCGACTTGATCTTTCCTCAGGCGCGTCCGGTGGGTAACGGGGACAGCCGCAATGAGGATTTCCCATTGGGCAGCCGCTCGACTATCGACGGAGCGTGGTTGCGTAACGGACGCGAAGGCGCGATGTGCCGCTGTCGTTGAGTGATCCACGATGTTGAGTAACAAGCCGAATTTTTCACTCGCCGTATTTCGGCCACGTGCCGCAAAATCGGCCACAGCCCGCGATTCTTTTGATCCATCATGCCGGTATTCGATTCGACCGCACGCAAGCAGGCGCCGCCGGAACCGACGTTCCGCACGGCACCACACAATATCGAGGCCGAGCAGGCACTGCTCGGGGCTGTCCTTGTCAATAACGAGGCGTTTTATCGCGTCTCCGATTTTCTCGAGCCCAAGCACTTCTTCGAGCCGATCCATCAGCGCATTTTCGAGCTGGCCAGCGGCCTGATCCGGGCCAACAAGCTGGCGACACCGGTGACGCTGAAGACGTTTTTGCCGGGCGACACCGACATCGCCGGGCTTTCCGTCAACCAATATCTGGCGCGGCTTGCCGCCGAGGCGACGACGATCATCAATGCCGAGGACTATGGCCGGACTGTTTACGATCTCTCGATCCGGCGCGATCTGATCGCGATCGGCGAAGATATGGTCAATCTGGCCTACGACGCGCCGGTCGAATCGACGCCGCTCCACCACATTGAGGACGCCGAGCGCAGGCTGTACGAGATCGCCGAGACGGGACGCTACGATTCCGGCTTTCAGCGCTTCGCCCAGGCGCTGACCACCGCCGTCGACATGGCGGCTCGGGCCTATCAGCGCGACGGCAGCCTGTCCGGGCTGGCGACCGGTTTGACCGACCTCGACGGCCGGATGGGCGGGCTGCAGCCGTCCGATCTGATTATCCTGGCCGGCCGGCCAGGCATGGGCAAAACCGCACTCGCCACCAACATCGCTTACAACGTCGCCAAGGCGTGGGCCGGCGAGCTCCGGGCCGACGGCCACATGGCAACCGTCAACGGCGGCATCGTCGGCTTCTTCTCGCTCGAAATGTCGGCCGAGCAGCTCGCCACCCGCATCATCTCCGAGCAGACCGGGATACCGTCGAACAAGATCCGTCGCGGCGGCATCGACGAGGGCGACTTCGAGAAGATCAAAGACGTTTCGATCGAGCTGCAAAACCTTCCGTTCTATGTGGACGAGACCGGCGGTCTTTCGATCGGCCAACTGGCGGCACGCGCACGGCGATTGAAACGGCAGCGCGGGCTCGATCTTCTTGTGGTCGATTACGTCCAGCTGCTGCAGGGCTCCAGCCGCCGCTCCAGTGAAAATCGCGTGCAGGAGATCACCGAGATCACGACCCGGCTCAAGGCGCTTGCCAAGGAGCTCAACATTCCCATCCTGGCGCTGTCGCAATTGTCGCGGCAAGTCGAAAACCGCGACGATAAGCGGCCGCAATTATCCGATCTGCGCGAGTCAGGCTCGATCGAGCAAGACGCCGACGTGGTGCTGTTCGTGTTCCGCGAGGAATATTATCACCAGATGCGCAAGCCGATGGAATCGAACCGCGAGAAATTCGATGAATGGCTGGCTGAAGGCAATCGGGTCGAGGGCAAAGCCGAGGTAATCATCGGGAAGCAGCGTCACGGTCCGACGGGCACAGTGGAATTGCAGTTCGACGCCGCGGTCACGCGCTTCGGTAATCTCGATACGGCGCACCGGCCGGATTTCTAGGCGCCCTGCACCCCCTATCGCCCCGCTTTACCGCCGCCGCTGCGCCAGTCATAACGCGTCCATGGAGGCGGCCTTGGCACGCGCAAAACGGCTTTCCCCCGCGGACTCCGCTGCGGCAGCGCTGGAGACCGGCGGCACGCTGACCATCGATCTCGGCGCGATCGAGGCAAATTGGCGCGCGCTGGCACACCGGCTCCTTACCGTCGAATGCGCCGCAGTGGTCAAGGCCAATGGCTATGGACTTGGGCTGTCGCAGGTGACGACGACGCTGGCCCAAGCCGGTTGCAAAACGTTCTTCGTCGCGGATCTTGCCGAAGCGCGGATAGTACGTTCGCGCGCACGCGACGCCACCATCTATGTGCTTGACGGCTTCACGCCCGAATGGGGCGACGGCTTTATCGAGATCAATGCACGGCCGGTAATCAATTCAACGACCGAGCTTGCGGAATGGGACGCGTTCGTCGGCGCGCATGGCTGGCAGGGTGGCGCCGCGCTGCAGGTCGATACCGGCATGCGTCGGCTCGGTATTTCGCCGGACGAGGCGGCGGCACTCGCCCCGCGCGCGCAAACCGAAAATCACGGCATCGCGCTGCTGCTGAGCCACCTCGCTTGCGCCGAGATTCCCGACCATCCGCTCAATGCCAAGCAGATCGAGCTGTTTCGCGAGTTACATCGGCTGTACCCAAGCGTGCCCGCTTCGCTGGTCAATTCCTCCGGTATTTTTCTTGCCGATTCGGCGCATTTCGATTTGGCGCGGCCGGGCGCTGCGCTCTATGGCGTCAACCCTACTCCCGGTCGGCCCAATCCAATGCGGAGCGTCGTCGAGCTGACCGGCCGCATCCTGCAATTGCGCAGCGTCGCACGCGATGAGACGATCGGCTATGACGCCACTTGGACGGCTAAGCGCACCACCCGGGTCGCCATCGTGGCGCTCGGCTATGCCGACGGCCTCTTTCGTTCTGGCAGCGGTACTGACGACCGGCCCGGCGGCGCGGCCATCGTCGCCGGCAAGCGTTGTCCGATTGTCGGCCGCATTTCCATGGACCTGACCTGTGTCGACGTCACCGATTTGCCCGACGGCGCGGTACACCGCGGCGATCTCGCCACGCTGATCGGCGCGGATATCACCCTTGACGATGTCGCCGCAGCGGCCGGCACGATCGGTTACGAGGTCCTCACCCGTCTCGGCTCGCGCTCTCACCTCGTCTATCGCGGGACCTAAGATGGCGGCGCGGGCGCAGCACTTTATCTGCCAAAATTGCGGCGCCGCCTATTCGCGCTGGTCCGGCAAGTGCGAAGCCTGCGGCGAATGGAATACGCTGGTCGAGGAAGGCGCCGAAGGGCCGCGGCGTACCTCACGCAAGGGACGATTGTTCGCCGTCGAGCCGCTTAAAGGTGAATCGCAAGACGCGCCGCGGCTTGCTTCCGGCATCGCCGAGTTCGATCGCGTTACCGGCGGCGGCCTGGTGCGCGGCTCGGTTCTGCTTCTTGGCGGCGATCCCGGCATCGGCAAATCGACGCTGTTGCTTGAGGCGGCGGCGGCCTTCGCCCGCGGCCGTCACCGCGCCGTCTATATCTCGGGCGAAGAAGCGGTGGCGCAGGTCCGGCTGCGCGCGGAACGGCTTGGGCTCTCCGACGCGTTGGTCGAAGTCGCGGCCGAAACCTCGGTCGAGGACATCGTGGCGACGCTGTCGCAAGGCGTCACGCCCCGGCTTCTGGTCATCGATTCGATTCAGACCATGTGGACGCAAGCTCTCGACGCGGCCCCGGGCACCGTGACCCAGGTTCGCGGCTCGGCCGCCGAACTCATTCGTTTCGCCAAGCGCACCGGCGCGGCCGTGATCCTGGTCGGCCACGTCACCAAGGACGGCCAGATCGCCGGCCCGCGCGTCGTCGAGCATATGGTCGATGCCGTCTTGTCCTTCGAAGGCGAAGGATCGCAGCAATTCCGCATTCTGCGCGCCATCAAGAACCGGTTCGGGCCCACCGACGAGATCGGCGTGTTCGAGATGACCGGCGCGGGGCTTCGCGAAGTCGCGAACCCTTCCGAGTTGTTCCTGTCCGAGCGCGATCTCGGCAGCCCCGGCACCGCTGTGTTCGCCGGGGTCGAGGGGACCCGCCCCCTCCTGGTCGAAATCCAGGCCCTGGTCGCCCCGACGTCGCTCGGGACCCCGCGGCGCGCGGTCGTCGGCTGGGATCCGAGTCGGCTGTCGATGGTGCTGGCAGTGCTCGAGGCTCATTGCGGCGTCCGGCTTTCCGGCCATGACGTTTACCTCAATGTGGCGGGCGGGCTCCGCGTCCAGGAGCCGGCAGCCGACGTCGCCGCGGCTGCGGCGCTGGTATCTTCGCTGGTGCGAGCCCCCCTTCCCGCGGATGCCGTCTATTTCGGCGAAGTGTCGCTGTCCGGCGCGGTGCGCCCGGTGGCGCAAACCGCGGCCCGACTCAAGGAGGCGCAGAAACTCGGTTTCACCAAGGCGGTCCTGCCTGAGGCCGCAAACAACGAAGCTCCCGAAGCCTTTGCGCTCTCAGCCATCGGCATGCTGGCCAACCTGGTCGCCGATATCGCCCGCGACGGGACGCCGCCCCTGCGGCGCGTGGGCGGCCAAGATAAATAAGGGTGCCTGTTTGACGGGCACGAACGTCCCAACGTTTTAGCCGCTACCGATCCTGTTGAGCGTCCGAGAAGACGGGTGACGGCGTGCCGCAGCCCGGCTATACAGCGGCGGGCTGGGCGGGGCGGGCGCGGTGCACTGGCGAGCGGACTGGTAACCAATGCCGATTACGCTGCTCGACATCATATTGATCGTCGTCATGCTGATATCCGGGCTGCTCGCGATGGTGCGCGGCTTTATGCGGGAGGTGCTCTCCATCACCGCCTGGATCCTGGCCGCCGCGGCGACCCTCTACTCCTACGGGAAGCTGGTCCCCTACGCCAAAGAGTACTTCAACAGCGACGTCGTCGCCGCAGTCGCTGTGGTCGGTGGCGTATTTCTGATCACGCTCCTGGTTGTCTCGGTATTAACCATAAAAGTCTCCGATATGGTGCTCGACAGCCGTGTCGGCGCACTCGACCGCACGCTTGGTTTCCTTTTTGGGCTGGGCCGCGGGCTGATCATCGTGGTTGTCGCCTTTCAATTCTTCACCTGGCTGGTTCCCGACCGCAGCCAGCCGGAATGGGTCAGAAGCGCCAAATCGCGGGTCGTCCTGACCGGCACCGGGCAATGGCTGATCTCGATGTTGCCGGAAGACCCGGAAAGCACCATTTTAAACAAGCTGAAGAAGCCGCACCCGGAAGATACCGAATCGCCGGATGCGACCCCCGACCAGCAGCACAGCGAGCTGGACAGGCTGGAGGCCAGGCACTCATGACCGAACCCGACCTCCTCGATCTGGACGCGGACCGGCTCCGCGAAGAATGCGGGGTATTCGGAATCTTCGGCCACCCCGATGCCGCGGCGATTACCGCGCTTGGGCTCCACGCGCTTCAGCATCGCGGTCAGGAAGCCGCCGGCATCGTCTCGTTCGACGGCAAGCGCTTTCACTCCGAACGTCGTCTTGGCCTGGTCGGCGACGCCTTCTCCCGGCGCGAGGTGATCGATCGCCTGCCCGGCAACGCCGCAGTCGGTCATGTGCGTTATTCGACGACCGGCGAAACCATCCTGCGCAACGTGCAGCCGCTGTTTGCCGAGCTCAATGCCGGCGGTTTTGCCGTCGGCCACAACGGCAACCTCACCAACGGCTTGACGCTGCGCCGCCAGCTGGTGCGCGAAGGCGCCATGATGCAATCGACGACCGACACCGAGGTGATTCTGCATCTGGTGGCGCGTTCGCACCGCAACCGCTTCGTCGATCGTTTCATCGAAGGCCTGCGCATGCTGGAAGGCTCCTATGCCTTCGTCGGCCTCACCAACAAGAAGCTCGTCGGCGCGCGCGACCCGCTGGGCATCCGGCCGCTCGTGCTCGGCAAGCTCGACGGCTGTCCTATCCTGGCGTCGGAGACCTGCGCACTTGACATCATCGGCGCACAATACGTGCGCGACGTGGAAAACGGCGAAGTCCTCGTCTTCGACGAGGAAGGTGCGCATTCGCACAAGCCGTTTCCGGCGATGGCGCCGCGGCCTTGCATCTTCGAATACATTTATTTCTCGCGGCCCGACTCGGTCATCGGCGGCCGCAGCGTCTATAACGTGCGCAAGACCTGCGGCGCGGAGCTTGCCCGTGAATCGCCCGCCGACGCCGACGTTGTGGTTCCGGTGCCCGACTCCGGCGTTCCGGCGGCGATCGGCTATGCACAGGAATCCGGGATTCCTTACGAGCTCGGCATCATCCGCAATCATTATGTCGGCCGCACTTTCATCGAGCCGACCCAGCACATTCGCCAACTCGGCGTGAGGCTCAAGCACAGCGCCAACCGCGCCGTGGTGAGCGGCAAGCGCATCGTCCTGATCGACGATTCAATCGTGCGCGGCACGACGTCGGTGAAGATCGTGCAGATGATGCGCGAGGCCGGCGCCCGCGAAGTCCATTTCCGTATCGCCTCGCCGCCGATCACGCACCCGGATTACTACGGCATCGACACGCCGGAGCAGGACAAGCTGCTTGCCGCCACGCACGATCTCGAAGCCATGCGCAAATTCATCGGTGCGGATTCGCTCGCTTTCCTTTCGGTCGACGGCATCTACCGCGCCATGGGCGAAAAAGGCCGCGATCCGCTGCGGCCGCAGTTCACCGACCATTGCTTCACCGGCGAATACCCCACTGCACTGACCGACCGCTCAGGGCAAGACGCGACGCCCCGCCAGCTCTCGCTGCTGGCCGAGGCCAGCTGAGGAATGCCACGGCCTCTTGCTGAGTGTATCGCGCTGGTCACCGGCGCAACGCGAGGCATTGGCCGCGCGACGGCGTTGTTGCTTGGGCAAGCTGGCGCCCACGTGGTCGCAGTAGGGCGGACGCAGGGCGCGCTCGAAGAGATTGACGATGCGGTGCAAGCCGCCGGCAGTAGGGCGACGCTGGTGCCGCTCGACATGCGCGATTACCCCGGCATCTATCGGCTCGCCGCCTCGCTGAACGAACGTTATCAGCGCCTCGATGTGCTCGTCGGCAACGCCGCGGTTGTCGGCCAACGCTCTCCGCTCGATCATGTCGAGCCGCAGAACTGGGACGAGACTATGGCGGTCAATGTCACCGCCAATTGGCACCTGATCCGCGCCATGAACCCCTTGCTCAAGCGCTCGACGGCCGGCCGCGCCGTTTTCATCACGTCCGGCGCCGCGACCAATGCCCGCGCCTATGCGGGCCCCTATTCGGTGTCGAAAGCGGCGCTGAACGCGCTGGCGCGGACCTATGCCGATGAGACGACCTCGACGCCGGTGCGGGTCAATCTGTTCAATCCGGGCCCTACGCGCACCCGGATGCGGGCCTTGGTGATGCCCGGCGAAGACCCGATGACGCTGCCGACGCCGGAACAAGTCGCGGAAAAGATCATCGACCTGTGCCTGCCGAGCTTTACGGAGACTGGCAAGCTTTACGATTTCCCCGCCGGCAAGCTTCTACAATTCATGCCGCCGGCGTGAAGCAGCGCACTTCACCGTCGCCGTTTCTTCCCGGCGTAGGGATTGGCCTTGGCGCGCATGGTGAGCCGGATCGGCGTGCCCGGCAGCGCAAACTGCTCGCGCAAGCTGTTGATCAGATAGCGGCGGTAAGTCTCCGGCAACGCGTTGGGCCGCGATGAAAACAGGACGAAGGTCGGCGGCCGCGCTTTCGGCTGGGTCATATAGTCGAGCCGCAGCCGGCGGCCGCGGAGCGCGGGCGGCGGGTTCGCCGACGTCGCCTGCGCCAAAAAGCGGTTGAGCGCCGCCGTCGGCGCCCGGCGGTTCCATACTTCATGCGCCGTCAAAACCGCTTCCATCAGCCGATCGACGCCCTGACCTTGCTTCGCCGAAAGCACGACGACCGGCACGCCTTTGATCTGCGGCAGCATCCGATCCACGGCGCCGCGCAATCGCGACAACGCGCCGGTTTCCGATTCGATCAGATCCCATTTGTTGACCGCGATGACGACCGCGCGCCCTTCCCGCTCCACGAGATCGGCGATGCGGATATCCTGTTCCTCGAACGGCGTCTGGGCATCGATGAGCACGATGACCACCTCGGCAAAGCGGATGGCATTGAGCGCGTCGGCGACTGAAAGTTTCTCCAACTTCTGTTCGATCCGGGAGCGGCGGCGCAATCCGGCAGTATCGTGAATGCGGAAGCGATGGTCCCGCCAATTAAGATCGACGGCGATGGCATCGCGCGTGATGCCGGCCTCGGGACCGGTCAACAGCCGATCCTCGCCGAGGAGACGATTGATCAGTGTCGACTTGCCGGTGTTCGGCCGTCCGACGATGGCCATCCGGATCGGCGGCTGCTCCGAAACCGCGACGACGACATCATCGGGTTCCGGCTCCGCCGTCGCCTCAGGCAACGCGCCGCGCAACGCATCGTAGAGATCGGCCAAGCCCTCGCCGTGCTCGGCGCTGATCGCGATCGGCTCGCCGAGGCCGAGCGCATAGGATTCGAGCGCACCCGCAGCGCCGGCCCGGCCCTCGCTCTTGTTGGCGACCAGGATCGACGGCTTGCCGGACTTGCGCACGAGATTGGCAAAGGCGCGATCCTCCGCCGTTGCACCGGCACGCGCATCGAAAAGAAAAAACACCGCATCCGACTGGGCTATCGCGGCCGCCGTCTGTGCCTGCATTCGCGCTGACAGGCTTTCGCGTTCGGCGTCTTCGAGGCCGGCGGTATCGATCGCTTTGAAGGTCAGATCGCCGAGCTTAGCCTCGCCTTCGCGGCGGTCGCGCGTCACGCCCGGTTGATCGTCGACCAGCGCGAGGCGACGGCCGACAAGCCGGTTGAACAGCGTCGATTTACCGACATTGGGCCGGCCGACAATGGCGACAGTGAAGGGCATGGCCTCTGGCTTTGAAAAGAGAAGCTGTATATCATCCTGGTGCCGGCCAAGCGCAGTGGCGGGTCGGCGCGCAAAGATCATTTACACATAATCATAATAGAGTGCCGCGACCGGCGGGCGCTTGAGCAGCAAGCTTCAGACTATTGGGTGGACGTGCTGCCCGCCGTAGGCTTGGGCCACATCGAATCGAATGACTGCCCCGATTGCGAACTTGATGCGGCTGACGGCGCCGCCGCAGGCGGCGTAGGCGCGGTGGGCGGCGGCGCCGGCCAGATCGATTGCGAGGGCTGTGCGGCCTGCTGGGCCGGTGCGCTCTGCGCCGGCGACGGCCACGCGACTTGTCCGCCTTGCTGCGCAGCCGGCGGCGAATTCGGCCAAATCGCATCGGAAGGCTGTTGCGGCGGAGCGCCCTTCGCACCGATGTCGATCCGCGTCGGTGACGACGATGGCGGCTTCTCGATCTTGACTGACCGCGTTTGCGGCCGTCCGACCGCGACTTTCGGCTTGGGTTTCGGTTTTTCCACCGGCGCTGCGGGCGCGGCTGGAGCCGGCGCGCTCGGCGCAGAGGCATCCGCGTCGGTCTGATCGGGCGGCGGTTGGTAGCCTTTGACCAGATCCGCCGGCACGCCCGTGGTCGTGCCGGGGACGCCGTTGGGAAACAGCGGCTCGCGCTGGCCTTTCAGCTTGGTCTTGCTATCGAACATGTCCGAGTTGAAGAGTTCCGTCGGATCGAACTGACCGCCGGGGGTGCAGGCGGCCAGCACGAGCAAAAACGCCAACGCCAGGGCGGCGCGGAACAGCGAGGAATGGTAGCGGAACGCCATCCGTTCAGCCCTTATTGCTCGCCGCGATGAGTTCGCTCAAAACTTCGGCGCGGCTGCGCGTTCCGGCCGGCGTCTGCGGATCGGCCATGATCATGTCGGTCCACTTCCGCGCCGCGGTAATGTCGCCGGCCTTCCAGGCCGACAGTGCCAAAATCTCCCGCGCGGTGTGGCGGAAGGTCCGGTCATTCGCCGTCAACGGCTCAAGCCGGGTAAGAAGCTCGGCGTAGGGCGCCGTGTCGACAAGGAGATAACCGGCGCGCACCGCCGCCAAATCTTGGATGACCTGTCCGGCATTCCTGTCGGCAGCGATCTCGTCATAAGCCTTGATGGCAGCCGTGCGATCGGTCGGTGCCAGTTCGGCGGCCTGGCGTAGCCGCGCCAGCACGCGATAGCCGGCCGTGCCATCGCCGGCGAGCCTGGCGAAGGCCGCTTCGGATTCCTGATGCTTGCCGGCCTCCGCCAGCGCGACGGCCTGTTCGAACGCTGCGCCGGACTGTGCAGCCTGCTTGCCTTGCCACCACTCATAGCCGCGCCAAGCACCGACGCCGACGACAATGAGAACGCAGAGCGCGACGAGGTAGATCCCGTAACGCTCCCACAGCCTCTTGAGCTGTTCGCGGCGGACTTCTTCGTCGACTTCATTGAATATATCGGTCACGCCACTCGTCCCCACCCCAACCCAGTCTTAAGCCCGCGCCCCATCATCCGCCCGGAATATTGTGACCGGAAAAAACCATGCCGGCCCGGCCTGTTAGTGCGGGCCCGCTTAGGCGCCAAACAATCAAAAATTCCTGCATTTGGCGCCATTTGTCGCGGTTCGGCGCTCCTAAAGCCTTGTCGCAACTAGTTTAATGATATGGCGCAAGCAAGGCAAAATGCAGCTGCGCAAGCTGCGACGATTGCGCATGGTTTAGACCATTCCGCCGCACTTTTAGGCCCGGGAGGGACCCTTACCGCGCTCCGAGAGCTTGGTCACTGCCGAACCCGCGCCCGCGCCGGGTTTTCGCATCGGATAGACGTGATCCGGACCCGGGAAAGTGCGGTCCCGGACTTCCTGCGCATAGCTCTTGATCGCCTGCTCAATCGACGGGCCGAGATCGCCGAAGCGTTTGACGAATTTCGGCACCCGTGGCGACAGCCCAAGCATGTCTTCCAGCACCAAGATTTGGCCGTCGCAGGCCACGCTGGCGCCGATGCCGATGGTCGGGATCGCGACCTGTGCCGTGATGCGGCGCCCGAGTGGCTCAGCGATCGCTTCGAGGACAACGGCAAAGGCGCCGGCATCGGCGACCGCCCGCGCGTCGGCTTCGATCGGCGCCCAATCGCTCTCGTCGCGTCCCTGGGCGCGGAACGAGCCGATGGTGTTGATGGCCTGCGGGGTGAGCCCGACATGGCCCATGACCGGGACGCCGCGATCAGCGAGAAAAGCGATGGTCTCTGCCATCCGCCGGCCGCCTTCGATCTTGATGGCACCGCAGCCGGTCTCTTTCATGATCCGGGCCGCCGAGGTGAAGGCCTGTTCCTTCGAGGCTTCGTAAGAGCCGAATGGCATGTCGACGACGACCAGCGCGCGCTTGGAGCCGCGCATCACCGCGTGCCCCTGGAGGATCATCATATCGAGCGTGACCGGAATCGTGGTTTCGAGCCCGTGCATCACCATGCCGAGCGAGTCGCCAACCAGAATAACG
>Ga0210398_10004723_pt1 | contig 12740 bp, 10 predicted proteins | sample IncBWC4OmetaG_FD_161047 | JGI IMG/M metagenome (GOLD analysis project Ga0210398, IMG submission 161047) | Forest soil microbial communities from Barre Woods Harvard Forest LTER site, Petersham, Massachusetts, United States - Inc-BW-C-4-O | ecosystem: Environmental > Terrestrial > Soil >... | reverse complement strand
AAACGACTCGATGTTCCGCTCCAGACCCGGCTCCGTCCCATGCAGTGGCTTCAACACGCTCACCGCCGGCAAAAACGTCGCCGCCGCACGGTCCTCCCGCCGTTTGCGCAACCCAAATCGCACCGCTGCCGCTATCGCCATCAAGCAATAGATCGTGGAGGTTGCCGTGCCGCACAACGCGACCCAAAACAATATCTGAAGCAACAGGCTCATCTCACCCTTGCAAACACCAGCGTGGACCGGGGGTCCTATGTCAATCCGCAGTACTCCAGTTTATCGCAGCCCTTCCTCCAGCGCGCCTCGTCCTGCCGCTGTCCCCGTCGCATGCAGTTGCGGCACGCACTGTTCTACCTTTTCTTTCCCGTCTTCACAGAAACCGTCTTGATCGGCATCACCACCGGCCGCCGCATCGGGACCAACCCCGCCCCCGGGGCCTGTTGCTGTTGCATCCGCGCCAGCATCTCCGTCCGAACGTAATCGACGAACCCCTGCATCTGCCGGTTCATCTCCTCCATTCGCTCCCGCATCTGCAGCACAATCCCGATGCCCGCGATATTCACCCCAAGGTCCCGCGCCAGGTTCAGGATAAACTCCAGCCGCTCCAGGTCTTCATCGGTATAAAGGCGTGTATTTCCTTCACTCCGCGAAGGCCGCAGCAGCCCCTCCCGCTCATACAGACGCAGTGTCTGCGGATGGATCTCATACATCTCCGCTACCGACGAAATCATGTACGCGCCCTTGTTCTTCCTCTTTGTCGCCATCTCCCGACCTCTTTGCCAAACACTTTTACGCAGTCTAGCTCTTCTACACATACGCTCGTCAAACAAACTCGGCTATCCTCAAATCAGCATCTCACGGGTGGTCCATGAAGAAGTCCAGAGTCGCACTTCACACCGCACAGGTCCTCACCGGAGTCGTCGCCGCAGCCGCAGCAGCCACTTACGCCCTGACGTCACGCCCCCCAAAGCGCCGCCCCGGCCAGGTCGTCCTCATCACCGGCGGCTCCCGCGGCCTCGGCCTCGCCCTCGCTGAACGCTACGGTCGCTCCGGAGCCAGACTCGTCCTCGCCGCGCGTGATGTCGAAGAGCTCATCACCGCCCGCCACACCCTCCTCGACCGCGGCGCCGTCCAGTCCCCCGACGACGTCCTCCTCATCCCCGCAGACCTCACCGACGCCACCCAGGCCGTCATGCTCATCGACCACGCCGTAGGCCACTTCGGCCGGATCGACGTCCTCATCAACAACGCCGGCATCATCGAGGTCGGCCCCGTCGAAAACCAGCCCATCGCCGCCTACCGCCGTGCCATGGCCACAAACTTCTTCGCCGCCCTCCACACCACTCACGCCGCGCTACCCCATTTGCTGGGCCGCGCGGCAGGTGCCGAAGACGCTTCGATCGTCAACATCGCCAGCATCGGTGGCAAATTCGCCATGCCCCACATGCTCCCCTACGTCGCCAGCAAGTTTGCCCTCGTCGGCTTCTCCGAAGGCCTCCACGCCGAACTTCGCCACAAGGGCGTCCGCGTCACCACTGTCTGCCCGGGCCTCATGCGCACTGGCGGCGAAGCCCACGCCGACTACACCGGCCAAACCAAAAAAGAGCAGCAATGGTTCACCCTCGCCGCCAGGACCCCAGTCCTCACAGCGTCCGTCAACCACGCCGCCAACAAAATCTACAACGCCGTAGCCGCCGGCCGCGCCGAAATCACCATCACCCCACAAGCCTGGCTAGCTGCCCGCATAGCCGGCATCGCCCCCGAAACCACCCAATATCTCGCCAGCCTCGCCAACCACCTTCTCCTGCCGGCCCCCTCCATCACCGACCAGCTGACCCTCGGATTCACCCTGAAGGTCTCCACCCACGCCGACAACGCGATATTCGAACAAGAAATCAACCCAGAACAGAGCTGATCATTAAAAGGTATTGGGTGCCCCATGTCCCGCTTTCGGGACATGGGTTTCCTACATCTCGCAATGAGTGCTTGCATCCGTAAACCTTGTTTTTACGAATTCATTCGTCGAATCTCAAACAGCCGCAAACAACCCCTCCCGTGGCTCCTCAGGGTTCAACTTCGCCAGCTCCCGCAAAATCTCCTTGCTCCGCTCGTCCTGCACCTTCGGCACCACGATCTTCATCTCAACGATCTGGTCGCCACGCTTGCCCTCATGCGCCGCTGAAGGCACACCCTTCTCGCGAAGCCTCAGCTTCTGCCCCGTCTGCGTCCCCGGCGGAATCTTCAACTGCGTCCGTCCTCCACCCTCATGCGTATCGATCGTCGGAACGTCGATCTTCGCACCCAGCGCGGCCTCCGTCATCGTAACCGGCACAGTTACATAAATATCGTCACCTGTGCGGGTAAACACCGGATGCGTTCCAGTCTTGATGATCAAAAACAAGTCCCCCGCTGGCCCGCCATTGGTCCCGGCATTGCCCTTCCCTGCCAGCCGGATCCTCTGCCCGTCCCGAGTCCCCGGCTTGATCCGAAACTCCAGCGGCTCTCGCTTGATCACCACGCCTTCGCCATCGCACGTCGGACAAACGTTCTGCACCTTCCCCGTACCGCCGCACCGCGGACACTGGATATTGAACTTCATCCTCCCGCCCATCTGCGTCACCTGTCCCGAGCCATGGCACTCCGGGCACTCCACACTTCCGCCCGTCGTCGACTTTCCTTTGCAGGTCGGACAGATCTCCTGCCGTTGGATCTCCAACCGCGTCACGCCGCCCCGCACCGCCGTCCAGAAATCCACGCTGACCTGGTACTCCAGATCGGTCCCCGGCTGCGGCCCACGCGCGGCCTGCTTACCACCATTGAACATCCCACTAAAGATGTCCTTGAAGCTTCCACTAAAGCCTCCGCCCGACTGCTCTTCCGCGCGCCCGCCTTGGAAGTCCGAGAAATCAAACCCTCCAAAGTCGAACGGCACCTCCTGACCCGCGCGCCCTCCCGTCTGCGCGCTGTAACCACGCGGCCCACCAGCTGCACTCCCGCCATAGCCGCCCCGCGCCGCCGCCTCCGCCGCGGCCGGATCGATGTTGTCCGAGTAGAAGCCAAGCTGGTCATAGATCTTCCGCTTCTTGTCGTCACTCAAAACATCGTTCGCTTCAGAGATCTCCTTGAACTTCTCCTCGGCCTTCTTATCATTCGGATTCACGTCCGGGTGATACTTCCGCGCGGCCTTGCGAAACGCCTTGCGGATATCGTCCGCCGTAGCCGTCTTCTTTATGCCCAGTATGCTGTAGTAGTCTTTTGTCTTTGTCGCCATAGTCTTCTTCCATTCTGCAGCCAGCGCGGTCCCTCCGCACCTTTAAACCGTTCCTGACCTTTGAACCTCTAAGCGGTCGCCTGACAAACCGGACACCAGAACAGGTTCCGCCCGGCCATCACCTCGGTCAAAATCTTAGTCCCGCACACAAAACAAGGTCGCCCCTGCCGCCGGTACACGTAGTGCGTCTCTTCCTTCAACGCCTGCCCCTTTGTATGCGGCCGGTCCTTCGGCCTCGTCGTCACGATCCGCCGATCGACCATCGCCGCCTTCATCAGCACACCCGCATCCTTCCATATCGACCGCAGCGTCCTCTCCTCTACCTTGCTTCCCGACGTAAACGGATTCAACCGCGCCCGATACAACAGCTCCGCCCGAAAGATGTTCCCAACGCCCGCCGCCACCGATTGGTCCATCAACAACTCGCCAATCGTCTTCCTGCTCTTCCTCACCCTCTCAACAAACTTCTCCGGCCCGTCTCCATTCAGCGGATCAGGCCCCAGCCGCTCCAGCAGTTTCTCCCACATCTCCTGCGAATAAATCGAGCAGTCCATCGGCCCGCGCAGCTCGACCCACGCCACCTTCTCCGGCGCGAGATTGTCCGAGCCGTCGTCCTCCGAGTACCAACGATGCGGCTTACTCGTATCTGGTCCAGCAGGCTTCTTCACCGCGGCCGCGTTCCACATCCTCAGCCTCAGTGCGCCACGCACCGCAGGCAGCGGCCCCGAGCCCTCAGTAAAGTCCCCCTGCAGCCCCAAATGCACATGCAGAATCCGGTCTCTCCCAAAGTCATACCCCAGATGCTTCCCCACAGCCATCACTCGCTGCAGCTTCCGTCCATCAATCACAGCAGCGTCGGTAAACCGTCCCTGCGGCCCATCCACACGCACGGCCCTTCCGCCAAACGCAGCATAGTGCCGCTCTGCCCATCGATGGATCTCATTGCCCTCTGGCATAGACTGCACTCCTCATGTGTCCCCCTTGAAAAGTTGTTGTTTTGAAGGGGCGCCGCTTCAGGGCCTGCCGTGATCGAAGCCGAATGGGCGTCGTAGACGTTGTTTGCAGTGCGGCTTTACCCGCTGAGGGAATCTCTGCCTCACAACACTCCCTCGAAGCCAAACAAACAGTGGCGACGGCATTACACCGTCGCCACCGTCTCTAAATCAACTTGATTCCTAACCAGAAAAAATTAGTTCCAGACCTGCTTCGCCTCAATCGCCTCAATCGAAAACATCTGGTCGGGCTCCATCTGTTGCATCCGCTGCATAAACTGTTCAGCCTCTTCACGGGTATCGAACATCATCCGGTTATACAACCGTCCCGCGCGCACCTGGTCGCATCTCCACATTGTCTCGGTCATCGCCTTACCTCCAAGCAATCGATTGAGTTCCAGGTTCTCCAGCCAAAGCAAGTCCGCGTACTTGTCTTCCCTTTCACTGCTACTCACTTCAAACACCTTTCCGGGTGATATGTCGCACTCTACACGTCAATCCACCCAACTCAACTTGATAAAAATGAGGGGCACCCGATCAGGAACGCCCCTCATCTTTAATTCGTCGACGAAGCCGCTACCGAATTACACTTACTTTTTCTCGTCCACGTCGACATACTCTGCATCAATTACGCCTTCGTCCTTCTTCGGCTCTTCATGCGCCTCGGTCCCTGCCGACGCGCCGTCTGCCGTTGCTGAAGCCGCGGTCGCCTTGTACATCGCCTCGGCGAGCTTGTGGCTCACCGTAGTTAGACGCTCCTTGGCTGAATTCAGCTCACTCGCGTTCGGAGTTCCCCCGAGCGTCGTCTTCGCCTCGGCCAGAGCACTCTCGACCTCGGTCTTGTCCGACGCAGCGACTTTATCGCCGGCGTCCTTCAACATCTTCTCGACGTTGTACACCATTGAATCCAGTCCGTTACGCGCCTCGACCGCCTCGCGCTGCTCCTTGTCCTCAGCGGCATGGGCCTCAGCGTCCTTGGCCATCCGATCGACCTCTTCCTTGCTCAGACCCGAAGAACTCGTAATTGTAATTTTCTGGTCTTTTCCAGTCGCGTTGTCCTTCGCCGTCACATTTAGAATGCCGTTCGCATCGATATCGAACGTCACCTCGATCTGCGGCACGCCACGCGGCGCCGGAGGAATTCCCGCCAGCTTGAACTTGCCCAGCGTCCGGTTCTGCGCCGCCATCGGCCGTTCGCCCTGCAGCACATGCACCTCGACCTCAGTCTGCGAGTCCGCCGCCGTAGAAAACGTCTCCGTCTTCTTCGTCGGAATCGTCGTGTTCCGGTTGATCATCGCTGTCGCCACCCCACCCATCGTCTCAATCGACAACGTCAGCGGAGTCACATCGAGCAGCAACAAGTCCTTCACCTCACCGGCAAGCACGCCTGCCTGCACAGCGGCCCCAATCGCAACGACCTCGTCCGGGTTCACGCCCTTATGCGGCTCCTTGCCGAACAGCTCCTTCACCAACTGCTGGATCTTCGGCATACGCGTCTGACCACCGACCAGCACGACCTCATCGATCTTGCTTGCATCGACACCGGCGTCCTTCATCGCCTGCTTCGACGGCCCAATCGACCGCTGCAGCAGGTCATCCACCAACGACTCCAGCTTCGCGCGGGTCAGCTTGCGGACCAGATGCTTCGGTCCGCTCGCATCGGCAGTAATAAACGGCAGATTGATCTCCGTCTCCTGCGCCGTCGACAGCTCGATCTTCGCGCGCTCGGCGGCGTCCTTCAGCCGCTGCAGCGCCATCTCGTTGCCCTTCGAGTGCAGGTCCAGGCCAGTCTCGCTCTTGAACTCCGCAATCAGCCAATCCACAATCCGCTGGTCAAGATTGTCGCCGCCAAGGTGCGTATCGCCATTGGTCGACTTCACCTCGATCACGCCTTCGCCAACCTCAAGGATCGAGATATCGAAGGTACCGCCGCCGAAGTCATAGACCGCAATCGTCTCGTCCTTCTTCTTATCCAGGCCATACGCAAGCGCAGCAGCAGTCGGCTCGTTCACAATGCGCTTCACATCAAGCCCGGCGATCTTGCCGGCGTCTTTTGTCGCCTGCCGCTGAGCATCATTGAAGTAAGCCGGCACCGTAATCACGGCCTCGGTCACCGAGGTCCCAAGATAGTCCTCAGCCGCTTTCTTCAACTTCTGCAGAATCATCGCCGAGATCTCAGGCGGCGTGTACTCCTTGCCCTGCGCCACGACGACTATGTTGTCGCCCTTCGCAACCACCTTGTACGGCACCATCTTCATCTCGTCGCCGACCTCATTCAAACGACGACCCATAAACCGCTTAATCGAATAAATCGTGTTCTCCGGGTTCGTAATCGCCTGCCGCTTGGCCACCTGCCCAACCAGCCGCTCGCCGCTCTTCGTAAACGCCACGACGGAAGGCGTAGTCCGCCCACCCTCTTCGTTCGGAATAACCTTCGCCTCGCCGCCTTCCATCACGGCCACGCAGGAGTTCGTCGTTCCCAAGTCAATTCCAATAATCTTTGCCATCCCTAACCCCATTCCGGGCACACAGGCCCACCATCAAGTTGTTGACTTCTCAAGAATCTCACCTTGAGTCACTTACTGTCAAATATTCTGATGCTCTCCGTCCCTAAAGGGATTCGCAAATCTCCCCGGAATCTACCCCCCTTGTAACCCCTGACGCCGCTCAACTTACGACCTGCAACAAACGCCTGACCACCTGGTCCGCTTAGTCCTTTATTATCAATCCACCCCAAGCAAGTCCCCCTCCAAACCGCCCCCACAACCCAAACCCTGAATCCCCCGAACGGGTAATTGTCGCCCCGGATTCCCCCCGAGTACGCTTGCCTCAATCGTGCTTCACCCATGCAACACCTTGGAGCTAGCTCATGTCCTTTCTGCCCGCCTCACGCACCAAACGCAACCTCTTCAAAATTGCCTCCCTTGGCCTTGCTGGCCTTCTCGCCGGGCTGCTCTCCGGCTGCAACGACTCGCCTGACACCTCCGTCAGCGCCCCAAACACTCACGTCGCCAGCGACTCCTATAATCCAAACGCCTCCGCTGAAGCTCAGCCCTCGCCCCTTCCCAAGAGCATCGAAGCGACGCAGGTCCCCGCCCTCCGGCATCCGCCCTCGACCCGCAGCCTCCAGTATGGGTCGGTGCGCACCACATCCCAGGTCATGGTTCCGAACGGTCGCAATCGTTCCTAGTCCCGGCACCATCGACGCCTGGTAATACCACAAACCACCAACTCAATAACTCAACAAAGCGGCGGCCCGCGAAATCGGGATCGCCGCTTTTCCTTTGCCCGCGAATCGGTGAAAAGGCATCCTTGGCCCCCTTTTTTGCCTCTACATAAGAGACAATCACTCTCATCTGAGGGATCTGCTCTCGACCCATGGCATCAGCCGCAGTCGCACCTCCTGATCAATCCGCTGAAGCCCGCCACGGCGTCAACCCATGGCTGATCGCCGCCTCCGTCATGCTCGCGACCTTCATGGAGGTACTCGACACCGCCATCGCCTCCGTCGCCCTCCCCTACATCGCCGGCTCCCTCTCTGCCTCGAACGACGAAGCCACCTGGGTCCTCACCAGCTACCTCGTCGCCAACGCCATCGTTCTCCCTGCCAGCAACTGGTTCTCCCTCAAATTCGGCCGCAAACGGTTTCTTCTCTCCTGCATCGTCATCTTCACCATCGCCAGCTTCGCCTGTGGGGCCGCCCCTAGCCTGGCCATCTTGCTGTTGGCCCGCGTCGTGCAAGGCGCAGGCGGCGGCGCTCTCCAACCTCTCTCCCAGGCCATCCTCCTCGAATCCTTTCCACCCGCTAAACGCGGGGCCGCCATGGCCGTCTTCGCCTTCGGAGTCGTCGTGGCCCCCGTCCTCGGTCCCACCCTCGGCGGCTGGCTCACCGACACCTACTCCTGGCGCTACGCCTTCTACATCAACATCCCCATCGGCGTCCTCGCCATCCTCATGATCACCCGCTTCGTCCATGATCCGCCATACATCAGCAAAGCTCGGGTCCCCGCCTTCGACCGCTATGGCTTCGCCGCCCTCGTCATCTGGACGGGTTGTCTCCAGGTCGTCCTCGACAAAGGTCAGGAAGACGACTGGTTCGGAGCCACCTGGATCCGCTGGGCCGTCTTCTTCCTCACTATCTCCTTTATCTATTTCTGCTGGCACTGCTGGCGCCACAAAGACACCATCGTCGATCTAAAAGTCCTCAAAGACCGAAACTTCCTCCTCGGTTCCATCCTCATCTTCATGTTCGGCGTCGGCATCTACTCCACCGTCACCGTCCTGCCGCTCTTCTATCAGGAGCTCCTCGGCTACACCGCCTTTACCGCCGGTCTCGTCGTCGCTCCACGAGGCATCGGCGCCGTCTGCGGCATGCCCATCATCGGCTATCTCTCCAACAAGGTTGACCCGCGCTACCTGCTCACCTTCGGATTCTTCACCTTCGGCCTCACCACCCTTTACTTCGGCAACGTCACCCTCGACATATCCCCCACCACCCTGCTTCTGCCTATCCTCATCACCGGCTTCGGCCTCAGCTTCGTCTTCGTCCCCATTAGCACCGCCGCCTACGGGACCCTTGACGCGAAACAAATCGGCAACGCCAGCGGTCTCTTCAACCTCATGCGCAACGTCGGAGGCTCCATTGGCATCTCCATCGCCTCCACCCTGCTCACCCGCCGCGCCGACGTCCATCAGAATGAAATCATCAACTATGTCCCGCGCACCGGCCAGCAGTTTCAAAACTCCCTCGGCAGCGTGACCCAGTTCCTGACTAACCCCTACGGACATGCGAACGCCGCCGATCCCGCCCAGGCTACGCTCTACCAGCAGCTCGGTCGCCAGGCCTCCCTCTGGGCCTTCGTCGACGTCTTCCGCTGGCTCTCGCTCCTCTGCTTCTTCTGCGTAGGCATCGTCTGGCTCTTCAAAAAAGTAAAGCCCGGCAAAGGCCCCGCCGGCGCCCACTAAATCACACCGCCGCCCTGCGATACTCTCAATGCATGCAACGAGCACGGCTACCCTACATCCTCATCCCACTAGCCGCGCTCGTCGCCATCGTCCCACTTCTCCTCCACGGTTGCTCCTGTGGCCACGACTTCGACTTTCATGTCCTCAGCTGGATGGAAGCCGCCCGCCAATTCACCCACGGCAACCTCCACCTCCACTGGGCCTACACCCCCGCATACAACGCCGGCGAACCCCGCTTCGTCTTCTACCCACCGCTCTCCTGGACCATCGGCGCTGTCCTCGGCCTCATCTTCCCGTGGACTTGGACCCCAATTATCTACACATGGCTGGCCCTGACCGCCGCGGGCCTCGCCCTCTATTACCTGGCCGGCAACTTCGCCCCACCTACAGCCGCCACTCTCGCCGCGATCTTCTACACGGTGAATCCCTACATGCTCTTCACCGCCTACGAGCGCACCGCCTACGCCGAACTCCTCGCCGCCGCCTCTATTCCCCTCCTGCTCCACGCCATCCTACGCCGACAAGTCACCATTCCGCGAATCGCCATCCCCATCGCTCTCCTCTGGCTAACCAACGCCCCCGCCGCCGTCATGAGCTGCTACGCCCTCGCCCTCCTCACCGTAATTCGACTAGCCACAAATCCGGGTGCCCCATATCTCGATTCTGAGATGTGGGCATCGCGCGCAAGCGCGACCGCTCCCGCCCATTCCGAAATCAGCAACGCCCCGACCCAAACACGACCGCAATTGGCCTTCAACACCATCACCGGAACCGTCCTCGGTCTAGGTCTCGCAGCCTTCTACGTCCTCCCTGCCGCCTACGAACGCCGCTACGTCCAGATCGCCATGGCCATCATCCCCAACATGCGCATCCAGGACAACTTTCTCTTTCACCACACCATCAACGTTCTCCACGACCAGGTCCTCCACACAGCCTCTCTCATAGCGGTCATTCTCATCACCCTCACCGCTGCTGCCCTTATCGCGGCCCGCATCACCAGCAAGGCCCGGGTGCCCCATCCTTTGCAGTCTCACCGCAAAGGGTGGGACGTACAAATCTCACCCAGCCTCCTCCTGCCTCTCGCAACTATCACTATAGCCATCACCCTCCTCCTCACTCCTGTCACCGCATTCATCTGGAACCACGCCCCCGAACTCGCCTTCCTGCAATTCCCCTGGCGCGTCCTGGCGATTCTCGCGGCAGTCCTCGGCCTCACCATCGCTCTCGCACTCACCCCACTCAACCTGAAACCAGCATCCGCCACAGCCATCACCCTTGCGATGGCCGCGGCCCTCACCTACCCCGCCTACACCGTCTTCCACCAGACCTGCGACGCAGAGGACACCGTCCAGGCCCAACTCGCCCTCTTCCACTCCAATCAGGGCACCGACCCCACCGACGAATACACTCCCACCACAGCCGACAACGACTCTCTCGCCCACGCCGATCCTCCCTATTGGCTCGCGCAAGACCCTAATGCCAAAACCACCTCCAACGCCGCTCCCGGCCCTGCGCCAACCCACCTAACGCTCAACTCCCCGGTACCCGAAGACATCATCCTCAACCTCCGCGACTACCCCACCTGGCAGATCACGCTCAACGGAACTCCGGTGACCACTCACATCCAACGAGACGACGGCCTCATCGCCCTCCCGATCTCTGCCGGCCCCTCAACCATCGACATCAACTACGCCCACATGCCCGACCAAACCTTCGGCGACCTCATCACCGCCATCGCGCTCATCACCCTGGCCTTCCTCATAGCCAGCCGCAGAAAGAAAATCATTTAATCACCGCATCACCGTTTGCTACTCCCAACTCCCTACTGCCTACTCCATGCATTTATCATCAACATCAGATGGATCCCTCAGTAAAAAACCTGCTCCACTCCGGCGCGCAGCTCACCGATGCCGCCCTCGAACGCCTCCTGCCCTCACCCGACACCCTCCCTCACTCCATCCACCGCGCCATGCGGCACAGCGTCTTCGCGGGCGGCAAGCGCCTTCGCCCCATCCTCTGCATGGAAGCCGCTCGCATGGTCGCAGGCACCAGAGAAATCCCGGCCGGAGCAGCCGACCTCGGCGCAGCCTTGGAGATGATCCACACCTATTCCCTTATCCACGACGACCTCCCCGCCCTCGACAACGACGACCTCCGCCGCGGCCAGCCCACCTGCCACGTCGTCTTCGGCGAAGCTACGGCGATCCTCGCCGGCGACGCACTCCAGACCCTCGCCTTCCAAACCATCTCAGCACTTCCCACGCCAGCCGCTACAATCGTCGCCATCCTGAAAGACGTCTCCATCGCCATCGGCACCGGAGTGGGCTGCGTCGGCGACCTCAACACTGGCCTCCCCCCCGGCATGATCGGCGGCCAGGTCGTCGATATCGAATCCGAAGGCGTCGCCCCCACCACCGAACTAGTCGAATCCATCCACCGGGCAAAAACCGGTGCACTCATCACCACCAGCATCGTCTCCGGCGGCCTCTTCGCACTGGGTCTGCTGAAAGAACATGACCGTGGTTCAACAAATTCTGTTCTAGGTCCCGAATGTGGCACCGACGACGACACAATCGCGCGCCTCCGCACCTTCGGCGAAAAAGCCGGCCTCGCCTTCCAGATAGTCGACGACGTCCTCGACATGACGCAAAGCTCCGCCGAACTAGGAAAAACCGCCGGCAAGGACACCGCCACAATCAAAGCCACCTGGCCCGCCGTCTACGGCATAGAGAGGTCCCTCCGCGACGCCAAAGAGCTCATCGCCGACGCCTTCACGGCCCTCGAACCATTCGGCCCAGCCGCCGACACGCTTAAGTCCCTGGCTCAATATCTCGTCGAACGCAAGAACTAGGTCCCCGATACCCACAGTTTGCTGTTGTTCATGCCTTTCTGGCTGTCATCCCCAGAGGGATCTGCGGTTGCTGTCGTCCTTGCCTTTTTGGTTGTCATCCCGAAGGGGATCTGCGATTGCTGTCGTCTCTTGTCTTTTTGGTTGTCATCCCCGAAGGGGATCTGCGGTTGCACTTTGTCTTTACCGGCTGTGCACCCAAAACTTGACAAAAAAACCTAGGAAAAAACCCGGCACGACTACCTTCAGGCATCGCCCGCCAACCGAAGTCCAGACCTAAAGTATCTGAATCGAAGACTTTGCACACATTTGACGGGGGTCGGGGGGTAGGCCCAACGATTGGGGCGATATCATCGACGCAGATGCTCACAGAGTCCGACATCCTCCTCGCCCTCCGCGACTGCTACGACCCCGTCCTCCCCTGCAACATAGTCGACCTCGGCCTCGTCCGCTCCATCACCATCGCCCCCGACCTCGAAGCTCCCGGCTCAAACGTCCCCGGCGTCCCCCAACGCTACAAAATCCAGATCGACCTAACCCCCACACAAACCGACGAAGCCGCCAACGCCCATCTCACCGCTCAGATCGCCAACCGACTCGCTGGCCTCGAGACCATAAGCCAAACCATCGTCACCCTCCTCATCGAACCCAGCTGGACCCCCCTCAA
>Ga0210398_10004722_pt1 | contig 12741 bp, 8 predicted proteins | sample IncBWC4OmetaG_FD_161047 | JGI IMG/M metagenome (GOLD analysis project Ga0210398, IMG submission 161047) | Forest soil microbial communities from Barre Woods Harvard Forest LTER site, Petersham, Massachusetts, United States - Inc-BW-C-4-O | ecosystem: Environmental > Terrestrial > Soil >... | reverse complement strand
CTCGATGAGCGGGCTCAGCGGCCGGCAGAATCCGATCATGTCGCAAGGGATCAGCTTCGTGCCCTGGTGGATCAGCTGGTAGAACGAGTGCTGGCCGTCGGTGCCGGGCTCGCCCCAGATGATGGGCCGGTCTGATAGTCCACTACTTTCCCGTCCAGTTCGACGTGCTTGCCGTTGCTCTCCATCTGCAATTGCTGGAGATAGGCGGGAAACCGCGCGAGATGCGCGGCGTAGGGCATGATGCCGACGGTCTGCGCGCCGAAGAAATTGTTGTACCAGACGGTCAGAAGACCGAGCAGCAGGGGCAGGTTGCGGGCGGCGGGCGCGGTTCGGAAATGCTCGCCCATCGCGTGGAACCCGGCCAGCATCGCGCGAAAATTGTCCGGCCCCACCGCGATCATCGTGGACAGGCCGATCGCGCTGTCCATGGAATAGCGGCCGCCGACCCAGTCCCAGAAGCCGAAAATGTTGGCCGGGTCGATGCCGAATTCGGTCACGCCCTTGATGTTGGTCGAGACCGCGGCGAAATGCGTCGCCACCGCCGCGTCCGAGCCGAGCTTCTGCACCAGCCAAGCGCGCGCCGTCGCCGCGTTGGTCATCGTCTCCAACGTCGTGAAGGTCTTGGACGACACGATGAACAGCGTCTCCGCCGCGTCCAGGTCGTGTGTCGCTTCGCTGAAATCCGCGCCGTCGACATTGGCGACAAAGCGGAAGGTCATCGACCGGTCGCTGAACGAGCGCAGCGCGCGATAGGCCATCTCGGGTCCCAGATAGGACCCGCCGATGCCGATATTCACCACGTTGCGGATACGCTTGCCGGTATGGCCGACGAAGGCGCCGCTGCGCAGGCGCGTCGCGAAAGCGGCCATCGCGTCGAGCACCCTGTGGACATCCGGCATCACATCGGCGCCGTCGACCTCGATGCGGGTGTCGCGCGGCGCGCGCAGCGCGACGTGCAGTACCGCGCGGCGTTCCGTGGTGTTGATCTTCTCGCCGGCGAACATTGCATTGCGGCGTTTCATCACGCCGCGCTCTTCGGCAAGCTGCAGCAGCAGCCGTAGCGTCTCATCGGTGATGCGGTTCTTCGAGTAGTCGAGGAAGAGGCCCGCACCTTCGGCCGAGAAGCGCTCCGCCCGGCCGGGATTGTCGGCGAACAGATCGCGCAGATGGACGTCCTTGATCTGTGCGTGATGCGCCGTAAGCGCCTGCCAGGACGGCGTGGCGGTAAGAGCGGTCATCGGTATTCTCCCAGGTTCAGGCCAGGACCTTGCTCTTGGCGTCGATCGCCCCGAGCAGCTCGCGCCAGGAAGCGACGAACCCCTTGGCGCCGTCGGATTGCAGTTGCCCCGCCAATGCGGTGACGTCGATGCCCGCCTTGGCATGCGCCAGCAGCGCCACCGCTGCGTCGCCGCCGTCGCGCGGCAGCAGGCTACCCGTCGTGCCGTGATCGGCGAAGGCCAGCAGCGTTTCCTCCGGCATCGTGTTCACCGTGTTCGGCGCCGCGAGGCCGGAGATGTACAGCGTATCGGACGCGCTCTTGTCCTTGGTGCCGGTGCTGGCGAACAGCAGCCGCTGCGGCCGCGCGCCGACATTTGCCAGGCGCTGGAAACGATCGCTCTCCAGCACGTCGCGATAGGCCTTGTAGGATTGCTTGCTGACAGCGATGCCGAGCGTGTTGCGCAGCTCGGCCGGTACCTTGTGCGCCACGGCAACATCCCACCGGCTGACGAACAGCGAGGCGACCGAGCGCACGTTGGGGGACAGGCCGGCGGCGGCGCGGCGCTCCAACCCCTTCAGATAGGCATCGGCCGCGGCCTTGTACTGTTCGGCGGAGAACAAGAGGGTGACGTTGACCGGGACGCCGGCGTAGATCGCTTCCTCGATTGCCGGCAGGCCTTCCGTGGTACCGGGGATCTTGATGAACAGATTGGGCTTGTTCGCCTTTGCGTGCAGCGCCTTGGCCTGCGCCACGGTCGCCTGCGTGTCGTAGGCGAGCAGCGGCGACACTTCCAGCGACACAAAGCCGTCCACCGTGCCGGTGCGCGCATGGACCGGCGCGAACAAATCCGCGGCGCGGCTGAGATCCTGTATGGCGAGGTTGAAGAACAGCCCCTCGCCGGTCGCGCCGCCGTCGAGCTGCCGTCGGATTTCCGCGTCGTACCGGGAACTGCCTGAGATGGTGTGGTCGAAGATTGTCGGGTTGGAGGTCAGGCCGGTGACCGACAGCTCGGCGATGTAGCGCTTCAGCGTGCCGCGATCGAGCAGGTCGCGGGTGATGTTGTCGAGCCACAGGCTCTGGCCGAGCCGGTTGAGTGCCTTGGGTGCGTCTGAGGTCATGGATCGGTTCCTTTGTCGCTTGGCAATCAGGCAGGCGCTTTCCAGAGCTGCTGGATTTGTTCGAGCGACTGTCCCTTGGTCTCGGGCACACGGAAGTAGATCCACACCCAGGCGAGGACGCAGAACAACGCGAACAGCCAAAAGGCTGATGAATCGCCTATCGCCCCGATCAATGTCAGGAAGAACTGGCTGACCAGAAACGCCGAGCCCCAGTTGGCCGCTGTGGCGACAGCGACGGCCCGGCCGCGGATGTGCCCTGGGAAGACCTCGTTGATCACCGTCCACGTCACCGGCCCCATCGAGAAGGCAAAGCAGACGATGAAGCCGACCAGAGCGAACAGGGTGACGATGCCGGCGCCACTTGGCGCCGCGGCCGCGCCTTCAGCCGCCTTGCCGATGAACCGAAAGGCGATGCCGACCACTGCCAGGCTGATCGCCATGCCGACCAGCCCGGCGAGCAGGAGCTTCCGCCGTCCCAGACGGTCGATGAAGGCGATGGCGATCAGCGTGGCGAGGACGTTGACGCCGCCGATCGCCCAGGTGGTCACCGTCGTCTGCGACGATTGTGTGACAAAGCCGGCGGCGCCAAAGATCTGGTCGGCGTAGTAGATGATCGCGTTGATGCCGGTGATCTGCTGGAAGACGGCGAGCCCGATTCCGATCAGCAGCGGACGCCGCCACTGGTGATGAAACACCTCGCCCCAGGAGGCGCGGCCGCCCTCCCGGCGCAACGCCGTCTCGATGGCGTCGAGGCGTGCCTTGAAGTCGACGCCGGCCGGATCTTGCGCAGTTCCGCGGCAGCGTCGGCCCGGCGGTTCATCTTCATCAGCCACCGCGGCGATTTCGGCGCTATCAGCGCCACCCCGAACAACAACAGCCCCGGCACGGCGGACGCCCCCAGCATGAACCGCCAGGCATCGCCTTTCGACAGCCAGCCATCGACCAGATAGGCGAGGAAGATGCCGATCGTGATGGCGAGCTGGTAGGCGGAGACGAAACGGCCGCGCAGCGCGGTCGGCGCCAATTCGGCGGCGTAGAGGGGTGCGGCGACGGCGGCGACGCCAACCCCGGCGCCGACGATCAACCGCCCCGCCACCAGGATGACCGTGCTGGGTGCCAGCGCCTGCACGAGGGAGCCCAGGGTGAACATCGCGCCTGCGATCAGCACCGTGCGCTTGCGGCCGATCCGGTCGGCAAGCGCGCCGGCGGCAAGCGCGCCGAACAGCGCGCCCAGGGTGACCCAGCTCGTCACCACTTCGATCAGCACCGGGCTGAGCGAGAACCTCGCCTTGATGCCGTGCAGTGCGCCGGAGATCACCCCCTGGTCGTAACCGAACAGCCCGCCGGAGAACAGGACGACCACCAGCACCACGACCAGCCATGGCGTAACGCCCTGGCCGGATAACCGCGGTTCTGCCAGCGGAGTCGCCGGTGCGCGGACCGGCCTTGCGGAAGGCACATTTGTGCCGGTCGCGCTCCTCAATGATGGCCTCACATAGAGCCTCCCCGGGCCTTGCCGGTGCTCCAATCAATATGCCGGAGCTTCGAAAAGCGATGTTGCCAACCGTAGCAGTCGGGAAGTTGAGCGCGGGAGACTCGGAAACTACTCAAACCTGAACGTGACAAATCAGTCTCGTCGACACCTCGGTGTCTTGCCACGACGGAGTCCTTCAGACGCGGAAGAGACGCCTCTGTCGCGCCGCCGTGCGCCGATCCGGGTGAGTTGCCGCGCGGTTGGCTTTAGCTGGCCCACCGACCAACGCTTGCTTCGCATCGCCCGGAGCGCTCGCCCGCGTGAGTATTTTCCGAGTCTCCTTTCGGCGATCTGCGATCGTTAAAGTCCGGTCAGGTGACGCTTCGATCGGCCTGCTGGCTTGATGCGGGCTGCCTTGTCTGCCGTCACGCCCATGTTCCTGCGGGGGACTTGGCCCCCGCTGTCGAGGCTCGAAGAGCCCGCGGCGGAGGCAATGCCAGGCACGCTGGCAGCGTAACCGAAGGCCAAATCGTTACACACGGAGGCAGCACAATGGACGCCGTCATTTCAGCGCGAGAGCCGCAGAACCGAAGCGATCACAATTGGTCTCCCGACAGGCAGGCGACACTCGGGGCCGACGAGTTGCGCCGGATGAACGCCTATTGGCGCGCCGCCAATTACCTGTCGGTCGGGCAGATTTATCTCTACGAAAATCCGCTGCTGAAAGAGCCGCTGAAGCTATCGCACGTCAAGCCGCTGGTGGTCGGACATTGGGGCACGACGCCAGGTCAGAACTTCATCTACGTCCATTTGAACCGGGTCATCAAGAAGTATGACCTGGACATGTTCTACGTCGCCGGCCCCGGTCATGGCGGCCCGGCGATCGTGGGCAACGTCTACCTCGAAGGCACCTGGAGCGAGATCTACCCGAACATCGCCCAGGACGAAGCCGGGCTCAAGAAGCTGTTCAAGCAGTTCTCGTTCCCTGGCGGGATTTCGAGCCACGTCGCGCCGACGACCCCTGGGTCGATCCATGAAGGCGGCGAGTTAGGCTATTCGCTGAGCCACGCTTTCGGCGCCGCATTCGACAATCCTCAACTGATCGTCGCCTGCGTCATCGGCGACGGCGAAGCCGAGACCGGCCCTCTGGCGACCGCGTGGCAGTCCAACAAGCTGCTCAACCCGATCAGCGACGGGGCCGTACTGCCGATCCTGCATCTCAATGGCTACAAGATCAGCAACCCGACCGTCCTCGCCCGCATTGAGCACGAGGAATTGGAGCAGTTTCTACGCGGCTGCGGCTGGACGCCCTACTTTGTCGAAGGCGATGAGCCGGAAAAGATGCATCAACTGATGGCCGCAACCCTGGAGGAGGCCATCGAGGACATAAGGCAAATCCAAAAGAACGCCCGGAGCAACGATGCCGCCATCCGTCCGCGCTGGCCGATGATCGTGCTCAGGTCGCCCAAAGGCTGGACCGGACCGAAGGAAGTCGACGGCCTGCCGGTCGAGGGCACCTTCCGGGCTCACCAGGTGCCGCTGCTGGTGGATGCCGAGCACCCCGAACACGTCGAGCAGCTCGAAAGCTGGATGAAGAGCTATAAGGCCGAGGAGCTGTTCGATCAAAACGGCCGGCTGATGCCGGAATTGGCCGAGCTGGCGCCGCAGGGCGACCGGCGGATGGGCGCCAACCCGCACGCCAATGGCGGCATTCTGCTGCGCGACCTGCGCATGCCGGACTTCCACGACCATGCGGTCAGCGTACCGTCGCCCGGTGCCGTTGACGGCCAGGATACGCTGGTACTGGGACAGTTCCTGCGCGATGTGGTCAAGCTGAACCAGGATCAACGTAACTTCCGCATCTTCGGTCCTGATGAGACGCTCTCGAACCTCCTCGGAGCGGTTTTTGAAGTGACCAACCGTCAGTGGGATGCCCGCGAAGTCGAGAATGACGAGTTCCTCGCGCCCACCGGACAGGTTCTGGACTCGATGCTCAGCGAACACCAGTGCGAGGGCTGGCTCGAAGGATACCTGCTGACCGGGCGGCACGGGCTGTTCAACAGCTACGAGGCTTTCATCCGCATCGTCGACTCGATGTTCAGCCAGCACGCCAAGTGGCTGAAGGTCACCTCGGAACTGCCCTGGCGCCGCAAGATCGCCTCGCTGAACTATCTGCTCGCCTCTCACGTCTGGCAGCAGGATCACAACGGCTTCACCCACCAGGACCCCGGCTTCATCGACCACGTCATCAACAAGAAAGCCGACATCGTGCGGGTTTACCTGCCGCCCGATGCCAATTGCCTGCTGTCGGTCTTTGATCACTGCCTGCGCAGCCGGCATTACGTCAACGTCGTGGTCGCCGGCAAGCACGCGCTGCCGCAATGGCTGACGATGGACGAAGCGGCCGTGCACTGCACGGAAGGCATCGGCATCTGGCAATGGGCCAGCAACGACCAAAACGCCGAGCCGGACGTGGTGATGGCCTGCTGCGGCGACACTCCGACCCTGGAGATCCTGGCCGCGGTTTCGATCCTTCGCCAGCACCTGCCCGATTTGAAGATCCGGGTGATCAATGTCGTCGATCTGATGAAGCTGCAGTCCGCCAGCGAGCACCCGCACGGGCTTAGCGAGACCGACTACGATTCGCTCTTCACCAAGGACAAGCACATCATCTTCGGCTTCCATGGATACAGCTCGGTGGTTCACCGGCTGACCTACCGCCGCTCCAACCGCAACCTGCACGTCCGCGGCTACAAGGAAGAAGGCACGATCACGACCGCCTTCGACATGCGGGTGCAGAACGACCTCGACCGCTTCCACCTGGTGCAGGACGTGATCGATCGGCTGCCGCATCTGGGCACCAAGGGCGCCTACCTGAAGCAGATGGTCCAGGACAAGCTGATCGAGCATAAACACTACATCGACAAGCACGGCCAGGACCTGCCAGAAATCCAGAACTGGAAGTGGGGCAATCCCACGTGACGGCGCAAGACCTCATCGGCACCGCCAGGGCATTGGTCGCCGATGACAAGGGCCTGCTGGCGATGGATGAAAGCACGCCTACCTGCAACAGACGGTTTGCCGCGCGCGGGATTTCGCAGACCGAGGAGGCCCGGCGTGCCTATCGGGAGTTGCTTCTGACCACGCCCGGCCTCGCCGAGTGCATCAGTGGCGTGATCCTCTACGACGAGACGATCCGTCAGCAGAAGAAAGACGGCACCCCCTTCGTCAATATTATCGCCGACGCAGGAATCATCCCCGGCATCAAAGTCGACACCGGCGCCAAGGACATGGCGGCTCATCCCGGAGAAAGAATAACAGAAGGTCTGGACGGATTGCGCGAGCGCCTCGAGGAATATTCCCGAATGGGCGCCCGCTTTGCCAAGTGGCGCGCGGTGATCACCATCGGTGATGGCATTCCCAGCCGGGGTTGCATCGAGGCCAACGCGCAGGCATTGGCTCGCTATGCCGCGTTGTGCCAGGAAGCCGGCCTGGTCCCCATCGTCGAGCCGGAAGTGCTGATGGAAGGCAAGCATGATTTGGAGCGGTGCTTCGACGTAACAGAGAAAGTCCTGCGCACGGTCTTCACCCAGCTTTACGCACAACGAGTGATGCTGGAGGGCATGATCCTGAAGCCCAACATGGTGCTTCCGGGATTGGCCTGCCCCCGGAAAGAAGCGGTGGACGAGGTCGCCGACGCCACGGTGAGATGTCTGTTGCGGGCTGTCCCCGCCGCCGTTCCGGGGATTGCGTTTCTGTCGGGTGGCCAGCCCGCCAAACTGGCCTCGGCCCGATTGAACGCCATGAATGTCAGATTCAAGTCGCGACTGCCCTGGGCGCTGGCGTTTTCGTTTGCTCGCGCCATCCAGCAGCCGGCTTTGGAGATTTGGCGAGGCGAGGGCGCCCACGTATTAGCGGCACAGCAAGCTCTGTCGCATCGAGCCCGGTGCAACCAGGCGGCGCGCCGGGGCGAATACGATGCCGCGATGGACACGGACATGAGCGCGACAACTGGTATCCCGCAGTTCACGATACCCGCGGCGGCATAGCGCATACGGAAAGAGTTCCCGATGAAACCCGATACCGACCAGGCCAAGGCTCCCGGATCGAAGCCGACCTCGAAGCCCGATGCGAAGGACGACTTGAAATCTCTGCCCTTGCCGGAGGTGGAGAAGAAATTGGGGTCGTCGCCGGACGGCCTCAGCCAGGCCGAGGCGCAGAAGCGGCTGACCCAATATGGGCCCAACGAGATCGCGGAGAAGAAGACCAATGCGCTCCTGAAATTCCTCTCCTACTTCTGGGGCCCGATCCCGTGGATGATCGAAGTGGCGGTCGTGCTTTCGGGCATCGTCCGGCACTGGCCCGATTTCTTCATCATCCTGCTATTGCTGGTAGCCAACGCCACCATCGGCTTCTGGGAAGAACGCCAGGCGGGCAACGCCATCGATGCGCTCAAGGCCAGGCTGGCGATCAAGGCCCGGGTCAAGCGGGATGGCAAATGGATCACCCCGGCGGCGCGGGAACTGGTGCCAGGAGACGTCATACGCCTGCGCCTCGGCGATATCGTGCCGGCGGATGCGCGCTTGCTGGACGGCGACGAGGTGTCCGTCGATCAGGCCGCGCTCACGGGCGAATCATTGCCCAAAACATGCAAGTCCGGCGACGCGGTATTCTCCGGGTCGATCATCCGTCGCGGCGAGATCGGGGCGCTGGTCTATGCGACGGGAGGAAAAACCTATTTCGGCAAGACCGCCGAACTGGTGGAGACGGCAGTTACCGTCAGCCATTTTCAGAAGGCTGTGCTGAAGATCGGCAACTACCTGATCTTGCTGGCCGTGGCCATGGTTGCGGTGATCATCGCCATGGGCGTCTATCGCGGCGAGCCGATCCTTACGGTGTTGCAGTTCGCCCTGGTGCTTACGGTGGCGGCGATCCCGGTGGCGATGCCGACGGTGCTGTCGGTCACGATGGCAGTCGGTGCCCGGCTGCTCGCGAAGAAACAGGCAATCGTAAGCAAGCTGGTCGCCATCGAGGAATTGGCCGGCGTCGACGTGCTGTGCGCCGATAAGACCGGCACCTTGACGCAAAACAAGCTGACCTTGGGTGAGCCATTCTGCCTCGATAATATCACCGCCGACCAGGTCATCCTTGCCGGCGCGCTGGCCTCGCGAGCGGAGAATGATGACACGATCGACCTCGCCGTCCTTGGAGGCGTGAAAGACAAAGCGGCCTTGAAGCCCTACCAAGTCACGCATTTCCAGCCCTTCGATCCGGTCCATAAGCGCACCGAGGCGACCGTCAAGGGCAAGGACGGGACCACGTTCAAGGTAACGAAAGGGGCGCCGCAGGTCATTTTGGCGTTGTCGGCCAATGCCGCCGCCGTGAAATCCGCCGTCGACCAGGCCGTCAACGATTTCGCCGCGCGCGGCTTTCGTGGTCTCGGCGTGGCCCGGGCGGATGGCGACGGGAAGTGGCAGCTACTTGGCGTGCTGCCATTGTTCGATCCGCCGGGTGACGACGCGAAATCCACCGTCGCGACCGCGGCCCAGATGGGCGTGAAGATCAAGATGGTGACCGGCGATGCCCTGGCGATCGCCCGGGAGACCGCAAAGACGTTGGGAATGGGAACGAACATTCTCGTCGCCGCCACCCTCGGTGATGCCAATACCAAGGAAACCGCGGCAATAACAAAATCCATCGAGGACGCCGATGGTTTTGCCCAGGTATTCCCGGAGCACAAATTCCATATCGTCGACGTTCTTCAAAAGCACGGTCACATCGTGGGCATGACCGGCGACGGGGTCAACGACGCCCCGGCGCTGAAGAAGGCCGATTGCGGCTTTGCGGTATCGGGCGCGACGGACGCGGCGCGTGCCGCGGCCTCCATCGTGCTGGTCGCCCCGGGGCTATCGGTAATCATCGACGCGATCAAGGAGAGCCGGAAGATATTCCAGCGGATGAACAGCTATGCGATGTACCGCATCGCCGAGACGCTGCGCGTGCTGCTGTTCATGACGCTCGCGATCGTTATCTTCAATTTCTATCCGCTGACGGCGATCATGATCGTGATGCTGGCATTGCTCAACGATGGCGCGATCCTTTCCATTGCCTATGACAATGTCATCTACCGGGACCAGCCCGAAGCCTGGAACATGCGCCTGGTTCTGGGGATTGCCACGGTGCTGGGTCTCGTCGGCCCCATCGCCGCGTTCGGGCTGTTTTACCTCGGCGACCGTGTTTTTCATCTCGGCCATCCGCAGCTGCAATCGATGATGTACCTGATGCTGTCGGTCGCCGGGCATTTGACGATCTTCCAGACCCGCGCGCGCGGCCCGTGGTGGTCCACACGCCCGGCGTGGATCCTGTTGGCGGCGGTGATCGGGACTCAGGCCGTGGCAACGCTGATTGCGGTCTACGGCGCCTTGCTCGTGACGCCGCTTGGCTGGAAGTATGCAGGGATGGTTTGGGGCTATGCGTTCGCCTGGTTCCTGGTGACCGACCCGGTGAAACTGCTCGCTTATCGGATTCTCGATCCCATCAAAGCCGGGCCTCAGCCCGCGGCCAAGGCCGCGCCGCAGCCCGAAGCCAAAGCCGCGCTTCAGGCAAGGCCAATCCAAGCCTGACGCCAAGGTCGCTCGCGTCGTCGGTGTGAGCGGCGCTGCGTTGGTCTTTTCGGCGGATTCGGCAGCAAGTTGCAAGGATCATCAGCATGCGCGAACTAGAGGAACCCCGGTCCGACGATCCCCGGACCTTGACGGCAGCCATCTTCGACGTGGACGGCGTCCTGCTCGCATCCCCTCATGAGCGTGCCTGGCGCGAGGCGCTTACCGGCCTCGCCGAGCCTGCTCGCTTCACCACCGCGATGTATCAGGCCCATGTGGCGGGGAAACCACGGCTCAGCGGCGCCCTTGCGGCGCTGGAGGCATTGGGTGTGCCGGACGCCGAGAAGAAGGCGGTCGCCTACGCCGAGCGCAAGCAAAAGCAGCTCGAGGAGCTGATTCATGCCGGGAATGTCGCCGCCTTCCCCGACGCGCTGCGCTTCGTTCAGGCGGTCGCAGCGCTGGGGTGGCCTATGGCGGTCGCATCGTCCTCGAAGAACGCCAACCCAATGATGCGGCAGATCCGCCTCGATTCGGGCCAAAGCCTACTCGACATTTTCAAAGCGAACGTGTGTGGTCGCGATTTGCGGCAAGGCAAGCCCAACCCGGAAATTTTCCTGCTCGCCGCGGCGGAGCTGCGGATTGCACCCGCATGCTGCTTTGTGGCCGAGGACGCGCCGGCCGGCATCGAGGCGGCCAAGGCGGGCGGCATGACGGGGCTCGGCGTTGCCCGGCTCGGAGACGAGGTCGGTTTGCGGGCGGCAACGGCGGATCTGGTGGTGACCAGCCTGGACGACGTCGCAATCGATGAGCTGGTCAACGGGCGGCTCTGTCGGAGGTCGACATGAGCGGCGGGCCAGGGACAATGGAACAAGCGCTGGAGCCGACCGCGGATCCGGCGTGGGTCCTCGATGCCGAGGGCTACGATCCGCTGCGCGAGGGCAGCCTCGAATCGCGCTTCGCGATCAGCAACGGTTTTCTTGGCATCAGGGGCGCGCGAGCGACGACGCGGGGAGCGCGGTGGATCGTTCCGCCGCGCACCTATGTGGCCGGGTTGTTCGACACGTCGAGCGCCGAGGAGGCCATATCGGGGCTGGTCCCGGCCGCCGACTGGCTGGAGGTCCACATCCTGCTGCCGGGCGGGCCGATGGTGCATCACCCTGGTGATGTGTCGTCGCATCGCATGACACTCGATTTGAGGCGGGGCGCATTGCTCAGCGCTTCCCGTTTGAAAACAACCGAACTAGGCATGCTCCGCCTGCGCACGTTGCGCCTGGTGTCTTTGAGCGAGCGCGCGGTTGGGCTGCAGCTGATCCAGATGGAGATCGAAAAGGGAGAGATCGAGATCACGTTCGAAGCGTCTTTCGAAGGGGTAAACCTCGGTCTCGTATCCGAGAAAATCGAACAGGATCTCGGCGTGTGGCGCACGCACAGTTCCGGCAAAGGCCTCGCCATGGCGACCGCATCATCGCTGCAGATTGACAGCCGCGATCTACCGCCGACCACGCTCGGCCCACTGAAATGGTCGTGGAGCTGGACATCCCGCCCCGGGCAGGTCGTGTGTTTCGAACGCTCCCTTGCCGTGATGCGGAGCGACACCCAGGGTCTGGACCCTGGAAGCGGGGCGCGGGAAAGACTCGGCGTTGTACGACACCTCGGCTGGCGTGGCGTGCCCGCGGAACACGAGGCGGCCTGGGCAAGCCGCTGGCGGTGCAGCGCCGTCGAGGTCGACGTCGCTGTCTATCATTTGAACAGCGCAGCCAACCCGGCCGATGAGCGCGTGTCGATCAGCGCCCGGGCGCTGACCGGCGACGACTATCATGGGCATGTGTTCTGGGACACCGAAATCTACCTGCTGCCCTTTTATATCCTGACCTGGCCCGAAGCGGCCCGGGCCCTGTTGATGTATCGCTTCCATACCCTTGATGCCGCGCGAGCGAAGGCGGCCGGGATGGGCTGGCGGGGAGCACTCTACGCATGGGAATCTGCCGATACCGGCGCGGAGACGGCGCCCGAGCAGGTCATCGGTCCGGATCGCCAGATCATTCCTATCCTTTGCGGAAAGGAGGAGCAGCACATCAGCGCGGACGTCGCCTACGCGGTCTGGCAATACTGGCAGGCGAGCGGGGATGAAGGGTTTCTGCTCGACGCCGGGGCCGAGATCCTGCTCGAGACCGGCCGTTTCTGGTCGAGCCGGGCTCAGCTGGAGGCAGACGGCCGCTGCCATATCCGCGGCGTCATCGGACCGGACGAATATCACGAGCATATCGACGATAACGCCTTCACCAACGTCATGGCACGGTGGAACATCCGGTGCGCACTCGATGTGGC
>Ga0210398_10004721_pt1 | contig 12742 bp, 8 predicted proteins | sample IncBWC4OmetaG_FD_161047 | JGI IMG/M metagenome (GOLD analysis project Ga0210398, IMG submission 161047) | Forest soil microbial communities from Barre Woods Harvard Forest LTER site, Petersham, Massachusetts, United States - Inc-BW-C-4-O | ecosystem: Environmental > Terrestrial > Soil >... | reverse complement strand
CACCATGACCGGGTCCACCACCAACGGCAGGTCCCGGGGCGCTAGCGCGTCGGCGACCGCCTCGATCAGCGGCTTGGAGAACAGCATGCCGGTCTTGGCCGCGTCCGCGCCGATGTCGTCCAGGACGGCGTCGATCTGCGCCCGGACGAACGCGGGCGGGAGCTCATAGATGGCGGTCACGCCCGCGGTGTTCTGCGCGGTCAGCGCGACGATGGCGGACATGCCGTGCGCGCCGCAGCGGGCGAACGCCTTCAGGTCCGCCTGGATGCCGGCCCCGCCGCCCGAGTCCGACGAAGCGATGGTCAGGACGCGGGGTATGTCCGTTCTCGTCGGGGCGACACTGGCGCTCATTCGGGCAGCTCCGGACGTCCGTCGATGGGGCTCGAGGCGCGGGCATGCCACCGGCGGGGAATGCGCCCGGCGGTGCGGGCCGCGTACCCGGCCGATACGGCCAGCCGCATCGCGGTGGCCATCCGCTCGGGGTCGGCGGCGCGGGTGATGGCCGAGGCGATGAGCACGGCGTCGCAGCCCAGTTCCAGCGCGAAGGCCGCCTCGCTGGCCGTGCCGATCCCGGCGTCGAGGACGACGGGGACACTGGCCTCGTCGACGATCATCGCGATGTTGTGCGGGTTACGGATGCCGAGCCCGGATCCGATCGGGGCGCCGAGCGGCATGATGGCCGCGCAGCCCGCCCGTTCGAGCTGGCGGGCCAGGATCGGGTCGTCGTTGGTGTAAGGGAGCACCACGAACCCGTCGGCGACCAGCATCCGGGCCGCGTCGAGCAGTTCCGTCGGATCGGGCAGCAGGGTGCGATCGTCGGCCACGACCTCCAGCTTGACCCAGTCGGTGCCGAGCGCCTCGCGTCCCAGCCGGGCCACGAGCATGGCCTCGCTGGCGGTGTGGCAGCCGGCCGTGTTCGGCAGGATGTTCACGCCCGATTGCCGCAGGGTCCCGAGCAGCGACCCTTCGCCGTCTCCGGCCGGGCTGACGCGGCGCATGGCCACGGTGGCCAGGGCGGTGCCGGAGGAGTCCAGGACCCGGCGCAGCACCTCCAGGCTCTGCACTCCCCCGGTGCCGAGAATGAGCCGCGAGCTCAGCTCCCGGCCGGCCAGGATCCACGGGTCGGCCGGGGTTCCCGGAGCGGCCTGGCGCAGTACGTCGGTATCGGTCACGTCAGTCAACCTCCTTGCACGGCCGTGACGACTTCCACCTGGTCGCCGTCGGACAGCGGCGTGGTGTCCCAGGAACCGCGGGGCACGACGCCGCCGTTGACGGCGGCCGCGACGCCGCCGGACGCGGCGGTCAGCTCGGCGACCGCCTGGGCCAGCCTCACGCCGTCAGGCAGCTCGCGCGGCTCGCCGTTGAGTTTCACCTGGATGCTCACCGTGATCCGTCCTCCCGGGTGAACCGCTGGGGCGTGAACGGCTCCCATTCGCTGGCGGGCCGGCCGCAGGTCAGCAGGGCCGCGGCCGCGTCGGCGGTCACCGGTGACAGCAGGATGCCGTTGCGGTAGTGCCCGGTGGCCAGCAGCAGCCCGTCCGGCCCGCACCGGCCGAGGATCGGGCCGTTGTCGGGCGTACCCGGCCGCAGACCCGCGCAGGTCTCGGCCAGGATGAGCTCGCTGGTCACCGGGAGCAGGCTCATCGCGTCATGCAGCAGGTCATGGACGGCACCGGCGGTCACGGTCCGGTCTGGCCCGCGTTCCTCGGAGGTCGCGCCCGCGACCAGCTCACCGCCGGCCCGCGGCACCAGGTAGATGTCCCGGCCCTGCACCGTGGCCCGGATGGTGTGGCTGATCACAGCCGGGAAACCGTCGGGGTGGCGCAGCCGCAGCAGCTGGCCCTTGACCGGCCGCACGGCGGTCCGTAGCCGGTCCGGGAGCCCGGCGATCCCGCCGGACCAGCATCCGGCGGCCACCACCACCTGCCCGGCGTCGATGTCGCCGCCGTCGGCGAGGCGGACACCACAGGCCCGCCCGTCGCGGGCGCGCACCGCAAGCACCTGGTCCCGGACGAACCTGACCTTGGCGGACCGGGCCGCCTCGCGCAGGGCAGCGGCGTACCTGCGGTTATCGACCGACCAGTCGCCGCCAAACAGCACACCACCGCGCACGTCCGGGCTCAGGAACGGCTCCATCTGACGGCAGGCCCGGCTGTCCAGTTCCTCCGCGGCCAGGCCGACCGACCGGCGGAAGGCGGTCATCCGGGCCAGCGCGGCGTGGTCGCCCGGGTCATAGGCCACGGCCAGCGTGCCCTCGCGGCGCAGTCCGATCTGGTGGCCGGTCGCCGCTTCCAGTTCGGCCGCGAACGGCTCGAACTGGCGGACCGCGAGCAGGTTGAGCCGCAGCAGCGCGTCCTCGCCGAACATGCTCTCGGAGACCGGTGCGAGCATCCCCGCGGCCACCACCGACGCCGCCTCGTCCCGGCCCGGGTCCGCCAGGACGACGTCCAGCCCGGCGGCCGCGGCACGCCAGGCGATCGCGGTTCCTATCACGCCGCCGCCCGCGACGACGACGTCTGCGGTCTCGGCCACCAGCACGCTCCCTTCGCCGGCATTACCCGGATCAGGTTCGACGGTCGGAGGCGTGCTGCGTGACACAGCCTCCCTCTCAGCCCTGGCGGGCTCCCGTGGTCAGCTATCAGCCTATAGCACCCGCAAGATGGCTTCCGGACCCGTGATTGGATGGCGCGATGGCAAACGATGTGCGGACGCGGCTGGCCGACGCGCGGCTCTACCTGTGCACAGACGCCCGGCGGTCACGCGGTGACCTGGTGGCCTTCCTGGACGCCGTGCTCGGCGCGGGGGTCGACATCGTGCAGTTGCGGGAGAAGGGGCTGGAGGCGGGCGAGGAACTCGCGCTGCTCGAGGTGTTCGCCGACGCGTGCCGGCGGCACGGCCGGCTGCTGGCGGTGAACGACCGGGCGGACGTGGCGCTGGCCGCAGGCACCGACGTGCTGCACCTGGGCCAGGAGGACCTGCCGGTCCCGGTGGCCAGGCAGATCCTCGGTCCCGGGCCGGTGATCGGCCGCAGCAGCCACAGCCCGGCTCAGGCCGATGCGGCCGCCGCCGAACCGGGCGTGGACTACTTCTGCGCCGGGCCGGTCTGGACGACGCCGACCAAGCCGGGGCGCCCGGCCACCGGCCTGGGGCTGCTGACCCACGCCGCAAAGCTGGCCCCGGCTCGCCCCTGGTTCGCGATCGGCGGCATCAGCCTGGCCCGGCTCGGCGAGGTGCTCGCCGCCGGGGCCACCCGCGTGGTCGTGGTCCGCGCCATCACCGAGGCCGACGATCCGGCTGCCGCCGCGGCGTCGTTCGCCCGGCGGTTGACGCCGTGACCCGGCGGTCCGGGGGTTCTCCGCGTCGGCGGCGAGCTGTAGTCCGCGCGTGTGTAACGATGACAGCATGCGGATCGCCGGGGTTGAGTCGACCGACCTGTTCGTAGGGACCGCGCAGCGCCCGCTGCAGGTCATCAGGGTGACGCTGGAGCATGACGGACCTGGTGGGGCCGGGGAGGCCGCCGCCACGGTGAACGTCGAGGGGCCGGGCGTGAGGAACCCCGGCCCGTTCCGCATAAATCAGATAACGCCAGGTGAACCTCAGGCCTTCGAGGTGCCGGTCGAGATCGCGGTGCCCTACCAGCCCGGCAGCACGCGCCGGGTCACGGTGACCGTCGACAGCCAGGCGGGCCGGGTCCAGGCCGATGCTGACATCACGGTGGCCGAGCCGGGCTGGACCATGTGGATGGTCAGCCACTTCCACTACGACCCGGTGTGGTGGAACACCCAGGGGCAGTTCGCCGAGGCACGGCTCAGCCTGCCCGACGAGAACGGCCGGCTGCCCGACGTCCGGGCCGCCTTCGAGCTGGTCGGAGCCCACCTGGACAAGGCCAGGAAGGACAGCGACTACAAGTTCGTGCTGGCCGAGATCGACTACCTGAAGCCGTACTTCGACGCCTTCCCGGCCGACCGGCAGGACCTGCGCCAGCTGATGGCCGACGGCCGGGTGGAGATCGTCGGCGGCAACTACAACGAGCCGAATACCAACCTGATCTGCGCCGAGGCCATCATCCGCAACGCGGTCTACGGGATCGGGTTCCAGCGGGACGTGTTCGGCGGCGACCCGCGGTCGGCGTGGATGCTCGACGTGTTCGGGCACGACCCGGGCTATCCCGGCCTGATGGCGGCGGCCGGGCTGACCTCGTCGGCGTGGGCGCGCGGGCCGTTCCACCAGTGGGGGCCGTCCGGCGCTGCGGGCGGCGGTGACCGGCGGATGCAGTTCGGCACCGAGTTCGAGTGGATCTCGCCGGACGGGCGCGGGCTGCTCACGCATTACATGGCGCACCACTACGGCGCGGGCTGGCAGCTGGCCACGCTGCCCGACCTGCAGGCCGCCGAACGGGAGGCCTACGGGCAGTTCCGGGCGCTTTCCCAGGTGGCGGTCACGCGCAACGTTCTGCTGCCGGTCGGCTCCGATCACGTCATCCCGGCCCGGTGGGTGACCGACATCCACCGGGACTGGAACCAGCGGTACGTGTGGCCCAGGTTCACCACGGCCGTGCCCCGCGAGTTTTTCGCTGCGGTCCGCGCCGAGGCCGGCCCGGAAGGTTCCGGGGCCCGGGCCGGGGCCTGGATCACCCCGCAGACCAGGGACATGAACCCGGTTTACACCGGCAAGGACGTGTCCTACATCGACACCAAGCAGGCCCAGCGCGCGATCGAGACCGCGGTCACCGAGGCCGAGCGGCTGGGCACGCTGGCCTGGCTGGCCGGGGCGCCGTACCCGCTCGCCCAGCTGGACAAGGCCTGGCGGCAGCTGGCCTACGGCGCCCACCACGACGGCATCACCGGCGTCGAGTCCGATCAGGTGTACCTGGACCTGCTGGGCGGCTGGCGCGAGGCCTGGGATCTCGCCGCCGGGGCGCGCGCGGCCGCCGCCGCCCACCTGGCCGGCCACGCGGCCCAGGACGGGCCGATGACGATCAGCGTGGTCAACGCCCTGGCCCGGTCCCGGCAGGACATGGCCCGGGTCACGGTGGCGGTGCCTGATGACGGCACCCGGTGGCTGGGGATCCTGGATTCCGCCGGGACACCGGTACCAGCGCTGGCCGAGGGGGCCCGGCGGCGGGAGGACGGGTCCCTGGCCGAGGTGACGCTCACGTTCGCGGCCCGGGACGTGCCCGCGCTCGGGATCCGGACGTACCGGCTGAAGGCCGCGGGCGGCTGGACGGCCTATGAGCCCGGCGTGGTGGCCCAGGCAGCCGAGTGGGAAGAAGCTGCGGGCACGACGATCGAGAACGCCAGGTACGCGGTGACCGCCGATCCGGCCCGGGGCGGGACGGTCAGCATCACCGACAAGCGGACCGGGGCCTGCGTGCTGGCCGGGCCGGGTAACGAGCTGGTCATCCAGGACGAGTACGCGCAGCATCCGCGGCACGGCGAGGGACCGTGGCACCTGTCGCCCAAGGGACCGGGTACTGGCTCGTCGTCGGTCCCGGCCAACGTGCGGGTGGAACGGTGCCCGGCCGGGTCCCGGCTCGTCGCCTCGTTCACCCTGGACGGGCTGGAGGTCAGCCAGGAAACGATCCTGTGGGATGACGCCGAGCGGGTCGAGTTCCGCACCCACGTCGACTCCTACCGCGATCACGACCGGATGCTCCGGGTCAGGTTCCCGGCCGACGTGCCGGGCGGCCTGCCGGTGTACCAGACCGCGACGGCGGTGATCGGGCGGCCGTTCGGCGTGGTCGACGTGGACTCCGCGGACCACTGGTACACGCTGGATAACCCCGCGCACCTGTGGTTCGGGCTGGGCTCGGCGGCGCGGGTGCGGACCGGGGACGGCGTGACGCAGGCGATCGGGGTGGCCGAGGTGGTCTGCCCGGACGGCCCGGAGGGCTGGCCGGAACCCGGGCTGCGCGGGGTGATCCGCGACCTGGTGACGGCGCTGGCCGCGGCCGGCGTGACCGCGACGTGCAGCCAGGCGGACGGGTCCAGGTACGGCGGGATCGACGCCGACTCCAACCTGCCCGACGTCAGGATCGTCCTGGGCGGGCCCGAGGCGAACGCGTTCACCTCGGAGGTCCTGGCCGCCGCGGGTCCCGGGTACGCCAAGGCGCTGTCAGCCCGGCTGGCGGCGGGCGGGACCGCCCGGCTGTGGGTACCGGCCGCGCGCAGCCGCGAGGACGCCTTCGGCCCGGACGCCGACGTGCGGGGACCGGCCGACCTGCCGGTGCTGATCGTGGCCGGCGCCGGGCCGGGTGAGCTGGCTTCGGCGGTCACGGCGCTGACTGGTGACCTGGCCGACGCCGTGGTCGACGCGGGCGAGGCGGCCGACGCGGGCGGCATGGCCGACGCGGGCCGGGCCGCTGACCTGAGGCCGGTGCCCCTGGCCGACCGGTCGGTCGCGCTGTTCAACCGCGGCACGCCCGGCTGCGTGGTCACGCCCGACGGCACGCTGCACATGTCGCTCATGCGCTCCTGCAGCGCGTGGCCGTCGCGGATCTGGATCGACGGGGATCCCCGCACCGCGCCGGACGGCAGCAGCTTCGCCTGGCAGCACTGGAGTCACACGTTCGAGTACGCGCTGGCCGCGGGCCCGGGCGACTGGCGCACGGCGGGCTTCAGCGCCCAGTCCGAGCAGTACAACCACGACCTGATCGCGGTGGCCGGCCGCGGCGGGCCGGCCGACAGCGGGAGCAGCCTGCTGGCGGTGGAGCCGGCCAACGTCACGCTCAGCACGCTGAAGCCGCGCGGCAACCCGCTCGCCTCGAGCCTGAGCATCGCGGACGCCGCGCCTGATGACGCGGCGGCCGAGGCCACGGTCACGGTGCGGCTGCGGGAGACCGCCGGACGGCCCACGACGGCGCGGGTCCGGCTGGCGCAGCCGATCTCGGCCGCCTGGCTCACCGACCTGCTCGAGGAGGCCGACGGCGATCCCGTTCCCGTGGTGGACGGCGCCGCCGTTGTCGACATGTCGGCTTTCGGCACGACGACCCTGGCCGTCCGGACCGGGCGCGACGCGAGCGGGTACGCGCGCATGCCCCTGATCGAGCCGGTCTACGCTCGTTACTGGCTGCACGGCCAGGGCCCGGCACCAGCCGGGAACCTGCCGGTAGCGGTGCACTTCTCCCCCGCCAGGGCCGCGCTGGCCGACCCGGGCCAGGCCGACTCGCTGACGCTGACGGTGGGCTGCGGTCCGGAGCCCGCCGCCGGGATGGTGGAACTCGTGGTGCCCGACGGGATCACCGTGACCGCCGACCGGGACCTGCGCTACGAGCTCGCCCCCGGCGGGTACGCGGCCTGGGACCTGACCGTGCGGGCGGATCCGGGTACCGGCCCGGGCCGTTATTTCGCGGCGGCCCGGATCAGGGACACCCATCGCCACCTGATCGAGGACACGGCCATGATCGCGGTCGGCGAGCGCCGTTGGCCGGATCCGACGCTGCCGCCCGAGGACGCCCTGGAGCTGATGCAGGCCGACTTCAGCGCGGCCGCGGCCGAGGTCAACCTGGCCGTGCTCACCCCTGAGCTGCGGCTGGCGCCGGGCCAGCGCGGCGAGCTGGCCGTCAGCCTGACCAGCCGCCTGGCCTCGGAGCTGCACGGCGAGGCCCAGCTGGCGTCACCGTTCGGCACCTGGGAGATGCTCTCGCCCGCGACGCGCGGCTTCAGTGTCATGCCGCAGCGGCCGGTGACGCTGCGGTTCCACGTCACGGTGCCGGCCACGGCCCGGCCCGGTTCTCAGTGGTGGGCGCTGGTGAAGGTCATGTACTACGGCCGGGTCCGCTACAGCGACGCGATCCCGGTCATAATCACCCCGGCCTAGTAGCCACTACGCTGCAGGCGAACAAGGTACGGTAGGAGACTCGGCTTCCTTCATATTTCAAGCGAGCGAACTCCAGAGGGCCCATGCAGTCCGCCACCGCTCTGCTCGCCGGCAACCTGCCGGCGGAGCCGAACAGCTTTATCGGCCGTGAACGTGACCTCTCCGAGCTGGCCAAGCTGCTCGGAGAGGTCCGTGCGCTGACCTTGAGCGGTCCCGGCGGCATCGGCAAGACCCGGCTCGCGGTCCGGCTGGCCCGCGACGTGATCGGCGAGGCAGGGGCCGATCTCGACGAGGCGTGGCTGGTCGAGCTGGCTGACTGGCACGGCCCGACCGCCCAGCTAGTGGCGGCCACGATCGGGATACTCGAGGAACCGGGCGTTTCGCTGCCTCAGACGCTGGCCGAGGCGCTGCGCTCGCGGCACATGCTGCTGGTGTTGGATACCTGCGAGCATCAGGTCAGTGACTGCGCCACGCTCGTCCAGCTGCTGCTGGCCAGGTGCCCGTGGCTGCGGATCGTCGCCACCAGCCGCGAGCCGCTGCGGGTCCGCGGCGAGACCGTCTGGCGGGTTCAGCCGCTTGACCTGCCGCCGGACGACGCCGTGGGCGACGAGCTGGCCGGACACGAGGCCATCCGGCTGTTCGCGGCGCGCGCGGCAGGCGCCCGGCCCGGATTCGCCCTGACCGAGCAGAACCTGGTCTCGGTGGCCCGGCTGTGCCGGACGCTGGACGGCATCCCGCTGGGCATCGAGCTGTCCGCGGCCCGGGTCCGGGCGCTGTCAGTCGATCAGATCGCCGACCGGCTGCGCGACCGGTTCCAGCTGCTGGATTCTGGCGACCGGACCGCGCCGCCCCGGCAGCAGACCCTGCGGGCCACCGTGGACTGGAGCTATGAGCTGCTTGACGGCCCGGAGCAGATGCTGCTGCGCAGGCTGGCCGTATTCTCCGGCTGGAACCTGGACATGGCCGAGCAGGTCTGCTCCGACGATGCCATCCCGGCCGAGGCCGTCCTCGACCTGCTCATCTCGCTGATCGACAAGTCGCTGGTGGTGCTGGACGGCGAGGCGGCCGGCGACGCCAGGTACCGGCTGCTGGACACGATCAGGGAGTACGCGCTCGAGCGGCTGGTGGCCGCGGGCGAGGAGTCCCGTCTGTTCCTCCGGCACCGCGATTGCGTGCTGGCGCTGGTCGAAGATACCGCCAGCGGGATGTTCCGGCGCGGGGACCCGCCCTGGCCGGTCCGGCTGGCCATCTTCCGCCGCGGCGTGGCCGAGTACGGCAACTTCCGGATCGCGCTGGACACCTCGCTCTCCCATGGTCATGCTGACCAGGGCCTGCGGCTGTGCGCCGGGCTGCTGAACATGTGGGTACCGCACGGCGATCAGCGGGAGGCGGCCACCTGGTTCGACCGGTTCCTGGCCCAGGAAGCGGAGGTCTCGCCGCAGGTGCAGGCCCGGGCCCTGGCCGGCCGGGCCAGCATCGCCTTCGACCTGCAGGACTACGACGTGCTGCTGCGCAGCGCCCAGCAGGGCCTGGAGCTCAGCCGGGCCTGCGGCGACGACATGACCGTGCCGACCGCGCTGCGGACGCTCGGCCAGGCCGCGCTGCGGGCAGGCCGGTTCGCCGACGCCATCGCCCTCATCGACGAGGCCATAGCCACGGCGGACGCCGCGGGCAACGACTGGGAATCCGGGCTGACCCGCGCCGCCCAGGCGGCCATCGCGGTCCGCCAGGGCAAGCTGAAGTCAGCGCAGCGGGCCTACGAGAGCGCCCTGGACGTACTGAGCGACAACAACCGCTGGGGCCTGGCTCAGGTCCTCTACGGGATGGGCACGCTGGCCCGGGCCCGGGGCGACATCGAGCAGGCGGTACGGCACTTCGAGGAGGCTACGGAGATCTTCCGGGAGCTCGGCGCCTGGCTCGAGATCGCCCGCTGCCTGGCCGGGGTGGGCTGGGTGGCGCTGACCCGCGGCGACCTCGAGCTGGCCGCGGCCCGGCTGGCCGAGGGACTGCGGCTCAACCAGGCCTGCGGCCAGCGGCTCGGCGTGGCCCGCGGGCTGGAGGCGTTCGCGGCCCTGGCGGCGGCCAGGCAGCAGCCCGAGCAGGCCGCCCGGCTGGCCGGCGCCGCCTGCCAGCTGCGTGAATCGCTGGGCCAGCCGACCGGCATCGGATCCAGGATCGAGGCCATGCTCGAGGTGGCACGCGACCTGCTCGGCGCGTCCGCCGCGGCTGCCCTGTTCGCCGAGGGCCGCGAGATGACGGCCGACGACGCGGTCGGGTACGCGCTCGGATCGCCGGCGTCCGGCCAGGGTCGCCCGGGATCCTCGGCGCCCGCGGATCCCGCCGAGCACGCGTGGGCTGACCCGGCCCGGCTGGCCGCGGCCAGGTCATCGACGCCGCTCACCGCGCGCGAGCACGAGATCGTGCTGCTCATCGCCCGTGGCCTGTCCAACAGGCAGATCGCCGACGAGCTGGTCATCAGCCCGGCCACCGCCGCGCGTCACGTGGCGAACATCCTGGCCAAGCTCGGCTTCAGCTCACGTACACAAGTTGCCTCATGGGCCGCGCGGCACGAGCCACCCAGCTGACCATCCTGCGTAGGTATGCACGCGATGCGATTGCACCGGCCGGACAAGATGCACATGGGTATGCATAGTTCGGCGCATGTGTAGCAGGTGGCTCGCGGAATAGCGTTTCCATCGTCGCTAAGGCACGGCGACGGCGGGCCGCAAGGCCCGCCGCCCCGGTTCCCAAGGGGGGGTGGGAACCGGGGGCCGGCCGCGGCGGCCGGGCGGGTCCCGGCTCCTGGCCAGGATCCGCCCGTTACTGCGCCACAGCTTGGAGGTTCCGGTGGAGCTCGGAGTTACCACCGCGGTCAGCGTCGCACCCGCCGCGCGCGCCGACGCGACGCAGCGGGCGATCACGGAGCACATCCTCGCGCTGGCCGACCGGGCTGGGTACGGAGCGGCCCTGATCGACGCGTCCGGCGGCGCGGGCACCGCGGTGACCACGTGGCCGCAGTTCGCGGACACGGTCCGGGCGGCCGCGCGCGGCCTGTCCCGGCGGGGTCTGCTGGACACCGACACGGTCGGCGTGCTGGTCGGGGACGCCGTCAGCCACGCGGTGGCGATCCAGGCCATACGGGCGGCCGGGGCCGTCGCGGCGCCTATCGGTCCGGCGGCCGGGCTGTCCGGGGCCGGGACGGCCCCGGCGGACATCGCCGCGCAGCTCAAGCAGTGCCGGGCCCGCCTGCTGATCACCTCGGCCGCGCTGGCTGAGGTCGCCATCCAGGCCGCCGAACGGTCCTGGGTGCGTCAGGTGGTCGCGTTCGGCGAGGCGGAGGGGACGACACCATTCAGCGCCCTGCTCGAGACCGCGAAGCACCGCCACCACACCGGTATCAACGGCAACGCTAACAGCCACGAAAGCCACAACGGCCACGGTAGCCACCACGCTGGCCCCGGTCTCAACGGCCACGGTGATGAGCTCCCCGGTTCCGTCGCGCCGCAGATCCCCGGCCGGGCCGCGGGCAGCCCGGCGTTGCGGCTCACCAGCAGGGACGTCGTCGTGGCCGGACCGCCCTGCGGCCGGGACGGTACCTACACCTCGCTGCTCGATCTGGCCCTGTACGCCGGTGCCACCGTCGTGGCGGCGCCGCTCGTGCAGATCACGGCGGCCGTAGAGGCCTACAAGGGCACCGCCGCGATCGTGCCCCGTGGCACGGAGGTCCCCGTGCTCCCGGCCGACCGGATTCTCACCGTCGGCTAGCTTCCGGCCGGGAGCGGCCGGGTATTCACGGCAGGTCAGCCGTCCCGCTCGGGCCTGGCCGGGAGCCGCCCTTCGAGCGCGGACAGCCGGATCTCGAGCTGGTCGACCCGGTGCCGGAGGATCTCGAGCTGGGCCTGATCGGCCAGCCGCCGCTCAGCGGAGTGCCGCAGCCGCGGCGAGGCCTCGGCCCGGTCCGCCACTAGCGCCAGGGGTACCAGCCGCTGCGGACCATGCGGGCCGTCCACCAGCCGGGCGGGGATCTGCCCGGTCCGGTACCAGGTGCGCAGGGCAGCCCGGGACGCGCCGGTATCGGCGGCCGCCCGTTCGAGCGTCACCCAGTCCGAACCTTCCAGCCGCGCGTTCAGGTCGAGCTCGAGCTCCCAGTCGTCCAGCCGCTCTTCCCAGTCCATGCGCCTCCTCCCTCGATCGCTGTAACACTATTAATAACATGGTATTGACAGGGTTTGAAGCACCGTGCACCCTGATCCCATGTTCGAGCGATTCACCAGCCGAGCGCGGCACGTCGTCGTCCTCGCGCAGGAAGAAGCCAGAGGGCTCCGGCACAACTACATCGGCACCGAGCACATCCTGCTCGGCCTGCTCGGCGAGCCCGAAGGGCTCGCGTCCCGCGCCCTGACGGGCCTCGGGATGTCACTCGAGGGCACCAGGCAAGAGGTCATGGACCTCGTCGGCGCCGGCCAGAAGGAGCCCAGAGGGCACATACCGTTCACCCCGCGGGCCAAGAAGACCCTGGAGTTCGGGCTGCGCGAGGCGCTCCAGCTGCACCACACATACATCGGCACCGAACATGTGCTGCTCGGCCTGCTCAAGGAGGGCGAGGCCGACGGGGACGACGGCGCCGCCATCAAGATCCTGAAGCGGCACGCCGAGCTCCTGGTAATCCGGACAGCGGTGATCGACCAGTTGTCAGTGGCGGATTTCCGGGCGGTCCGGCTGCGGAGCTGGCAGCGCCGCCACCAGGAGGGCGACCCGGCCGCGCCCGGGGCGCCTGGTGCGGGTGAGCAGGCGATGCTCAGCGCCACGCCGGCCGCGGACGTCACCCTGAGCGAGGCCGCCCGGCTGGCCGGGGCGCAGCCGGTCGGCTCGCACCATCTGCTGCTCGCCTCGCTGGCCGACCCCGGGACGGCCGCCGCCCGCG
>Ga0210398_10004718_pt1 | contig 12744 bp, 13 predicted proteins | sample IncBWC4OmetaG_FD_161047 | JGI IMG/M metagenome (GOLD analysis project Ga0210398, IMG submission 161047) | Forest soil microbial communities from Barre Woods Harvard Forest LTER site, Petersham, Massachusetts, United States - Inc-BW-C-4-O | ecosystem: Environmental > Terrestrial > Soil >... | reverse complement strand
TCGAGCCAGGGCCGGAAAAAATCGTTGCCGAGATCGTAATGCGCCGCGATGTTGCGCCGGCTGCCGCGCCGGGTGTTGTGGCGCAGCCAGTGCACGATCCGATTGCGCAGGAGGCCGAGCCGGCCGACGGTTGCCGTCGCGGTCAGGGCGGATTCGTTCTGCATGCAGAATTCGAGCAACTGGCCGAGCTCGGGCGTCGACCAGTCGCCGTCGAGATAACCGTCGGCAAAGCCGTGATCGCCGTCGAGCAGCATGCGGCGCAAACCGCGCCAGCGATGCACCGTCATGGCGGCGTCCGGGCCCGGAATACTGCCGTGGCGTTCGATGATGTCACCGTTCGGCAGCGTGAGCTGCAATCGCCCCGCCGGCATTGCCGGGATCGCGCGGTCGATGATGCGAGAAAGAATGCCGCGGCGGGCCGACACCTTGGCGTCGCGGGGTTCTAACGAGGGGCCGGCGGACGTCACGGCGGCTAGCCTTCGGTATTCACGACGGTGACCGGCGCGGCGGGCGGCAAGGGTCGCGGCCGCAGCTTCAGTCCTTTGAGCAACAGCCGCAGCGCATGCCAATGAATCGCGCCGATCACCTTCAAGGTCAGCAGCGGATGGGTCGCCAGCGCGCGCAACAGCGCCAGGTCGGTCAGCGCGATCCGCTCCCCGGTCAGCGCCGCGGCCAGCAGCAGGCCGTCTTGGTCGCCGGCGCGGATCGCGATCGTCACGCGCTGATCCGGCACCGCCACGCGAAAAGTGTAGCTCATCTCCATGTCCATAAACGGCGAGACATAGAAAGCTTTGCGGCAGTGCTGATCGATCACCGCCCCCGGTGCGCCCGCCACCCCCAACCCCACCCCAACGTCACGCTCGACGGGAATCAAATAGGAGTGCCGTTCGCGGAACGTATTGTGGACTTCGTAGAGGATGGCGGCAAGCGAGCCGTCGCGTTGATAACAGAAATACACGCTCAAGGGATTGAAGCCAAAGCCGAAAACCCGCGGCATGCAGAACAGCCGGATAGCGCCGCCGTCGGTTGTCAAGCCCGCGGCCCGCAAATGGTCCTCAACCTGGTCGCGCAGCGGCCGGCCGCTGCCATCGCCGTGATCGGCGTCGAAGAAGCTCAAGGCATTGAAGCGGTTGTGCGAGAACAGCCGCAGGCGGCGCGGCAGCCGGCCGATCTCGTCGATGTCGAACAACATCCAGAACACGCGGTAGCGCAGCCGGTGCGGCCGCGGCCGCAGGCGGCGGTGGGTCACGATCCCGGCGTACAATGTGGAGCGCAGGCTCATGCGGCGAACTCCGGTGCGGCGGAGAGTGTCGTGCGGTCGAGCCCGATGCGGCCGGATTCATTGGCGACGCGCCATGGCCGCCGCACGCCGCCCAAGACTTCGGCGACGGCGAGGCCGGCCTGCAGGCCGTCTTCGTGGAATCCGGCGCCGAAATAGGCGCCGCAGAACCAGGTGTTGCGGCGGCCTTGCAGGGACCAAAGCTGCCGTTGCGCGGTGATCGCCGCCGAATCGAACAGCGGATGGTCGTAGATTTCGCGGTGCCAGGCGTGGCGCGGCTCGCGTTGCGGATTGAGGGTGACGAACAACAAGGTGTCGTGCGGGATGCATTGCAGCGAGTTCATCCAATAGGTCACTGTCGGGCAATTTTCGTCGTCTTCGCCCGCGCCCCCGCCGCCCCCGCCGCCGCCACCGCCGATATGATTCCAGCTCGACCACACCGCGCGTCGCCGCGGCATCAGGCGGTGATCGGAGTGCAGCACGGCGGTGTTGCGGCTATAGCGGATGGCGCCAAGGACGCGACGTTCCTCTGGCGTCGGCTCGTCGAGCATCGCCAAGGCCTGGTCGGCGTGGGCGGCGATGACGACGTCGTCGAAGCTCTCGACGCCGCCGCGGCAATCGCGGATTTCGACAAAATCTTCGCCGCGATGCACGGCGGTGACGCCGGCGGCGAGACGGATGCGGTCGGCGTAAGCTTGCGTCAGGCGCTCCACATAGGCGCGGCTGCCGCCCTGCACGGTGCGCCACGGCGGCCGGTTGCGCATGCGCAAGAGGCCGTGGCTGTCCTGGAAACGGATGAAGGCCGCGGCCGGATAATTGAGGATGGTCGCCGCCGGCGCCGACCAGATCGACGCCGCCATCGGCAACAAATGATCGCGCCGGAACGCCGCGCCATAAGCGCCGGCGTCGAGATAGTCGCCAAGCGTGGTGTGGAATAGCTCGAGCAGCGCAAGGTCGCGCGGCGCCTCGCGATAAAACCGTTGCAGGTCGCGCAGCATCGACCAAAAACGCGGCCGGAACAGGTTGCGTTTTTCGGCAAAAAGCCCGGCCAGATTGGTGCCGGAATATTCCAGGTCGCCGTTGCCGAGGGACACCGCAAACGACATGTCGGACAGTTGCGTCGGCACGTTGAGGTGCTCGAACAAAGCCGTCAGGTTGGGATAGGTCGCTTCGTTGTAGACGATGAATCCGGTATCGACCGGGATGGCGCCTTTCGCGCCTTCGACCATGACTGTATTAGAATGGCCGCCGATGCGGCGGTCGCTCTCATAGACCGTCACCTTGTGCTTTTGGCTGAGCAGCCAGGCCGCCGACATGCCGGCAATGCCGGTGCCGATGACCGCTATGTTCTTCTGGATGGCAAAATTGCCGTGCATCGCTCGCCCCTCGGCCGGCTCCGCCGGCCATGCCCGTTGTTCCTCACCTCACCGCACGGCGCGGTTACGCTTGGCTGGGGGCGCTGGATCACAGGCATTGGCCGCAATCGGATGGCCGGCGACTGATCCAAAGGGGCGCCGCGCTCGTACCCGTGGGCATGCATGTCGAGAGCGCAGCTCTTTGGCCCGGATTGTCGTGGGCCCATTCCGGACCTGCCCAGCGCGGAGCCGCCATGCTGCGTGATGGGCAGACCGCGGCCGGGAACCATGCGGCGGATTGGATCAGGGCGATTGCCGAGCGTCAGGACCGCGCTGCGTTCGCAGCGCTATTCGCGTTCTACGCGCCGCGGATCAAGGCGATGCTGACGCGGCGTGGAGCGCCGGCCGATGCGGCCGAGGATTTGGCGCAGGAGACCTTGCTCACGGTGTGGCGCAAGGCAGCTTATTTCGACCCCGATCGCGCCAGCGCCGCGGCCTGGATTTTTACCATCGCCCGCAATCTGCGCATCGACCGGCTGCGCGGCGACAACCGGACAAAGCTTTACGCGCCCTACGAGATGGTCGAGCCCGAAGGGCCGCAAAATCCCGACAGCGCGCTCAGCGCCGCGGAGCGCGACGAACGCGTGCGCGCGGCGCTCAAAGAGCTGTCCCAGGAACAAGTCCGCGTCGTGCAGCTTTCGTTCTTCGAGGGCCGCGCCCATGGCGATATCGCCACCTTGCTCGATCTGCCGCTGGGCACGGTCAAGTCGCGCGTCCGCCTCGCCATGGCGCGCTTGCGCAATCTGTTAGGTGACCTGCAATGAGCATCATCCATCATCCAAGCGACGCCACTTTGGCGGCTTTCGCATCCGGCACGCTCGACGAGGCCCGCGGCATCGTGGTCGGCGTGCATTTGTCGCTCTGCGCGCAATGCCGCAGCGCCGTGCATGCCTTCGAAGAGACCGGCGGCGCCTTGCTGGACGACGTCGAACCTGAGGCGCTATCGGCCGGCGCCTTGCAGCGCGCCATGGCGGCGCTGGGGCCGCTCGACATCATTGCGCCTGCGATTCCCCAAGGTGCCGCGGGCGATCTGCCGGTGCCGCTGTCGCGCTATGCGGTGGGACCGTGGCGCTGGATCGGCCGCGGCGTGCAATGGCGGCCGGTCGAGGTGGCGTCCGATGCGGGCGTGCGCGTCTTTATGTTGAAAGCCGCGCCCGGAACGAAATTGCCACGGCACCGCCACACCGGCACGGAATGGACCTGCGTGTTCGAAGGCGCATTCACCCACGCTTTCGGCCGCTACGGCGCAGGCGACTTCGACGAGGCCGATGCGAGCGTCGAGCACGATCCGGTGGTGGACGCGGAGCACGGCTGCGTATGCCTGGTGGCGCTGCAAGGCCATATCGAGCTGCAAGGCTGGCTGGGGCGCCTTATTCAACCGTTCGTGCGCATCTGAACGGGCGCGCCATGACGATCGCGGCCGAGGCAAAATTGCGCGACGATAGTTTTGCGTTAAGCGAAAGCCGGCTCCTGCCTCGCATCGCGTTGACGACGTCGATCGCTTACGCCGAAGGCGCGCGGCATACGCTCGATGTGTGCCGGCCGAAATCCGCAACTGCGGCGCCGGTCATCGTCTTCTTCTATGGCGGGGGTTGGCGCAGCGGCAGCAAGCGGACCTACCGTTATGTGGCCAAGGCGCTGGCGCGGCGCGGCTACTTCGCCGTGGTGCCGGACTACCGCATCTACCCGCCGGCGCGCTATCCGGATTTCCTCGACGACGGCGCGCTGGCGGTGCGCTGGGTGAAGGACAACGCCAAGCGTTTCGGCGGCGATCCGCAAAAAATCTTCCTGATGGGCCATTCGGCCGGCGCCTACATCGCCGCCATGCTGGCGATCGACGCCAGATGGCTGCAAAAGGTGGGGCTCGCGCCCGGCCGCGATATCGCAGGCCTCATCGGCATCTCCGGTCCGTACGATTTCCTCCCCCTCAAGGACGAAACGTTCAAGATCATTTTCGACGGCGACCGGCCGGAAACGCAGCCGATCTCCCACGTCACGCCGGGCGCGCCGCCGGCATTGTTGCTGACCGGCGGCAAGGACCACGTGGTCGGCGCCGGCAATTCCACCCGGCTCGCCGAACGCCTGCGCGCCGCGGGCAACGAGGCGACGGCGGTGATCTATCCGCGCGCCGGGCACTACATCATCGTCGCCGCGATTGCGCCCATCATCCGGTCGCTGGTGCCGATTTTGCGCGATACCGACGCCTTCATCGCCAAGGTGCTGCAGACGCGCTCCCGCGCGCAGGCCGGCGTGCCGTGACCGCGCTGACTTTCCTGGCGATCGTCGTTTCCGTCAGCGTCAGCCTGGCGGCGATCATGAGCGGCGCCTGGCTTGCCTGGCGCCACACGCGTAATTCCGGCTGGATCGACACGACGTGGACTTTTGGGCTTGGTATCGTCGGCTGCGCCGGCGCGTTCACGCCGTCGCTCATGACCGGCGGCGTGACGACCCGGCAAATCCTCGTGGCGGTTCTGGTCGCGGTCTGGTCGCTCCGCCTCGGCCTGCACATCGCGCGACGCACCGTCGCCATCTTGGACGATCCGCGCTACGGCAAGATGATTGCGCAATGGGGCGCCGACGCTTCGCGACAGATGTTCTTCCTGGCGCAGAAGCAGGCACTGGTCAGCATTCCGCTGGCGCTGTCGATGGTGCTGGCCGCGTGGAATCCGGCGCCGGATTTGCGCCTGCAAGATGCGCTGGGCGTGCTGGTTCTGATCGTGGCCATCGCCGGCGAGGGATTGTCAGACGCGCAGCTCCGCGGTTTCCGCGCCGAGCCGGCCAACCGCAACCGGATTTGCGATATCGGGCTATGGGGCTGGTCGCGGCATCCGAATTATTTCTTCGAATGGTTTGGCTGGCTCGCTTACCCGCTGCTCGCCATCGATCTCGGCGGCCAATATCCGTGGGGCTGGGTGGCGCTCGTCGGGCCGGCCTGCATTTATTGGCTGTTGGTACACGTCTCCGGCATTCCGCCGCTGGAGGCGCACATGCTGGAGCGCCGGCGCGACGAATTCCGCGCCTACCAGGCGCGCACCAATGCGTTCTTTCCGGCGCCGCCGCGGACCATTTGAGGAGCGATCCATGAGCTTCGTGCAAACGATGACCGGTTTTGGCGAAACCGTGCCGCTGCCCGACGTAGTGACGCGGGCGGCGATCAAGCTTTTGGTCGGGCGGACGCAGCGGCAGCTGTCGCGCGCCGAGAACGATGCCGACCGGCGCTTTGCCCGCGACATGGCGCCGTTTCCGATTGCGGTCAACATCGCCGAGGCCAATGCCCAGCACTACGAAATCCCGGCCGCGTTCTTCGATCTGGTGCTCGGCCCGCAGCGCAAATATTCGTCGTGCCTTTACGATGACGGCATCGACACGCTCGCCGCCGCGGAAGAGCGCGCACTGCAAGTGAGCGCCGAGCACGCCGCGCTTGCCGACGGCCAGCGCATTCTCGAGCTCGGCTGCGGTTGGGGCTCGTTGTCGCTGTGGATGGCGCGGCGCTATCCGGCGACGCGGATCACCGCGGTGTCCAACTCGCATTCGCAGCGCGAGTTCATCGCCGGCAAGGCAAAGGCGGATGGTCTTGGCAATCTCACCGTCGTTACCGCCGACATGAATGGCTTCCAGCCTAAGGACCGCTTCGACCGTGTGGTCTCGGTGGAGATGTTCGAGCACATGGCCAATTGGCGGCCGCTGTTGCAGCGCCTGCGCGATTGCCTGGAGTCCGACGGCCGCATGTTCATGCACGTGTTCGCCAACCGGCACGCCTCGTACCGCTTCGCCGCCGACGACAAGGAAGACTGGATCGCGCAGCATTATTTCACCGGCGGCATCATGCCGAGCCGCAACCTGATCCGGCAGTTTCCCGATTGTTTTGCAGTGGACGCCGAATGGTGGTGGAACGGCCGCCACTATCAGCGCACCGCGCAACACTGGCTCGACAATTTCGACCGCAATGGCGACGCGGTGCTCGCAGTCCTCAACCGCGTCTACGGCCGCGACGCAAAACTGTGGCAGCGGCGCTGGCGATTGTTTTTCCTCGCCACCATGGGACTGTTCGGCCACGCCGGCGGCGAGGAATGGGGCGTCAGCCACTACCGGCTGACGCCGGCGCGCTGAGAAAGGCTCAGCGCGCGATCAGGCGGACCGCGAAAAACGCGACCGTGGCGGCGATGCCGGAGGCGAGCGCGCCGTAGCCGATGTCGACCACGGTGATTTGCAGCGTCCAATTGCGCAATGTCGCGTAGTTGGTCAGGTCGTAGGTCGCATAGGCCAGCGCGCCGAACAGCAAAGCCAGCGTCGCGGCCGTCGCCGGCGACTGCGCGCGCAGCCCCGGCAGCACGGCGAACACCACGATGCCGATCGGAAACGAGAGATAAAACGCGACCGCCGGCACCACACGCAGGGTCGGCGCCAAAATATCGCCCAGCGCCGGCCGATACAGGATCGCCCCCATGGTGGTCAGCCACACCGCGTCGATGGTGCCGAACACGATCAGCACGGCCACATAGCCAACGACATAGGTCATCGATCGCTCTCCCCGGCAATTTGGCAACGCTGGTTCGGCTACGCTTCGCGGCAGGTCCTGGATCACCGCGGCCGGAAAAATTGTCCGCAACAACGGCCGTGGTAGTTGCTTTTTTTCGGCGCCATCCAGGCAACCGATTGCGATCACGAGGGTTATTGATAGTCTTGCCGCTCAAGGCGGCGCGCCGGGGTGTGCCCTGTCGAGCGCCGCCGACGCATGAATATAAGGACAATGATTGGAGGAAACGCTGCCATGGCCAAAAGCAAACGAAAATATTCACCCGCCGCCAGCCACGACGTCGAACTCGAAATGCGCCGCTATGAGCGCGGCACCGCCAGAAGCGGCAAGGGGGGCGGCAAGGTGAAAAGCCGCGCGCAGGCGATTGCGATCGGCCTGTCGAAAGCTCGTAAGGAGGGCAAAAAGGTGCCGAAGAAAAAATAGCCGATTCCGGGGGGAGCAAGATGCCGGGCAAGCGCGTGCAATTGGACGAGGAAAGCTGGTCCGCGCTCGATTTGCTGGCGCGAGACCGGATGATGACGTTTCAGGAATTGGCGGATGAAGCCTTTGCCGATGTTTTGAAGAAGCACGGCCGGCCTGTCGACTTGCGCGCGGCGCTACGCAAAAGCGCGCAGGCCGCAGACGCTCCGGAGCAGGGCGGCGGCAAACGCCGCAGAGGAAAATCGGGCGCTAAAGCATCCCGGGCCGAAACAGGCTCTTCCGGCTGATGATCTTGCCTGCCACCATGAACACGCCGTCACCGGTATAGTGCAGGGTCTGCGGATATTTCGGCCGCCGCGCCACGTGGGCTTTGACGACTTTGAAGATGAAGAAGTTGTATTGCTCGATCAGCCGGTCGTCGTTGAGCTTGCACTCGAGATTGGCGTGGCATTCGCGGATCAGCGGCGCACCGACTTCTTGCGCGGGTTCCGCGTTCAGTCGGAATTTCTTGAATTTGTCGACCGAGGCGCCGGAGCAATTGCCGATGCCGACGACCTTGTTGGTCAATGCCGTGGTCGGCACGTTGATCACGCATTCGCCGCTGCGGCGAATGAGATCAAAGCTGTGATTGCCGGACGAGATCACGCAGCCGATGAGCGCCGGCACGAATTCCAGCACCGTGTGCCAGCCCATGGTCATGATGTTGGTTTCACCGCGCCATGCCGACGACACCAGCACGATCGGCCCCGGCTCGAGATAGCGCCGGATATTTGCAACCGGAAAGTCGCTTTTGCCCTTCGCCATTCACGCCGCCGGTAAATCTCCGCCGCGCGGGGCGAGGCAAACAAACGCTCAGTTGCGCCCCGCCGTACGCGTCCCCGCATCGGTCTTCGGCACCACGTCGCTCATGCGCAGCAGAATGTCTGCGACCGGATTGTCGGTCCAGGCATGGGTGACGAAGTCGCGGTGCGAGACGTCGCCGGCGGGCAGGAATGTCACCATGCCTTGCAGGTGATTGCGGCGCAGCTCCGAGCCGTACGGCACCGAGCGTTCGTTGAGCTCGTGCTCGAGATCGGCGTTGTGGTGCGCGGTGTGCGGCGTATAGGAGCTGACGAAGAAGGTCGAGCGGTGGTCGGCGATCCAGTCGGCGAACTGGTCGATGCCGGCATAGAGCGCGTCGAGCAGCACCAGGCCGCGGATGCGCTCCTGCGCGCCGCCGCGCGAAAGCACCGAGAGCGTCGGGCCGAAACCGCCGCTATAGGCGACCAGCACGATCGGCATATTGGCGAACGCCGCGGCGCTGTGCTGATCGCCGTAAAGCGTGGCGAGCTTTTTCGCCGTCTCGTCGAGGAAGTGCTTGAAGCCGTCGGGCTCCCAGAATTTTCCGGAGCTGGAATCGGCGGCGTCGACGGCGAATTGCGGCGCCACCAGCACGGCGTTGAGCCCGGCGGCGGAGATCTGATCGGGCAGGCGCTGGCGGTCGCGCACGTCGCGTTCCAGCATAGCGCCATGGCCATGGAAGAACACCACCATGACGGCGGGACGGTTGGGATCGAATCCCTGGGGAATGTGCAGCAGCACCCGGTCGTCGCCGAAGGTTTTGGATTCCAGGAACATGCGGCCGCGGAAATTGACGTGGCCACGCCGGCCCGGCTCCCCGGCATCGAGGAACGGCCGGCCCGCGCCGGGTACCGCGCCGTGATAGGGGAACGGCGCGGTCTCGAAGTCGACCAGGCTGGTCTTGGCCTCGATGTTGGCGAGCGGCACGTGCGGCGTGGCCGGCACTGGCGCCACGCTCGACGCAGACGCGAGCACGATCTGCGGCGCGGGCTTTTCAACGGCAGGCGTCGGCTTTTCAATGGAAGCGGTGTGGACCGGATCGGTGGCAGCGGTGCGTACGGGAGCGCGCGAGGGAGCAACGGCAGCGACGCGAGCCTTCGCCGGCGTTGCCGGCTCGCGCGGCACGTCGGCGGTTCGCTTGGGCTCGAAATAACTCCAATCCCGCGCGATGACGCTTGCGGCCGACTCGCGGACCGTGGGGGCGACGGCGGTCGGCCGCGGCGCCGGCGCGCTCGGCGAGTAGCTCGACATCGCAACCGGATCGGTTTTGGCGACGATGGTTTCGGGCCGCGGCAGTGGCGCGCTCGGCGCATAGGTCGATGCCGCGAACGGATCGCCTTTGGCGACGGAAATATCGGGCCGCGCGGTCTCGGCGTAGGTCGAGCTCGGGCCGATCAGGCCGGAGGTGCGGAATTCGGTGTAGAGCGCAAGGCCCCAGCCGGCGACGGTGACCACGAGCAGCGACGAAGAAATCAAAAGCAGGTTCTGCTCGAGCAGCGTCCGCCACGCATTGGCGCGCGAGACCGGTTTGCGGGTGATCGGGACGCGGCGCGGCGGGGCTTTACGCGGGCTGACCGGCTCGACGCGCCGCCGCAGCTCCGAATCGAGCGGAGCGTGGCGCGCAATATGCGCGCCGCCCGCGCCGGTGACCGGCCGGCGGACAGCCTGCGACTGTGAACTTAGACCCCGTTTTGCCAAGGTATCCCCACCCGACGGCCCGACTGTCGGCGAGGACTTTGGCCCTATTTGGGCGGCCTCGGCCGGGCGGCGGGGTCGTCAAAGCCGAAAACGCTGAAGAATCCGCGCAAACCGTCGGTCCGGCGCGGGGTTGGCGCGGGCGGGGGCGGTTTGCGGTGCGGTTTCGGCCCCTCGACCACCGTCGGTGGACTGTCCGACCCTATGGTTAACGCGGAGTTAAATTCGGCCTCGCCGGGGCCGGGCGGCAGCCGGGTCGCCAGGAGCAGGTTCGATTCGTTCTTGCGCCACCGGTAGCCGATGCCGAAGTCGAGCGGGGCGGCGTTGCGGAACAAATCCGCCAGGCGCGGCTGATAGGTGTTGGGGAAAATTCCGAGCGGCGCCAGATAATGGCCGAACGGCTGCAGCCGCCATTTCTTCGGGTCGAAGTAGCCGACCGGGATGCCGCTGTCGTCCTCGACGATGGTGGCGCTGTGATCGACCAGGAAGCTGCGCACCTTCGTAAAATTGCCGCCGTGCATCAGATAGGATGCGCTTTTGAGGAAGCTGTCGGCGGCACCGAGTTTTGCGCAGAATTCCAGAAAGCCGGAGATCTTAACGCCGCCGTCGGACAGATCGGTGCTGAAGTAATAGAGCGTCTGGTTCGGTCCGTTGCCGTCGGAAAAAACGATCTTGACGCCCTTGGCGGCGCTTTGCGTCGTGGCCCGGCCGGCGCGCTTGCCGGCCTCGTCCGCGACGATGTCTTTGTCGAGGCTGACGAAGCTGACTTCGTGCACCGTCTTGCCGGTGCGCGCCAGGAACACATACAGGATCGGCAGCGTGCCGTAGACCTGCCCGGTGGTCAGCTGCGTCTTCATGTTTTTGGTGATGAAGAAGCTCAAGTTGAGGATCGTGGCCAGCGAGCCCTCCATATTGCGCAGGCTGGCATCCACGGCGCCGCGCGGCAGACTGGTCAATTGCGGCACGTCGCCGACCGGCTCGAGGCCGCTCAACACATAGGTCTTGGCCGACGGAAAAAACGACGTGGCGTAGAGGAAATCCGGGCCGCTGAACATGTACAGCATGGTGTCGTGCTGTTGCGGCAGGTTCTCCTTGGCGAAGGCGCGCACCTTCGCCAGCGTGCTGGCGTCCTCGCGGGCGAAGATCGCATCGAAAAAGCGTGCGTGCTGCGCCCAGCCCGGATCTTTGGCCAGTGCCGCCAACGGCGAGCCCGGCGCCGGCGGCAAGCCGGCGAGGAACCGCGCGGTATCGTCCGGCGTCGCGGTCTCGGCGCTGCGCGCCGGCACGACGGCCAGCGCCAAAAGAACGGCAAACAGCGCGGCGGCGAACAGCCTAGACGCGGGCATCGGCCTTGTGGGGTATTGTTTTTGCGGAATCGGACGGCGGCACATTGGAGAACAGATTAGACGCATAGTAGATCACAAGCCCCGCCGCCATCAGCCCCAGGCCGCCCAGCGATTGCAGCGGCCGATTCATCACAAGATAGTACATCATGAACAAGGTCAAAGAGAGGAAAACCAGAGGCGTGATCGGGTAACCCCAGGCACGGTAAGGCCGCACCAGTTCCGGGTGGGTGATGCGCATCTTGATCACGCCCAACACCGTGAAAAACGAGCAGAATGTCAGGCTGAACTGGATGAAATCGAGCACCGCCTCAAAGCTTTGGGTCAGGAGCAGGAGGTCCGCGACCAGGAGCTGAAAGGCGATCGCGGTGGCCGGTACGCCGGTCTTGGACTTGCGGGCGAACAGCCGCAGCGCCGGCATGTCCTCGCCCATGGTCATGGTCACCCGCGGGCCGATCCACATCATGGCGCTGATGGAGGAGACGAGGCCGAGGCTGATCAGCCCGCCGACGAAACGCGCCCCGAGCGGGCCGAAGATGTGCCGGCCCGCCACCATGGCGACGTCGAGCTGGCCGCCCAGTTCCGCAAGCGGCGTGGTCGCCAGCATGACGGCGTTGAGCCCGACATAGAGCACGATGACGACGGCCGTGCCGATCAGCAGCGCGCGCGGCAGGTTGCGCGCCGGGTTTTGCACCTCGCCGGCGATATAGGTGGCGGCGTTCCAGCCGGAATAGGAATACATCACGAACACCAGGCTGATAGCGAACGGCGCGCTCATGACCACGGTCAGGTCGCCCGGATGCGGCGCGAACGAGATCGGCTGTGCATCGCCGACGGCAAGGCCGGCAGCGATGAAGACGACGATCAGCGCAAGCTTGAATATCGTCCAGGCGTTATGGAAGGCGCCGGCGAATTTCACGCCGCACAGATGCACCAGCGCCAACAGCCAGGTCAGGGCGAGCCCGAGCAGGAGCGGCGGCGCGTTCGGAAGAATGGCCTTGAAATAGACCCCGAACGCCATGGCGGCGAGCGCGATCGGCGCGGCAAAGCCGACGGTCGCCGACAGCCAGCCGGCGACGAAGCCGAAGGCGGGATGATAGATGCGGCGCAGGAAATTGTATTCGCCTCTGGAGCGCGGCAGCATGGTGGCGAGCTCGGCGTAACAGAGCGCGCCGCACAGCGCCACGGCGCCGCCGACGATCCACAGCAGCAACA
>Ga0210398_10004717_pt1 | contig 12746 bp, 8 predicted proteins | sample IncBWC4OmetaG_FD_161047 | JGI IMG/M metagenome (GOLD analysis project Ga0210398, IMG submission 161047) | Forest soil microbial communities from Barre Woods Harvard Forest LTER site, Petersham, Massachusetts, United States - Inc-BW-C-4-O | ecosystem: Environmental > Terrestrial > Soil >... | reverse complement strand
AGCGACGAGGCTTAACCGCGGCGAGCGCCTTCACTGTCCGGAATAGCCGGTGAAACAAGCATCACTCTGCCTAAAGATTAGTCAAGAGGGTGCGATGCGATCAGCAGCGGAGATCGGCAGATTGCCCAAGAGTGTGCGGATGCGCTCGATCGCCTCGCCGATCGCCTCGCGGCTGTTGGCGTAGGAAAACCGCAGATAACCTTCGCCGAACGCGCCAAAACTGGTGCCGGCGATGGTCGCCACCCCGGCTTCTTCGAGCAGCCGGCCTTGCAGCGCGCGCGCGTCGAGCCCGGTGCCGCTGACGTTGGGGAAGCTGTAGAAGGCGCCGCCCGGGCGGGCGCAGGCGAAACCGGGCAGGCCGTTCAGCGCCTCGACGATGAATTGGCGGCGCTCGGCAAAGGCGGCGACCATCCGCTGGACCGGCTCGCGCGGGCCGGTCAAGGCCGCCAGACCGGCGAACTGGGCGGCGGCATTGACGCAGGAATGGCAGTTGATCGCCAGCCGCTCGGCCGCCGCAAACAGCGCCTCGGGCCACACCCCATAGCCCATCCGCCAGCCGGTCATCGCATAGGTCTTGCTCCACCCGTCGAGCAGGATCAGCCGGTCGCGGATCGACGGATAACCGAGCAGGCTGACATGCTCGGCCCCGTCGTAAAGGATCTCGCCATAGATCTCGTCGCTCATGATCGCGACCTGCGGGTGGTGCTCGAGCCCGGCGACGAGCCGGTCGAGCTCGGCCCGCGGCACCACGCCGCCCGTTGGATTGGCCGGGCTGTTGATGATGAGGAGGCGCGTGCGTGGGGTGATCTTGTCCAGCACCTCGGCGGCGCTGAACGAAAAGCCCGCACTTTCGTAGAGCGGGATCGGCACCGGCACGGCGCCCGAGAAGCGGATGACGCTCTCGTAGATCGGGAAGCCGGGGTTCGGATAGAGGATCTCGGCGCCCGGCTCGCCGAACATCAGGATCGCGAAGAACATCGTGACCTTGCCGCCCGGGACCACCAGCACCCGCGCCGGCGACACCTCGACCCGGTGGCGGCGATAGAGGTCGGCGGCAACCGCCTCGCGCAGCGGTGCGATGCCGTTGGCCGGGGTGTAGCCGTGATGACCGTCCTTGAGCGCCTTGCGGCCGGCCTCGACGATGTGCTCGGGGGTCGGGAAATCGGGCTGGCCGATGCCCAGATTGATGATATTGCGACCCTGTGCCGCCAGCGCGTTGGCGCGGGCCAGCACCTCGAACGCGGTCTCGGTGCCGAGGACGCCGATGCGCCCGGCCATCTGCAACATTCGCGCTTCCTCCTCGCGTTTTCGTCGCTGCAGGCTAGCGCAAACGCGGCCAAAAGGCGACCGCGAACCGGCGCCCACGCTGCTGGGCACGCCGCCCACCTGGGCGCGGCGGCAATCCCGGTGGCTTGCGAGGGGAGCGGCTTTGGAGTTTTTTTGCGTGGTTTATTTATAGGATACGCTGTAAATGCCGGTGTTGTTATCGAAGGTCACGGTAACCTGACCATTCTGGCACAGATTCACCCCTTGCGGCCAGGAGTGCTCGGAGCCGTCATTGAGCCGGATCTGGAACTGAATCTGGCAAGGGCCGCTGTTGTCGAAGACTATCTGGGAAGAACCAGCGGGACCAATACTTTGAAAGCCCTTGACCCAGTGCCAAATGTTGTCGTTTTGGGTCGACGTCCACAACCCGGTTATCGTCTGCGCAGTCTGGTTGATCAGGCTAAAATTCCGATCATTCGCCTGCGCCGGGCCGCACCAGATCAAGACGATTATTGGTAAAAGACACCATAAAACGCGGCTAGGCGACCGTTTCCTCAAAGGCATGACCATGTTTTCGCTCCGTCATCGCGCGAGACTGTTGGTTCAACGCGCCCGATTATTCCTTAAGCCATGAAAATACCGCAATTGACCAGAGCCGTCAACTGCGGCGTGGGGTGGCTGGCGCCGTTGCCCGGCTACCGGCACCAACGTTTGGCGGGCTGGACCGAGGCGATAGCGGCGCTGGTGGCGCAGCGGCGTTCATGTCAGCATCGAGTTGCTGATGGCGACATATCGGGGCCGATTTGAATGGATGAGCAGATCCTCGGGCTGGCGCCGGGCGCCTTTGACAAGCTCGATGGCGACGAGGACGAGATCTTTTACGCGCCGGCGCGGCTCGTCTGCCATATCGACGACGGTGCGATTGCCGCGCTCACCGGGTTTTACCGCACCATATTGCCCGCGGGCGGGGTGCTGCTCGACCTGATGTCGAGCTGGGTCAGCCACTTGCCGGCCGAGATCGCGTATGCGCAAGTGATCGGCCACGGCATGAACGCCGAAGAATTGGCCGCCAACCCGCGCTTCAGCCGCTGGTTCGTGCAGAACCTCAACCGCGATCTCCGCCTGCCGCTTGCCGATCGCAGCATCGACGCGGCGATGATCTGCGTCTCGATCCAGTACCTGCAGCAGCCGCTGGCGGTGCTGCGCGAGGCGGCGCGGGTGTTGCGGCCGGGGGCGCCCTTGGTCATCGGCTTTTCCAACCGCTGCTTCTGGACCAAGGCGGTGGCGATCTGGCGGGCGCTCGACGATGCCGGCCACGCCGCGCTTGTCGAGCATTATCTGCGCCACGCCGGCTTTGCCGCGATCGAAACCCACCCCCTGGCGGAATGGGTCGAGGACCAGAGCGACCCGATGACGGCGGTGGTCGGCCGCGCGCCGTCGCGCTAATTTCGGGCGGATGCGACCCAGGAACCGGGGAGATCGATGATGGAATTAGGTGCGCTGTTGCCGTTGGGCGATATCGGCGGCGATCCGGCGACGGTTCGCGAATACGCGCAGAGCGCCGAGGCGATCGGCTACGATTTTGTCGAGGCGCCCGACCATGTGCTGGGAGTCAACGCGGCGAGCCGGCCGGGCTGGGACCGCAACAGCTCGGAAGATCTGTTTCACGACCCCTTCGTGTTGTTCGGCTATCTTGCCGGCTGCACCCGCGGGCTCGGCTTTTCGACCGGCGTCTTGATCCTGCCGCAGCGCCAGACCGTGCTGGTGGCCAAGCAGGCGGCCTCGCTCGACGTGCTCAGCGGCGGCCGGTTCCGGCTCGGCATCGGGGTCGGCTGGAACGAGGTCGAATTCACCGGACTCAACGAGAATTTCCACAATCGCGGCCGCCGCTCGGAAGAGCAGGTCCAGGTCATGCAGAAATTGTGGGCCGAGCCGCACGTCACCTTCAACGGCCGCTGGCATACGATCGAGGATGCCGGGATCAACCCGAGGCCGGCCTCGGGCAGGGTGCCGGTATGGTTCGGCGGGCATCACGAGCGCACCCTCGAGCGCATCGCCAAATGGGGCGACGGCTGGATGCCCAACGCCTATCCAGCCGACCATACTGCGACCGAGATCTTCGACCGGCTGCGCCGTCTGACCGAGGCGGCCGGCCGCGACCCGGCCCGGATCGGGATCGAGGTGTGGGTGTCGATGGGCGCCGGGGGCGCGGCCGATTGGGCCCGGGACGCGCGTTTCTGGAAGGCTGCCGGCGCCTCGCATCTGTGCCTGACCACGACCTTCGACCGCCGCCACCACCGGCGCATCGCCGGACGCGGGATGGCTGCCCATCTCGAGGCACTCCACCGCTATCACGCGGCGATCGCCGACCTCCTTTAGGGAATCTCGGCAAAAGCCTGTCGGCCGAGCGATCATGGTATAGTGTGCGGCGAGGTGGGATGCACAAGCTTTGGAGCGATGAAATAGCTGACGTTGGCGGTGGCGAGCTTCGAGCGCTACGCCCGAACGGATTTTAGCCCGGTGCGCCGCCAGCCGGTCAAATTCGTCGCCGGCCTGCAGCGCCATGCGCTGCGGCTCTACCACATCGGCGTCCGGCTGCCGCGGCGCCAACGGCTGTCATTCATTCGCACACCTGCCGCGATATAGGGATCGGCGGCGATGTGCGCAGCTTGACAGCCCGAGCGGCGGGGGCATGCTGCCGGGCGACAGCCGATCTCTGCTGAGGGGGGCGACATGATCAGTGCGGATCTCGCCGGCAAAACCGTGTTGGTGACCGGGGCGGCCTCGGGCATCGGGCTCGCCGCGGCGGATATCTTTTCGCGCTGCGGCGCCATCGTGGCACTGAACCATCTGCCCGACGATCCGCGCGGGGCCGCCGCGGTCGAGCGGCTTCAGGGCGAAGGCCGGCGGGTCGTCGCTGCGCCCGGCAACGTCGCCCGGCCGGGCGAGGCCGAGCGGATGGTGGCGAGCGCCATCGACACGCTGGGCCGGCTCGACTTTCTGGTCAACAATGCCGGGACCCCGGCGACCCCGACGCCGATCCCGTTCGCCGATCTCGACGCGCTCTCCGAGGAGTTCTGGTCGACGATCCTGACCACCAATCTGATCGGCCCGTTCCGCTGCGCCCATGCCGCAGCGCCGGCGCTAAAGGCGGCGCGGGGGGCGATCTGCAATACCGCTTCGATCGCCGGGGTCATGGGCAGCGGCAGCAGCATCCCCTATGCCACCAGCAAGGCCGGACTCATAAATCTGACCCGCAGCCTGGCGCGCACGCTCGCCCCCGAAATCCGGGTCAACGCGGTGGCACCGGGTTTTGTCGACAGCCCGTGGAACAAGGACTGGCCCACCGACCGCAAGCAGATTTCGATCGAGCGCACGCCGCTGAAGCGCGCCTGCAAACCCGAGGACATCGCCGAGACGATCTTTTTCCTGTGCGCCGGGGCGGCGATGATCACCGGCCAGACCATCATCGTCGATGGCGGGCTGACGCTTTAGACGCGCGAAGCAGCAGGACGCGCGCGAGTTTCTATGTCCACTGGGCCAATGGGAGGAAAGCCGAGATGAGCGAGGAGCGAACCATCAACGGCGCGCAATGGCTGGCGCGAGCGCTCGCCGGGACCGGGATGACCCATGTCTTCTTCGTCGAATCGTGCATGCGCCGCACCTTGATGGAGCTCGGCGATCTGGGGGTGACCCCGATCCTCGCCCACTCGGAAAAGGCCGCGGCCTACATGGCCGACGGCTATGCCCGCATCGCCGGCCGGCCGGGGGTGTGCATGGCCCAGTCGGTCGGTGCGGCCAACCTCGCTTCGGGCTTGCAGGACGCTTATCTCGGGCATAGCCCGGTGATCGCGCTGACCGGGCGCAAGGAGCCCTCGTTCCAGCACCGCAACTCCTATCAGGAAATCGCCCACGCGCCCCTATTCGCGGCGGTGACCAAATTTTCGGCCCCGGTCGATGCGACCGCGGAATTGCCGCGGCTCTTGCGTCACGCCTGGCGCGCGGCGCTCGCCGACCCGCCGCGGCCGACCCATCTCGATTTTTCAGGGCTGCAAGGGGACGTCATCGAGCTCGGAGAGACCCGCGAAACCTTGGTTATCGATCCCGAAGCGCGGCGTATTCCGGCGCACCGGCCGGTCGCCGATGAGCGCGACATCGGGCGCGCTGCCGAGGCCCTGGCTGCTTCGCGGCGGGTGGCGATCGTCGCCGGCGATGGGGCTGCCGCCTCGCAGGCCGGGCCCGAAATTCTGGCCCTGGCCGAGGCGCTGGCGGCGCCGCTGGCGACGAGCCTCGGCGCCCGCGACCTGATCCCGACCCGCCATCCCTTGTCGGTCGGGGTTCCCGGCGGCTATTCGGCGCCCCCGGCCAACCGGATCGTGCACGGCGCCGACCTCGTGCTCTATATCGGCTGCGACACCGGCGACCAGGTGACCCTGAACTGGACCGTGCCGTCACCGGCGACAAAGATCGTGCAGATCGACGCCGACCCGGTCGAGATCGGGCGCAGCTATCCGAACACGATCGGGGTCGTCGGCGACCCCAAGGCGACCGTGGCCCGCCTCGCCGAGGCGATCGGACGCCCGGCCCGCGACCGCGGCTTTGCCGAGGAGGCGGCGCGCATCGTTGCCGATTGGCGGGCCTCGATCGCGCCGCTCGTCGCCGACGACCGGGCGCCGATCCGGGTCGAGCGGCTGTGCGCCGAGATCACCAAGACATTGCCGGCGGACGGGATCGTGGTGGCCGATACCGGCTATTCCGGGATCTGGACCGGGACGATGATCGATTTCAACGGAACCGGGCAGACCTATCTGCGCGCGGCGGGGTCTCTAGGCTGGTCGTTTCCAGCCTCGCTCGGCGCCAAATGCGCCGCACCCGACCGCGCGGTGCTGTGCTTTACCGGCGATGGCGGCTTTTACTACCATCTGGCCGAGCTCGAATCGGCGCGCCGCTGCGGCATCGCCGCCGTCGTCGTCGTCAACAACAATTCGGGCTTTGGCCAGAACCTGACCGGGGTGCGCCGCATCGCCGGCAACCGGCCGGGCCGCGGCGAGGCATTGGTGCGCTTCGGCCCGACCGACTTTACCGCGGTCGCCCGGAGCTTTGGCGTGCGCGGCATCCGGGTCGAGCGCCCGGCCGAGATCGCGCCCGCTCTGGCCGAAGCGCTCGGCGCCGGCGAACCGATGGTGGTCGATGTGGTGACCGATCTCGAGCCGCGCGCGCCTGAACCGTGGTCGCCTCGCGCAAGCTGACAAGGCTGGCCGATACCGCGCGCCATTCGCCGGACCGCACAACAATCGGGACGGATCGCCGGGGGTGGCGCAAGCCCTGCTCAGCCTGCGGCGCCGAGGCCGCGGATGCTTTCGAACACCGGGCCGATCTGCGCGCGATAGGCGGGCGAGGTCGATCGCGACAGCCACAGCTGCTCGAATGAATTCAGGCGGTATTCGGGATAATGCTCGCGGAACGATGCCGCGACCCGGGCGGCTTCGCTGGCCCGCCCGCTCATGGATAGCGCCGCGGTCAGGAAGAGTTGCGCGCTGCCGTAGATCGGATTGCGCTCCAGGGATTTGCGCAACAGAGCGATCGAGGCTTCGGTGCGGCCGAGCAGCAGCTCGGCGAACCCGCCGAAGAAAAACCAGGTGCTGCATCGGCGATCGGTTTGATCGAGGCGCATGGCGCGCTCGACTGCGGGCATGGTCTCCTCGGCGTGGCCGCGAAAGACCGCGTTGTAGCCGGCGAAGGCGTGGGCGATGCCCAATCGTCGGTCGGCCGCGAGCGCGCGCTCGAATGCGTCGTCCGCCTCCGCCAGCTGTCCGGCCGCCGAGCGCAGCATCCCTTGGATGCAATGGGCGATGGCATGGCCCGGCGCCAGGGACAGCGCCAGCCCGACGACTTCGCGCCCGAGATCGGAGGCCATCGCCACAGCCTGCGGATTGCCCCACCAGGGTTGGCTGACGACATGCTGGCAGGTGAAGGCGAGCCCGGTCAGCGCTTCGACATTGCGCGGATCGCTGGCGAGCGCGCTCAACAGCCAGCTCTGCGCCTCGGCGGTGAGTTCCGGGGTAATCCTGCCCTTGAGCGCATTCGTCGCCCGGGAAAGGCACTCGTTAACGCCGAACTCGTCGCCGGAGGTTATCGCGGCGCGACGGCTCGCCCGTTGCAGCACGAGGAGGTGAAGCTCGCGGGAGATGCGGCGGGTGATCTCGGTCTGGGTCGGTACGAGGTCGTCGGGATCGAACTCGTAGCGATCGGCCCAGCAATATTCCCCGGTCGCCGCCTTGGTGATCTGCATGTTGACCCGCAAGGTCGCCGGGCCGCTGCGTTGGGCGCTGCCGGTAACGACGTACTCGGTTTCCGCATCGCCTGGCCGCGCCAGGAGGTCCGGCGGCCGTCGCTCGTCGGCGATCCGCGCCAGCGCCAGCCCGCGGCCGTGTCGCAGGAGATCGGTGACCAAATCGTCGGAGAACGCCTCCACCAGATATTGCTGCTCGGGATCGCCAGTCAAATTGCGCAGCGGCGCCACCGCTACGGCAATGCTCGGCAGCACGCAAGGCCATTGCGCGCCCGCCCTTCGTTCGAGCGGCGCCAAGTGTCTCGGGATCGCTGGCTTGACCGCAACGCGGTCGAGCGGGGTGGGCATGGCCGGCGTGTCGCGATACGGCATCTCGGCGGCGCGCCCGGCCAGGGCGCCGTCGCCGATGGCGCCGGACCGGGCGATTTCGTTGGCCAGCGCCTGAGTTTCGGCGTCCGGGGCCACGCCCAGCTCGCGCTTCAGGATCTCGGCGCAGGTGCGGTACTGCCTGAGGGCTTCCGGCCGCCTGCCCGCATGCGCATAGGCGCGGATCAGCGCCCGCTGACCGATCTCCGAAAGCGGATCGAGTGCTGCCAGCCGGCGCGCCGATTGAATGGCCGCATCATGCTCGCCCGCCTCATCCTGCAGCGCGGTCAAGCGCTGCAGCACGCTGCAGATCAGGTCGAGCGTGCGATCCCGCTCAGCGGCGAGCCATTCCTGAAACGGTTCGGAATCGATGACGAAGTCGGCCAGGAATTCGCCGCGGTACAGCTCGGCCGCGGCGAGCAGTTCGGCGCGGCTCGGCGAACGCGCCAGCCGTTCGAAATGTTCGATGTCGACGTCGATCGCCTGGAGCCGGCAATTGGCGAACTCGGCGGCCAGGTGACGCCCAGCTGCCGGCGCCAATGCCTTGCGCAATTCCAATAGGCAATTGCGCAGACTGTGACGCGCCTGATCCGATCCCTGATAGGGCCACAGCAGATCGGACAGCCGCTCCCGGCTGACCGCCCGTCCGCCCTGGGCCGCCATATAGGCGAGAAGAGCGCGCGCCTTTCTCGGGACCTTCCCGAATTGACGATCTTCGCCTTCGATGACCAAGGGTCCGAGAAGGCCGATCAGCAGAGCCATCGCTACCGTCCCAATGTGCAGCTATCAGTTCCAGCGCCAATTACGATGAGGAAAGATCGATTGACATTCGACCACCTTGAAGCGAGTTGGTGGCGCCAGCAAGAGAATTGTGGCCAGCCTCTGGCCGGCGACAGTCAAATCTCCGGCCACCTCGCACCTTGCCGCACTTGTTGCCTATAGGCGGCGATCTTTTCTTCAAGAACCCGACAAAGAGCGCCAAAGCCGCGCGCTTTCAACGGCGCCAGCAAAGCCTCGTAGCGCAGGGCGCGGTCGAAGCTCGGCACCGGCTCGGCCGCTTGCCACAGCTCGATCGGCGTCGCACTCGGCCCGAATGCGGGGGTTTCATCGATGCCGGCCGCCAAGAGCTCCAGCCGGGTTTCGAGGCATTTCTCGCATCTGCCGCAATTGGCCGCGCCGCCGAGGTTGGCAGGACAGACCCGCAACGCGGCAAGCGCGATCGGCCAGGTCGCCAGCTCGCGCACCTTATCGACCCGCGAAAAGCGCGCGCCCTCGTGCACGAAGCTGATGCGCTGGCTGGAGAATTGGACGTCGACAGCGGGATGCGATCCGAGCGGCACCAACTCGGCCAGATGATAGGTGCTGCCGATGAACAGATAAGCCGGTCCACGGATCGCGGCATGACCGACGGCGGCCAACGCCGACCCGTTCTGGCGGTGCGTCCAAAAGCCCGGCAAGGTCGGCAAATGGCGCAGGTTCGTGCGGCACGGGATGATCCGGATCCCGGCCTCGACGGCCAGTGATCTGAGGCGGCCCAGAGCCATCCGATAATGTTCATCCTCGGGTTTGCACGCTCTTTTCCCAATATCGAACCCGTGAATGAACAATGCCTTGCGGATATAGGCCGGGTCGTCGGGATCATAGAGGCGATGGTTGCGCATCAGCATGTGCAGGCCGTCCACCCCGCCTGACAAAAAGCAGGCCCCGCGCCGTTCGCCGCTCGCACCTGGCCTCGCGCCGGGGCGCCGGGCGCCGCTCGTCGTCTCGATCTCGGGCGCCGATTTCGGCATCCCGCCCCAGCTCGACCACCAGGCGTGGACGGTGCGCAGGCCCTCGACCAGCATCGGGCAGGATCGGCCCTCGATGCGCACCCTTGCTTCGCCGTGGACCGCAGCGAGAGGGAAGCACGCGGCGAGAAACGCATCCGCGGCGGGCTCCTGGCTGCGCCCGGCGCCAGCATCGTCCTCTCTCGCTTCGCAGCTATCCTCCTCGATCTCGAAGCTCAGCACCTGATCGGGAAAGTCCCGGTCCTCCCAGACGACGGTTGCCGAGGCGATCCGCGCCTCGCCGGTCGCCGCCTGGGCAAGATTTCTGATCAGCATCGGAGCATCACCCCCATTTGGGTTGGCTCAAGAAAGCGGGTCCTCGGGCAGGCCGGCGTCAGGCTAAGACCGCTGCCAGTCTGTCGGTTAAGATTAATCTTGCGCCCGTCAGAAAAACGTCCCGGCTGCCGTCAAACAAAATCATCGCGACAAATGCCCGAGCGATGATTTCGCTTCCGGCGAACCTCGCGCCGAACGCGTGCGCCGCTTCTGGAAGCCCGGCGGCCAAGCTCTGCTCGCCGGCCCAGCACGTTAGACATGTTTCATGCCAACAATGATCAACCGCACATACCCCTGTGGCGGCCTTACCAGTGCGCGCGCTCTGAGACTGCAAGAGGCTGCTTTGCCTACCGATAGCTTCCTCATCGCGCCGACGCTGACCGCGCTCGCAAACAACCTCGTGATGCAGGGACGGGCGCAGCAAGCGTACCTGCTGGAACAGGGCCGGGTTATGGAAGCCGACCGGCTGTCGAAACAAGCATTCGGTCGGGACCATAGATCTTTTCCCGCGAGGCGAGGGTGCTCCGGAAGATTTACTCGGCCTCGTTGAAACGGGATTGGTCGCGCAGAAACGCACCGTAGTTGTGGAGGGCAACGCGTCTCGTCTGGGAAATTCCGTAGTCCCAACCCGATCAATGGGTTATGCTTCCCGTAGAGTATGATCGAAACTTACCGCCAAATCGTACCTTCGGCTATGCCCGCGTCAGCACCTACGGCCAGACGCTCGAGGCGCAGCTTGACGAGGTGCGCGGCGCGGGATGCACCAAGATTTTCCGCGAGAAGGTGACGGGCGCACACAGCGACCGGCGCGAACTGTTCAAAATGCTCGAGGGGCCTCGCCGCCGGCGACGCGGTGATCGTCACCCGCATAGACCGCGCGCACAGCAGCGCCTTCGAAACCCGATGCTCTAACCGGATTGCCTCAAGAACACACTCCAGGCACGGCCGTCAGCGGGGACGCGCGCAGGATGCGCACGTGCCCGAGATCGCCGCCCAGCGGGTCCGCCAGGTTGCCCAGGTCGGGCAGCATTTCCGCGACAAGCACGCTGAGCGGCGAATTCGCGGGCAAGGCGAGCGCCGCCAAGCTTCCCTCGATCTGCGTTCGCGGCCAGGATGTCAGCCGCGATCCGCGCCCCAGAGGGGAAATCCCCGGCGGCCCTTCCTCCAACGTCAGGCGACGCCGATCGAGCAGCACGTTGCGCTCGCTCAGACCGTCGGCCTGGGTGACCTGCGCATAGAGCAGCGCCCAGAGCTGGGTGACCGGGTTGGGCGGCAGCAGGTTGCGACCGGCAAAGACCGGCGTCGCAAACGAGGCGTTGATGCTGACGGTCGCAGGTAGGCTGCTGACCTGACAAAGCAGCGGCGGCGCCGGATGCTGGACGCCGGCTACGCGCAGCGGCGGTCCGAAGCGGCCCTGCGCGGTCGACCAATGCTTGTGATGTCCAACGCGCAGCTCATAGACAAAGAAGCCGAACAGTTCCGACGCATCGACCGCGAGACCGGGCGGCAACGGCAGCATGAAATGCAGGGGCGAACTGGACGGGATCAACGGCTGCATGGCGTCGAGGCCGGCGCCGTCGTCGGACTGACCGGGAACGATGGTGCGGATCAGCTCCGGATCGACCGGCAGCGGCGGCTCGGGCGGCGGATCGATGCCGCCGGGGTCCGAGAACGGCACCCGGGTCAACATCTGATCGGGCGCGTAGGAGAGCACCCGGGCAAAATAGATGTCGTCGGGATCGCTGACCGGTTCGGAGAATTCGAGCCAGAGCGCCCGTTGCCGCGGCGTCGTCGCCGAATAATCGGCGGCGGGGGCGTAGGGCGAGAGGGCAACCCCGGCAGAAGCCAGCTGCGGGGTCTGCATCGGGCGCGCGGCGATCGGCAGATGCAGATCGAGCTGCAATGGCGGATCCTGCTGTGCCGGTGCGGCAGGGAAGATCGGGGTGACCGTGTAGGTCAGGTTCAGTTCGGCGGGGAATTCGCCCGCGGCGGGCTTGGGATCGACTGCGTCGAAAAAGATCAGGGTGGCGCCGCTCCGGTCCGGATTGTCGAGCGCTGTGAGGCTTATGGCGGCGGTCAGGTCGACGCTGCCGACGACCTCATCGGCGCCGTTGCGGATCTCGAAGCTCGTGCTGCCCACTGAATCCCAGCTCCAATCGCGAGCGAGCCGAAGCGTGACGGCGATCAGCCAATGCTGGGTGAGCTCCGCCTTCGCGGCGAATGTCACCGCGCCGTGCTCGGGCGAGAGGGTGTGGCGCAGCGCCGCCGAGCAGCCGAACACGACGCGCTGACCCGACTGGCCGGAATAGGTGAGGCCGGAGACGTTCAGCGAGAGCGCCTGGGCAAGGCGGCTGGCGAGATCGGAGGTGGCGGAACCGCGCTGGCCCAGAAGAGCCAGCTGGGCGGCGAGATTGCTGGTCGGCACCGGATCCGGCTGCAGCATGATTCCTCGAATCCGGTTGGCGGCGACATCGGGGGCGAAGAGGTTGCGCTCGTCGGCCGCGTTGGCCCCGGTCAATACCTCGATCTCCTGCCCATTCATCGCCTCGCTCGAGCCCCAATAGAGCAGCTGCGGATCGGGCTTGGCAGCGGCGCGCAGCACAAGGCGGATATCGCGGGCACGCGGCAGGACGAGCGGGCCGTTTAACGGCTGTGGCGGGAAAGAGGCGATGTCCGGAACATCCTCGAACGCTACGTCGAGCTCTAATAATTGCGATGGG
>Ga0210398_10004715_pt1 | contig 12748 bp, 10 predicted proteins | sample IncBWC4OmetaG_FD_161047 | JGI IMG/M metagenome (GOLD analysis project Ga0210398, IMG submission 161047) | Forest soil microbial communities from Barre Woods Harvard Forest LTER site, Petersham, Massachusetts, United States - Inc-BW-C-4-O | ecosystem: Environmental > Terrestrial > Soil >... | reverse complement strand
GCTTGCGTGTGGCGTGGTATTCCGGCGAGACCGGCGCCTTGACCCTGATCCAGGGCGGCTTCCTTGGGCTCGGCTGATCAGGCAGCGCGGCCTTTTCGGGATGACGGAGCGCGGCGGCGGGTTCGGGGCTGGCCATCCGCTAAATGTGGAGGGCGCGGCCGTAGGCATCAAGCACGGCCTCGTGCATCGCTTCCGAGATTGTCGGATGCGGAAATATCGTGCGCATCAGCTCGGCCTGAGTCGTCTCGAGCGTCTTGGCGATCGCGTAGCCTTGGACGAGCTCGGTGACTTCAGCACCGCATAGATGCGCGCCCAGGAGCTCGCCGGTGCGGGCGTCGAAGACGGTCTTGATCATGCCTTCGGGCTCGCCGAGGGCGATGGCCTTGCCGTTGCCGATGAACGGGAAGTGCCCGATCTTGACGTCGTAGCCCTTGTCCTTCGCGGCTTTTTCGGTGAGGCCGACACTCGCTACCTGCGGGCGGCAATAGGTGCAGCCGGGGATGTTGGTGATGTCGAGCGGATGGGCGCCGGGGAAGCCGGCAATCTTCTCGACGCAGACGACGCCCTCATGCATCGCCTTGTGGGCGAGCCAGGGCGGCCCGACAAGGTCGCCGATCGCGTAGACGCCGGGCTCGCCGGTGCGCAACCACTCGTCGACGACGACATGGGTGCGGTCGACCTTGACCCCGGTGCCTTCGAGGCCGATGCCCTCGACATTGCCGACAATGCCGACCGCAGAGATCACGCGATCGACGGTGATTTCGGTCGTCTTGCCGCCGGCTTCGATCGTCGCGGTGACGTTGTCCTTGCCCTTCTTGAGCGATTTCACCGTCGCGCCGATCTGGATCTTGATGCCCTGCTTTTCGAATGCCTTGTGCGCGAAGGCGGAAATCTCCTCGTCCTCGACCGGCAGGATGCGCGGCAGCACCTCGACGACGGTCACCTCGGCGCCCATGTCGCGGTAGAAGCTAGCGAACTCGATACCGATCGCGCCCGAACCGACCACCAGCAGCGATTTGGGGATCGCCTCGGGGATCATTGCTTCCTTATAGGTCCAGACGAGCTTGCCGTCGGGTTCGAGACCAAGCAGCGAGCGGGCGCGCGCGCCGGTCGCAAGAATGATGTGCTTGGCCTCGAGGTCGGCGGCCGGCTTGCCGTCCTTAGTGACGGCGATCTTGCCCTTGCCGGCGAGCTTGCCCTCGCCCATCACGACCGTGACCTTGTTCTTACGCATCAGAAAGCCGACGCCGTTCGACAGCTGCTTGGCGACGGCGCGCGAGCGGGCGACGACCTTTTTCGCGTCAAAGCCGATGTCTGTCGCGACCAGACCGAAATCGCCGGCATGGCGCATCAGGTGCATTATTTCGGCGGTGCGCAGCAGCGCCTTCGTGGGAATGCAGCCCCAGTTAAGGCAGATGCCGCCGAGATGCTCGCGCTCGACGATGCAGGTCTTCATGCCGAGCTGCGCGGCGCGGATCGCGGCGACATAGCCGCCCGGTCCGGCGCCGAGGATCACGAGATCGTAGGAGTCAGGCATGATTTTCTGCTGTCATTGCGAGGAGCCCAAAGGGCGACGCGGCAATCTCATTCCGTAAAGGGCCAAGACGGCGGGAGATTGCTTCGCTGCGCTCGCAATGACGAAGGTTGGTCACAGCAGCATCCGCATCGGCTCGTCGATGAGGCGCTTGAAGGCCTGGAGAAATTGCGCGGCGACCGCGCCGTCGACCGCGCGATGGTCGCAAGAAATCGTGCAGCTCATCACGGTGGCAATCGCCAGCGCGCCGTTTTTGACGACGGGGCGTGGTGCGCCGGCGCCGACCGCGAGGATGCCGCCATGCGGCGGGTTGATGACCGCGGCGAATTCGCGGATGCCGAACATGCCGAGATTGGAGATCGAGAAGGTGCCGCCCTGGAACTCCTCGAGCTTCAGCTTGCCGGAGCGGGCGCGCGCGGCGAGGTCCTTGGTCTCGGCGGCGATCTGCTTAAGGCCCTTGAGATCGGCGCCGCGGATGATCGGGGTAATGAGCCCGTCCTCGAGCGCGACCGCCATCGCAATGTCGGCGCGTTCCCAAAGAATGATCGCGTCATCCGACCATGAGGCGTTGGCCGCCGGCACCTGACGCAGCGCGAGGCCCGCGGCGCGGATCACAAAGTCGTTGACCGAGACGCTGAGGTCCTTGTCGCCGTCGTTGAGCACCTTGCGGATGCGCAAGAGCTCGTCGATCTCGCAATCGATCGTCTCGTAGAAATGCGGGACGTTCTGCTTCGACTCGGTGAGCCGGCGGGCGATGACGCGCCGCATCTGGCTGTGCGGCTTTTGGCTGAAGGGCGGATCGCCCGTGACCGGTGCGAAAGGCTGGGGCGTCGTTTGTGGGGCGCGCGGTGGCGCTTGCTGCGGCAGGGGGGCGCGAGCTTGCGGCGCGGGTTGAGCGCCACCTGCGGTTTTCGATCCGGCGAGCGCGGCGTCGATGTCGGCCTTGACGATGCGGCCTTGCGGGCCCGAGCCGGTGATGGTCGCGAGGTCGAGTTTCGCGAGCTCGGCCATCTTACGGGCCAGCGGGCTGGCGAAAATGCGCGCGCCGTCGTGTTGCTGAGCGGCTGGCGGCGGCCCCTCACCCGCCGCCGGGCTTGCGCCCGTCGGCACCCTCTCCCCGCTCGCGGGGCGAGGAGATTGGGGAGGAGCACTGGGCGCGGGAGCGGGAGTTGACTGAGGAGCAGGCGCGGCGGCGGCAGCGCCGTTGCCCGATTTGGCCGCTGGCGCGGGCGCGCCCGCGTCGCCGATGGCGGAGGCGTCCTCGCCTTCTTCGAGCAGAATGGCGATGGGCTGATTGACCTGTACGCCCTGAGTGCCTTCGGGAACGATGATCTTGCCGAGACGGCCTTCGTCGACCGCCTCGTATTCCATCGTCGCCTTATCGGTCTCGATCTCGGCGATGACGTCGCCGGAGTGGATTTCGTCGCCTTCCTTCTTCAGCCAGCGCGCAACCGCGCCCTCGGTCATCGTCGGCGACAGCGCCGGCATCAGGATCTGGATCGACATCAGCGGTAGACCACTTCACGCGCCGCGGCGACGATGTCCTCGACCTGTGGGGTGGCGAGGCGTTCGAGATTGGCGGCGTAGGGCAGCGGCACGTCCTTGCCGGCGACCCGCTTCACCGGCGCATCGAGCCAGTCGAAGCATTCCTCCATCATCACCGCGGCCAGCTCCGATCCGATACCGGCGAAGGGCCAGCCTTCCTCGACCGCGACAAGCCGGTTGGTCTTCTTGACCGAGGCGGCGATCGTCGCGACGTCGAATGGGCGCAGCGAGCGCAAATCGATGACCTCCGCGGAGATGCCGTCCTTGGCCAGCTCCTCGGCGGCCTGCAACGCCAGCTTCACCATGCGCGAGAATGCGGTGATCGTGACTTGATCACCTTCTCGCGCCACCCTCGCCTTGCCGATCGGAACAATAAATTCGGGGTCGGTCGGCACTTCGAAGCTCTCGCCGTAGACCAGCTCGTGCTCGAGGAAGACGACCGGGTTCGGATCGCGGATCGCCGATTTGAGCAGGCCCTTATGGTCTGCGCCGGTATAGGGCGCGACGACCTTGAGCCCGGGGCAATGCGCGTACCAGCTCGCATAGCATTGCGAATGCTGCGCGGCGACACGCGAGGCGATGCCGTTGGGGCCGCGGAAGACGATCGGGCACGACATCTGCCCGCCCGACATGTAGCGCGTCTTGGCGGCGGAATTGATGATCTGGTCGATCGCCTGCATCGCGAAGTTGAAGGTCATAAACTCGACGATAGGCCGGAGCCCGGCGAAGCTGGCCCCGACCCCGACCCCGGCAAAACCCTGCTCGGTGATCGGCGTATCGATCACCCGGCGCGGCCCGAATTCCTTCAGCAGCCCCTGGCTGACCTTGTAGGCGCCATCATACTCGGCGACTTCCTCACCCATCAGGAAGACGCTCTCGTCACGCCGCATCTCTTCGGCGATGGCGTCGCGCAGCGCCTCGCGCACGGTGATCGTTGCTGTAGCGCCGGTGTATTGAGGCTCGCCGGGCGGCGGTGTCGGTGATGGCGCGGAGGGCGGGGGCGGAGCATGGTCGCGCGCCATCGGCGAGGACGACGGCTCGGGGTGCGGCGGCGGAGCTTGCGGCGCCTTTACGGCCGGTCTTGTCTCGGCCCGGGCCGACACGTCCTCACCATTTTCAGCGATGATCGCGATCGGCGTGTTGACCGCGACGTGCTCGGTGCCCTCGGGGATCAAGAGCTTGGCGAGGACGCCCTCGTCGACCGCCTCGACCTCCATCGTCGCCTTGTCGGTCTCGATCTCGGCGATGGCGTCGCCCGGCTGGACGTGGTCACCCTCGGCCTTGAGCCAGCGCGCGATCTTGCCCTCGGTCATCGTCGGCGACAGCGCCGGCATCAGGACGTCCATGCTCATGATTTGGTCTTAGGCATCGGCCAGCACATCCGTCCACAATTCGCTGGGGTCGGGCTCGGGGCAATCCTGCGCGAACTGCGCCGCCTCGGCGACCACCTGGCGAACCTTGGCCTCGATCTCCTTGATCTCGTTCTCGGTCGCCATCTTCTCTCGCAACAGTCGCTGGCGCAGGTGATCGATCGGGTCGTGCTCGGAGCGCATCTTGTCGACTTCTTCCTTGGTGCGGTACTTGGCCGGGTCGGACATCGAGTGGCCGCGATAGCGGTAGGTCAGCATCTCGAGGATGATCGGCCCCTGACCGGAACGGGCTTGCTCGGTCGCCGCTTGCGCGGCGTCATAAACCGCGCCGACATCCATGCCGTCAACCTGTTCGCCAGGGATGCCGTAGGCGATGCCGCGATGGAACAGATCGGTGCGCGCCGAGGCGCGGCTGATCGAAGTGCCCATGCCGTAGCGGTTGTTCTCGATCACATAGACGATTGGCAGCTTCCACAGCGAAGCCATGTTGAAGCTCTCGGCGACCTGGCCCTGGTTGATCGCGCCGTCGCCGAAATAGCAGACCGAGATGAAGCCGTCATTGCGATAGCGATGCGAGAAGGCCAAGCCGGTGCCGATCGGTACCGAGGCGCCGACAATGCCGTGGCCGCCGAAGAAATTCTTCTCGCGGCTGAACATGTGCATCGAGCCGCCCTTGCCGTGCGAATAGCCGCCACGCCGCCCGGTCAGTTCGGCCATGACGCCTTTCGGGTCCATGCCACAGGCCAGCATATGGCCATGATCGCGGTAGGTGGTGACGGTGGTGTCGCCTTCTTTCAACGTCGCCTGCACGCCAGTGACGACGGCTTCCTGGCCGATATAAAGATGGCAGAACCCGCCGATCAGCCGCATCCCGTACATCTGGCCGGCCCGCTCCTCAAAGCGGCGGATCAGCAACATTTCCTCAAAGAACTGCTTGAATGTCGCCGCAGCGACAGGAGGCTCGGCGAGCTTGACCGACGTGGCCGACCGCTTCGATGGCATAAAGGCATTCCTCCGGGACTGCGCGCTAAACATGCTGACAAACGTCGCGCTTTGCAACCGGCCGGGCATCAATTCAGGGCAGCGAAAAGCGCTGCGTCAACAATCGGGTTTTCGGCCCGCGCGATCGGCTAGTTGGGCGAGCCTGGCTGCATCAGGATGACGTCGCTCGGCGAGACAAGGTCGAGCTGCATGCGGATCTGCTGGTCGAGCAGGTCGGGATCGACGTGGTTCGGATTGAGCCCGGCCACCTTGTGCTCCAGCGCGTCGCGCTCGGCCTCGACGGTGGCGAACTGGTCGCCAGCGACCCGAAGCTGCTGATTGATGTCGCGCCAAGCACGCAAGCCCCGGTCGCCCTCGATCGTGTGGTAGACGAAATACGAGGTCAGCGCGAAACCCAACAACGGGCCGACAAGAAAACGCGCGCGGCGCCGGAGCTCGTGCAGAACGACAATCATCGCAAGACAAGATCACGCGCATGGCGGCGCGCGTCAATGTCGCGAAAGAAATTTGCCCTTGCGACAACCTAGCGCTGATAGGCCATACGGCCCGCGTAGCGCCCGGCGCCGCCGAGACTCTCCTCGATGCGGATGAGCTGGTTGTACTTGGCGAGCCGGTCAGAGCGCGACAGCGAGCCGGTCTTGATCTGTCCGCAATTGGTCGCAACGGCGAGATCGGCGATCGTCGTGTCCTCGGTCTCGCCCGAACGGTGCGACATCACCGCGCCGTAGCCGGCGTAACGCGCGGTCGTCACCGCCTCCAGGGTCTCGGTCAAAGTGCCGATCTGATTCACCTTGATTAGCACGGCGTTAGCGACCTTTTTCTCAATTCCTTCGTGAATGCGCGCCGGGTTCGTGACAAAAAGATCGTCACCGACAAGCTGCACCTTCCCGCCCAGTTCGCGGGTCAGATGCGCCCAGCCCTCCCAATCGTCCTCGGCCATGCCGTCCTCGATCGAGACGATCGGGTAACGCGCGCAGAGATCAGCGTAATAGGCGACCATGCCGGCGGAATCGAGGACCTTCCCCTCGCCTTTCAGATTGTATTTGCCGTTCTCGAAAAACTCGGTCGAGGCGGGGTCGAGCGCCAATACGACGTCATCGCCCGGCTTGTAGCCGGCCGCCTCGATCGCTTGTATGACGAATCCAAGCGCGGCGTCGGCCGAGGCGAGGTTCGGCGCGAACCCGCCCTCGTCGCCGACATTGGTGTTGAGCCCGGCATCGTGAAGCTTGCGCCGGAGCGCATGGAATATCTCCGAGCCCGCGCGGATCGCGTCGGCCATCGTCTCGGCGCCGACGGGCACGATCATGAATTCCTGGATGTCGATCGGGTTGTCGGCGTGCACGCCGCCATTGACGATGTTCATCATCGGCGCCGGCAGGATGTGCGCGTAGCTACCGCCGACATAGCGGTAGAGCGGCTGACCGATATCGTCGGCCGAGGCCTTGGCGCAAGCGAGGCTGACCCCGAGCACCGCATTCGCGCCGAGCCGCGACTTGTTGGGCGTGCCGTCTAATTCGATGAGCGTGTTGTCGATGCGCAGCTGGTCGGCGGCGTCGAAGCCCGACAGCGTGTCGAAAATCTCGCCATTGACGGCCTCGACCGCCTGCAGCACGCCGCGACCGTGATAGCGCGACCCGCCATCGCGTTTTTCGACCGCCTCGTGCGCGCCAGTTGACGCGCCCGATGGGACGGCCGCGCGGCCAATCACGCCGCTGTCGAGCGTCACCTCGACTTCGACCGTCGGATTGCCGCGGCTGTCGAGGATCTCGCGGGCATGGATGTCGGCGATAGCGGTCATCGGGGCCTCATTGGTTGCTGTCGGGCGTCATGCCAGACGCGAATGGCCGGATCAAGCGCCCCTTCGCCGCGCGCCGAGCGGGAAGATCAGGCGGACGGCGCAGAGGGGCCGATCGACAAGCGGATATCGCCGCGCTCCATCATGCCAAGCATGTGCACCAGGATGCGCCGCACCACGTCCATCGGGTCGCCGCGCAGGTACTCGTGGATGAAATAGCCATTGCGTTTGAAGAACTCGGCCGCATCGGCGATCTCCGCTTCGTCTTGCATGACGCTGAGCCGGGTGCGGGTTTCCGCCAGGGAGGGCAGCCAGCACTGTTCGCAGCGATAGGTCGTGATATAGCGCTCGGCCGTTTCGTTGAACCAGGGGATGACGTGAATCTGCGACTCCGCAAACACTTCCAGGCAGCGCGAGCATAGGACCTGCCGCTCTGCTTCCTCTCTCTCGGCGTTTTCGTCCATGGCGCTCACATCGCCTGCGGCCGCGCCTTGGCGATGCGGTCGTGCGCGATCAGCTCTTCGAGCAGCGCCGGCAGCTCCTTCAATGGCAGCATGGTCGAGGCCTCGGCGGTGCCGGAATTGTCGGGATCCTGATGCACTTCAAGGAACATCGCGGCGACGCCGATCGCCGCCGCGGCGCGCGCCAGCACGGGACCGAACTCGCGGTCGCCGCCCGAACGGTCGCCCATCCCGCCGGGGGTCGCGACGGCATGGGTGGCGTCCATGACCACGGGGTAGCCGGTCTGCGCCATGATCGGCAGCGCGCGCATATCGACGACCAGCGTGTTGTAGCCAAAGCTCGCGCCGCGCTCGCACAGCAGGATGCGCTCGTTGCCGGTCGAAGCGATCTTGCCGGCGGCGTTCTTCATGTCCCAGGGCGCTGCGAACTGGCCCTTCTTGATGTTCATCGCCCGGCCCGTCGCGCCGGCCGCCAGCAGCAGGTCGGTCTGGCGGAACAGGAAAGCCGGGATCTGCAGCACGTCGACCACTTCGGCGACTGGCGCGCATTGCTCGGGCGCGTGGATATCGGTGAGCACCGGGAGGCCGGTCGTCTCACGGATTTCGGCGAAGATCGGCAGGCTGGCTTCGAGGCCGAGGCCGCGCGCGCCGCTGACCGAGGTGCGGTTGGCCTTGTCGAACGAGCTTTTGTAGATCACGGAAATGCCGAGCTTGCCGGCGATTTCCTTGAGCGCGGCGCTGGTCTCGAGCGCATGGGCGCGCGACTCCAGCGTGTTCGGCCCGAGGATGAAGACCATCGGCAAATCGTTGCCGAGGGTGACATTGCCGATCGTAACGTGGCGTGGCGGCATCGACGCATCCTTTATCAGGCGGCTACCGCCTGTTATCCGCCTGTTATACGCGCAAATAACAGGCGGTGGCGCCGCGTCTCTCCCTGTCTCGCCCTAAAGCTTGAATAGGCTACAGCGTCATTGTGGCGATTTTAATGGCGACTGCCGCTTGGGCGGCTCCGCACCGATGACAAGCGAGCCATTCGGCGAGGGCGCTGCTAAGGCCGCTTAAGTCCGCGCTGCCCATTCCCGTATCGGCGCATCGACCAGACCCGAAGATGCCGCAGCGCCGCTTGAGCGACCTCCTGCGGGTGGTAGGTACCAGAGCCCTCAGCCTCGATCGTGTAAGCCGAAGAAACAGCCACCGGATCACGGGACACTCGGGATGTCACGATCGTCATCCCGGAGGGCACGTGGAAGACCCGGCGAACGGCGTCATCTTCTAAGATTTCAAAATCTGTGCTCGGGTAATCGCCTGTCATGCGCCCCTATTATCGCTGGAACTGTTGTCCGCTCGGCCAGTCTAGCGCGCCGGCCCGAGAACGTTCTCAAGAGCGCGGAGGAAGGGCATCCCAACCGCGATTGTACTCCGCCTTCTCTGGCGTGCCGTCATCGAAGGGACAGGGCAACGGCTCCAGCTTGTCGCCTCGCTTTACCGCCTCTCGCATCGAGAGATGATCGGCCAGGCCAAGAGCATACGGGGACATCTCAGAACGAGCCGCGGCTTCCTGTAGCCTGCATCCTACCCAATAGTCTCCGCCGCCGAGCTTTCTGATCCGGCCATACTCAACGCGCCATTGCTCGATTACCGGTTTGAAGTAGGGAAAATCGGCATCGTCGGTCATGGCCGAAGAGTAAGACTACGGCGTCGCGGACGCGTGTTGACGCAGGTAATCGTCTTCCCATGGCAGTTCGTCGACGGGCGGTCGATAACCGCGAGTACGATAAATCCCTTCCTCCACCGGCACGGTAATGCCCTCATCATCAACCCGGACATCATTTGGCCGGCCGCCGGTCCCAAGAATTCGATACAAGCCGCGTCTCATGTTTTGTTCCTCGCAAGCGCGGGCTGCAAGGAGCGCAGCCGGCGTACTCTGATCACCACCATCGCAATCGCTTGCTCGCCACTCGGTTGAGAGACCAAACCGCGAGCCACACTCCAAGAGAACCGGCAGCGGCTACCGCCGCCAGCGCCAGTCCAACGAGGTCACGGCAGGTCATTTAACGCTGGCGACGCCGCGACCGGCTGCGACGACGTTTTCGCGCGCGACCGTTCCAGACACCGGCTCTCCTCGGCGCAGTCGAGATAACCGCAAATGCCACTTGGTTTGTTGCACTTGACGCCCTCAGGCGGCCTTCGACCTATCCAACCCGCGACCGTAGCGGTAGCTGGGGGCGCCGTAATCATTCATCCCTCATCTGACGAGCTTCAGGTGAGCCGTGTCGCGAGTTGGCGGCCATTCGGTCGTATTGAAGCGCCAGGTCTAAGAGCCTCGCCTCCAGGGGACCGCCGGCAGGTGAGGCTTCGGCAGTCTGCCGAAGCCGGGCGGCGCGTCGTAAGTGGATAGCGGAGAGCCTGAAGGTGGTTATCGGCCGGAATGACTCCCCGCTCGCCGCGTGCGGCGAGCCTGTGCCCGAAACGGCCGGGCCACTCGATGCCGCTTCGTTAGATTTAGGTGCATATTTGGCGGCGGGATGTGCAGACGACCATTTCTTGAATCCATTTGCAGCACTAGCTGCATAAGAAATAAACATTAAAATGACCCCTGTAAAAAATATCGACGAACTTTAACATGGTCTTGATTTTCAAAATTACCATAAGAAAAGTTCAAAAAGATTATGGCTAATAATTCTGCTGTCTATTAAATAAATTCGTACAGACTAAACACGTAGTTCTTACGAACGTCGATGATCGCACCAACGGCGGTGTTGTCGATTCGACGTTGGATGCGCCGTCAGCGACGGCTTTGGGGCAATCGCGCCCTTGGAGCTCTTCGCACGGATTAGCTGCGCCGCGTGGGAAGCAGTAGTTCTAGCTAAGAGATAACGAACCGATACCGGGAGGCCGCCAAGCCACAGGGGAGGCTGCCACGGCAAGTCCCGGCCTTCGCCGGGACGGAATTAGACCAGTCGGGATTGGTCTAGTGCCGCTTTGACGAACGACTTGAACAGCGGGTGTGGCTCGAACGGGCGCGATTTGAGCTCCGGGTGGAACTGCACGCCGATAAACCACGGGTGGTCGGGGATCTCGACGATCTCGGGCAGCGTGCCGTCGGGCGACATGCCGGAGAAGCGCAAACCCGCCGCCTCGAGCGTGTCCTTGTAGGCGCTGTTGACCTCGTAGCGATGGCGGTGCCGCTCGCTGATGCGGTCGGCGCCGTATATCTCCGCAACCCGGCTTTCGGGATTGAGCGCCGCCTCATAGGCTCCGAGGCGCATCGTGCCGCCGAGATCGCCATTGGCGCTGCGCATTTCCGTCTCGTTGCCGCGCATCCATTCGGTCATCAGGCCGATCACGGGATGCTCGCACGGGCCGAACTCGGTCGAGCCGGCGGTCGGGAGATTGGCGAGGTGCCGCGCGGCCTCGATCACCGCCATCTGCATCCCGAAGCAGATGCCGAAATAGGGCACCGAGCGCTCACGCGCGAAACGCGCCGCCTCGATCTTGCCCTCGGTACCGCGCTCGCCGAAGCCGCCCGGCACGAGGATGCCGTGCACGCCTTCCAACTGGCGCAGCGATTCCGACTCGGATTCGAAGACCTCGGAATCGATCCAGTCGATCTTGACCCGCACATTGTTGGCGATGCCGCCATGCGCCATCGCCTCGGCCAGCGATTTGTAGCTGTCGGGGAGATGTGTGTACTTGCCGACAATGGCGATCGACACCTGCCCTTCCGGCTTGCGGATGCCGTTGACGATGTTCTGCCAGCGGCTGAGATCGGGCTCGGGCGAGGAAATGCCGAAATGCGCGCAGACCTCGCGGTCGAAGCCCTCAGCATGGTAGGCAGCGGGAACGGCGTAAATCGTGTCGACATCGAGCGCCGGGATCACCCGCGACTCACGCAGGTTGCAGAACAGCGCGATCTTCTTGCGCGCCCCTTCCGGGATCGGCCGGTCGCAGCGGCACAACAGAATGTCGGGCTGGATGCCGAGGCCGAGCAGCTCTTTCGCCGAGTGCTGGGTCGGCTTGGTCTTCAATTCGCCGGCGGAGTTGATCCAGGGCACCAAGGTCAGGTGCACAAAACACGCCCGCTCGCGGCCAAGCTCGTTGCCGAGCTGCCGGATGGCCTCGAGAAACGGCAAGCTCTCGATGTCGCCGACCGTGCCGCCGATCTCGCAGAGGACGAAATCCTCGTCTGAAAGGTCGGCCTCGATGAATTCCTTGATCGCGTCTGTGACGTGCGGGATCACCTGCACGGTCGCGCCGAGATATTCGCCGCGCCGCTCCCGCCCGATCACGGTCGAATAGATGCGCCCGGTGGTGACGCTGTCGCTGTTGCGCGACGCCACGCCAACATAACGCTCGTAGTGGCCGAGGTCGAGATCGGTCTCGGCGCCGTCATCGGTGACAAAAACCTCGCCGTGCTGATAGGGGCTCATCGTCCCCGGATCGACGTTGAGGTAGGGATCGAGCTTGCGCAGCCGCACCTTGAACCCACGCGCCTGCAACAACGCGCCAAGCGACGCCGCGCTGATGCCCTTGCCGAGTGAGGAGACCACGCCGCCGGTAATGAAGATAAACCGCGTCATGGACCTTCAATGTATAGGAAGCCACGAAGCTGTCACACGGGAAACGCGCGGCGGTGCCATGTCGAAACAAACACACGCAAAATCAGAAGCTTATCGGCGGTCGCGCATTTCGCCGTTAGGTGCCTACCTATACCACGACGCGATGGCGCCGTGAGGTTGCGGGTGGCCGCATGATCGGAAACCCGCGCGGGACCTGAGATTTATCTGATTCGCGGACGATTCGCGGCTATTTAGCGAGCGGCGCGCTCGGCCCTGGCGGGGTCGCAGGCGCGGCCGGGGCGGTCGGGCTAGCAGGCGCCGTTGGAGCGGCCGGGGCACCCGGGGCGGTTGGAGCGGCGGGCACCGATGGCGTTTCCTGCGTCGAGGCCGGCGGCCGGTCGAGCAGTGAGCGCGACGGGCCGGTGCGCTGGCTCAGCACGACAAGCAACACGCTCGTCGCAAAGAACGCGACGGCGAGGATC
>Ga0210398_10004713_pt1 | contig 12749 bp, 7 predicted proteins | sample IncBWC4OmetaG_FD_161047 | JGI IMG/M metagenome (GOLD analysis project Ga0210398, IMG submission 161047) | Forest soil microbial communities from Barre Woods Harvard Forest LTER site, Petersham, Massachusetts, United States - Inc-BW-C-4-O | ecosystem: Environmental > Terrestrial > Soil >... | reverse complement strand
CGAGAGAACAGATTTCATTTGAAGAGGCGTTTAACCGATTTTCCGAACCCTATTCGTCTCATGATGAAGTTATCCGTACCGTTTGCCTCGGTTAACCTTAATCCGTGGTCAACATTCGCCCGGCTAGACATTCAAGCGCATACTCTTCAAGACCTTCTCCTCAAAGGTAAATCCTTAGAAGATACTGAAACCGGCGGGGCGCCACAGCTAATGATCTGCGCCACTGATCTACTGCACCGTGTCCAGTTAGGTATGACCAAAGGATGGATACTGGAGCAAGAGGCCATCTCGGCGCAGACGGGATTTAACGTCGGAGATGGTAGTGCAAGTGTCCGTCCTCGTGCCGTGTATTCGTACGATGACGCCTGTTATTCTCATCAAGACTTGGCGGCGCTTGTTGCGGCCTCAGGGGCATTCCCGTTGGCGTTTAATGGACTTGCTCTTGACTGCGCAGAAAGCAAAAGGTTACTAGTTGATGGAGGAATTGTCGATAACTCTGGTGTTTCGTTGCTAGAGAATGCAGCCAGCCCGAAGCTCAATGCCGGGTGGTCCTATGACATCATTCTCGTCTCGGATGGCTCTATGCCGACGTCGATGACGATGGGGAAGCTATTAGCGTCGCCATCTAATCTCTCACTTGGTGAGCAGGTTAGCCGAGTTCTCGACGTGATCTATGCGAACAGCCAAGCCGATCATAACGTCTTGGCGGATTCCCGATTCACGACCATTTCACTAAATATTGCATCCTTGCTGAATAGTTCCGAATGGTCAGACCACGAGGCTCTACTTCCCATAAAGTACGCCTTCAATAAGGTGTTGATTGAAAGGCCAAATGACCTTCTCAATGTATTCATGAATGCAGATGCAGAATATAAGGCGAATGTTGATAAGGCCATTATAGCTGCCCGGGGACGTTCGTCAGGATCACCAACGGCGCAAGGGTTTCCAGTTGTGGAGAATTGGGCTCTCGTTGAAGAACTCGCAGCAGATTTTCGGCGGTGCGTGTTCGCATTTGAAAAGACTTCTACTCTGCAAGATGATATCCCGGAAGAGCAGGCGAAGGAAGTGTTTCGTCTCGGCCAGTATCTTGTGCTCTTGTCGTGGCCGGCTATTTCGACGCAGCTTTCAAAGGCAGAGGCCTTTCGGGAATCTGAGCTCCGAAGTGCACAGGTTTCGTTCGACGCTAGCTTGTTTCCGAGCGTGGTCCACAGCGGTAGCTCCTTTAAATTCCAGCTACTAGTGTCGAACAAGGGTCCAAATGTCGCCAAAGCTGTATCATTAATCATTGTTCTTCCTTCGGATGTTAGCTTCCTTGGCTCAGAATCCGACGCCATCGTCGAAACTGCACCCTTGGAGGCGCCAGATGGGTACTACGTAGTTGAGAGCAAGCATGGGTGCATCGAAACTGCGGGGCTGCTGAGTTGTCGCCTGGGCGACCTACGAGCTGGTGAACGAGGACGAGTTACTGTTCGTGTTGTCGCGACTGCACATCCGGGAGCAATTCTCAGGCAGAACGCGATTATACGTAGCTTGAATTCTTCGAGATTTGACTCCTCCGGTGCGTTGGCATCAACCGCAGTTGTTGTGCCATAACGTGTGTTGGTTTGGGGTTGATTTGGAGCATTGTACTGGTTCCTTGGTTCCTCTACAGGAGGATCGATCATTGCGGTCTGGGTCTGGCACGGTGGGGATTTCATCCCAAGGAGATACGAAGCTGGAGCCTTTTATGTTGCCCATCAAAGCGCTTGACCTCTAACCCGATAAAATACATTATCGACATTGGAGACATCCTTCTATACTCGCAGCTCTTTTCGTATACGTTACCTTATAATGAAGGTGCTCTTTTATAAGAGCCGCGATAAGACCATTACTGTCCTGCCACACGGATTAATACTCGGCCTCGTCGGAAGCTAGCGGTTCGCCCACTACGGCTTCCATCGTGTTGGTAACGGGTTGAGGTAGAAGGCGAGCGATCTCAGATTCTACGCCCGCTGCGCTCGGAATACTTCCTTCCAAATCGCTGATAGCAACACGTAGGGAGTCCAAAGAGTTTACTAATTCGTCTTGCAGCATTGGCCGATTGGTTTCGATAGCATCATGGAGCGTTCGTAGGACATCAACAAGCTTGCGATCGGCGGCCGGTTGTTCGCCACTATACTGCGACGGGAGTGGAGCTTCTGTCATCAACGACAGGTTACCTATTAGCTTTTGGTGCTGATGCACGGACTCAAGAAATGCGTCGCTAACTGCAAGTGGCGACGAGTAAAGGTCCACCAGTTGTTCCACGCCTTTTAGCGATTCGCGCACCCTTTCAGGGTCGTTTGCGTGTGTCAATGAAAGCATAAAATATGACAGGTCGCGTACGACGCCCAACGGATCGCCTGCGACAAGATTGGCTCCTTCGATAGCTTCCCGAACATTTAGCGAAGGCGCAACGAAGAGGACAATCTTGTGATCGTTATTCAACAAAGAGTTAGCAGCCGCGAGATATGTGCAGGCCATCGCATCGATTTGGGTCTGATAATGTCGACCCCTGAAACTTCTCCTTATCGCTATCCTGTTATACCATTCATCTGTCTCCTTTTTAGGATAGTCAAAGCCCTTGAGGTCGGGGATGACCTCGTCTGCATTGTGAAGAATTCCGAGGTCGAATAGTTCTCTAAAACGGGGCACGCCACTACCCCTGAGCGAAAGAACTGCAGAATAAAGTTCAGGAAAATATTGCCTGCCGAGTTTTAGCGCAGCAGTTTTAATATGGTCGTCAACCGCTGACATAGGTATTGCATCATGCGAAAGGGTCACGAAATCCCTGAACTCTTGCGAAGCCTCGAGCATGGCTCTCAATCGAGCACGGAGATCATCGGACTTGAGTGTAGCAATAGAGGTCACTAGGTGCTGCTTAAGCGTCCTGAGGTGGTTTGTGAACTCAGCCGCATAGGGCGGTATTAACAACAGCGGTTCTAGCCGACCGGAAAAGATGAAATCGAGCGCGACCTGGTCTCGTGCAAATCGCTTTTCGTCTGGAAGTCCTTGATCATCGAATGATGTTATATTCGTGGTTTTGTAGACGTGCGAATATATCGCCGCAAAGTCAATTACATAGAGATACTTCTCCGTTGTGGCTGCTTCCAGATCCCGAAGGAGTAGATCAAGGTCTTTCCGGAGCTCACGAAGGAAGCGTAAACGCTGGCGACGATTGGCGATGTCATTCATTCAATAATCGCTTCGAACGCCCTGTGCGCTAGATCGTTTGAAACGCAGAGTTCATGAGAGCTCCTCTAGTTGAGCTCGCACGTCATCAAATCGGGGCATTGACAAAAGTACCCGCAAGAAGTGCTCCATTTCGCTGTCGTCCAGCGTCAAGCGTAACATTGCCGCGTCTTTTGAAGAGTGGGAAAGATTAACCGCCCACACCGTATCCTCGTCAAAAACCAGCGCAATACCGAGGTTCTGGGCGCGTTGAACCAAAGTTGATGCACGAGCGTTCTCTCCTATATTGACTAGATGGCACACAGCTTGGAAGAAATCATCCATACATTGAGAGTAGTCACTGTGATGCACTCTAGGGCGTTCAAATATCTGCTCGACGGCCGCCGAGTGACGGCCCCGTAGAAGCGCCACTTGTTCCTTACCTATCCAATGTCGAGTCTGACCACGCAGCAGTGAGTGAAGATGGAAGCGATGGCGATTGCGGTCCGCAACGTGTATTAGTGACGCATGGACAAGGCGATTTGCAGCCTCCTCGGCGACGGTCTCGTGAAGTCCCGAGACCTGGATTGCAAGCGGCAGCCACAATTCCTCTCGTCCACAGATTGCGCATGCGGCCAACAGTCGCTGTGCATCTTCTGGCTGTGATTCGATGGCTCTGGACAGTAGGAGATTTACATCCACCTCACCGTCTGCGAGAGCGTCGGTTCTCAACTTGGCCAAAGCCGCCGGTAGAGTTAGAGCTTGATTCTGAAGTAAGAGGCTCGCGCTTACGGCTACAGCGATAGGCAGACCCTCTACACGAGAGGAGAAGTCGGACAGCTCTGATTGGTTTTTGGTAACCTCGTGTTCGCCAAAGACCGGATCCAAATAAGCATGGAACAATTGGCCACATTCTTGGTCAGTTAGCCTTTCCAGTTTGGTCGATCGTGCTGGAGGAATTCCGGCTAGTGATTGATAGCGCGATGTGTATAAAACGGAACAAGAAGGACCGGGTTCGAGCTGTCTGACATCTGAAGACCATACGTCGTCCAAAATTAAGAGTGACCGACGGGAACTAAGCCATTCTTTTAGTGCCGCGCGTTGCTGGACGAGGGCGTACTGTCTTACCTCGGGCAGGCGCTCAATTAGCTCCGCTGCGATCGCATCCACCGAGCGACTACCGCATCGCTGAAAAATCACGGCATCATAATACTTTTGAGCCTCCCACGCGAAGCTCAAGGATAAGGCAGATTTTCCGATTCCGGGGGCCCCGTAGAGCACGAATAATCCCGGTTCAACAGTAAGAGCGCTCTGCAGGTGTGCAAGGTATTGCTGTCGACCTACAAACGCGGATGGCCTGTAGGGCACCAAGAAAACCGGAGCATGTACATATAGCGGTTCTAGTCTATCTCTTTCTCCAGCGAAGTTCGGCGGAGTGCCGATTTCTGGGGGCGTTAGCCGTCTGCCATGTAGCGCTCTTAGAAGTGCGGAGTATTGCTCTTGGTATTGTGTGCCTGGACTCAAGTTTATGTAAGCTTTGCCGAAAAGCTGGCTTGGGGCTGCATTAGGCCAGTTCCCAGAGCGGAGTATCGGAACGAACTTTCTGTGATTGTGCATCACAAATGCTTCGCCTTGAATGATGTCGCCCTCGTACCCAACGCCACCGCGACGCCCTTCCGATTTCTCTTTGTAATTTGGTGTGCAGATGATCAACACAAAGTCGTTATCTCGTACGGCTCCTTCCATAAATATCGGTAACTGGTCACCGGGCTGGACGTGCCATTGGTCCAAGGTCACGTCGACGCCGTCCTTCCTCAATTGTGAAGCGAGTGAGCGAACCCACTCTTTGTGGGCCTCGGTATCCCAAGAATACGAGATGAAGGCTTTGGGAATTCCCATATTCCACGAAGCGCCGTGCAGGCGCCGCTTATTGTGGCACAAACCATCAGTAGGTCGCAAAGAAACTCGCCGACTTCTCCGGATTATAGCCGCGCCGGTCATAAAGCTTGGTAGTGCCGGGTTCGGCGTGCCCGGCCGCGCGCTGCACATCGTCGAGTGTTGCACCGTTTTCCAGCGCCGTCGTGATAAAGGTCGCCCGCATCGAGTGCGCCGAATAACCATGAGACGCAGACCTGTACTCCAATTATGGGTTTCAGAGAAACTTTTGAGGTTTGCGCTCTAGTAAACCAGGAGTGAATTTCTCTGTTACAGGTCGAAACGTGGAACGCGCCGAAAAGGCCGGCAAATACGCAAAAATTGGCGCTTTGCTAGTAACTTCTCTGATAATAATGACTTGCTGGCGGAGAGGGGGGGATTCGAACCCCCGATACCCGTCAAGGTATGGCCGCTTTCGAGGCGGCTCGTTTCAACCGCTCACGCACCTCTCCGCGCGCGAACAACGTGGTCATTTTCCATGATAGCAGAGCTTTGACGCCGAGCATGCGAAGCGCGAAGCTAGGCGGTCGGCAACCCTTGTGGGTCGACCTCGGCCTTGCGCTTTTCGCGGAAGAAAGTTTGCAGCAGGTCCATGCAGCGGGCGGCCAGCACTCCTGAGCACACCTCAACTTTGTGGTTGAGCCGGGGATGGTTGAGCACCTGCAACATGGAGTGCACCGCCCCGGCCTTGGCATCTTCGGCGCCATAAATCAAGCGGCGAATGCGCGCGTGGGTAATGGCTCCAGCGCACATGGCACAGGGTTCAACGGTCACATACAAATCGCAGTCGAGCAGGCGATAGTTGCCGGCAGTCTGCCCGGCCTCGCGCAGCGCGAGTATTTCGGCATGGGCAGTGGGATCGTGGGCGCTGAGCGAGCGGTTGCATCCCCGGCCGACGACCCGGCCATCGTAGACGACTACTGCGCCCACGGGCACTTCGCCCAACGCCAGCGCACGATGCGCTTCGCGCAGCGCTTCTTCCATCCACAACTCGTCGGATTGGGACATGCGTGGGAAGAGTAAATGAGCGACTAGCAACTAGCAACTAGCAACTAGCTGTCAGCTCTCAGCCATCAGCGATCAGGCATCAGCCAAAGGCCGAGGCTCCAGCGCGTCAGGGTCATCTCGAAAATTGTCATTACGAGCGAAGCGAGGAAACTGGCTTTATGTCTGCGTTGTCATGAGGAGCGAGGATCAGCAGATTTTTCACGGTCTGGGGGCGTTCGCTATGACAACCCGAGAATTGTGCGAAACCAAATTATGCGATCGGGTCTGGTTGAAAACTGACGGCTGAGAGCAGACGGCTGAGAGCTGACCGTTGAGCCCTCTACTCCTGTCGCAGCAGGATTCGCTGGATGGCGGTCGCGCGGCCGGTTTCCGCGTTGCAGTCGATCAGGGCGGCGCAAAGGCGGACATCATCGGTAGCAGCTTCGAATCGCCCCGGCATGTTCGTCAGGAAGCGCTGCAGGATTTGTTGCTTCTGGACTCCGATGACGCCATCATAAGGTCCAGTCATGCCAACGTCGGTTTGTACCGCCGTGCCACCGGCCAGCACTCGCTCATCGGCGGTCGGGACATGGGTGTGCGTGCCCAGCACTGCAGTCACGCGGCCCTCCAGATACCAGCCCAAGGAAATCTTCTCCGACGTGGCCTCGGCATGAAAATCGACCAGGATTACTTTCGCGGTGATCTGCTTGAGCAGTTCGTCGGCGAGGCGGAACGGGTCATCGTTGTTGGCCATAAAGACGCGTCCCTGCAGGTTGATGACAGCGTAGGCGACGCCGGCGCGCGTGCGCCCCTGGTACCACCCGAAGCCCGGAGACCCCACTGGATAGTTCGCCGGCCGAAGTACGCGGCGCGCCAGCGAAGCCTCATTGCCGTTGGCCGAGTTCATGTAGTCGATGATCTCGCGCTTGTCCCAGATGTGATTACCGGTGGTAATGACGTCGACACCAAGCTCGAAAAGCTCTTCGGCAATTTGCGGCGTGATGCCGAAGCCGCCGGCGGCGTTTTCGCCGTTTGCAATGATCAGATCGACAGCATGCTGCTTCCGCAGTTCGGGCAGATGCTCATGCACGATGCTGCGGCCGGGGCGGCCGAAGATGTCTCCGACGAATAGTATTCGCAAGGCGCAGGGTCCTTTGAGGCTTTGTTTTCGATGGTAACACGCGACTAAATACAGGCCGCACTAAGCATCCGACATCGGTTGGTTGCTCTTTGCCGAGCTTGAGGGTTTGGCTTAGTTTACCAACTCCGCAGCCCGCAGGAAATCGTAGCTGCCCGACGGCCCCAACTGGATGCCACGCACTCGATTGGTGTGCACCAGCACGTTGTTCAGATACCAAAGATTGATGTATGGAAGGTCTTCGGCGAGGATCTGCTGAATCTCGTCGTAGATGGCCTTACGCTTCTGCTCATCCAGCGTGCTGCGACCTTCGCGAATCAGTTCATCCACGCGGGGATTGGAGTAGAAAGTGCGATTGGCGCGTTTGGGGGCGAAGCTGGCGGTATCGAACACGTGCTCGAAGATGTCGGGATCGAGATTGCTCGCGCCCACCCAGCGCAGAGAATGCACTTGATACGCCCCCTTGGTCACCTCGGAGAAAAACGTTGCGAACTCAAAGGTGCGAATGTCGAGAGCGATGCCGACTTCGCGCAACTGTTGCTGCAACACCGCTGCCAGCAAGCGGGTGGACGCATCGGTCGAAGTCTTCATGGTGATGTGAAAGCGCACGCCGTTGACTGCACGATAACCGCCGTCATCGAGAAGCTGACGCGCCCGCTCAGGATCGTTCGGATAGCGCGCGACATCGCCGTCGTAGGCCCAATGTTGCGGCGGCAGGACGCTGTAGGCTGGACGAGCCTCGTCCCGCAGCAAATAGTGAATGATGGGCTGGACGTCGATTGCGTAAGCGATGGCGCGGCGCACGCGCACATCCTTCAATATGGGATCGCGCAGGTTCATGGCGAGATAAGTGTAGATGGTGCCCGGCGCTTGCATGACGGTGAGATTGCGATCACGTTGGAGGGCGACCACGGTATCGGCGACCAGCGAGTTGATAGCCACGTCGGCGCTCTGCTTGCGCAGTTCGAGAGCTTGCGTGGTGGCGTCGGGTATGACCTTGAACTCGACGCGGCTTAGCTTGGCTGACGTCGCCCAGTAGTCAGGATAGCGCTCGACAATCACATTCTTGTCCTGCTGTGCGCTGACAAAGCGGAACGGCCCCGAGCCGATGGGATGTCGATTGAAGTCTTCGCCGCTGCCATAGGGGACGATGCCCACCGTGCCGTTGGAAAGATTCCACAGCATGGGCGCGAAAGGTTGCTTCAGATGAAAGACGACAGTGAAGTCATCGGGTGCTTCCACGCTGCTGACTTGCGCGTAACTGCTTGCCTTGGCGCTGCGCAGCTTGCCGCTGAGCAGGGAATCGAAGGTCCATTTGACGTCGCGGGCGGTCAGAGGCTGCCCGTTGTGAAACCGCACAGCTTGGCGCAGATGAAAAATGTAAGTTTGGGGATCGGGAATCTCCCAGCGGTCGGCCAGCCACGGCCGCAGATTGAAATGGTCGTCGCGGCGAACGAGCGAGTCGAAGAGCAGATCGTCAATACGCTCCGACTGCGCGTCCACGCCGACACGCGGATCGAGATTGGTGGGGCTGCTTTCGATGATCATGACCAGCGTGTTGGGATCGGGTTTGCTGGAGCAAGCGGCGAACAGAAGGACGAGAACGAGCATCACCACGGAGAACACGGAGCGCACCGAGAACACCCGGAATCTATCTACCACAGAGACACGGAGGCACAGAGAGAATTTGGATCTAAGATCTCGCTGATAGCAACGTTGCCCTTGTCCGGCAATTTCGTTTAGGCCGCCGTGCTGCTCCTTTTTGTTCTTTCTTTTTTTCCCTTCTTCCCGGTGTCTTCGTGTCTCTGTGGTAAATGAGTTGTTATTTTTTTCCGTGCGGCCCGTGTTCTTCGTGGTCAAAAGGCAACTATGCATAGCTCACTTTACCCAAGATCTCGGGGCGCTTGGCGCCCGTCGCGGAGGGAACATTCGACGGCAGGCGCCGCCATGTCTGGTAAGCAAGAAGCGCAAAGGCCGTGGCTTCCTTCGCCTCGGAAGGAAGCCCGAAATCGTCAGTGGTCCGCACCCGTATTTTCAGTGGCGCAAGTTCTTCGCGGATCATCCCCATCAGCGTCGCATTCTTCGTTCCGCCGCCAGAGACAACAAACTCACGGAAGAGCGCCGGCTTGGCATCGCCGCTTTCCAGCAATGGCAGCACGAACTTACGAACTGCGATACCGATAGATCTGGCAGTGAGCGCGGTTGCGGTGGCTACGATGTCGTTTTCGTCGGCGCGACGACAGAGACGAAGAAACTCCCGAACGAACTCGCGGCCAAACTGCTCGCGGCCTGCAGTCTTGGGAGGCTTCTGGCGGAAGTAGGGTTGACGTAACACCTCACGCAGCACGCGCTCGATAGGCTCGCCGCGGGCCGCCAGCCGTCCATTGCGATCAAATGGCTTGTCGAAGACATGAGCGGTGACAGCGTCGATCACCATATTGCCTGGCCCGGTGTCGAATGCAAGGAGTTGTTCAGGCTGGGCGCGCGGAGGAATTGCCGTTAGGTTGCCGATGCCGCCAAGGTTTTGCACGATCCGGCCAAAACATCGATGACGGTAGAGCACGTAGTCGAGGAACGGAACCAGGGGCGCGCCCTTGCCGCCGGCGGCCATGTCGGCTGGACGAAAATCGGAGACGACCGGCACGCCAACTTTGGCGGCAATCATTGCTGCCTCTCCGGTTTGCCAAGTGCACGCGATGCGGCGGCCAAGAAACGGTGCAGGATTTCCCTGGTGATAAAGCGTCTGGCCGTGGCAGCCGACTAGTTCGCACTCCAGCCGCGCGCGACGTTGCGCGGAACGGACGGCATCGGCGTAAAGCTCGCCCAGCGCGAAGTTAAGCCGCGCCAGATCCGCCACGCTGGTTGCGTTCGCATTCATCGCCGACAGTACTGCGCATCGTACATCAGGAGGATAAGGAAACTGGTAGTGCGCCAGCAATTCCAGGCGCGATCGAAATCCGCGCCCTTGTACTCGCACCAATGCGACATTGATGCCGTCAGCTGAGGTGCCGCTCATGACACCGGCGACGATCACGGTGCGACCTCATCAGCGGCGATAGAGTATACGCGCAGCTCTTCGTCGAACTTCCAAATTTTACGGGTTAGCCGTTCTATGGTTTTCTGCGTCGGAGCCGGAGCCATGCGGGTTTTGAGCGCTTTTGATTTTTTCTTGGCGGCTAGAACGCGCTCTGACTTGTCGGCGACGAGCTGGGCGAATTTCTTGTCGGTCTCGGCCCGGTTACAGACGGCTTCAAAAGCGCGCCGCACGCTTTCTTCCTTCTGGCAGACCAGAAACATGTCGGCTCCGGCGCGTAGAGTTTCCACGGCAGCATCTTCAATCGACGCTGCCGCCAGCACGCCGCCCATGTCGAGATCGTCGGTGATGATCAGACCGCGATAGCCAATTTTCTTTCGCAGGATACCGCTCATCCACTTCTTCGAAAGGGAAGCGGGAGTGTTGTCGCCCGTTACCCGCGGATAAGCCGCATGCGCCACCATAACGAATGGCAAGTCGCGACATAATTCGCGATAGGGCCGCAAGTCTTGCTTCCACAGGGCCTTCCTGGGTTTGTCGATCACAGGCAATTCGGCATGCGAATCGAGATTGGCTTCGCCGAGGCCGGGGAAGTGCTTGCCTGAGCCCAGAACGTCGCAGTCGCGCAGACCGTGCAGAAACTCGCGCGCGTAGGCAATGGTCTCTTTTGGTTTTGGGGAGACGGTGCGCGAGGTCAAAACGCTTTTCGACGGCTCGAACTGCAGATCGAATACAGGTGCGAAGTCGGTATTGAACCCTAAGGCGCGAATTTCCTCACCGATCAGTCGCCCGTGCTTACGGAACATCTTCTTCGATCCGGTAGCAGCGATATCGGCAACCGCCGGGGCAGGGGCGATGGCGTCGCGCAAGCGGTCGACCGTGCCACCTTCCATATCGACACACAGAAACAGCGGTGTTTTGCTAATCTTTTGCGCGGCGCTCAGAAGAGCGTGGGTTTGTTCGGCGTGCTCAATGTTGCGCTTAAATAGGATGATGCCGCCCGGACGGAGTTTATCGAGCATGATTCGCAAGCGCGATGACATCTCGGTTCCGTCAAAACCCATGATGAGCAACTGGCCAACCTGGCGGCGAAGTTCGAGACTGCGTTTGGAAGGCATAAGGAATAAAAGAGTGTAACGCGAGGAACGAAGGAATTCAGGTGTGAAGCGTGGTGCACGCCTGTTTCTTTCAGACTTTCGCAAGAGCAGTGAAATGAGGGCGTCCTAACTCTTCGCATAAAGTCATTCCATCTGCTTCTTCAGCTCGTGCAGCAGGTTCAGCGCATCCATCGGGCTGATGCGGTTCAGGTCGGTCTCTTTGATGCGATCTACGATCTTCTGGGATAGCGGAGTGAAAATGGTCAATTGCATGCGGCCGGACGCGCGGGTTTCGTCATGCGCCAGGTGTTTCACGGCGTTGCGCTCGGCGTTCTCGTGTTCGGCCAGAACTTCGCGGGCGCGATGGACCACATCGGCCGGCAACCCCGCCAGCTTCGCGACCTCGATGCCATAGCTCTTGTCGGCCGCACCTTCCTCCACCTTGCGCAGGAAAACAATTCCACCACCGCTCTCCTTCACTCCAACGTGAAAATTTTTTACTCCACTCAGGCGATCCGCCAGTTCAGTCAATTCGTGATAATGGGTGGCGAAGAGCGTCTTGGCGCGGGTGTTAGCGTGGATGTACTCGATCGCCGCCCAGGCAATGGCCAGTCCGTCGTAGGTCGCGGTTCCGCGGCCAACTTCGTCGAGCAGAATCAGCGAGCGCGCTGTCGCGGTGTTAAGAATCGCCGCCGTCTCTGTCATCTCGACCATGAACGTCGAGCGGCCACGCGCCAGATTGTCCGATGCGCCGATGCGCGTGAAGATGCGGTCCACAAGCCCGAGACGCGCGGAACGGGCGGGCACGAACGATCCCATCTGCGCCATCAGTACGATAAGCGCCGCCTGCCGCAGATAGGTGGACTTGCCGCCCATGTTGGGCCCGGTGATCAGCAAGATGGAGTGCGTAGTGGCGTTGAGATAAAGATCGTTGGGCACGAAACGATCGGCAACGCCGCTGATTTCCAGATGGTCGATGACGGGATGGCGGCCTTCTACAATCTCAATGTCAGCGCCGTCTTCGGTTGTCGGCCGGCAATAGTTGCGATTGGCTGCAAGTGACGCGAAGCTGTTGAGCACGTCGATTTCGGCGACAGCCAGCGCGGTCTGCCGGATGCGGCGTGCCTCGGCGGCGACGGCGGTGCGCAAGTCGGCGAAGAGGCGTCGCTCAATCTCGACCATCTTCTCCTGCGCGTCGAGCACCTTGGCCTCGTACTCCTTCAACTCCGGCGTGGTGAAACGCTCGGCGTTCACCAGAGTCTGCTTGCGTTCGTAGTCGGAGGGCGCGAGATGCTGGTTGGCCTTCGAGATTTCCAAGTAATAGCCGAAGACGTTGTTGAACTTGACCTTCAGTGAGCCGATGCCGGTG
>Ga0210398_10004712_pt1 | contig 12750 bp, 6 predicted proteins | sample IncBWC4OmetaG_FD_161047 | JGI IMG/M metagenome (GOLD analysis project Ga0210398, IMG submission 161047) | Forest soil microbial communities from Barre Woods Harvard Forest LTER site, Petersham, Massachusetts, United States - Inc-BW-C-4-O | ecosystem: Environmental > Terrestrial > Soil >... | reverse complement strand
GTCGGATCGATCTGGACCACGGTCATCCTCTTCCTGCCGCATCAATGCACGCTCTTCAACGTGCAGATCTGCATCTGGCTGTGGTTCACCTGCCTGTTTGCCAACTTCGCCGAGGCCATGGCCGAGGGCCGGGGCAAGGCCCATGCCGATGAGCTGCGCAAAATGCGCACGAAGACGATGGCCCGCAAGCTCGTCAACGGCAAGGAGACCTCTGTCTCCAGCAGCGAATTGAAAATCGACGACAAGGTCGTTTGCGAATCCGGCGATTTGGTTCCCGGCGACGGTGAAGTGGTTGAAGGCATCGCCACCGTTGACGAGTCGGCCATCACCGGTGAGTCCGCCCCCGTCATCCGCGAGAGCGGTGGTGACCGTAGCGCCGTGACCGGCGGCACCCGCGTCATCAGCGACCGGATCGTGATCCGCATCACGGCGGAGGAAGGCCATTCTTTCCTTGATCGCATGATTGATATGATTGAAGGCGCGCGCCGCCAAAAAACCCCGAACGAAATCGCCCTCAACATCGTCCTCGTGAGTTTGACCGCGCTGTTCATCGTCGTGGTTTTCACCCTGCCGCCGTATGCCCAGTACAACGAGGCGCAGGCCGGGCAAACCGACGTGGTGTTGGTATCGATTCCCGTGCTGCTGTCGCTGATCGTCTGCTTGATCCCGACCACGATCGGCGGGCTGCTGAGCGCGATCGGCATCGCCGGCATCGACCGCTTGATGCGCCGCAATGTGCTCGCCACCAGCGGCCGCGCGGTGGAAGCCGCCGGCGACGTCGATGTGCTGCTGCTCGACAAGACCGGCACCATCACGCTCGGCAATCGCATGGCGACGGATTTCATTCCCGCGCCGGGCGTCAAAATCGAGGAATTGGCTGACGCCGCCCAACTCGCCTCGCTCGCCGACGAAACACCCGAAGGCCGTTCCATCGTCGTCCTGGCCAAAGAGAAATATAATCTGCGCGGTCGCGATGTCGCCGAGTCGCATATCACCCCGATCGCTTTTACGGCCCAGACCCGGATGAGCGGCGTGGATTTTGGCGACAGCCTCGTCACGCGCCGCATCCGCAAAGGCGCCGCCGAGTCGGTCAAACAGTGGGTCGTGGCGCAGGGTGGCCGCGTGGAGAAGGCCGTCATGGACAAAGTGGACGAAATTTCCCGTTCCGGTGGTACGCCCCTGGTCGTGGCTGATGGTCCGCGCATGCTTGGCGTCATCCATCTCAAGGACATCGTCAAGGGCGGGATCAAGGAACGCTTTGCCCAATTGCGGCAGATGGGCGTGAAAACCGTCATGATCACCGGCGACAATCCGCTGACCGCCGCGGCGATCGCGGCCGAGGCGGGGGTGGACGATTTCATCGCCCAGGCCAAGCCCGAGGACAAACTCGCGCGCATCCGCAAGGAGCAGGAAGGCGGCAAGCTCATTGCCATGATCGGCGACGGCACCAACGACGCGCCCGCGCTCGCGCAGGCGGACGTCGGCGTGGCCATGAACACCGGCACGCAGGCCGCCCGCGAAGCCGGCAACATGGTGGATCTCGACAGCAACCCGACGAAGCTCATTGAGGTCGTGGAAATCGGCAAACAACTGCTGATGACCCGTGGCGCGCTGACCACGTTCAGCATCGCCAACGACGTGTCGAAATATTTCGCCATTATTCCAGCGATGTTCGGCCTGCTCTATGCGACCACGGCGGGCGGGCATGGCCCGCTTGACAAATACAACATCATGTACCTGCACTCCCCGCAGAGCGCGATCCTGAGCGCGGTTATTTTCAACGCGCTGGTCATCGTCGCGCTGATTCCGCTGGCGTTAAAGGGCGTGAAGTACCAGCCGCTCGGCGCGGCGGTGATCCTGCGCAAGAACATGCTCATTTACGGCATCGGCGGCATCATCGTGCCGTTCATCTTCATCAAACTCATCGACATCTTTATGGTGGCCGTCCACCTGGCCCCGTAAGCAACCAAGAAAGGCAATCCAATGTTTAAACTCACATTTCAATCCATCCTGCAGACGCTGATGTGGACCGTTATCACGGGCATCATGTATCCGCTCGTCATGACGGTGTTCCTCCAACTGGTGTTCCCTTACCAGGCCGGCGGCAGCCTGATCATGCGCGACGGCAAGGTGGTCGGTTCAGAGCTGCTCGCGCAGGGGTTTCAAACCAACCGGTATTTCTGGCCGCGTCCGTCCGCCTGCTCCTACGGCACCGGGACGGGAGGCTTTGCGGCTTCAGGAGCCAGCAACCTCGGGCCGACCAGCGCCCAGCTCCAGAAAAACGTCGATGCCAACCTCGCGACGTTGCGTACCGCCAGCAATCTCCCGGCGGATGCACCGGTGCCGGCGGACTTGGTCTTTGCCTCTGCCAGCGGACTGGACCCGGACATCAGCCCAGAAGCGGCGCGCTTCCAGGTCACCCGCGTGGCGGCCGCGCGCAACATGAGCGTGGACCAGGTCACGGCGCTGGTGGAAAAGTTCATCAAGCCGCCGCAATGGGGCGTGTTTGGCATGGCGCGCGTAAACGTGCTGCAACTCAACCTCGCGCTGGATGCAGCTGACACCAAGAAGGGGTGAGGGCGAATCAAGCGTACGAATAAAATATTTTCGGCGTGGGCCCGGCGTGGGCCAGACGATCGCTTTCTTCTCCGAGAGCGACGGTGTGGAAGCCGTCGTCGCGACATCGAAACCCACGGCTGGACCGGGACCGAGGCACTGCTTGCAGGGTACTGGCATTCCCTGCAGGCAGATTGCCTGGATGCGGCAGGATGCTCGCCAAAATTGGCCGGAAGTGTCACACCATCCGACATGGAACGGCGCATGTTCCGCGCGTTCACCAATCCATCGATGACAAAACTCCTGCGTGTCCTTAGCTTGCTCCTCTTCATGCTAGCAGTGGGGGGGATTACGGTCCTTTTAACTTCGGATGTTTCCCATGCCTTCCGCCTGACTTCTTTGCATCAGCAATCGAGCGCCCTGGCGCTCATTTTCATCGGAACGTCATACATCAGCCTTCAGTTGAGCTTGAAGCGCCGCTGGAGCGAGAAGCTCAAGGCCATTTTCCTCGGGCTCGCCTTCGCCCTGTGGGGCAGCGAGCAGTTTTTGCCAGCGAGCTGGCTTGTCACCCTCATGGACAGCGTGGTGATCACAATTTTCGTGGTGGATTTGGGGTTGATAATTTTAGATAATTTGAAACGAGGCGATCATCAGGCGCCTGGAACATGATCCGCGATAAGCGGCATGCCTTTAAAAACATTTTATGTCTGAAGACCGCCCCGATCCCGATGCGCTGCTGGCCTCGCTCAACCGCGAGGAAGCGCGCGCCAAGCGCGGGCAACTGAAGGTTTTTTTCGGCATGTGCCCCGGCGTCGGCAAGACGTTCGCGATGCTCCGGGCCGGGCAAAAGGAGCTGCATGATGGAGTGGATGCCGTCGTGGGCGTGGTCGAAACCCATAAGCGGGTCGAGACCGAGGCGTTGCTGGCGGGATTGCCGGTCATTCCCCGCAAGCAGATCGACTATCGTGGCGCTGCGCTGACCGAGATGGACCTCGAGGCGATCATCGCGCACCGGCCGAAGCTTGCGCTGGTGGACGAGCTGGCGCACACGAATGCTCCCGGATCCCGTCATCCCAAACGCTGGCAGGACGTGATCGAACTCATCGAGGCCGGCATCGACGTCTATAGTACGCTCAACGTCCAGCATATCGAGTCGCGGTCCGATGCGGTCCGGCAGATCACCGGCGCGCCTGTGCATGAGACCGTGCCCGACTCGGTGCTCGATCTCGCGGATGAAATCGAGCTGATCGACCTGACGCCCAGCGCGCTTCGCGAGCGCCTGCAGGAAGGCAAGGTTTACATGGGCGAACGCGCGGCGGCGGCGCGGGATAATTTTTTCCAGGAAGAGCACCTGACCGCCCTGCGCGAACTTGCGCTGCGTTTCACGGCCGAGCGCGTGGACCGCCAATTGCGCGAAATGCGCTCCGGCGATGCGCGCCGGATTGTCTGGCGCAGCGGCGAACGGTTGCTCGTGGCGGTCGGGGCGAGCCCGTTCTCAACCCAGCTCGTCCGCTGGACGCGCCGGATGTCCGCCGCCCTCGGCGCGCCCTGGATCGCCGTCCATATCGAGACGTCGCGGACGCTTTCGCCGGAAGGCCAGCGGCTGCTGGATCAAAACCTTGCCCTGGCCCGCGAACTCGGTGCCGAGGTGGTCGTCACGCACGATGAGGACATGGCGGCCGCGCTGGTGCGCGTCGCCCGGGTGCACAACGCCACGCAGATCGTCGTCGGCAAGCCGCGCGGCAACCGCTGGCGCGACTGGTTGCGCGGAGGTTCGCTGGTGGACCGGCTGGCCCGCTTGGGCGGCGAGATCGACATCTACATGGTGCCGGCCGAGGAAAAAAAGCCGCGCCGGATCCGCCTGGAGTGGGTGGAGCATTCCAGCCTGCAGGAGTACCTCACGGCGCTCGGGGTCATCGTCGGCGTCACGGTGGCAAGCTGGTTCATCGCCGATTTTTCCGGTTACCACTCCGTGGGAATGTTGTATCTGCTGGCGGTCATCGCGCTGAGCCTGCGCGTGGGCCGCGGGCCGGTGCTACTCGCGGGTGTGCTTTCCGGGGTGGCCTGGGATTATTTTTTCATCCCGCCGCGCTTCACCTTCGTCATCGGTTCCTTTGACGATGCCATGCTGTGTTTTGTCACCGTGGCGGTGGCGCTGGTGTCGGGCCAGCTCACGGCGCGCATCCGCGCGCAATCCCGCAATGAAAGGATGCGCGAGGCGAGGGCCACCGCGCTGTTTGAGCTCACGCGGGTGCTGGCCGGGGCGAAGACGCTCGATGACGCGATTTTCGCTGCACTGCGGCAGACGGATGAACTTTTTGGCGCCCAGACTGCACTGGCGCTGGCGGACGAGGCCGGCGGCGCGCTCGTGCCGCACTTTGCCGGTTCCTACATGTTTAATGACAAGGAGCGCGGCGTGGCGGAGTGGGCATTTCGCAACAAGCACAACGCCGGCCGGTTCACCGATACGTTGCCGGGGAGCGTGGGCTATTACCTTCCGCTCCTGCGGGACGACAACGCGGTGGGCGTCCTGGGCGTCAAGCTGCCGCCCGAGAAATCGCTCACGCTGGCGCAGCGGGATTTGCTCGAGGCGTTCGCGCGGCAGCTCGCATTGAGCGTTGAGCGCGAAAACCTGCGCGCGGCGGGCGAGCGCGAAAAACTGCTGGCCGAGTCGGAAAAACTGCACCGGGTGCTCTTCGACAGTGTGTCGCACGAGTTGCGCACGCCGCTCGCGGTCATTTCTTCGATCTTCGAAAATTTGAAACAGGCCGACCCCGCGCTGCGCGACAACCTCGTGAACGAGGGCCGCACGGCCGTCACCCGGCTCAACCGGCTGGTCAAAAACCTGCTCGACCAGACCCGGCTGGAAAGCGGCGCGTTGAAGCCCAGCCTGAAGTGGTGCGGCGCGCACGACCTGGTGACGGCGGCCTTGCAGGACATCCGGGATGCGCTGGCTGGCCACCCGCTGGATATCGTCGTGCCGGACGACATGCCACCGGTGCGCGCCGATTTTTCCCTGACCGAGCAGGCGCTGGCCAATCTGCTCTTGAATGCCGCGCTACACACCCCGGTGGGCACGTCCATCTTTTTGACCACGGGCATCGAACGCGGCGGCCAGCGGGTGTATTTCACCGTGGCCGACCGCGGGCCGGGCTTTCCACCCGCGATGCGCGAACGGTTGTTCAAGAAATTTGCCCGCGGCGACGCCGCGCGGGCCGGCGGGCTTGGCCTGGGGCTGTCTATCGTGAGGGGCTTCATCGTGGCGCAGGGTGGGGAAGTGGTGGTGGGCGAAAATCCCGGCGGCGGCGCGGTGATTACGATTTACCTGCCGCACTCCGCCCCTGATGATATTCCGAAAGAATGAACAAGGCTCACCGACCTCGGGTGCTGGTGATTGACGACGAAATCCAGATCCGCCGGCTGCTGCGGGTTACGCTGGAGCCGGGCGGCTATGAGGTGAACGAGGCCGAGACCGGGCAGCTCGGATTGACCGAAGCCGCCGCCTTGCACCCCGACGGGATCGTGCTCGACCTCGGCCTGCCGGACATGGATGGCAAGGATGTTTTGCGCCGGCTGCGCGAGTGGTCGCAAGTGCCGGTGCTGATACTTTCGGTGCGCGACAGCGAACAGGAGACGATCGCCGCGCTCGACGCCGGCGCCGATGACTACCTGACAAAACCCTTCCGCGGACGGGAACTGCTCGCCCGGTTGCGGGCGGTCATGCGGCGGGCGCAGCCGGCGAACGAAGAAACCGTGGTGCGCTTTGGGGATGTCGAAATTGATTTTGTGGCCCGCGTGGTCCAACGCGGCGGCCAGGCCGTAAAACTCTCGGCCAAGGAATACGATTTCCTTCGTTATCTCGCGTTGCATCGCGGCCGCGTGGTCACCCACCGGCAGATTCTGCGCGAGTTGTGGGGTGCGAACGCCGAGGACAACACCCACTACCTGTGGGTTTACATGACGCATCTCCGGCAGAAACTTGAGGACGATCCGCACGAGCCGAAATTCCTGAGAACCGAGGCGGGCATCGGCTATCGGTTGATGATCGAGGCGTAAGGCGTTTGGCCGCCGGCTATGGCTTGGCAGACAAGGTTGCCGCGTTGATCGATTCAATTAGTTGCAACGTTACGGGATTTTGGCCGAGCGCGTAGGCGGTATGCAGGGACTGAAGGGCTTCGGTTTCCCGTCCTAATAGATGCAAGGTCAGGCCGCGCTGATGCCAATAAAGGTAGTTCCCTGATTCAAGTCGGGTTAAATTATTATAGATGTCCAATGCTGCGGTCAGCTGTCCATCGACAAGAAGCTGGGCTGCTTCCAAGCTATAAATGTGTTCCTGGAGCATGGGCTGGGCTTGGATTTCGGGAGATGCTTCCAGGTGGGCGAAAAGTGTGTGGCTATTTTCCCAGATCCGGAGCTGTCGTCGACTCTGCAGTCCCAGGATGGCAATTGAGGCAAGGCAGCCGGCCAGGACGATCCGACTTGCGGTCAAAGTTGGTCGACGGGGCCAGCACCGGCTGGCAAGCCAAGCCAGGAAGAGCGAAAAAAAGGCATCGGGCAGATAGCTGTAACGATCCACCGGCGTGGCTGGTTTTTCAAACAGGCCAAGCATCGGTCCCGCCAGGCTCACGCTGATGGCCAGGATGGCCATGGTCGTGGCCGACTTTTTCCACCACGCCACGATGAGTAGGCCGAAAATAAGGAAGAGAGCGGGCAAATAGATCCAGTGGAAAGCTGGACCGCTCCAGGCGAAATGCCCGGGGGTGAGGCCGAAAGGCCAGAATTGGCGCAAATAAAGGTAAGCCCAGGCATACATCCCGTGCATTAATCTCAAGATGATGCCGGTGTGCGTGGGTGCGGTGGATGCGGCAAACACTCCCGTGGGATGAAGGCGGAATTTGATGGTGGCGATCATGATGGCGATGGACGGGAGCGCGAACAGCGCCCGGCTGGCCCAGTAGGTTCCAAAGCCTGAAGACCGGGGATTCCAGCGGTGGGAAACTTCCTCGCGAAAAAACAGCCGATCAAAAAACGGCAGGCATAAGGCATAGCCCAACGCAATGGGATGGGCCGAAACCGAAAGCCCGTTCAAGATGAAGCTCCAAAAATATGGGCGGAATTTCAGGTGTCCTTCATCAATGGAGTTGAGGTAAAAATGGAATGAGCCCAACGCAAACAAGGTGGCCAACGGATAGGGCAAGGCGGTGCACCAACCCAACACCTCAACGCGCAGCCCGTTGGCCGCCCAGAAGGCGCTTGTAATAAAAGCAATCGCCTCGTGCGGTACCTCCGTGACTGCGAAACGGGAAAGAATGCGAAGGGCCAAATGATAGACCAGCAAGCTATTGATCAGGTGTAGAATCAAGAGACTCAGGTGGTAAGCGGCCGGGCTCATGTTCGAGAGGCTGCAGATGACCATATGGGCCAGCCACGACAAGGGCATGAATCGCATGAAGGAGCTTAAGCTTAGCATCCAGCCAATCTTTGACCATTGCCACACCGGCGCCTGCAACTGCGGATTTCTGACAATGCTCAATTGATCATCCCAGAACAGAAAATCGAAGGAGATCGTCCGGCTGAACACAATCAAGGTTATCAATCCCAAGCCTATGATCGGCCCATAGGATCTAAGGAAGGCTGCAATTTTTCCCATTCGATGGTGAGTCTGCTTGCCCCATTTTTATCGTCGAGTTTGAAATGGCCTGGGCACGATGGGTTTTGTCAGGCCGATCATCGTTCATTGGAAAATAAAACAACGGTGATGGCAGGTTTGAATACTGAAATATTCCCCTGCAGCTTGTTGCGGGGTTTGATCAATCCCCGATAAATATATATCTAGCTAATTGTAAATGGCTTGTCGGTGTCTCGCTTGACAGGGCCCGGCGTTTCGTCTTTCTCCCTCAGCTTCGCAGTCTAAGTCGCGTCTCCTTCCTGAGGCGCGGCACGGAGGAACCAAACTCTCCGGAGCAATCCGGGGATGGGGCGAATGGCGCCGGGCAACCGGTGGCCACGGTCACTTCCACGACCGAGCCCGACAGCTAACTTCGTCGACACCTGGAAGGGCGATCCTCTGGGCCCGCACACGCGGAACCCACGGTCTCCCCAAGTCTAAAGTCTATGTGCGGTGCAGGGGCCTTGGCCCGTGCGCTGCGCTTCTCGGAGATCGCATGAATATCAAACATTTGCTGCTGGGCAAACCGCGGGACGTCCATGACCCGCATCTTTTCCATAAGATTTCGCTCATCGCGTTCCTCGCGTGGGTGGGTCTCGGCGCCGACGGGCTGAGCTCGTCGGCTTACGGCCCGGACGAGGCGTTTCGCGGAATTCTCGGGCACACTTACCTCGCGGTGGCGCTGGCGCTGGCGACGGCGGTCACAGTGTTCATTATCTCGCTCGCCTACAGCAAGCTGATCGAGCATTTCCCGGCGGGTGGCGGTGGCTACGTCGTTGCCACGAAATTGCTCGGGCCGTCGTGGGGCGTCGTTTCCGGTTGCGCGCTGCTGGTGGACTATGTGCTGACCATCACGACGTCGATGGCCGCGGCGGTGGACCAGATTTTCAGTTTCATCCCGATCCAGTATGCACACATCAAGCTGCCCATTGAGTGCATGCTCATTGTCGTGCTCATTCTCCTCAATCTGCGCGGGGTGAAGGAATCGGTGGCCATTGTCGTGCCGATTTTCATGCTGTTCGTCGTCACGCACGCCATCATCCTGGTTGGCTGCGTGGTGATGTACCGGCACAACATGCCGGTGATGGCGGCACACCTCGGCGAGGGGCTGCGGAGCGACTACCACCAGATTGGCCTGTGGGCCATCTTCCTGATTTTTGTGAAAGCCTATTCGCGCGGTGCTGGCACGTACACCGGCATCGAGGCGGTGTCGAACGGCGTGCCCATCATGCGCGAGCCAAGGGTCGCCACGGCCAAGCGCACCATGCTTTACATGGCGAGCTCACTTGCGATCACCGCGGGCGGCATTCTCTTCTGCTACTTGCTCTTGAATTGCTCGCCTGAGGAAGGCAAGACGCTCAATGCCACGCTCATTGAGCGGCTCGGCTTTGGCGAATGGTTCGTTGTGCTATCGCTCGTGGCCGAAGGCGGCCTGCTGATCGTGGCGGCGCAGACCGGCTTCATCGACGGCCCGCGCGTCATGGCCAACATGTCGCTCGACGGCTGGCTGCCCAATCGTTTCAGCGCGTTCTCCGAGCGGCTGACGACCCATTACGGCGTGCTCCTGATCGGTGGCGCGGCCTTGTTAAGCCTGTTCTACACCGGCGGCGATGTGACGGTGCTGGTGACGATGTATTCGATCAACGTGTTCGTGACCTTCTCGCTCTCACAGCTCGGCATGTGCCGTTTCTGGCTGCAAACCCATCGCCAGGAACACTCGTCGTGGAAGCGTGCGTTCCTGTTGCACGGCGTGGCCCTGGTGCTGTGCTTCTTCATCCTCGTGATGGTCGTGGCGGCAAAATTTACCGAAGGCGCCTGGATGACGCTGCTTGTCACCTCGGCGCTGATCGCCCTGTGCTGGTTCATTCGCAACCATTACCGCGGCGTGCGCGCGCGCGTGCGCCAGCTCTCGGAGATCCTGGACGACCTGCCGAAATCCTCGCATCCCGTGCCGGCGACCACGCCGCTCGATCCGGCGCAACCGACCGCCGCGATCCTCGTCGCGAGCTACAGCGGGCTGGGCGTGCACTCGCTGCTCGCGGTGATGCGGACATTCCCGAAACACTACAAGCAGGTCGTTTTTGCGTCGGTGGCCGTGCTCGACTCCGGCAATTTCAAGGGCGCCGAAGAGGCCGTGCACCTGGAGGCGAAGGTGCGCGCCGATCTCGAGAAATATTGCGAAGTCGCGCGCGGCCTGGGCGTGCCGGCGACGTTTCGCCTGGCGGATGGCATCGATCCGGTGGCCGAGGCGGTGAAACTGTGCGATAAGATCGGCGACGAATTTCCCCATGCGGTGTTCTTCGGCGGCAAACTCGTCTTCCAGCGCGAGACGTGGTGGAACCGGGTGCTGCACAATGAAACCGCCTTCGCCATCCAGCGTCGCCTGCAGTGGCTCGGCCGGCCCATGCTGGTCATGCCCGTGCGGGTGACAGATTAGATCTCAAATTTGAAATCTCAAATCTGAGATTGTTGGGCTCACCCCGTGGCGTCGCCCTCTTGGGTCGCCGCGGTGGCCTGCGCGCGCTGGGAAACCGCGGCCATGAAATAATTCTGGGCGGAAAACGACGGCTCGCCCGCGGCTCGCGGCACGGGCAGGTAGGCGCCGTTGGCATGCAGCAGGCGCGCATTGTCGTTGTCCTGCAGCTCCATTGGGATCAGCTCGTCGGTGATGCGGCGGCGCAGCTCGGGATCCTCGATCGGGAAAAGGACTTCGACCCGGCGGAAAAAATTGCGCGGCATCCAGTCGGCGCTGCCGGCAAGGACGAGCGGCTCGCCGCCGTGGTTTTCAAAATAAAACAGGCGGGCATGCTCGAGGAAGCGGCCGACGACGGAGCGCACGCGGATGTTTTCACTGAGGCCGCGCACGCCGGGCACGAGGCAGCAGATGCCGCGCACGATGAGGTCGATCTGCACGCCGGCTTGCGAGGCGACGTAGAGGTTGTCGATCGTGGCCTTGTCCACGATCGAGTTCATTTTTGCGATGATGCGCGCAGGCTTCCCGGCGGCGGCGCGGTCGGTTTCGCGCTGGATCAACTCCTGGATGCGCGGGTGGAGGTTGAACGGCGCGACGAGCAGGTGCTTGAACTCCGGGGCGCGGCTGAAGCCGGTGAGCGAATTGAAAAGGTTGGTGGCGTCGGAGGTGATGGACTCGCGGCTGGTGAAAAGGCTGAGGTCGGTGTAAAGCCGGGCGGTGCGGTGGTTGTAATTGCCGGTGCCGAGGTGGGCGTAGTGGCGCAGCGCGCTGCCTTCGCGGCGGACGACGAGGCAGAGCTTGCAGTGGATCTTGTGGCCGATGAGCCCGTAAACGACGTGCACGCCGGCTTCCTCGAGCTGGCGCGCCCACTGGATGTTGTTGGCTTCGTCGAAGCGCGCCTTCAGCTCGACCAGCGCGGTGACCTGCTTGCCGTTGCGCGAGGCCTCGATCAGCGCACGGACGATGGGCGAGCCGCCGCTGGTGCGATAGAGCGTCTGCTTGATGGCAAAAACCTGCGGGTCGCGCGCGGCCTGCTCGACAAACTCGACGACGGGCGTGAACGCGTCGTAGGGGTGGTGCAGGAGCACGTCCTGCGTGCGCAGCGTCTCGAAGACCGTGGCAATGTTGTGCAGCGGCGAGATATTGACCGGCGTGAAGGCCGGGTATTTCAGGTCGGAACGGTCGATATCGTAAAGGCTCAGCAGGCGCAGGAGGTTGAGCGGGCCGTTCAGCCGGAAGACATATTCCTGCGAAAGGCCGAGCTGGTCGCACAGGGTGTTGAAAATGGGCTCGCTCACGCCGTGCTCGATCTCGAGGCGGACGGCGGCGCCGCGGCGGAGATTGCGCAGCTCCTCCTCGATTTTTTTCAGCAGGTTGGCCGCTTCTTCCTCGTCGATGTAGAGGTCGCTGTTGCGGGTGACGCGGAAGGCGTGCGCGCCGGTCATCGTGTAACCGGGGAAAAAAACGCCGGCGCAAAGCTTGATGATTTCCGTGAGAAAAATGTAGCGCTGCGGGCCGCCTTTGGCGGGTTCGATATGGACGAGCCGCGGCAGGATGCGCGGCACGGGCAGGATCGCGACCAGGTGCTCGGTTTCGGGCGTCTCGGGATTGTCGAGCGAGACGATGACGTTGAGCGCCTTGTTGCCGAGTTGGGGAAAAGGATGGGCCTGGTCGAGCGCGAGCGGCGTGAGCACGGGGAAAACCTGCTCATGAAAATAGGTTTTCACCCAGCTCAGCTCGGCATGGGTCAGCCCGCTGGCCGCCTTGAAGACGATGCCCTCCTTGGCGAGTGCGGGCACTAGCTGGTCGTGCCAGCAACGGTACTGGTCTTCGACGAGCGAGGCGACCACGGAATGGATGCGGCGGAGTTGCTCGCGCGGGCCGAGGCCGTCGACACTCGACTCGGTCACGCTCGAATCCACCTGCTGGATGAGGCCGGCGACGCGGATTTCAAAAAATTCGTCGAGGTTGGAGCTGACGATGGCGAGAAACTTCACCCGCTCGAGCAGGGGGATGCGCTCGTTTTGCGCGAGTTCGAGCACGCGGCGGTCGA
>Ga0210398_10004711_pt1 | contig 12751 bp, 9 predicted proteins | sample IncBWC4OmetaG_FD_161047 | JGI IMG/M metagenome (GOLD analysis project Ga0210398, IMG submission 161047) | Forest soil microbial communities from Barre Woods Harvard Forest LTER site, Petersham, Massachusetts, United States - Inc-BW-C-4-O | ecosystem: Environmental > Terrestrial > Soil >... | reverse complement strand
TTCGTGCGCGCACACACCAGATCGACGACATCCCGAACGCCGACATGACCCAGCGCTTTGGGCAAAAAGAAAGTCCAAACGCTTGTTTGCTGTGTCACTCGGAGAAAAACGCGGCCTGGGTCAAGCAGGAGCTGGCGAGATGGGAACCGGTGCCTCGGTCATGAAGTCCTTGAACTGTACTGGAGGAAGGCGCCAGCGAGCAATTGCGAAGGGTTCAGGGTCGATGTCGGGAACGCTGTTGCTTCTTCTAATCTGCGTGAGCGTACAGAAGTTGCCGGGAACAATCGCCCTGGCAAATCAAAGTTCTCCCGCCAAGACCGGATACGTTGGTTCCCAAGTCTGCTCTCATTGTCACCCGAGCATCTACGAGTCTTTCTCACGCACGGATATGGGGCGCTCAATGTCGGAGATTACACCTGCGTTGCTCGAAAAGATGACCACAGCGGACAGCATCTTCAACTCTAACCTTAATCGCCATTTTGAGATCTTTGCCCGTGAGGGAAATCTCTACCAGAGCGAGTACGAAATGGCTGCGAACGGGAAAGAAGTTTTCCGCGACACGCGCAAGGTGGAATGGATCATTGGTTCGGGTGCGAATGGCAGCGGCGCTATCGTGAAACAGGGTGACTACCTCTTCGAAGCGCCGCTTTCCTTTTACGCAAAACCACATCGCTGGGCACTTTCTCCCGGCTACGAATTCGGTGACTACGGTTTCAACCGGCCGATTCTTCCCGAGTGTATTGCGTGCCACAGCGGCCAGCCTCGCCCCATCCTTCTAGGGAATGGCCGTTTTCAGGAACCGCTGTTTACCGAGCTCGCGATCGGCTGCGAGAACTGTCACGGTCCGGGTCAGTCGCACGTGGCCGCGGCGCGAATGGGATTACCGCTCGGCACGATCACGAATCCGGCCAAGCTCTCGCCCTGGCTGGCGGATAACATCTGCATGTCTTGCCACCAGGCCGGAGATGCGCGCATCTTGCGATCGGGAAAGACGTACCGCGATTTTCAGCCCGGCGCCGAACTGGACGAGACGCTGAGTATTTTTCTGGCTCCATTTACACCCGCGTCTGCGCCCAAAGACGACCTGTTGGAGCACTATCTCTCCATGCGCCTCAGCAAGTGCTATTTGAAAAGCGGGGGAGGCATGGGCTGCATCCGTTGCCACGATCCTCACGTACAGCCAACACGGCAGGAAGCTCCGGCGTACTTTCGTGAGAAATGCCTGGCCTGTCACACCGAGAAAAGTTGCGCTCTGCCGCTCGCTCTGCGGCAGCACCAGAACCCCCCTGACGATTGCGCCGGCTGCCACATGCCCAAGCGCAATGTGGCGGTGATCTCGCATTCTGTTCTCACCAACCATCGCATTGTTAGCGAAGCCGAGGAACCGTTCCCCGACGCCGCCTTCCACATGACAACCCCGCAGCTTCCCGACTTGGTTCATCTGAGCGCCAATCCGGCAAAGCCAAGCCCACCGTCGCTGCAGACAAGGTTGCAAGCATACGGCCAGATCATGCTGGCGCGTCCCGAATATCGAATTCGCTACTGGGCGGTCGCGAAGCAACTCGGGGCCACTGAACCGCAGAACGTCCTCGTACTCGAAGCTCTCGCGGACCAAGCGTTACAGCAAAATAATGCTGAGAGCTCGGCGCTGGCGCTGCGATATCTTGAGGACGTCATCCGCCTCGGCGCCCGGACTCCCGTGGACTTCGAGGAGCTGGCAAAACTGCTGATCGCGGCCAAGCGGCAATCTGAGGCTGTCGATGTGTTGCAGCAGGGAATACGGTTCGATCCCGATGATGCCGAGATGTATCATCTCAGTGCGACAACCTTCGTCGCCCTCAACAAAATGCAGGAGGCCTGCGAAGTTGCCGCCCAGGCGAGCCAGAAATTTCCGCAGGACGACGGATTCCGAAGCCTGACGAAGTCGTGTGCCACCGCTCCCGTGGGAACGGGTAAATGACCGAATGGCTCGCGGATTATTTCCGGGCCGGAGCAACCTTCTTGGCTCCGCGACGACCACCCGCCGTTTCCGGTTCATGCAGTGAAAATCCCATGGCTACTGAGATGGCGCGGGCCGCAGAGATGACCGCTCCCGCCAGCGTACTGACCTGGTTAGGACTGACTCTGGTCACGGGCCCGGAGACACTGACAGCAGCGATCGGTTCACGATCAGAGTTAAAGATTGGGGCACTCACGCAACGCGCTCCCTGGACAGCTTCTTCGTCGTCCACCGCGTAGCCTTGCCGCCGGATCTTGTCGAGTTCCTGGCGGAACTGCAACAGGTTCATAATCGTGTTGGGCGTCGCGGGCTGGAATTTAATCGTGCTCAAAATATTTTCTCGTAGTTCAGCGGACAGAAACGCCGCCAACACCTTGCCCAATGCCGTGGCGTGCAGCGAGCGGCGCGCGCCCACACGCGACGAAAGCCGGAATTCGTGGGGGCTCTCGATCACATCCACGTAAAGCACGGTCCCTTGATCGAGAACCGCAAGGTTGACAGTTTCTTGCGTGGATTTCCACAGCTCCCAAAGGATTGGCCGTGCCACCGATTGCAGCGTCGCCTCGTGGTTACCACGCATCGACATCTGTGACAATCGCGGACCGATCAGATAAGTTCCGGCTTCCGTTCGAATGAGATAACGTTCGCGCTCCAGATGTTTCAGAAAGCGATGCGCGGTGCTCTTGTGCACTCCCGTCAGGTCGCAGATCGCCTTCAATCCTAATCCAGCCGAAGAGCCTTGCAGAGCTTCGAGAATCCGCAAAACTTTGGAGATCACGCCGACCGGCGCCGAACCTCGATTGGATTGCGTGACTCTCGGCATGGGGATTACTCCTGGCGACTCCGCAGGCCCTTCCCTGCAAAATTAAACCCTCCCGTTGACGCTGTCTCCTGGGCGGGATGTCGTTTCAATACGCAAAACATTAGCACAATCCAAGCTCAGGAACCAGAAAGTTGTTTCATCTAGTGGAACACGATTCCCACAGATGAAATTTTATGATTGACAAGGGTAATCGAAACGGGTTAGAAGTTTGTCCCGTGGGACTTGTTGGCAGTCCATGTGAGTGGACTCGCTGTCCGTCGAAAAGAAAAGCGCCGTTGAAAGTCTCGAATCGTGCCGCAGGGGCCACCATGACGCGACCTCGTGCGAGGAGGGTCTACGATGATTCGCCCAGTCTTCCCCAGTGTGTTTAAGCGGTCGATTGTGGTGTTGCTGTTGATTTTCGTCGTGGTGTTTGGGTTGGTGCTCTCCGCTTCGCCCGCTTGGGGGCAAGCCACTGCCGCCCTCAACGGGACCGTTCGCGATTCGGCGGGGGCGGTCGTGACCGACGCCACCGTCGTGTTGCACAACCGCGATACCAACCTGGATCGATCGGCAGTTACAAACAGCGTCGGCGACTACGTCATGCCTGACGTACAGCCAGGGAATTACGATTTGCGGATAACAAAGAGTGGTTTCGGCGCGGCGGTTCGCTCCGGGATTACCCTGCTCGTAAACCAAACCACGACTTATGACTTCACCCTCAGGGCTGGTTCTGTTAGCCAGGTCGTCCAGGTACAAGCCAACCCAGTCGCCCTGGAGACTTCGACTTCCGAGGTGGGGGTCGCGGTGGTGAAGGAACAAGTCAACGACCTACCTTTGAACGGCAGGAATTTCACCCAGTTGCTCAATCTCACTCCGGGTGTAAGCACCGTCAACGTCTCGCAGAACAGTGCGACAAGCGGCGGCGTTTGGTCGAATCCAATCGGTACATTCTCCTACCCGTCAGTGAACGGGCAAACGAACCGCAGCAATCTATTCTTGCTCGACGGTGTGAATAACCAGGGTTCATTCGGCAGCACCTATGCCGTGCCTCCGATTGTGGACGACATTCAGGAATTCAAGGTTCAATCCCACAATGACGACGCATCCTTCGGAGGCGTGATGGGCGGAGTGGTCAATGTGGTTACCAAATCCGGAACCTCCAAGTTCCACGGATCTGGTTGGGAGTTTCTGCGAAATCGGGCTTTTGATGCAGATATTGTTTACCCGCTGCTTCCGGCCGCAGAACAATCCGCGTCGGCCAATCAGCCCGACTTCCAGCAGAATCAATTTGGAGTGACCTTTGGCGGACCGCTGCCCATTCCCGGCGAACATGCACAGAAGACATTTTTCTTCTTGAGTTATGAAGGCTTTCGCTTGCACACGGCTGCTTCCAATCAATACATCACGCCCAACACGCCAGCACTGGCTGCGGTGGCTGCCGGCGGCAACGCCGATTTCTCCTCCATCGTCAACCAAATCTATAACCCCTACAACGGCGGTGCACCGTTCCTTTGCTCCGCGGCCGGGCTACCTGAGCCGGGTCCAGTGCAGGCGCCCGGAGGGACACCTTGCAATATCATTCCAGCCAGCATGCTCGACCAGACCATGGTCAAATATGCGCAAACGTTATTTCCAGCGCCAAACATCACTCCCTCTTCCCCCACATCCTTCAATGGGCTCGATACCACCAAGACCATCACGCGCCAGGACGAGGGCAGTGGGCGTCTGGATCACCAATTCAGCCAGCATGACAGCGTGTGGGCGCGCTACAGCAGCTTCCGGCAACCGGTCACCGGATCGGGAGGTTTTGCCGGACTTCTGCACGATCAGGTCTCCAGCGGCTACAACGTCGCCGCTGATTATATCCACCTGTTTTCCGGGAGCATGCTGGCAGAGTTTCACTTCGGACGCAACAACATGAATATCGATCAGGGCTCACAGTTTGCCAAGGAGGGAGGCGGCTTCGGTACGGCACTGTTTAACCCAAACTTCGCCGGGGGGTTTAAGAACGGCGTTTCCATGGTTCCGGAAGTCTACATCCAGGGATATATTGGGACTTCCAATCCCAGCGCGCACGGCTCTGCCCAGATTGACGACACTCACGCGTCGGATATTTGGGAATATGGCGGAGATTTCACCAAGACAATTGGGCGCCATACCTTTAAAGCGGGAGCAGATTTCGCCAGCAATAACGTCAATGCTTTATATCTAAACTCCAGCGTCGAGTTTCTGACGGCGAATACGGCCAACCCCAACCCGGCGCCGAATGCTCCGGCGAGCGGCGATGGTTTAGCGTCATTCCTTTTAGGGATTCCGGGCGAAGCGTCGCGGCGAAACGTTGTTGAAACCACTCACGCGGGCTGGGTGGACGGATTTTATGCCATGGACCAATGGAAGGTGACCGACAAACTGAATCTGAATATCGGGTTGCGGTACGACCTCACCTTAATGCCCATTTATGGAAACAATCCAAATGATAACTATTACGTGGGCGATATGGACTTCAGCAACGGAACCTATGTCCTGGCTCACAATGCTCCCGCGTGCTCAGCGACCCAGGGAGCCCCCTGTATACCCGGTGGAGTTCTTCCCGCCAACGTAGTGCTGACCCCCCTCGGCGGCGGACGGATATTCCACAATGACTTCAACGATATCCAGCCGCGCGTCGGTTTCGTCTATCAATTATTGTCCAATACCGTGTTACGAGCCGGATATGGGAGATTTTTCGATAACTGGGCGGCAATTACCCAAACTGCGCAAAACTATGAGGGTACCTGGCCGAGCCTGGACCAACTCGGAGCCAGCAACATTAATCTCCCGAATGCTGCCGCCCCGACTACGACGGCAGAAAATCCTCTGAACCAGACCAGCGGCCCTCCCGTCACCGGCCCGACACCCTTCACCCAGTCAACCTGGTTTGCCGATCCTTACCTGAAAAGGCCATATGCCGATCAATGGAACTTCGGCGTGCAGCAACAAGTAACTTCGAAAGAGGTGCTGACGGTCAATTACGTCGGCTCGGTTGGCCGGCGCTTGGATATCGGTGGGGCGTACAACGTGGCCACGACCCCTGGCGGAAATGTTGGCTGTCCATCCTCCGCTACAAACCCGAACGACTTCAACTGTGGTGCGCCTTTCCCCTACATCGGAGCGACCGCCTATGACCGAAACCAGGGCAAGAGCAGCTATAACGCTTTGCAGGTTTCGCTCAACGGCAGGCAACAGCACGGTCTTACCTACCTCATTTCCTACACCTGGTCGAAGAGTTTAGATCTGGGCTGCACCGGGTGGTACGGAGTGGAAGGCTGCTCCATTCAAAACCCATACGACTTACAGGCCGATAAAGGTCCTTCCGCAACCGACCTCCCCCAGATCTTTTCGGCCGCATGGGTATATGCATTGCCATTCGGAAAAGGCGGAACGTTTTCTTCCGGAAACCCGGTTGTGAATGCCATCATCGGTGGCTGGAACCTGAATGGTGTTCTGTCGTTCAATTCTGGGGAGGCCTTCGATGTTGGAACCGGCCAAGACCTCGCGCAAACGGGCAATTATAACTATGGCAACGGATATGGTTATGAGCGCGCCAATCTCGTCGGCAATCCATACCCGAGTAACAAGACACCGTCGGAATGGATTAACAACGTAATTGGTCAGGCCTTCGCGTATCCCGCAAAGGATACGTTCGGTGATTTGGGCCGGGACTCCCTGCGTTCCGACTGGTATAAGAATCTGGACCTTTCGGTTTTTCGCCAATTTCCGATCACCGAGCGCTTCCGGATGGAATTCCGCTTCGAGGTGTTTAACGCAACGAACACTCCGGTCTGGGCCATTCCAATTACGGATATGGACCTTTCAAACTTCGGGCAGGTTACGAGTACGCTCAACCATGCTCGACAGCTGCAGTTCGGACTCAAGCTTTACTTCTGAGCGCGACCAAGAGCGGAGGGGCTCAGGCCCGGATGGCATTGGCGCCGGGCGGTAATTCATCTAACCGAAAGGCGGGGGCCCCTACCGGGCTGGAGCCGGTGGTGGTGGTGCGATTTTGGGCGGAATTGCTTCATCAGGCGCTACACTTATGCGAACATGATCCCTCCGATCCTACCGTACAAGGATGGCTTGCGCCTGTGGATGATCGAGGTGGTGGGCAACGGGAGTGATTGGAAGCTTGAAGGCCACTGGAGATGCTGCGGGGTAGCCCAGAGCGCGCTCGACGGAGAAGGTATTCGCGGTTGTGTTCGCGCTTAAAACTCACTGTGCTGCTGATATTGGAGGGCACATTCTTCTTAGTGGCAAGGAGTCCTGCAAGTCAAGCCCCGTCCAGTCTCCATTCTGGTGGCTTGCCCAAGTCTTGCGTGGAGCGGAGTCATGCCCCCGAAAAGGTATCCGCGCTGCTCGAGAGTATTCACGACCACCCTATGGCCGGCGCCTACAATACATTGGGAGTTCTATACGCCCAGGCAGATCGCGTGGCGTGCGCCATTGCGGCTTTCGACAGTGCGCTCAGGCTGGATGACCAGAATTGGGAAGCCCACTACAACCTGGCGCTGGCGCTTCTTCGAAAAGGAGACCGAGAGCAGGCTGTGCGCGAACTGAAAACCGCGATCCGGCAGAAGCCAGATTCTGTCAGCTCTCATTTCGCTCTGGGAAGTGTTTTCGAAGGCGAGAAGAGGTTAGGGAGCGCGGAGGAACAATTTCGCTCGGCGCTGAAGATTGATCCTCAGTTTGCGCCCGGCGCCATCAAGCTGAGTGAAGTCTTAATCACCGAAGGCAAGCCCCAGGCAGCGATTGCGTGCCTGGAAGATGCGGTTAAGGGAGCTCCTCCAGACCAGGCTGAGCCGGTGCAGGCGGCGCTGGGCATCGCGTACGCTACTAACGGCGAGATGGAAAAGGGCCTAGCTACTCTTAATGATCTCGTTGCCGCCCAACCCGATTCTGCCGATGCCCATTTTAGTCTGGGCTTGGTCTACGCCAAACCGGGCCAGCCTAAAGACGAGGAAGCAGCTGTGACGCAGTTCCGCGAAGCGCTGCGGCTGGACCAAGGCCTGGATCCGGCTAGAATCGCTCTGGGACGAGTTTTAATTTCCATGCAGAAGTATTCTGACGCGGCCCCGGTTGTTCTGGAGTACACGCGTCGCCAACCGCTGGACTCTCAAGGTTTCCATGCCCTGGGGCAGACCTATCAGGGACTTAGAAAATCGGAAGCGGCCGTCGGCGCGTTCCAGCATGCGGTGCGCCTGAATCCAACAAACGCCGCGATCCGCTTCGATCTTGGAATGCTGTTGGCGGATACGGCCCAAACCGGTGCTGCGATCGAGCAGCTGGAAGCTGCCGAGCGGATTCATCCGTCCGATCCTGCAACCCATAGCGAACTGGCGTTGCTGTTCGAAAAAGTCGGCGACAAAGAACACGCCAATCTTGAGCAAGCCAAGGTCAACGCCCTAAAGTTTAGCGGCGAGAAAGAGGCGGCAATTGCCAAGTTATACGACGAGGCCGGCGAGTATCTTTCTGCCGGCAATGCAAAACAGGCTGCGGAGACTTATCGAAAAGCCCTGCAGCTCGATCCCCGCGACGCCAAGCTCCGCTACAATCTGTCGCTCGCCTTGGACAGACTGGGAGACTTTTCTTTGGAGCGGAAGGAACTGGAGAAGGCCGTGGAACTGGATCCTGGCCTTGCGCCAGCGCAAGACCAGTTAGGGTTGCTCGCCCTGCGCAGCGGTCAGCAAGGCGAGGCGGAAAAACTGTTCAAGAAGGCATTGGCGATTGATCCCACGTTCGCCGAAGCGCAGTGCAACCTCGGAGTGCTTTACAACCAAAACGGCAAGAATGCAGTTGCCGAGCAACTGTTTCGGCAGGCGATAGAAAATGATCCCCACTACGCCAAGGCCTATGTCAACCTTGGGTTGCTCATGGCGCAAAAGGGAGCGTTTCCGGAAGCCGAACAGCAGTTTCGCACCGCAATACAAATCGATTCCGGCTATTCGGAGGCGTATGCGGCATTAGGGATGCTCCAGGCCAAGACAGGACGGGGAGCCGAAGCCGTCCAGAGTTTCCGGAAGGTGATCACTCTTGCCCCTGCTTCCGCTCAGGCTCACCTGAACTTGGGGATCGCGCTGGTCGATCAGTTCGACCGTCCGGACGGGTTTGAGGAATTTTCTGAAGCCGCCCGGTTGGATCCCAAGCTGCCGGGTGCTCACTTCAATCTGGGACGCTTCTTTTTCGAAACTGGCAAATACCGAGATGCGGACCGGGAGCTAGAAACCGCAAATCGTTTACAGCCAGATTATGCCGGTGCTCTTTATTTCCTGGCGCTTACCGCAAAGCAAGAAGGCCAGCTGGAGCGTTCCAACCTGCTCCTACGGAAAGTTGTTGCGCTGCAGGCCGACAATGCGGACGCGCAATATCTGCTGGGGCAGAGCCTGGCGCATTCCGGCGACAGCCTGGGAGCCATTGAGCACTGGAAAGCAGCGGTGCACGCTGACCCAACTCATTCGCAAGCGCTATACAACCTGGCCAAGTCTCTCAACAAGATTCATGATCCGGAAGCGAAGCAGTATCAGAATCGCTTCGACGCACTGCAAAGCAGCCAGCAGATCACGGATCGAGTTTCGGAGTTAGGCAACTTCGCGCTGGAAGCGGCAAATGCACAGAATTGGCCTCAGGCTGTGGAACAAATGAACGAAGCGATTCAGCTTTGCGGCAACTGCTCGCAAAGTGCGCATCTGCATAAGAACCTGGGCTTGTTCTACGGGCGAACCGGAAACATCGGCGAAGCGAAAAAGGAGTTGCAGGCTGCCCTGCAGCTGGCGCCGAATGACAGCGATGCGCAAAACGCGTTAACCATGCTGGAGCACGCCCATGGCGGGCAGCTCAAGTAGGAAAGACTTGAAATCGAAACCGGGAGGTTGTTCTGCAGGGTAACTCAAAGACTTTTCGCCTTGACGGCAAGCTCACCGTCGTGACCGGGGGAGCAAGCGGCATCGGCCGCGCCGTTGCTCAAAGATTTGCCAGCAGTGGAGCTTTTGTGCGTGTGCTGGACGTCGATGAAAATGCGGCCCAGACTGTTGTCAGCGAAATCGCAGCCCAGGGGGGAAACGCGAAGGCCTATAGCTGCGACGTTTCCCGTCAGGAAACCGTGATGGCGGTCTTCGATACGGTTTTTCAGGAAGGGCGCGTCCACATCCTGGTAAACAATGCCGGAATCTCCCACGTTGGCGACCTGGAAGGCACATCGGAAAGTGACTTTGATAGAATTTTCGCGGTCAATGTCAAGGGCATGTACAACTGCATGTACGCCTCCGCGCCGCACATGAAGGCAAACGGAGGGGGCATCATCTTGAACATGGCCTCCATTGCCGGAACGTCAGGCCTTGCCGATCGCTTTGCCTACTCCATGAGTAAGGGTGCTGTGGTCGCGATGACTTACTCGGTTGCGAAGGATTACCTCGTCCATAACATTCGCTGCAATTGTATTTCGCCGGCAAGAGTCCATACGCCGTTTGTGGATGGTTACCTGCGCCGTAACTATCCCGGCAAAGAACAGGAGATGTTTGAGAAGCTCGAAAAGTCACAGCCCATCGGGAGAATGGCTCAACCCGAGGAGATTGCCGCCCTGGCTCTTTTCCTTTGCTCGGAAGAAGCAGCGTTTATTACAGGTTCTGACTATCCGATAGATGGAGGTTTCCTGAACCTGCGGGGCTAAGCGTTTCGGCGTTTTCGCGAGAGGGAGAAACCCTGTCTGAACGCGGGCCTCGCTTCACCTCGATCTGCGATTCGATGTCCCCGAGCCATGGACCTGGAACTCAAAGACAAGGTTGTGCTGGTAACGGGCGGTGCGAAAGGCATCGGTGCGGCCATCACCCGAACCTGCGCCCAGGAAGGCGCCATGGCAATCGCCGTGGATCGGGACGCAGCAGCTTGTCAGCAGTTGCATGACGAACTCCAGGGCCAGGGTCTGCAAATCGGCTTCATTGTCATGGATCTTTCGCCGGCGGCGAACTGCAAGGCGATTGTGCAGCAGGCGATCGCGACTTTCGGCCACATCGATGCCCTGGTGAATAACGCGGGCACCAACGATAGAGTCGGCCTCGAACATGGTGATCCTGACCAGTTTCTCTCTTCATTGGAGAGGAACCTTCTGCATTATTTCAATATGGCGCACTACGCGCTTCCACATTTGAAGCGGGCGCGCGGCTCGATTGTCAACGTCAGCTCGAAAACCGCTCTTACCGGCCAGGGCGGCACGTCGGGATACGTTGCCGCCAAGGGTGCGATCCTGGGCTTGACCCGCGAATGGGCGGCGGAATTACTTCCTTATGGTATGCGGGTGAACGCGGTCATCCCCGCCGAAGTGATGACTCCGCTCTATCGGCAATGGCTCGATGGCTTTCCCGATCCGCAGGAAAAACTGAAGAGCGTCGTGGCCAAGATTCCTCTCGATCGACGAATGACAACCGCTGATGAAATTGCGGCGATGGTGGTATTTCTCCTTTCAGCGAAAGCTGCGCACATCACCGCCCAGCATCTGTTTGTGGACGGGGGTTATGTGCACCTGGACCGGGCTTTGACCTGAGTTTGACCGAACCGGAGGGACATGAGGAAACCGTCCGCACCACTTACGGAGCGCCGCTATGTTGTGCCGTTGATCCTAGTCACTAGCCTGTTCTTTCTCTGGGCTCTCGGAGTCAATCTCAATGACATTCTGATTCCTCACCTGAAGAAAGCGTTCGGCCTTTCCGACTTCCGCTCCTCTTTGATCCAGACAGCGTTTTTCGGGGGTTATTTTCTGGCCGCCCTGCCGGCAGGCTGGTTGATGGAGAAGATCGGCTACAGACGGGGAATCCTGGTGGGGTTGTTGACTTGTGCCGCCGGAACTCTCCTGTTCATTCCGGCGGCGTCGGTGAGATTGTATGGGTTTTTCTTGTTCGCCCTCTTTGTCATGGCATGCGGTCAGGGGGTTCTGGAAGTGGCGGCAAATCCGTACGTAACAATTCTCGGCCCTCCCGAGAGTTCGGAGCGCCGCTTGAACCTCGCGCAATCTTTCAACTCGGTCGGCGCCGTCGTCACACCAATCGTGGGCGCTGCCTTCATTCTTTCTGGAGTGGAGTATTCCCGCGCGCAGTTATCCGCCATGACTCCCGCGCAACTGCAAGCCTACGAGATAGCCGAGGCCAATACCGTCAGAGTACCCTACTTAGTCATTGCGGGCCTCTTCCTGACCGTGGCGGCGCTCATCTTCTTTTCCCGGTTGCCCGAAGTCGGCGAGAAAGATGGCGATGCCGAAGCACCTGGCTCAGCCCCAGGTCTGCGGGGGTTGTGGCCGTACAAACATCTGCTGAAGGGAGTTCTCGCCCAGTTTTTCTACGTAGGCGCACAGGTGGGTGTCGCCAGTTTTGTAATCCGCTTTGCGCAGTACTCCATGCCGGGACTGCCTGAGAAGCAGGCCGCGAACTATCTCAAGCTGCACCTGCTCGGATTCATGCTGGGCAGATTTACCGGATCCGCTATTATGAAGCGCATCGTGGCTTCCCGCCTGCTCTCGCTGTTTGCACTGTCGGCTTTGATCTGCCTCACGGTCGTGCTGCTTGGTACCGGAATTGCGCCGATGTGGGCCCTGGTTCTGCTCGGGCTCTTTCATTCCATCATGTTCCCGACCATCTTCGCCCTCAGCCTCAAGCATCTCGGACCGCACACCAAACTGGGCTCTTCCTTACTGGTGATGTCCATCATCGGAGGCGCGGTCTTCCCGGCCATCATGGGCTACATCTCCGATAGGAGCAGTATCCGCTATGCGTTTTGGGTTCCCTTCGTCTGCCATCTCTATGTACTCTATTTCGCGACACGCGGCTACCGTCCGGATCTTGATTTGCCCAAAGGGGCTGGAGTGCCAAGTGTTGCGGTCGAGAACTGAAGCTCAACAATCGAGGAAGCCCATGCGCGCGAAACGAGGG
>Ga0210398_10004710_pt1 | contig 12752 bp, 12 predicted proteins | sample IncBWC4OmetaG_FD_161047 | JGI IMG/M metagenome (GOLD analysis project Ga0210398, IMG submission 161047) | Forest soil microbial communities from Barre Woods Harvard Forest LTER site, Petersham, Massachusetts, United States - Inc-BW-C-4-O | ecosystem: Environmental > Terrestrial > Soil >... | reverse complement strand
AACGGACTGCGGCGGTCTGATTTTCTGTGGCACTTTCCGTCGAAAAGCCTTCCGACTTTCCGCCCGCGTGTATCTCCGGCCAAACCGGAGTTACGCGGCATCACGCCCGATGGTGTTCGGACTTTCCTCTTCCGGCTCGCGCCGAAAGCGATTCTCCGCCCTTCCAAAACCAGTTTGAGAATAATCGAAGCCGCTTAATTTCTCAAGTGGGAAAACTTTTAATGCAGTGTCTTAATTTGAAATTCTTTTGTTTTTGGCGCGCGTCTGTGCGGCCTTGATTCCTGCCAATCGCCATTTCTTTTTTTCTGCTGATTTTTGCCGACTTTCTGCCGCCTTACGTCCCGCATCTTTCATGCGTTTTGCCCAGACAACAACCTTTGGACGGTCGCGCATTTGAATAATGGTTTCTGTCGAAATCAAATCCAGATCGTGCATCTTGTGACAATTTGGACACAGGATAACCAGATTTGAAACGGCATTGTTGGCGCGGTTGCAATCTATGTGCGCGACTTCTAACACATCCGCGATGCCAAAGCCGCAGTGCGCGCACAATTTAGGGTAATGTTCAAAAGCCAGCTTGCGATAATTCACGCGCCTAAATTTGGTCATAGGCGGCGCGCTTTCAGAATTGTTCATATTGTTTTGTTAAACGCATAGAACATGAAAAATGTTGACGCAGCAAATGGATTTTGTTAGAAGTAATCAATCCCGAATAAAAACGGGACAACAAAACAAAAGAATGATCCGAAAGGAGATTCTTTTGTTTTTTTTTGGCTTAAAGCCAAAAAATGGGGAGAAAAAATCCCCACTTGCGCTAACAAGCGGGGTTTAGTTTAGGGACGCAGCATGATTGGAACGTGCATCGCTGTTCTAGCAGTCTTGGAGAGATTGCGCGGCGAAGGTTGGTGGTTCAAATCCACCCGTCCCTCACCAAATTCAAATACATTCTACAATTTTCTTTTGAGAAAGGCAATTTCGAGCCAGAGCAGCAATAATTTTTACTCCGCAGTCGCCAATGCCATGTCGCGCGTGTAATACAAAATCCGGCCGCAGCTTGAGCAGGTCACAATCTCCTTCTGCGCCTGGCACGACACGATCAACTGCTGCTGCAATTTCATGTGGCAGCCGCCGCACACGCCGTGATTGATTCCGACGACCACGTTGTCGCCCTTGCCCTTGAGCAGCCGCTCGTAGCGGCTGCGCGCGGATTCGTCCACCGCAGCCGCCAGTTCCGCGCGGCCCTGTTGCAACGCGGCGAGTTCCTTCTTGAAATTTTCCTCGCGCTGGCCGAGTTCGGCGATCAGGCTGTCGGCAAGTTTCTTCGCCTCGTTCGCCTCGCCGTTCGCGCGCGCAACTTCCTTCACCGCCGCCTCGGTCTGCTCCATCAAAACGATTTCCGAATCCTCGATCTTCATGATGTCGCCCTTGCACGTCTCAATCTCGTGGGCGAGCGCCTTGTATTCCTCGTTCTTGCGCGTCTGCAACTGCTGGTTCGCGTATTTTTCGATCTGCGTTTTTTTGGATTCGACTTCGAGCTCGAGCCGCTTGCGTTCGGACTCGATCTGTTTCACACGATTTTTCGCGGCATCGAGTTGAGTTTGCGTCGAGCTGGCGCGATTGCGAAGCGTTTCGCGTTCGGGCGCGATTTGGGCGAGTTCCTCTTGAACGCGATGAATTTTCCGATCGCGATCCTGCAAGACGAGAAGTTTTTCAATCGTTTCCAGCATTGAATTGCGGAGACTAGCCGCCATTCACGGCCAAGTCAAAAAGCTTTTCCGCAGATTCAATGCTTCGGCCACTTGTAACGGATGGTCTCGCAGGCCTGTTGAAATGCAATTTCTGGATCAGGCGTGAGCAAGGTCAATTGATGCGCGATGGCAGTGGCGGCGATGATGCGATCCGCCGGATCGCCGTGAAACATTCGCGGTAATGCGTTTTCAGCCGACGCGACGCGCGCGGAGATTGGCAGGACTTGCAGATTTTCCGCCAGCGCGAGTTCCAGCCAGTTGGAAAATTTCATCCCAAAATCCACCTTGCCTTTGCGAGCGAGCGTGGACGCCTCCAAAAGGCTGATGTCGGAAAGAAAAAATGAATTCTCCTCGTTCCGCAAAATCGCCAGCACTTTGACGGGCAATGTTTCCGGTTCTTTCACGCCGTTGATCCACGTCGCGGTGTCGAGCAGGACGTTCATCGCGCGGAATGCCATTCATTTTCGGCCAAAACGGATTCGAGCGCCTTTGCGGTCAGGGGCTTTCCGCCGCGCGCCGCGCCCAGAAACGTGCCGGCCTTTTCCGGCGGCAGCGCGCGAAAATATGGTTGCCCGCGATGCGTGACCAGAACGGGCTGGCCATCATGCGCCATGCGCTGAAAACGGCTGTGATGCTTGAACGCGCGCAATGTGACTGTCTTCATGTAACTCATTATGAGTAACAATTTAAATTTGTCAAGTATTGGTTTGTGAAGCGAACCGGAAAATGATTTTGCAGTTTCGAGTTTCGCGGCTAACCTGTCGTCATGCGTTTCATCGGCAATGTCATCGAAAAATTGCAGCGGCATCCCAAGCGGGTCGTCTTTCCCGAAGGCGACGAGCCGCGCATTTTGCAGGCCGCGCGGCAATTCCACGCGCTGCGGCTCGGCGTGCCGATTTTGCTCGGCGAGCAAAACAAAGTGAAGGAAGCCGCCGACAAACTGAACATTTCACTCGAAGGCATCCGCATCATCAATCCGGCGCAGAGCGAGGACACGGAAAATTTTGCGAACCGTTTTTACCGCGTGCGCCGCGAAAAAGGTTTGCGCCAGACGGAAGCGCGCGAGGCGATTTTGCAGCCGAATTATTACGGCGCGATGATGCTTGCGATGCATCAGGCGGACGGTTTGATTTCCGGCGCATCACACAACACCGGCAGTGTGCTGCGCCCGCTGTTTCAGATCATCAAGCCCGCGCCGGACATCCACACGGCGTCGAGTTGCATGGTCATGGAAGTCGAGGACACGCGCATCGGCGAAGATGGCGTCTTGTTCATGGCCGATTGCGGTGTCATTCCTGATCCGACCGTGGATCAACTCGCCGACATCGCCGTTTCCACCGCACGACTCGCGCGGCATTTGCTCGGCGTGAAACCGCGCGTCGCCCTGCTCTCTTTTTCAACCAAGGGCAGTGCATCGCATCCGAGCGTCGGAAAGGTCCAGGCCGCGACCGCGCAAGCCAAACGCAAAGCCGAACAATTATTTCTGGAAGCGGACTTCGACGGCGAATTGCAAGTGGACGCCGCGCTCGTCGCTGAAATTGCGGAAAGAAAATTGCACGAAAGTCCGATTGCAGGCCGCGCAAATGTTTTAATTTTTCCCGACCTTAATTCCGGCAATATCGCCAGCAAACTCGTCCGCATCGTCAGCCGTGCCAATGCTTACGGAAATATTTTGCTCGGTCTCAATCGTCCGGCGGCAGATGTTTCGCGTGGTTCGAGCGCGCACGATATTCTCGGTGTTGCCGCGATTGTCGCCGTGCAATCCACCGATTATCAAAAACTTTATCCGGGCGCGGACAAACATTTGCCCGGTGAGTAAATGAATACGACCACGCCGCGCGTCTTCATCGCCGCCACGCGCCAGAACGACGGCAAGACCACCACATCGCTCGGCCTCATCGCTGCGTTGCAGAAACATTTTCCACGCGTCGGCTACATCAAGCCCGTCGGCCAGCGTTTCGTCGAAATCGAATCCGAAAAAATTGACGAGGATTCCGTGCTCATGGATTCGATTTATCGCATGAACACGCCGCTCGTGGACATGAGCCCGATTGCCGTCGAGCCGGACTTCACGCGCAAATATCTTCAGGCCGCGAACAATGAATCGCTCGTCAAACGCATCCAAAAATCCTTCGACCGCGTCGCGTGGGAAAAAGATTTTGTTTTGTGCGAAGGCAGCGGACACGCCGGCGTCGGTTCCGTTTTCGATTTGTCCAACGCACAGGTCGCGAAAATTCTCAACGCAAAAGTCATCATTGTTTCACAAGGTGGCATCGGCAAACCGATCGACGAAGTTTCTTTGAACCAAGCTTTGTTCGAAAAAGAAGGCGTCGAAATCATCGGTGTCATCCTGAACAAAGTGCTCGGCGAAAAAGTGGATTACATTTCCGATTTCGCGCGTCGAGGTCTCAAGCGCAAAGGCTTGGAGCTACTCGGCGTGCTACCTTACGAACAAACCCTTTGCAATCCGTCGCTGGATTTGATTCGCGAAGAACTCAAGGCCGAATTGCTCAACACGCCACCTACGCTGCACTCGCTCGTGGAAGACGTTGTCGTCGGCGCGATGAGCGCACAGAACGCGATGAAATTTTTCAAACGCGGCGTGCTGCTCATCACGCCCGGCGATCGCGAGGACATCATTCTCGCCGCCTGCACCAGCATTGACGCACAGAGCGAGGAAAAATTGGCCGGGATCGTTTTGACCGGCGGCTTGCGACCGCCCGAAAACATTTTAAAAATCATCCGCACCATGCCGATTCCAGTTTTGCTCGCGCAGGCGGACAGTTATCAAGTCGCCTCCAAAGTTCACACACTCATCGTCAAAACGCGGCCGAGCGACGCGGAAAAAATTTCGCTCATCCGTGACATCGTCGCCAAAAATGTGAACGTCAAAAAAATCATCAACTCCCTCTAAAATACCGATGACGCTGCCACTTTCTCCATTCCTGAAAACTTTGCCGGTTTACCAGCCCGGCCGGCCGATTGAAGAAGTCGCGCGCGAATTGAATCTGCCCGCCGATTCAATCATCAAAGTCGCATCGAATGAAAATCCGTTCGGCCCGTCACCGCTTGCGGTTGCCGCGATGCAAAAGGCGATTGCAGGCGTGAATCTTTATCCCGATGGCAACGCGTTTTATCTCAAACAAAAACTCGCGGCCAAACTTGGAATTGAAACAGCGAATTTAATTTTAGGCAACGGCTCAAACGAGATCATCGAATTTGTCTCGCACGCATTACTCGCGCCGGGCGATGACGTGGTTGTTTCGCAATTCTGTTTCGCCATTTATCCCATCGTCGCGAAAATGTTCGGCGCGAATCTTAAAATTGTTCCCGCAAAAAATTACGGACATGATTTGCCCGCGATGCTCAAAGCCATCACCCCAAAAACGCGTATCGTTTTCGTTGCAAATCCAAATAATCCGACCGGCACGCTCGCGCCGCGCGAGGAAGTGATTCAATTCGTGAATGAAGTTCCCGACGATGTGCTGATCGTGATGGATGAGGCTTACATCGAATTTCTGGACGACGCGGTGGACTTGGTTCCGCTCGTGCGAATGGGCGTGCGGAAAAATCTGATTCTGATGCGGACGTTTTCAAAAATTTACGGACTAGCCGGTTTGCGAATCGGCTACGGCATTGGAAATCCCGATTTGATTGCCGCGCTCGAAAAAACGCGCCAGCCGTTCAATATCAATTCCCTCGCGCAAGCCGCCGCGCTTGCCGCGCTGGACGATGACGAGCATGTCCGCAAAACGCGCGCGAACAATTTCGCCGGGCTGGAATTTTTTCGCCGAGCGTTCCACGATTTGAAACTGGAATTCGTTCCGTCATTTGCGAATTTCATTCTCGTCCGAGTCGGCGAAGGCCAGAAAATTTTTGACGCGATGCAAAAGCAGGGCGTGATTGTGCGTCCAATGGGTGGCTATCAATTGCCGGAATGGATTCGCATCTCCGTCGGCACGCCGAAGGAAAATGAACGCTGTCTTGACGCTTTGAAAAAATCTTTGAGACAGGATTAACAGAATTATACAGAATTTTTTCAAAACTTGCTCAATTGGAATTTTAATTTTGTTCATTCTGTTAATTCGTCTGAAATATTTATTGAATACTGCGCCAAACAGATTACTTATTCTCCGCTGAAATGAAATTGACCGACCTGCGGGGCATCCTGCAATACATTCCGCAATTCCGCGAGAAGACGTTCGTCATCGCGATTGACGGCGCGATCGTCACCGACGAAAATTTCGCGACGCTGCTGCTCGACGTGGCGGTGCTGCGCTCGTTGAGCATCCGCGTGGTGCTCGTGCATGGCGCATCGGCGCAAATCCAGGCGCTCGCCGATGAACAAAAAGTTTCCGCGTCCGACCTCGACGGCGCGGGCATCACGGATGCAAACACGCTCAAGCTCGCGCTCAACGCCGCGAACCGGCTCACGCACGAGATTCTCGAAGGTCTTTCGGCGAACGACATCCGTGCCGCGAGCACGAACGTCATCATCGCGCATCCGATGGGAATCATCGGTGGCGTGGATCATCTGTTCACCGGCAAAGTCGAGCGCGTGGACACCGCGCTGCTTCAGACGTTGCTCGCGCAGGACGTCATCCCCGTCATTCCACCGCTCGGTTTCGACGGCGATGGCCGGACGTATCGCGTCAATTCCGACGGCGTCGCGCTCGCAGTCGCCGAGGCGCTCAAGGCGATAAAATTAATTTTCATCACGTCGAGCGACGGATTGATTTACAACAGCCTGCTCATCCGGCAAATGCTCGTGGCCGAATTGGAAAAATTGTTGCAATCGCACAGCGCAAATTTCGCGCCGGAAATTTTGTCGAAGGCGCAGCACGCCGCCGCCGCGTGCAAATCCGGCGTCCCGCGCGTCCACGTCATCAATGGCAAAGTGGACGAAGGCTTGCTCGCGGAAGTTTTTTCCAACGACGGCATCGGCACGCTGATTTACGCGAACGAATACCAGCAAATCCGCCCCGCGAAGAAAAAAGACATCCGCGCGATCCAGTTGCTGACAAAAGCCGCAGTCGAATCAGATGAACTCGTCAAGCGCAGCCGCGCCGTGATTGAAAAAAGTCTCGGCGATTATTTTATTTTTGAGATTGATAAAAATCCCGTCGCGTGCGTCGCGCTGCACGTTTATCCCGAACAGAAAAAGGGCGAACTCGCGTGCCTTTACGTCAGCGCGTCGCACGAAAATCAGGGCATCGGACGCAAGTTAATTCAATTCGTGGAAAACAAAGCGCGCGAATTAAATTTGAACGAACTGCTCACGCTCTCGACGCAGGCGTTCACCTATTTTCAATCCAAAGGCGGCTTCGGCGAAGGCACGCCCGACGATCTACCGCCCGCGCGCCGCGAAAAATACGAGCAAAGCGGAAGAAATTCCAAAGTGCTCGTGAAGAAATTGAAATAAATGTTCCTGGACAAATCACCACGTTTGGAGTGGTTGCAATTATTCGTGATTTTCTTTTCGATTTGTTGCGCGCATGCGGATGAATCCACAAACCAATTCACAATACCCGATGAACTTTTCAAAACAGATATGGTCTATCCGGAAGGAAAAGGAGAATGTGAGTTTGAATTGGCTCCAACTTTTCAGCACGCTGCAGACGGCGATACTTTGACAATTCCACTTTCTGTGGAATACGGCCTAACTTCCAAATGGCAGGCGGAGGTGGAATGGAACGCATTTGTTCAGCACAATCCGAAAGACGGTCCGGCAACTCGCGGCATCGGCGATTTTGAACTGGGAACTCAATACAGTTTTCTGAATGTCGGCGGTTCCTTGTTTCATATCGCGCCACTTTTTTCCATCGAGTTTCCACTGGGCGATGTGAACAAGGATTTGTCGGAAGGATTCATCGAATATGAGTCGGCCGTGATCGTGGCGCGGGATTTTCCGCAACTCCACAACGCGCAGCTTTTCACGGAAATAGGATTCAATCTTGTGCAACGCGTAAAAACCCCATCTAATCCCGATGAAAAAGAACCTGCCGCTGATGAATTGGATTGGAACGCGGGATTTTTTGTTCCATTTTCGCGCGGCGCAATCTCGATGGAATTTAATTGGGAAAATAATCAATGGAACAATCATGGCGATGAAAATCAAATGTATCTGACGCCCGGCTTGATTTGGAAACTGCCCGGCGACGTGGAAATCGGCGTCGGCGTTCCCGTCGGTTTGAATGGCGACTCGGATCATTTTGGCATCATCATTCATTTGATTGTGGAGTTTTAAAATGTCAAAATCAGGGAATCATTTAACTGAAGTTTTTTACGCGTGCGAAAAGCATGGCGTCGCGCTTACGCAATTTATTCTCATCGTCAGCATCGCCGACCAAACTGTTTCACTTTTTGAGCAAAATAAATTCGTAAAAAAATTTCCCTGCTCCACTTCGCGTTTCGGCATCGGGCAGGCGGAAGGCTCGAATCGCACGCCGCTCGGATTGCATCGCATCGCGGAAAAAATCGGCGCGGGCGAACCGGCGGGGACGGTTTTCAAATCGCGCCGGATCATCGGCCACACGTCGCAGCCGGAATTCGCGGACGCCAAGATCACCACGCGCATCCTGTGGCTCGAAGGTCTCGAACCCGGCGTGAACCAAGGTTTCAGCGGCGGCATCAACGTGGATTCGCACGCGCGCTACATTTACCTCCACGGCACGGCGGAACAAAAATCCATCGGCAAACCGACGTCGTGCGGTTGCATCCATCTGGCCGACGCGGATTTGATTCCGCTGTTTGATTTGCTACCGGGCGGAACTTTGGTTTGGATTGGCGAGCGTTGAATCGGGTTTCCAGTTCGAGCATCAAGCCTATGTAACGATGCAACAATTGAACGATTCACGATTTCAACTTTTCCGTCCTTGCGCTTTTACGACGGCGATTTAATTTGTCCGCGTGTTCAAGCGGTTTGGAAAAATCTTTCTCGTCCTCGCGCTCGCGACGATGCTCGGAGCGCATTGGACTTTGCTGCAAACCGTTGCGTGGACGACGATGCTCGCGGATAATCTTTGCACGCAATCCGTCAAAGAAGCCGTGACGGAAACTTTCGACGGCAATCATCCGTGCGACCTTTGCAAAGCCATCGCCGCCGGAAAACAATCCGAAAAGAAAACTGACTTTTCATTCCAATCGCAAAAGCTGGAATTCCCGCCAGCCAGACAAAATTTTGTTTTGATCGCGCCGTCACAATTCCAACTTTTGCCGCAGGAAAATTCTTTCGCCAAATCTCTATTGCAAAAACCTCTATTGCAGCCGCCGCGAGGATTCTTTGTTTGATTCAATCGCAGTTTGTTGCCCGCGTCATGTTGGTGCGGGCGAAATAATTTTTCCATTAACTTTGAGAGCGCGTTTGCGTGTTCTCGCAATTTTGAAATTTGAATATGAAAAATAAATTTAATTCAGCAGCGGTAAAAGTCGGTTGTGGTTTGTTGGTTGGAATGCTCGCGCCAAGCATTGTTCACGCATGCGCGTGCGGGTGCGGCGTTTTTGACGTGGGCGGCAGCGGCATGTTGCCCAACGGCGCGGGCGGCATGGCGTCTTTGCAATACGACTTCATGGATCAAAATCATAACTGGAGCGGTTCTTCACAAGCGCCAGCGGCGAACAATGACGACAAGAAATTGGAATCGCAATTCACATCGCTCGGGTTGCAATATATGTTCAACAGCAGTTGGGGCGTGCAGACTGAACTGCCTTACACCTTCCGTTATTTCAAAGGAACGGATGACAATCCGACTCCCCATGTCGCGACGGACAATTGGAGCGGCTTGGGTGACATCCGCATTCAGGGAATTTACACCGGATTTCGCGCGGACATGTCCGCCGGCGTAACGTTCGGTTTGAAATTGCCGAGCGGCGATTTTAACGAAGACCCGGATTTGGTGGACCGCGACACGCAGATCGGCACGGGCAGCACGGATATTTTGCTCGGCGGATTTTATCGCGGCAATCTTGACGTGAATCAAAATTGGGACTGGTTCATGCAGGCGCAATTGGACATGCCAACGTTCATCCAAGACCATTACCGACCGGGAATCGAATTCGATTCGGCGGCGGGGATTGATTACAAGGGCTTCGCGCTTGGCAAAGTGAGGATTTCACCGCTCGTGCAGGCGCTTTTTTCAGAACGCGCGAGCGACAGCGGCTTAAACGCCGATCCCGACAATTCCGGCTACCAGCGCATTTTGCTTTCGCCGGGCGTCGAATTTCATATTCATCCCGTAAAAATTTACGCGGATGCGGAATTTCCGGTTTTCCAAAATGTCACCGGCAACCAACTGACCGCGCCGGTGCTGTTCAAAATCAGCATGAGTTATATGTTCTAACAACGCGCTGACGCGGCAGTTTTGACAATCTGCTCAATTCGTTTAACTTGGTTGCTCTGAATTATCGGCAGCCATGAACTTGAACGAACAGATGACGCAATTGGCGAAAAACGCCAAAGCCGCGTCGCGCGAACTCGCGAAACTGACCACACGCGAGAAGAATGACTGCCTGTTCGCGATGGCTGATGCGCTCGAAAAAAATTCCGGCGCAATCAAAGAAGCCAATACGCTCGACATGGAAATCGGCGCGAAATTAAATTTGTCGGCGGCGATGCTCGATCGGCTCAATCTCGACGATAAAAGAATTTCCGCGATGGCGAAAGGTTTGCGCGAAGTCGCGGCGTTACCCGATCCCGTCGGGAAAATTCTGGAGGAGCGCGTCCGACCAAATGGACTCAAGCTGCAAAAAATTTCCACGCCGATTGGCGTTGTCGTCATCATTTACGAATCGCGCCCGAACGTGACGGCGGACGCCGCGAGCCTGTGTTTCAAATCCGGCAACGCGACAATTCTGCGCGGCGGAAAAGAAGCTTTGAATTCAAATTTACTTATCGCGCAAATCATGATTGACGCTGGCAAAAAGGCGTTCGCGCATTTTCCTGAACACGCGATCCAAGTCGTGCCGACGACCGACCGCGAGGCGATTCCGATTTTGCTGTCGCTCACGCAATACATTGATTTGTGCATGCCACGCGGCGGTGAAAACCTGATTCGCGCCGTGGCCGATTGCAGCAAAGTTCCCGTCATCAAACATTACAAAGGCGTCTGCCACGTTTTTGTGGACACCGATGCGGATTTAAAAATGGCCGAAGAAATTGCGATGAACGCAAAAGTCCAGCGCCCCGCCGTTTGCAACGCAATGGAAACCTTGCTCGTGGAAAAAAAAATCGCGGAGAAATTTTTACCAGCAATCGGTGAAAAACTTTTTGAAAAGCACGTTGAACTTCGCGCTGACGATTTGAGCCGTGAGATTTTGAATTCAAAACTCAAAACTCAAAATTCAAAACTGCGCGCCGTCAGCGAACAGGATTATTTCACGGAATACAACGATTACATTTTGAACGTCCGCGTCGTGGACGGCGTGCGCGCCGCGATTGACCACATCAATTTTTACGGCTCGGCGCATTCGGACAGCATCGTCACGAAGAACGAGGCGCACGCGAAACAATTTCTTGCCGAAGTGGATTCGGCGACGGTTTATTGGAATGCCTCGACGCGCTTCACCGACGGCGGCGAATTCGGCATGGGCGCGGAGATCGGCATCAGCACCGACAAAATCGGAGCGCGCGGCCCGATGGGGCTGGAAGAATTGACCAGCTACAAATGGCTGGGCATCGGAAACGGACAAATCCGCACATAAAATTTCGTGAGCGCAGAAAATTTTTCTTCCGACGCGGAACGCGCAAAGTTCATCCGCGAACAAATTCCTGCGAACGGGCTTTTTGCCGGACTTGATTGGCGCATTTCACCGGCACCATTTCCACTCGGCGAAAATCTGGCGAAGGAAATTGAATCGCTCGGTCGCGTGCTGTTGCAATTTTATCGCGCGGTCAATTTGCTTTATCGAAAATCCGTCGAAGGCAAACAGCCTGAATGGGTCGCGCGTTGGCTCGACTTGGGTAAACCGCAGGAATTGATTGATCTTCAGCGTTCGTCCGTTTTCAAAAATGAAATGCCGCGCGTGATTCGCCCGGACATTTTATTGATGGAAACCGGCTTCAGCATCACAGAACTGGATTCTGTTCCCGGCGGAATTGGTTTGACGGCATGGTTGAATCAAATTTATTTCAAATCTGAAACCAAAAATCCAAAATCAGAAATTATCGGCGGCGTGGACGGGATGATTCGTGGTTTTGAAAGTATTTTTGGTGACGCGAAGCAAGTTCACATCGTCGTTTCGGAAGAAGCAAAAACCTACGGGCCGGAAATGGAATGGCTCGCGCAACAACTCGGCGCACGATTCACGATTCACGATTCACGATTCAACAACTTTGTGGACGGCAGCGCGATTTATCGTTTCTTTGAATTGTTCGATTTGAAAAATGTTGCGAGCGCACAAAAGATTTTTGAACTGGTTGTGGAAAGCAAAATCAAACTGACGCCGCCGCCGAAGCCGATATTCGAGGAAAAAATGCTGTTCGCGCTGTTGTGGAATCGGAATCTGCAATCTTTCTGGCGGCAGGAATTGGGAGAGGGTTTTCTAGTGCGGCTTAGAAAAATTATCCCTTACACTTGGATCGTTGATCCGACGCCATTGCCGCCACACGCGGCCATCCCAGAACTCAATCTTACGAATTGGGAACAATTAAAAGCACTGTCGCAAAAAGAGCGCGACTTGATTTTGAAAGTGTCGGGCTTCTCGGAAAACGCCTGGGGCGCGCGCGGAGTTTTTCTGGGTAGCGATTTGTCTCAGGCGGACTGGAGCGCGGCTGTGGATACGGCGCTGAAGAATTTTGAAGCGTCTCCATCTGTTTTGCAGCGTTTTCAAAAACCGAAAATCGTCGAGGCGCAGTGGTTTGATTTTGTGAAAAACGAAATTGTGCCGATGAAAGGCCGCGTGCGGCTGTGCCCGTATTATTTTGTCAGTGGCGAAGGCGATTCTGCGCGTCCGCAACTCGGCGGTGTGCTGGCGACGATTGTTCCCGCTGACAAAAAAATTGTTCAC
>Ga0210398_10004707_pt1 | contig 12758 bp, 9 predicted proteins | sample IncBWC4OmetaG_FD_161047 | JGI IMG/M metagenome (GOLD analysis project Ga0210398, IMG submission 161047) | Forest soil microbial communities from Barre Woods Harvard Forest LTER site, Petersham, Massachusetts, United States - Inc-BW-C-4-O | ecosystem: Environmental > Terrestrial > Soil >... | reverse complement strand
AATCATGGGGGTCGTCGCTAAAATCGGCCATAATCGGTGGTTCGCAAGCTTAGCAGACGAGGAGCAGGCATTGCAGATCGAAACCGCGGACGTGAGCCTCATCGGGCACCGCGAGGAAAATCAGGACAGAGTCGCGATAGCGGCCGCAGAACAGGCCGTGCTCCTCGTGGTGATCGACGGCATGGGCGGTCATGCGGATGGCGCGCGCGCGGCGGAAACTGCGCTCTCCACCATGCTCGAGGCTTTCTGGCAGACTCCCCATCCCATTTTTGATCCCATGACCTTCCTGCATTTGGCGCTGGGCAAGGCGCACGAGGAAGTCGTGAAACTCGGCTCCGCGTTGAGCGCGGAAGCGCGCCCGCGCGCGACCTGCGCCGTATGTCTGGTGCAGGATTCTGCAGCCTACTGGGCGCATGTCGGGGACAGCCGCGTCTATCAATTGCGCCAGGCGCAGGTGCTCGAGCGCACGCGCGATCACAGCCACGTCGAGGTGCTGCTGCGCGAGGGTTTGATCACCGAGGCCGAAGTGCACGGCCACCCGATGCGCAACTATGTCGAGTGCTGTCTCGGCGGCGATGCCGCCTTGCCTGAAATGACCATCTCGTCGCGGCACAAATTGAAAACAGGCGATGTGCTGCTGCTCTGCACCGATGGGCTGTGGGCCAATTTAAAGGATCAGGATTTGGGGCGCTTCGCGCAGAGCAATGGCAAGCCGCTACGCGATTCGCTCAACGATTTGGGAGCTCAGGCGGTGCAGGCTTCCGCGCCTTACAGCGACAACACGAGCGCAGCCGCGCTTCGTTGGAAGGCGGCGTGAGCATTCGGCCCAGCGGGCGCGCCGCCAATGAGTTGCGCGAATTGAAGTTCGAACGCGGCTATACCCAGCATGCCGAAGGCTCGGTGCTGGTGAGCTTCGGCGCGACCCGGGTGTTATGCACGGCCAGCATTGAAGACAGCGTACCGGGATTTCTACGCGGGGCTGCGCAGGGCTGGGTGACCGCCGAATACGGCATGTTGCCGCGCGCCACCCATACTCGATCCGCGCGCGAGGCCGCGCGCGGCAAGCAAAGCGGGCGCACGCAGGAAATTCAGCGGTTAATCGGCCGGGCGTTGCGCGCCGTGGTCGACTTGAAGGGTCTCGGCGAACGCACGGTAACCATCGACTGCGACGTATTGCAGGCCGACGGCGGCACGCGCACCGCGGCGATCACCGGTGGCTTCGTGGCCCTGGCCGATGCCATCGACACCCTGCTCAAGAGACGCGCCGTCGCCGCGAACCCCTTGCATGGGCAGGTCGCTGCCGTGTCGGTAGGCATCTACCGCGGAACGCCCGTATTGGATTTGGACTATGCCGAAGACTCGAACGCGGAGACCGACATGAATGTGGTGATGAACAGCGGCGGCGGGTTCGTCGAAGTCCAGGGGACTGCGGAGGGCCACGCATTTCGCCGCCACGAGCTCGACCAACTGTTGGACCTTGCTTCGCAAGGTATTGCGCAATTGCATGCGGCACAGCTCAGTGCGCGCGCCGCCTGATGATCGCGACAACGCGGAATGCTCGGACAGGCTCCTACTAAGCGGTTGGTGATCGCCACCGGCAATCTCGGCAAGCTGCGCGAATTTCGCTCCCTGTTCGCCGAATTGCCGTTCGAGTTGACCAGCTCGGCCGAACTGAATCTCTCCTCGCCGGAGGAAACCGGCGCCACTTTTCTGGCCAATGCCCTGCTCAAGGCGCGTCACGCCGCGAGTTTGAGCGGATCGGCGGCAGTCGCGGACGACTCTGGACTCGAAGTCGATGCTTTGGGAGGCGCGCCCGGTATTTATTCGGCGCGCTATGCGAGTGTGAGCGCGGACGATGCGGCGAACAACGCCAAGCTGATTCGAGCGCTGGCCGGTCTGCCGCAAGAGCGGCGCCGGGCGCGCTACCACTGCGCGCTGGTGTTCGTCAAAAGCGCGGCGGATTCCGTGCCGCTGATCGCCGAGGCGGATTGGCAGGGATTCATCCTGGACGCGCCGCGCGGGAGCGGCGGCTTTGGCTACGATCCCTATTTTTGGCTGCCTGAGCTGGGCAAGACCGCGGCCGAACTGCCTCCAGCGGAAAAGAATCGGTTGAGCCATCGCGGCAGGGCGCTGCGCGCGATGCGTGACCAACTGGTGGCGCAACTGTGATCGATACCCCACTCGCGTTGTACGTGCATATGCCGTGGTGCGTGCGCAAATGTCCGTACTGCGATTTCAATTCGCATCAGCTGAAGTCGGGCCAGCCCGATGCCTCATACATCGACGCGCTGATCCGGGATTTCGACCTGGAGGTGCCGCGTGTGCGGGGGCGCAGGATCGACAGCGTATTTTTCGGCGGCGGCACGCCCAGCCTGTTCGCTCCCTCCGAATTTGCCCGCTTGATCTTGGCACTCAGGGCGCGGATCGAGTTCGCGCAGGATGCGGAAATCACCCTGGAAGCGAACCCAGGGACGATTGAGCGCGGCAAGTTCCAAGGCTATGCCGAGGCGGGAATCAATCGCGTGTCCTTGGGCGCGCAAAGTTTTGATGCGAATGCGCTTAAGGTGTTGGGCCGCATTCATTCTGCCGACGACACTCATCGAGCGGTCGAAGAGCTAACCGCCGCGAAACTCGGCAATTTCAATCTCGATCTCATGTACGCGCTGCCTGAGCAATCGTTGGAACAAGCGCTGAACGACGTGAAGATCGCCTGTTCGCTTCGGCCCGCGCATATTTCCTACTACCAGCTCACGCTCGAGCCGGGCACTGTGTTTCATTCGCGGCCCCCGCCTCTGCCTGACGAGGATGCAGCCTGGCAAATCCAACTCGCGGGCCAGAAGATGCTGGCGGAGTACGGCTACTCACAATACGAAGTGTCGGCCTATGCCCAGGAAGGAGCGCAATGCCGGCACAACTTGAATTACTGGCTGTTCGGCGACTATGTGGGCATCGGGGCCGGAGCTCACGGCAAGGTGAGCGTCGCCAAGCCGGAGAAGATCTTGCGCACTGTCAAACCAAAGCAGCCGCGCGAGTATCAGGCCGCGATGGTCCGCGCCACGGTTTCTGCCGGGGAGGTCAGCACCATTGCCGCCGCGGACCTGCCGTTTGAATTCATGCTGAACGCGCTGCGTTTAAACGACGGATTTAGCAGCGATTGCTACCATGCACGGACCGGGCTTGCGCTTCGGTCCATCGATGAGAAGCTCGCGACGGCAGAAGATCGCGGATTGCTGGAATCGGTGACCGGCGGGTGGCGGCCGACAGCACTTGGGCTGCGCTTCCTCAACGATCTACAGGCCGGTTTCCTGGCTTAAAGCTTATACACACCGCCCGCCGGGTCCCAAACAAAGTGAGACCTACAGCACATTGCATCTGCAGTAGGTCAGATGCGTCTCGTAATATATTGATTATAAAGATGAAAGTGGCCTGTCTATTTTTTGATCAAATCAACAATTACGCGAATTTCCGCCGTGCGAGTCACCTACGCGGGATGCCGTCCACAGACTTATCCACAGTTATTGTGGACAAATATGTGCAATGAACGGCCCTTGTGGGAGCCCGCGGGTGCGCATATGATGCGCGGCCCTGTTTTTGGCATTGAAATCTCAAGATCTCGCCAGCAAATAAGGGCCCAAGGCGTGGCGTCGGTTATCCGTCGATTCTGCCGCAACAGCAATACGAGGTTTCCATGAAAGCCGGCATCCATCCCGATTACAAACAGATCACGGTCACGTGCACCTGCGGCAACAAGTTCGAGACGCGTTCGACCATCGGTCAAGATCTGCAAGTCGAAGTTTGTTCGAACTGCCATCCCTTCTACACCGGCAAGCAGAAAATTGTGGATACCGGCGGCCGCGTCGATAAGTTCCGCAAGAAGTACGCGACCGCGCCCGCAAAGCCTGCGGCGCCGGCAAAAGCCTGACGGGAAGTTCATTTGGCGCGCGCGGCGAAAGCCGCGCATCTCAAAAGATAAGCCGCAGCGAACCTGCTCGCGAACCCGCGACGTTTCTCGCTTCGGCGACGTACGTGCTTGATTCCGTTGTACGGCCGTGCAAGGCTGCGGCCTGAAAGAATCGAAACATAGCCGTCATCGAATCACAGCCGTCGGATACAGCGAATGAGCACGAAATACGAACTCAAGAATCTCACGACCGGAAAGACGAGCCAGCTGAATGCCATTTCCGGGACGATTGGACCCGACGTGCTCGACATCTCGAATCTGACCAAGGACCAGGGCGTCTTCACCTTCGACCCCGGATTCATGGCCACGGCCAGTACTGAAAGCAAAATCACTTACATCGATGGCGACGCGGGCGTGCTCCTGTATCGCGGCTATCCCGTGGAACAGCTGGCGAAGCAATCGAGCTTTCTCGAAGTGGCCACGCTGCTCATCAACGGCACGCTGCCGACCAAATCCGAACTCGACGCGTTCACCGATTCGATCATGCGGCACACCATGGTGAACGAGCAATTGCTCGGGTTCTTCCGGGGTTTCCATCACGACGCGCATCCCATGGCGATGGTATCCGCGGTGGTCGCCTCGATGGCCGCCTTCTATCACGACACCACGCACATCGGCGATCCGCGGCATCGGGAAATATTTGCGCATCGGATCATCGCGAAGCTGCCGACGATTGCCGCCGCGGCGTACAAGCACACGCTGGGACAGCCATTCATCTACCCGCGCAACGATCTGCGCTATTGCGCGAACATGCTCAATATGTTTTTCGCGGTTCCCTGCGAGCCCTACGCGATCGATCCGGTCGCCGCCGAAGCGCTCGATCTGCTGTTCATATTGCACGCGGACCACGAACAAAACGCCAGCACCTCGACGGTGCGGCTCGCCGGCAGCACCGGCGCGAACCCCTACGCGGCCATTTCCGCCGGCGTATCCGCCCTGTGGGGACCGGCGCACGGCGGCGCGAATGAAGCCGTGCTCGACATGCTGGATGGCATCGGTTCCGTGGCCAACATCGACAAGTTCTTGGCCAGGGTGAAGGACAAGAACGACACCGTGCGGCTCATGGGCTTTGGTCACCGCGTGTACAAGAACTTCGATCCGCGCGCCAAGATCATCCGCGACATGTGCTATCGGGTACTGGAGAAAATGGGCAAGGGCAATAACCCGCTATTCGACTTGTCGCTCAAATTGGAGGAGATCGCGCTGAAGGACGACTATTTCGTGTCGCGCAAGCTCTATCCCAATGTCGATTTCTACTCCGGCATCATTTACAGCGCGTTGGGTATCCCCCGCTCCATGTTCACGGTCATGTTCGCCATCGCGCGAACTGCCGGCTGGGTGGCGCATTGGTGCGAAATGGTTTCGGATCCGCATATGAGAATCGGCCGGCCGCGCCAGCTCTACACCGGCCCCACCCAACGAGACTATCAGCCGATCGAAAAGCGCTAAATCGTGCTGGCTTCAAGATCGGTCATGAAATGCGTGCCGCTCCTCGTGCTGATCGGCGGCATCGCCTTAGGCCAGGAAGCACCCACAGCCCCGCCGGCAAGCCCGCCGCCGGCACTGCCGCCAACCCTGCCGGCACCGCTGCCGGCGAATAATCGCCCCCCGCTCGTTTTGGCGGCCGAGAAAAATCTTTGCGCCACGCGTGCCGATCCCGTCGCGGTCGGCAGCGTGCAGTGGAACGGCTGGGGGCGTGACCTTTTTAATACGCGCTATCAACCGGAACCGGCGATTCGCGCCATGGACGTGCCGAAGCTGGCCCTGAAGTGGGCCTTCGGGTTTCAAGGCGGCAATGAATTCGGCCAGCCCACGCTGGTCGACGGCAGATTGTTCGTGACCAGTTCGGCGGGGCGCGTTTACGCGCTCGACGCCAAGAGCGGCTGCACTTACTGGACCTATGACGCGCCCGCGGGCAGCCGTACGGCGATTTCGATCGGGGAGCTGGGCCAGTCGAAGCGGGCGGCGATACCGCGAAAATTAAAACGCACGCTCGCGCATTTGGACGTCATTAAGGCGCCGAGCGCGGCATTTTTCGGCGACGACACTGGTGCCGTGTATGCGCTCGATGCGCAAAAGGGCACACTGCTGTGGAAGAGCCAAGTCGACACGCATCCCACCGCGCGCATCGTCGCCGCGCCCACCTTGGACAACGACCGGCTGTATGTCGCCGTGGGATCCAACGAGGACGGCGACGCCGCCAACCCCAATTACAGCTGCTGCACCTTTCGCGGCAGCGTCGCGGCGCTCGATATCACCAGCGGCCGCGTCCTGTGGAAGAGCTATACCGTGCTCGAGGAGCCGCAGCCGACGCACAAGAACGGCGCCGGCGTGCAGGCATTCGGACCTGCGGGCGCCGCCATTGCTTCCTCGCCCACCATCGATGCGAAGCGCGGCGTGCTGTATGTCGGCACGGGCCGATCCACGACCGGAATCGAGCAGTCGCTCACCGATTCGATCGCGGCTTTCGGTTTGAACGACGGCAAGCTGCGATGGGTCAAACAACTTAAGGTGTTGGGTCAGACGACCTCGAGCGGTTTCATCAATTCACCGGTATTGCGAACCTTGGCAAGCGGCAATGAGGTCGTTTTGGCCGCGCAGCTTTCGGGTGTCCTCTATGGGCTGGATCCTGATCATGGCGGCGAGATCCTGTGGCAAACCAAGCCTGGCGCCGCAGATGCCGGCAGCGACGGCGGCGTGGCTTGGGGCACGGCGGCCGATCACCGCAGTTGGTTTGTCGCCTTGTCAGGCTCCTTGGCGGAAGCGCGCAATTTGAACGGCAGCCTCTGGGCGCTGGATCCCAAGACCGGTATTGCGCGTTGGCACACGCAATCGCCCACGCCGGCGTGTTCCTGGAGCGAGGGCCCCTGCTCGCATGCGCAATCGCAAGCGGTCACGGTCATGCCGGGCGGCGTATTTTCGGGATCGCTGGATGGGCACTTACGCGCCTACTCGACCATCGACGGCAAGATTCTTTGGGATTTCGATACGGCGAAAGCATTTCAAACGCAGAACGGCGTGCGCGCGAGTGGCGGGCCACTCGATCATGGCGGCGCGACCATCGTCAACGGCGGCGTTTACATCATCTCGGGCAATACGCTGCTGGCGTTTTCAGTCGACGGTAAATAGGACTATTCATGGCACGATACGCGCAATTCATTTTTATAAACGTCGGCGCCTTGTTCGCGGCCGCGGCCTTCGCCGCGACGCATGCGGCCGATCAAGCAGAAGTCCCGGCCCTGGAAAACTCGGTGGTCAAGATTTTCTCGACCATGAGATATCCGGATCCATTCAAACCCTGGACCAAGCAGGCGCCGAGCGAGGCCACCGCCTCGGGCGTCGTCATCGAGGGCAAGCGCATCCTGACCAATGCGCACGCCGTGTTGTACGCCAGCCAAGTGCAGATTCAGGCGAATGCCGCCGGCGACAAGCTATCCGCGTCGGTGCTCGCCATCGCGCCCGGCATCGATCTGGCCGTGTTGCAACTCGACGATCCAAGTTTCTTCGACACCCATCCACCGGTGGCGCGCGCCAGTAAGCTGCCGCAGATCAAGGATCCGGTTCTCGCCTACGGTTTTCCCACCGGGGGCTCGTCACTGTCGATCACCAAGGGCATCGTCTCGCGCATCGAGTTCGCGTCGTATAACTATCCGGTGTCCGGGCTGCGCATTCAGATCGATGCGGCCATCAATCCCGGCAACAGCGGCGGTCCCGCCATCGCCGGCGACAAAATGATCGGCCTCGCATTCAGCCGGCTGGGCGGGGACAGCCAGAATATCGGCTACATCATCCCGAATGAAGAAGTGGACCTGTTCCTCAAGGATATTGCGGCCGGCCACTATGTCGGCAAGGCCAGCATGCACGATGACCTGCAGACGCTGGAGAATCCGGCGCTGCGCGAATACCTGAAGCTGGACAAGAGCGTCGAGGGAATGGTGGTGCATCGGCCCGACAAGTCCGACCCTTCGTACCCGCTCAAGGAATGGGATGTGCTGACGCGGATCGGCGATACGCCGATCGACAATCAGGGCATGGTCAAGATCGACAGGGATATGCGCGTTAATTTTAACTACATGATTCAGAAGGTCGCAAAGGACGGCAAGCTACCCCTCACGTTGGTGCGTGCCGGCAAGACGCTGAAGGTCGAACTTCCCGTCTCGGCGGAGTATCCGACACTGGTGTCCGACCTGCATGGCGAATATCCGTCGTATTTCGTTTACGGACCGCTGGTGTTTTCGCGCGCGACGCGGCAGTTCTTGGGTGCGTTCGAAAACAACGCCAACCTGATGCGCGTCTTGGGCTTCGTGAAAAGCCCGCTGGTGACCCGCGCCTTCGATCCGCCGAGCGATGATCTGCAAGAGTTGGTGATCATTTCCTCGCCATTCTTTCCACACAAGCTGGCAAACGGCTATTCGAATCCCGCCGGCGCGGTGGTGTACTCGGTGAATGCCACCCCGGTGAAGAGCCTCAAACACTTGGTGGCGCTGTTGCGGGATCTGAAGGATCCTTACGTCACGCTCGAATTCGCCGCCAAGGGCGGGGAAGCGCTGGTTTTCTCGCGTCAGGCGCTGGTGGCGGCGACGGATGACATTCTCACCGACAATGGCGTGCGGGCACAGGGCTCGCCGGACATGCTGGCGGTGTGGCAGGCGAAGTCGGCCCAGTGATTTTGACCGGTTAGCGCTCCCTGACGGGAACTCAGTGCCGATCGATATCACAGGCCGACGGCCGCTCAAGTTGACAGTGCCGAGGCCTAGTTCGCGTCGACCAGCTCCGATACCTCGCGCGCATCGGCGCGTTTCATGGGCCGCCCATCGACCGGTGAATAGGGCGATTGACGGATGCCGTCTATGGGAAACACGGTGGCATCGACGGTGCGGCCATTGGCCTCGAATCGCAAGGCCGGATAGTTCACACTGCGCTCCGCATCCATTTTCACGCGCCGCTCGTAGAACTCGTGCGGCACGCCGATTTCCAACAGCCGAATCGCGACCGTCTCGGACGCATCGGCGAACAAATGCAAGTTGATATCGCTGTGATTCGTGGCGGTCCCGGTGAGCACGGAGCCGACCAGGCGAGGTTGAAACTCCGCCAAAATCCGCATGGTGTCGAGCGCGATGCGCCGCTGTTCCTTTAGCGTGTGATCGTGAGTATCGCGCCCAAAGAGGCGTTGGTGCGCGCGAAGCGCGGCTTCGATCTCGACGTTTTTCGGCAGCACCGCGACATCGTTGACGCCGAGGCGATCGGCCGCCTTGCGTTTCGCCTGCCGGAAATCTTCAATGCCGTGCTCTTCCATGATTCTCGCGGCCTCCTGCGCGAGAGCGCGGCGTAGATCTTCGGCTCGCTGCGAAAATTTCTTAGGCATCGGTAATCTCAGGCATCGATCACTAGAATATCGGTTTATCGGCTTCGGGGTTGTTCGGGTTCTGCCCTTCGTACAGCTCGGCCTTGGGAAGATTCCCCTCGATGAATTTTTCCATGATGCCGCTGGGGTCGTCCGAACTCGCGAGCAAGCCGGTCTTCGGCGAGATGCGCACGCTGACGATGCCGTCGGGGATCGGCACACCGTGCCTGGCCGTGCCGGCCAACGCCTCTTTCATGAAATAGGTCCAGGTCGGAACGGAGACGCGCGAGCCCTGCTCACCTTCGCCCAAGGTGCGATCCTGATCGAACCCGGTCCAGACGGTGGTGACGATGTCCCCGTTAAAGCCATTGAACCAGGCATCGTGAAACTCGCTGGTGGTGCCGGTTTTGCCGGCGATATCGTCGCGATTGAGCGTGCGGGCGCGCTGACCCGTGCCCCGCTTGATGACATCGGCCATCATGTCCGCCAGCAGGTACGCCACCTGCGGGCTGACGATCTGCGGCGCCAGATTCTTCGGAGAAATCAGGGTCTTACCATCGTGCGGAGCTTCATCCAGCAAAGCTCGACCGGCTCCCGCCACGCTCTTTGGGCTGGGACCGTCGCTCGAACGTCCGCATTGTGCGCAGGCGACGACGGGGTTGGCCTGCTGCACGATCTTGCCATTGGCGTCCTCGACGCGATCGATGTAGTAGGAGCTGACTTTGAAGCCGCCGTTGGCGAAGGTGGAGTAGCCGATGGCCACCTGCAGAGGGCTCAATTCAGCCGTACCCAAGGCCAGCGTCAAGTCGTCCGGCAGTTGCGATTTATCGAAGCCGAAGCGGGTCACATAGTCGCGGGTGTATTGGCCGCCGATGGCGCGCATCAAGCGCACCGATACCAAATTTCGGGAATGCACTAGGGCATCACGCAGGCGGACAGGTCCGTAAAACAACCCGGTGTCCTCGTGCGGACGCCAAGCCTGTTCCTTGCCTTCCTCGTCGATGACCACGGGGGCATCCAACACCACGCTGGCGGGGGTAAAACCCTTGTTGAAGGCCGCCGCATAAATGAAGGGCTTGAATCCCGAGCCGGGCTGGCGCCGGGCTTGGGTGACGCGGTTGAATTTGCTCTGAAAGAAATCAAAGCCGCCCACCAGGGCCACGACCGCGCCGTCTTTCGGGTCGACCGACACCAGCGCGCTCTGCGCTTCGGGTATTTGCACGAAAAGCAGGGATTCGGGCGTGCGGCCGACCGTGTAGATGACATCCCCGCGGCTCAAGATCTCCGAAGCTTGCACCGGTGGCCTGTCGACTTTCTCGTCCGGTAATTCCCGGCGGGCCCAAACCAGCTTCTCCCAGGGCAGGGTGACGATCCCTACGTCCTTGACGTAGATCTTGGCGCTCTTGGCCTCGACTTGCTCGACAATCGCGGGTTTAAGGCCGCCGATAATGGGGAATTCCTCCAGCTGGGCGTCGAATTGGGCCGGCGTGCTGATCTTCGACAGGTCGACCTTGGCGCTGGCTCCGCGGTACCCATGGCGCATGTCGTATTCAATGAGGCCGGTGCGCAACGCCACGGTGCCCGCCGCCTGGAGGCGCGAATCGAGGGTCGTGTAGACCCTGTACCCGGCTGTATAGACGGCATCGCCGTATTTATTCTGCATGTCGTTGCGGACCATCTCGGCCAGGTACGGCGCGTCGACCTCGATGGAGGCGCCATGCAGGCGCGATTCCATGGGGCTCGACTTGGCCTGATCGTACTCGGCCTGACTGATGTATCCGAGCTCCAGCATGCGGCCCAAAACATGGGTGCGGCGCACCTTCGCGGCTTCGGCGCTGGCGACCGGATTGACCGTGGAGGGAGCGGTTGGAATGCCGGCCAGCGTGGCCATTTCGGCGAGGCTGAGTTGATCCAAGCTCTTGCCGAAATACACCTCTGCCGCGGCGCCGACGCCATACGCTCGCTGGCCCAGGAAGATCTTGTTGACGTACAAGGAGAAGATTTCCTCCTTGGTGAATTCGGCCTCCATGAGCAAGGATATGTAGATTTCGCTCATTTTCCGCTTCATGTCGCGGCGCGGGGTCAGGAACATGTCCCGCGATACTTGCATGGTGATGGTGCTGGCGCCCTGGCGGATGCCGCCGGCCTTTAGATTGGCCACCGCCGCCCGCAAAATTCCCTGCCAATCGACGCCGTGATGCCTGAAAAACCGGTCGTCTTCGGTCGCCAGGAAGGCCTGGATCAGCTTGGGCGGCAGTTGGTCGTAGTGCACCGGGATTCTGCGTTGCTCGCCAATGGACTGGATTAGCTTGCCGTCGCGCGAATAGATCCGCAGCGGCACCTGCAATTGGACTTCCCGGAGGCTCCCCACATCCGGCAAGGCGGGCCTCAAGTAAACATAAGCACAGACGTTGGCGAAGACGATTAACGCTATTAAGCCAACTAAAACAGCACAAATGCGCGAGATGAGAACTAGATAACGTTTGGCCACAGAAAACCGTTCTAACTTATTGCGTCGGCGGACATGGTCAGCATAGTACCGCCGGTTAAGCAGGGCTACCCATCGAAAGATGAGGCCGCAAGGCCGAAGGTCCTTCAGGTTCGACAACCCGAGGACAGCTTAGGTTGCCTGACCAGTGATTAACCCAACACTTAGGGCAGCCCCTAGGAGCGAGGTCTGAACGGATGAGTCGACGCCTCTTAGGAGCCACGAACTGTCGTACGTCTCACTTTGCCGACTTGGGGGTCCTAAGCGGTCATTACCGTGAGTGGCTTCACGTTCCATTTAACAGTTTCTTGCTAAGTTTGCTTGTCATAGCTAATCTCATGCACGCGTTTCGACCTACAAGGTATTGAGCAAAAAGGGAAAAAATTTGTGTGGTCGTTAGGTAAAAGATATCGTCCGCTTTTGGGACTTGACATAACCACTTCGTCGGTGAAGCTCATCGAGCTCACGATGTCCGGTGGCCAATATCGCGTTGAGTCTTATGCCGCGGAACCGACGCCGCACAACGCCATCAACGAAAAAGCCATCGTCGACGCGGAAGCGGTCGGCGAAGCGATTCGCCGCGCGGTAAAACGCTCCGGAGCAAAGAGCCGCCTCGCGGCGATCGCGATCAGCGGTGATGCCGCGATCACCAAAGTCATTCAGATGCCGAAGACGCTCGGCGAGAACGAATTGGAAGGTCAGGTCGAAATGCAGGCCGACCAGTACATCCCGTTCCCGATGGAAGAAGTCAGCTACGACTATCAGGTCGTGGGCCCGTCGGAAAAAGATCCGGATATGCTCGATGTGCTGCTCGTCGCGACGCGAACCGAGAACGTCGAGCAGCGCCAGGCCGCGGTTCAGGCCTCGGGATTGACCGCGCACTTGGTCGACGTCGAGGCCTTCGCGCTGGAAAACGCCTGCGCGCTCATGCGTCACCAAATGCCCGACGGCGGCGTCGATCGCAC
>Ga0210398_10004704_pt1 | contig 12762 bp, 12 predicted proteins | sample IncBWC4OmetaG_FD_161047 | JGI IMG/M metagenome (GOLD analysis project Ga0210398, IMG submission 161047) | Forest soil microbial communities from Barre Woods Harvard Forest LTER site, Petersham, Massachusetts, United States - Inc-BW-C-4-O | ecosystem: Environmental > Terrestrial > Soil >... | reverse complement strand
GCACGGCCGGGAGAATGGCACTACGTGGAGCGCAGCGAACTTCAGCGGCTTGCTGCAGACCCTTCGCAACCCCACACCCTGGCTGAAGCCAGCTCTAAAGGGGCCTTACCTTTCGTTTTCCGGGATATGTCGCTTGAAGAGGCGCTTCACTGGGCTGGAGATTGGCCTGCGCTCCCGGTTCTGAGCCGCGCCGACCTTAGCAAGCTCGAGGGCGTAATCACACTGGACGACATCCTGAAGGCCTTCCGTAAAGTGCCGGTCGAATGAGCCTTCCTTGGATCTCGCCAGAACCACAGGTTTTATGCGGTTTTTCTAGCCAGCCCAGTACTTCCGTACTGACCGGTTCTCAATAATTGAGGCTTTCGCTCTATTGGTAGAAAGGAGCACAAGCCGCAAGATAGTCGGGTACTTAGGGAGGTAGTGTCCTGTGGCTCTAAAAGAGCGACGTTCAACACGAAGATTTCTCATGCGCTTGCCGCTCACCGTCCGATGGACGGATGAAAGCGTTGTTGGAGAGGCTGCAACGGAATCCCGCGAGGTAAGTTCGCGTGGTCTCTATTTTCACTTGCCCAAAGGTTTGCGCAGCGGTTCGCCTGTGGAAATCGTAATGACTCTTCCACACGAGCTTACTCAGGCGGGCCCGGTTCGCGTCCGATGTCTCGGGCGCGTTCTGCGTTCCAGCCCTGAAAACGCCGGCGAAGTAGGCGTGGCAGCGGCAATCGAGCGTTACGAATTCATGCGTAACGGCGAGTCTGCCGCTTAAGAGTTTCTTACCCAGACCCTGCGGAGATGGGTGAGAAGAGCCGGGCGGCTAGGGTCCCTCAGCCTAAGCCCCCGGCTATTTTTCTATGTCTGGCCGTTTTTCCCCGCACTGGACGCACAAGAAAACTTCCGCACAATTCAAGTAGGTGGTCCGCACGAACGCGCTAACCGCGGCGAAATTTCGGGTCAGTTGAATTCCTTGGAAGGCGGGGTTTGTTCCGAGCCCACCCGGCCCGTAACGATATCGGCGCGGGAATAATTCTCCGCGCGCACATGAGATCCGGCTAGCCGACGTAGCATCGAGATTTGGCCAATGTGAGTTAGTGCGTCCGCGAGCGCTCCCTGGAAGAGCTTCTCGGGTGTACAACCGAGCGCTGAATCCGAGCCTAGATAATCGTCAAGCGCTTGCAGACTCGAGAAGAACCTCTTCCCGCCATCTTCCCAAGCGAGCGGTTTCGAATCGCTCCACTTCTCTTTCCCGCTGACTTGCGAGAGAGCCCAGTCCAATAGATCGCCGATGTGCGCGAGGATTTGGCCGGGCGTGCGAGTTGTCTCGGAAGCGTGGAATTCGGCGAACCCCGCAGGAGCGCCGCGCAGAGCCTTGCCCCCACGGTAGGCAATCGTCGCCAGTATGTGGCGCAAGAATTGGCGAACGCCATGGGAGGAAGCATCGACATTCTTCGTATCCATAAGACCTCGTTCGGTGTTCAAGACATTTTAGCTATACCTGCCTATATTCTAAGCCCTCGGAATTGAATCTCACTTATGCTCGCTTCACCTTCGCGTCCGCGACACTAATGATCACGCGCTTACCAAGCGCCCTAGCGGCGCGAGTAATCGTATCGAGCGTCACGGAGACGTTTTGAGGGTCTAGCAGGCGATCTAGCTGCGACCGGCTGGTGCGAAGTTGCTTTGCCATAGCTTGTTTGGTCTTTCGTTGCTCCTGCATGGCCCGCTCAAGTTGCCACGCCAGGACTCGTTTGATTGCAACGGCTTCGACTTCTTCCCGGATGCCTTCTCTCTCGAGAAAACCGTCGAACGATGAACCACTATGGTCCGTTCTTCTGCGATTTTTCTTTGCGTTCATGCCAGTCCCCTCTGATGCTTGTTTTTATTGCTCTTTGCCAAGTCTAAATCCTTGATCGGAGACTTCTGCGCCTTCTTGATGAAGCCGTGTAACAAGACCATTAGTCCCTTCTTGTCGATATAGAAAAGGACTCGCGCGATCCTGTTCTGAGTCAGGCGCGATCGCACTTCATAGACACCGTCTCCCACTGGCCTGCAAACGGGCATTCCAACGGGCCAACCAAACTCGATCGTCTTGATATCTTCCCCGATGCGCTTGCGATCCTCGGCTGATGGTAAGCTTTTCAACCAATCCCGCACGGGTTCTCTGCCGCCCACGGTCCGAAAGAAGATCGCCGGGATTCGTTTGCCCTCATTTTCAACAGTCTCAAGCGGGGCAACCATTCGGGTCTGAAATTTGGGCTTCTTATGCACTTCTGGAAGTGTACCATATACGGTACAGGCGGGCAAGTTTACCCTTATACCTCGGGATCGTGAACGGGCTCAAAAACTTGAAACAATCCGCCAGACTCTACCTTCCTGGACGCCACCCGGTTCGAAAACTATACTGGAAGCGTGAATGTTGAAACGGAACTGCTGCCTGCATTACGCCGCTACTGGGGTTACGACTCATTTCGCCCGCTGCAAGAAAGAATTGTTCAAAGCTTGCTGTGGAAACATGACACCTGCGTGGTCATGCCGACCGGCGGCGGCAAATCCCTCTGCTACCAGCTCCCCGCAGCATTGCTTTCCGGCCAAACCGTGATCGTAATCTCTCCTCTAATAGCGCTGATGCAGGACCAAGTTGCGCAACTCACGCAAATGGGAATTGCTGCTGCGCTGCTGAATAGCTCCGTGACGGGAGAGCAGCAGGGTGACATCATGCGCGAAGCGAAAAATGGCCGATACAGGCTCTTGTACCTTTCTCCGGAACGGCTTGCACGCCCAGAAACGATCGAGTGGCTCCGAAACGTTCCCATCTCGTTTTTCGCGATCGACGAGGCGCATTGCATCTCGGAATGGGGTCATGAGTTTCGGCCGGAGTACCGGCGGATGAGCTCTTTGCGTGTGCATTTTCCAGACCGTCCCATCGCAGCTTTCACCGCCAGCGCCACGCAGCGTGTGCGTCACGACATTATCGAGCAGCTCCAATTGCGCGATCCCGACAAATACATTGCAAGCTTCCACCGGCCGAATCTGCGTTACATCATCAAGGAATGCAAAGGCCCACAGCAATCAAGCCTGCTGTTAAAAGCGCTTCGGGAATATTCTGACGCTAACGTGATTGTCTATGCGCCGACAATCAACAAAGTGGAAGAGACTGTCGATTTTCTCGAGGAGCACGGAATTCCGGCCATCGCCTACCACGGAAAAATGGACAGCGATACGCGCAGAGAAAATCAGGAACTCTGGATGGCGGATGAGGTTCGCGTTCTGGTGGGAACTGTCGCTTTCGGACTCGGTATCAACAAAGCAGCCGTCCGCGCAGTAATCCATCTCTCGCTGCCGAAATCGATCGAGCAATATTATCAAGAGGCAGGACGCGCCGGACGTGACGGACTGCCCGCGGACTGCGTCGTTCTTTGGCAGAAGCGCGACGCCGGGCTGCTGGCCTATTTCATTGATCTGCTCACCGATCCCGCCGAGAAAGATCGCTCCTGGAAGCGTTATCACGCGATTCGGGATTTCGTGGAATCCACAAACTGCCGCCACCGTCAGATTTGCATTCATTTTGGAGAAAACCCCAAATGGCAAAAATGCGAGGCTTGCGATGCTTGTGGCTTTGCGCTCGGCTGGCTGGCTGATACGGCTGAGTCAACGGGTAGAGCAAGCCGCAGCCTCGCGTCATCCGCTGCTGTTTCTACGCGGACTGACCAGTCTAGTCCCGCCAGCAAATTAACGCTTCCCATGGTCGACCCCGAACTTCGTGAATACCTTCGCGAATGGCGACGAGTCACGGCAAAGGAACATGGTGTCCCAGCCTATGTCGTAATGCATGACTCGTCGTTAGATGAGCTCTGCCGAAAGCGTCCCGCGTCGATATCCGAGTTGCTCGATGTTTCCGGATTCGGCGAAAGAAAATCGGAGTTGTACGGCCGGCAGATTTTCGAGGCGTTCAAGAGATTTCGCGAAGGCGCTCGTGCTACCGCGGCGCTAGAGAACGTTTCGAAGTCCGTCCGTCGTCGCAGGACGCGAAAAACCGCGTGACATTCGGTCGGCCAAAACGCCTGCGTCTCGCAGTTACGGTTAGACTGGACGATACGACCAGCGCTTACGTTAGCTTTTCCTCATCAGTTGCAACCGGGCGGAAAGTTGCGTAACATTCTCGCGTAGCCGTCTCTGGTGAGCGTAGCTCAGCTGGTAGAGCATCGGTCTGTGGCACCGAGGGTCGCGGGTTCAAACCCCGTCGCTCACCCCATCCCCTTCCAAGCGGTATCTCCATCTTCGCAGGCGCAGCGAACTAGAATCCTCACCTGAAGCTCATTGCGTGGCCTAACGTCGCGCTAGGATGTCCGCGTATTTCGGGGCTGTCCGAAGTTCACTTTCCGTTGGATGAAGAATGCTCAACTTGCATGAGATCAACGTAACGCTGCGGGCTCCGCTGCAAGGTGTTCAAGCTCGATAGCGCGTATGCAATCGTTTCCCGTTCGTGACAGGATTCCGAGTCTTCAGAGAGATTTTGGAGTCGTAAGAAAATCGCCGTCTGCGCCTCGTGGATTCGCGTGGGAAGTTTTGCGGGGTCGATTTCAAGGAGTGCGGTGGTGTACACGCTGTACCAATCCGAGTGATTCATATAGCACCTCTGCCAATACTCCGGAAGGTATCAATTTTTGATGCGGCCCGTCTGTTCGATAGCGTACCAAATGAATTATTTCTTGGCCTCGTTCTGCCAGCTCTGCGACTGGCGTTTTATCGCTGCGTAGCACTCGCACGATGCGTCTTCCAGCTCTTTACGGTTCACGATTATCACTTCTCCTCGGCTGTACTTGATCAGCCCGGCTTTTTGCAGCATGCCCGCAGCCACCGTCACGCTCGCCCGTCGTGTGCCAAGCATGTGCGCCAGGAACTCCTGGGTCAGCCGGATGATGTCCCCGCCAATGCGATCTTGGCTCATCAGCAGCCATCGAGCCAGCCGCTCGTCCACCTCGTGAAGACGGTTGCAGGCAGCCACCTGTGCAGCTTGCACCGCCAGTTCCTGCGCGAAACGCAGTAAAGACCGTTCCAGCTTCGGGCAAGTGGACAAAACTGTCGCCAAGTCTTTCGCGCTGATCTTGAATCCACTGCCCTCAATCTGCATAACTACGCGGCTAGGACTGCTATTGAATCCAACCAGAAGAGGAATTCCCACAAAGCCTTCGCTGCCAGTCAATCCCACTTCCACGCTTTTTCCGTCCTGCATCACGTTTAGAACCGAGGCCAGGCCACTCTCAATGAAATAGGCAAACTCGATCGGCTCGGACATTTCATTTAGTACGACGTGTGTCGGTAGCTCCTGAAGTTCCAAAGCGGGGAAGACAGAACTGAACTCCTTGCTCGGCAGGCTGCGCAGAATCGTATTCTGCGTGACGCGACCGTTGCCGTCACCTCCGTTTGCCTTCAAGATGTTGTTGGGATCCAGTCGGGATTTTGAGTCGGACATCAACGAGGCCCCTGCAAACCGAAATTGTCTGATTTCGCAGGGAACCGGGCACGCGAACGCGCGGCGGGAAGATGCTAGTGAGACCTCCTAACGATACTCTCTTATAACTTCTGATACTAGTCGTAAGTGTTAGGAACCCCCCAGGCCCGAGCGGCCGCGAACCCGAACTCTAAACCTCGAAGCCCTCCCGTAACGTCTTGCGCGATGCACGGTGGGAGCAGTAGTGTTTAAGAAGGATCAACTCGCTTGCCAACGACCTCCAAGCCGAAATCGAAACCTTCAGCCTCTCCGAAATGGGCTACTGTCATTTTGCAACTGCGCCAGGACATGCGCCTGGATCAAACCGCCTTCGGCGCACGACTTCGCTGCTCAGCTATGACCATATCGCGTTGGGAGCGCGGCGTGCAGGAACCTCCCTCTCACGCATACATAGAGCTTGGGAACCTTGCTGGCGACCCAGCCTGCTGGTTTTTTTGGGGACGTGCCGGCCTGCGCAATGAAGACTTGATGCGCGTTGTTCCGGAGATGCGGCGTCGCCTCGAGAAAACACCCATGCCGGATTTCGAGATCGTGACCGCCGGCAGTGGCGGCAAAAAGCGTTTGCGCAGCAAGGTGCAGCTCGTCGCCATCCCTTTGCTCAAAGTCGTGGCCGCATCGCACGGTGAAAAGGGCGACGACACAGAGGTATTGCACGAATCGCCGTTTGAAAGCATGATCGCGGCTCCCAAGGATTGGTGCCCCAACCCGGCCACAACAAGTTGCCTGCGCGTGAAAGGCAACTCCATGAAGCCTTTGATTCAGGATGGCTACGTCGTTGTCGTGGACTCTTCTCAAAGCGAGCGAACTAAACTGAACGGCAAAATCGTGATCGCTTGGCATAAGGACTTGGGCTTGACTGTATCCCGGCTGCAACGATATGGCCGTACCGACATTCTCGAGCCGGAAAATCGTGATTATGAGTCGATCGCGCTCGATGGCAAACACAAGTGGAGAATCTTGGCGAAAGTCCTTTGGTGGATTGGAAAAGCTCCTTAGACGAGACGAGTGAAAGGAATCATGGCGAAATCTCTCCATAAAATTCTGGTGATCGATGTGGGCGGCACGAACATCAAAGTACAAGCCATAGGACAAAAACAGCCGACCAAAATCCCTTCCGGCCCTTCCATGACGGCTAAGGAAATGGTTCGCGACGTGAAAGCAGCGACTCGCGACTGGAGGTACGATCGAGTATCCATTGGCTATCCCGCTCCGGTTACTGCGGGCCATCCTGTGCGCGAGCCGGCTAATCTGGGCAGCGGCTGGGTTGGGTTCAACTTTCAAAAAGCGTTCGGTTGCCCAGTGAGAATTATTAATGATGCAGCCATGCAGGCTCTCGGAAGCTATCGCGGTAAGCGAATGTTATTTATCGGACTCGGAACCGGCCTAGGCTCTGCAATGATCGTGGACGGAGTTGTGGAACCAATGGAGCTCGCTCACTTGCCATATAAGAACGGCAAAACGTACGAAGACTATTTGGGACTGCGAGGGCTTAAGCGCCTCGGCAAAAAGAAATGGCGCAAGGAAGTTTTCGAAGTCACAGAGAAATTAATAGCCGTTCTAGAAGCAGACTACGTGGTTCTGGGCGGGGGAAACGTAAAGAAACTGAAAAAGCTTCCACCGGGCGCGCGCAAAGGAAACAACGAAAACGCGATCCTTGGTGGATTTCGTTTATGGGCCAAGAACGACCCGCGCAACCTTCACTAAGGGTCGCGAAGTTCAGTGATGTTTCAAATCGGAATGCCCTTTCATAAGGCACATCTCTGGGGAAATCCTCGCGCCAGCTCTCGATTCCACGGGCGGCTCCATGTAGGATATCTGGGATATCGATGACGACTCAGCGCGCATTTTTTGCGATCCTTCCATTTTTATTTCTCGCTCCGGCGCAAATATCGGCCTGCACGTGTTCGAAGGCTCCCGCGGGAACTTGCCAGGGATTGCAGCAGGACGATGTCGTATTTGTCGGCACCGTCACCGACGTTGAAAATATTCCGTCGCCCACTCCGAACACAACTGACACCCCTGATTCGCAAAATGCAGCAACCACAGTCGCCACAGACGCCACTCCCCTGGTCCGTTATCATTTCAAAATTGATGAAAAATTTGCCGGACCGGACGCCCCCGAAATCGATATCTTTTCGGGCGGTGACGACGGCGATTGCGCCTTCCGCTTTCAAAAGGGCAGCCAATACATTGTGTTCACGCAACAGGAAAACGAAGGCCGCCTGTTTGCCACCGTCTGCAACGGAACGCGGCCCGCGGGCGATGGTCGCGCGCTGCTACCGCAGCTGAGAGCTATGCGCAATCATCAGCAAATCGCGTCCGTATTCGGCGTTCTGCGCCGCTCCGATCCGCCACTTTTGGCGCCAGCGGACGATCCGGACGACCCTCTCCCGCATATAAAATTGAAGCTTCGCTCAAAGGACGATCGCTTCGCGACGAGCACTGGGCCAGACGGGGTGTATTCCTTTTACGATGTTCATGCGGGCGAATATCATTTCTCGGCCATCCTGCCCGCGCGAATGGAGTTGACCGAGAAGACCTTGCCCGGCGCTTTGCCGCCCATCAGGATTCCCAACGGCGCCTGCTTTGAGTACAACGTTGACGCTCTCCCGCTGGGCAAGATTCGCGGCAGCGTTTTAGGTCCGGATCAGAAGCCCCTGAAGCTTGCATCCGTGGAGCTATATCGCGCGGATCGCTTCAAAGACACCGAGCCGGGCCTCTGGGGCTTTCAAGGTTCAAAGGGAGTCTTCGAGTTCGATCACATCGGCCCGGGCGAATATATTCTGGTGTTTAACCGTGCCAACCGTATGGATCCCAACTCGCCTTTTCCGCGCGCGTTTTATCCCGGTGTCGCCAACCAGGGCGAAACGGCTGTGATCACTCTTAAAGATGGCGAACAACTGCTGAAGGCAGACATTCAGGTCAATGAGGGATATCCGACACGCACTGTTCGCGCGCAACTGAAATGGAAGGATGGGCGTCCGCCCGGTGAAGTCACCATCATGGCCAAAGCGGATCAGGGCGAAAATCCCGCCGCGAAAAGAATCGGCGAAGGCACCTACGATTTCACGTTGCTGCTATCCGCACATTACACAATTTCTGCGTGGGAAGACCTCGATCCTCAGCGCCTAAGCCAGCGCCACGGCAAGGAAACTTGCACCATTCCCGCGCGCATCGACGCCGAATCCGTGATAATCGACGGCGCCGACGCCGATGCGGCTGAAATCACCCTGACCTTCCCCTCCATCGCATGCGACAAGCAGTAGCCAGTCCTTCGCTGTCTTCGTATTAACCATTAACAAAGCCCTTCTATGTCGCGGCCCAAGAAAAAGCCCCTTCCAGCCGAAGCCGGAAGGGGCCGTTTACGGGTTTTATTCGCCCCAGCTTAGAACGAATACTTCAGCCAGAACTTGATCGTACGACCGCCAAACACTGTCGCGTCTTTAGCGTCGTACTGAGTGCTAATCAGGTTATAGCTAGGAGTGAATAGATTTGCATGGTTGAATGCGTCGAAAAATTCCGCCCGAAATTCAAGCGCTTGGTTTTCCAGTCTGTGGTTCGGAATGGGGAACCGGCGGCTAATGCTTGTGTCGAAGAACCACTGGCCGGGACCATAAACCGAGTTGCGGCCTGCGGTGCCCGGAGTCAAGCCGTTAACAAAGGCGGGGATGATGAAACGGAAAGTATTCGCCGCCTGGGGAGCGCATGGTCCGGGATTGCCGAAGAAGCAAGTGCTCAGCGGGAAAAATGTCCCTGGAACGGTTGTCAAACCGAGCTGCGTTCCGTCGATTCCCGTTGAGGTGAGCGGTGCATTGGGATTGCTCAAGTCCGGCCGGCTGTTAGGATGGCCGTTGCCCTGATTGTCGAAACCATCGAACGGTGTGTCGGGGCTTCCGCTGTCGAGTGTCGCTATGCCGGACCACTGCCAGCGGTCGGTCAACGCTTTCTCCACCCAGTTCGACCTGGCGCGTGGCAAAGCGTAGATGTACGACAACACGAACCGGTGACGCCGATCAAAAGTGGAAGGACCCCAGTCGGACAACTGATTGGTCAGTACCTGCGAAAAGGAGCTCAATCCGCTAGTGGTAGTGGTGAATACTTCGGACCCGTCATCAAGGAACTTCGAGAATGTGTAAGAAGCTCGCAAGGTCAAGTCCGTGTGGAAACGTCTCTCGAGCTCAACCTGTCCGGCGTTGTACCAGGAATTGGCGCCGTTAGTGCGAACCAGAATCTCTCCGAAGTTCGCATTCTGCCGCACTGCGTCGCCATTTGCGTCGAAGACACCCGTTCCAGGATTAAAGTCCTGGTTCACGAACAATCGCTGCCCTCGGGTACCGACGTAGGCCACCGTGAGAATCGTCTTCCCCGGCAATTCCCGTTGTACGTCCAAGTTCCACTGCTGTGTCATCGGGTTCTTCAGGTTGCTCGACATCGTCTCAATCACTGCGAACGGACTCGGGACGGAAGTGAAAGCGGCTAGCGTGGCCATAGCGTTCGCTTGTCCGCGGCTCGAAGCGCTTCCGCCAAGGATAGTCGGGCCGTTGGCATTCGGAGACGATGCGGCGTTGTTGTCCACAATGTTGGTGAACAAGCCGTCGTAGAAGATGCCATAACCGCCCCGGATCACAGTCGCGTCATGGCCGAAAAACCGTTGCCCCCAGTGCGGAGTATAGGCAAAGCCCAGCCGGGGACCCAGGTTGTTCGTTTGTGGCTGTTGGTTGGCGCCGAAAGAGTTCGGGAAAGTGGCTCCAGCAACACCGAAAGTGAGCCCCGATTGAATTGACGGGAACTGCACTGTATTTCCCAAAGTGCCCCAATACTCATACCGCAGGCCCGCGGTCAGAGTTAGGTTCTCCTTCACCCTCCAAGTGTCCTGGATGTAAGGGGCATACACGGTCGCATTGGGCGTTATAATCGGGTTTCCGAACTGCTTGCTGATCGTTGACGGAGAGCCCCCAGCAAAGTCGTCCACGAAGTTAGCGAGCGAGGTAAATGTGTTGCTGGTACCGTTTAGAGTGTACTGCCCGCCCAAAGCATAAGTAATCGTGCCACGATTATTGAACGGCACTCCGTCAGTGACAGTTAGGAAGGTGATGTCCACTCCTCCTTTGATGGTGTGCCTCCCGTGAGTGAATGTCAGCGCATCTTGAGCTTGAACGACATGGTGAGCTCGGCTTTGTGGCGTTCCGGTGGCTAGGCCGATGGTCGGGTAATTTGAATCCGCGCCAAATGAGATTTGCGGGATGCCCGCGAGGGGCCCATCGAGCGACGAAGGCGGAAAGTTAAAGAAAAAGCCGATGTTCGTGTAAGAGAATCGAACCTCATTCACCAACGCGCTCGAAAACGTGTGGGTCCATCCTCCACGAAACACGTTCGTCGTGCCGTTCTGGGCTGAATCGAACTGAGGAAGCGCTCCTGAATTCGTGAAAAAGTCCGGAAGCAGAGAACCGCTCTGACGTATAAAGCTTCCAAATATAACGTCGTTCGGACTCGTGTGATAATCCATACGTACGTTCCAGTTGGTGTCCGTTCCTTCTTCCTTTACTCCTGTCCGCTCAAACAGGCCGCTTTGCACGCATCCGCGATCCACTCCAGTTGGTCCCGGACCCAACGCGATACAGTTGGGAGCGTTGTTTGGAAGGCCTGTGATCCTGCCGGTGCCATCTGGATTTTCCGGAGCGGTGAGCCCTCCTAGCGCAGCGATCAACAGTTGGACGTTGGGGTTCGGCAGCAGTGTTTGTAACTGAGTGATTCCGGCCGCTGTTGGAAGAGTCAATTGTGCTCCGGTAGCCCTCTGAGCCGTCGGATTCCACTGTGCGGTACCAAAGACAAAAAGCTTGTCCTTCACCACCGGGCCGCCGATATCAAATCCAAACGTATTTTCATTGAAAAGCGGATTGGTTGTGTCACCCAGGAACTTATTCTGTGAGGGGATTGCCTGGACCGCCGAGTTTTGGTTTATTTCCCACGCTTCGCCATGGAAGCTGTTCGTGCCCGCTTTGTAAATGTAGTTGCTCACCGAACCGCCCCCGCGCCCATACTCCGCGCTATAGGAGTTGGTCAACACGGTGAATTCCTGGATTGCTCCCACGTTGTCAGGCTGAAACGCCTGACCTGAGATGCTCCAGTCATTGTCATCCTGTCCGTCGATCAGAAAATTGTTTGCGCGGGGACGCGTGCCATTCACCGAAAAACCGACGCCGTTGGTGAAACTATTGTTGGCTTCGGTATCCTGCACGCCCGGTAGCGTCATAGCCAATTCCGCCGGGTTGAAAGTTGTGAAAGGCAGGTTTTCTATCTCATGAGTACCCAGGCTCTCGCCGAGCTGGCCGGACTCCGTGTCGATGGCTTGGCCGGCGGTCGCCTCGACGACGATCGTCTTGCTGGTCACACCCACTTTCAGAGTGCCGTTGACTGTGGTCGTTACCGATCCGTTTAGAATTACGCTTCCGACTTGAAGTTCGGCGAAACCTGGCGCAGAAAAAGTGACGGTGTATGTCCCGGGTTGTAACGCGTCCATTCGATACGCCCCGACGGCATCAGTCACTGCTTGGTGCAACTCGCCGAATTGAGTGCTTATTGCTTTCACGGTCGCATTTGGTATTGCAGCGCCGCTCTCGTCTGTGATTACACCCACAAGCGTCCCGTCGCTACTCTGCGCCATTAGGTACGATGGCAATGCCAAGGCCACGAACAACAGCCCCAGGATCAAAGCCAACATCCGCGTAACTCTGGACACACTTCGACCATTGATCATTTCGATCCCCCATTCCGATAGTCATTTCCGTCTGGCGTGAATGCGCCAGATAATGCTGCGGCCTACCATGCAGTTTCAGAGCCAACAGTCAGAAAGACGTGCGAGGCGTATAACTTACTGATTCGACGGCTCCAGCGGGGTGATTCAAGAGCGGATGATCAATAACTCTCCGAAAAACCAAATACTCATCGGCGGCGCGGCAATTTATTCGTACAACAAGTCTACGTAATTTAGAAGTTTCGCCTCACATCAGTCTTAGTCTGCAGCCTTAGGCGGTGGCGGAACTGCGGGACCTTCTCCCTTTAAGTAGTGATCGTACCAATGAAGGTCGCGTTCGAAACGGTCCTGGATAAACGTCGGCCGAGAAAATTCATGGTATTCGCCGGGATAAACTACAAGCAGAGTGGGCACACCCAGCCGTTTCAGGCTCTGATACATCTGCTCTCCATTGATCACCGGAACGTTCCAGTCGCTTTCGCCGCCCATGATCAGCGTGGGA
>Ga0210398_10004702_pt1 | contig 12763 bp, 13 predicted proteins | sample IncBWC4OmetaG_FD_161047 | JGI IMG/M metagenome (GOLD analysis project Ga0210398, IMG submission 161047) | Forest soil microbial communities from Barre Woods Harvard Forest LTER site, Petersham, Massachusetts, United States - Inc-BW-C-4-O | ecosystem: Environmental > Terrestrial > Soil >... | reverse complement strand
GGTGCCCATGGCGGCGACGAGATCCTTCACCGATCCGAACTTCTTCTGTCCGCGGATACGCGCGACGAAGTCCAGCGCCACATGCTGGCCGTACAGATCGGCGGCGGTGTCGAGCACAAACGCCTCGACCGTGCGGGTGCGTCCGGAGAAGGTCGGATTGGTGCCCACCGAAACCGCCGCCTGGTAGCGCTCGCCCGGCACCACGGTGCCCGTCACGGGTCCGTGCCCGAGAACGGTGAACCACGCGGCATACACGCCGTCGGCCGGGATGGCCGAATACATCGGCGGCGCCACGTTGGCGGTGGGGAAGCCCATCTCGGTGCCCCGCCCGTCGCCGCGCACCACCACGCCTTCAACACGATGTGGACGGCCCAACGCCTCGGCCGCCGCTACCACGTCTCCGGCGTCCACGCAGGCCCGGATGTACGTCGACGAGAACGTCACGGTTTCGGTGTTGTGGTGCTCGGAAACCAGTGACATCGACTCCACCGCGAAACCGAACCGCTCGCCGGCGCGGCGCAGCGTGTCGACGGTGCCGCCGGCCTTTTTGCCGAAGGTGAAATTCTCACCCACCACGACTTCCACCACGTGCAGGTTTTCCACCAGCAATTCGTGGACGTAGCGCTCCGGCGTGAGCTTCATGAAATTCGTGGTGAACGGCATCACCAGAAACACATCGATGCCGAACTCCTCGGCCAGCTCGGCGCGTCGGGTCAGCGTCGTCAGCTGAGCGGGGTGGCTGCCGGGGTGAACCACTTCCATTGGATGCGGGTCAAACGTCATCAGCACGGTCGGCACACCACGTGCGGTGCCCGATTTCACCGCGTGCTCGATCAGCTCGGCGTGTCCGCGGTGCAGCCCGTCGAACACTCCGATGGTGAGCACACATCGTCCCCAGTCCGTGGGTATCTCGTCCTGGCCGCGCCACCGTTGCACAACCGCCAGCCTACGGCGCCAGGTAGCGGGTAGTCGTGCGAGAGCCGCAGATCAGGTGAGGATTGCTTAAACTTCCGTTGTGCGCACTGCCGACGAGCCCAACGAGCTCACCGCGGTTGCCCAGGACTATCTGAAAGTCATCTGGAACGCCCAGGAGTGGTCGCTGGACAAGGTCAGCACCAAGATGCTGGCCGAGAAGCTCGGGGTGTCCGCCAGCACCGCCTCGGAATCCATTCGCAAACTCGCCGAGCAGGGTCTGGTCGACCACGAGAAGTACGGCGCGGTCACGCTGACCGAGTCGGGACGTCGGGCTGCGCTGGCGATGGTCCGTCGCCACCGACTACTGGAGGCCTTCCTGGTCAAGGAGCTTGGCTACAGCTGGGACGAAGTGCACGACGAGGCCGAGGTGCTCGAGCACGCGGTCTCCGACCGGCTGGTGGCGCGTATCGACGCCAAGCTGGGCTTCCCCCAGCGCGATCCGCACGGTGACCCGATCCCGGGCTCCGACGGGCAGGTGCCCACGCCGCCGGCTCGCCAGCTGTGGTCATGCTCCGACGGTGACACCGGTACGGTGGCGCGGATATCCGACAAAGACCCCGAGATGCTGCGCTACTTCGACAGCATCGGTATCAGCCTCGACTCGCGGCTGCGGGTCCTGACCCGCCGCGAATTCGCCGGGATGATCTCCGTGGCGGTCGAATCGGCCGACGGCGTGCCCACCACGGTCGACTTGGGAAGCCCCGCCGCACAAGCGATCTGGATGGTAGCGCAGTAGCGACCCGGCACGCTGTTCACGACGCGGCGTCGGCTTCGGCGACCGCGTTTCGCAGAAAAAGTCCAGCCTCCTTGAGGCTGGTCCACCCTTGATCACGCGGCCAGAGCCAATAGCCATGCATCAGACCCGGCCACACCTGCTCTTCACAGCGACCACCCGATGCGACCACTTGCGCGGCGAACGCCTCCGCGTCGGCACGCATGACTTCCCTTGTACCGTAATGCATCTGGACTGGCGGCAGATCGGACAGGTCGGCGTTCAACAGGCACAGCCGCGGGTCCTCGGCGTCATGGCCACCCACGTATAGCGCGACGGCGCGGGCGGCGGCACGCGGATCGAGCGGCTGACTCCGGATACGCGCGTCGGCACTCGAGGCCCGGTATGCCGGATCGATCAGCGGTCCGAACAGGGCGAGCGCTGCCGGAGCGGGCAGCCCTTCGCTACGCAGCCGCAGGGCAAGCGCGACCGCCAGGTGGCCACCGGCCGAGTCGCCCGCGACGACGAGCTTGGCGGGATCGTGTCCCTGCGCAAGGAGCCAACGATATGCGGCGAACGCGTCGTCCTCGGCCGCCGGAAACGGATGTTCGGGCGCCAGCCGGTAATCGATGGCGAAGGCCGGCATGCCGGAGTATTTGGACAGATGCGACGCGAACCCGCGATGTGTGCGCGACGAGCAGATCAGGTAGCCGCTGCCATGCAGCACCAGGATCGCGCCGACACCGTCGTCGGCCTGCGGCGCCCACACCCACTCCCCCGGCACCGGTGCCGAGACCGGCTCGACGTGAACGCCGGGGACCACCGGGGTGGTTCGGGCGATCAGATAGTCGGCCGCCGGGCGCACCGCCGCGAACAGCCATTGTTGCGACACCAGGACGTTGAGCACCGCGTTGAACGCCAGCCGCGAGATCGAAACATGGCTCAGCCGGTCGACCACCGCGAGCGAGCCGCGCTGCAGGGTTTTTGCCGCCGTCCGCGCGCTCATCCGGCGAGCAGGCCCTTGGCGATATGGGTTACCTGCACCTCATTGCTGCCGGCGTAGATCATCAACGACTTGGCGTCGCGGGCCAGCTGTTCGACCCGGTACTCGGCCATGTAGCCGTTACCGCCGAAGAGTTGCACGGCCTCCATCGCGACATCGGTGGCGGCCTCGGAGGAGTACAGCTTGATCGCCGATGCCTCGGCCAGCGAAGGCACCCGGCCCGCCTGCATCTTCTCCAGCGTTTGAAACACCATGTTCTGCACGTTGATCCGCGCGACTTCCATCTTGGCCAGCTTCAGCTGGATGAGCTGGAATTGACTGATGTTTTGGCCCCACAGGGTGCGGGTTTTGGCGTAGTCGATGCAGCGCCGGTGGCATTCGTTGATGATTCCCAATGCCATCAGCGCGACGCCGAGTCGTTCGGCGGCGAAGTTCGCCCGTGCGCTTTCCCGACCGTCCCCGCCGCTGGGCTGCTCGGTCTCGCCGAGCAATCGGTCGGGAGTCAGCCGGACGTTGTCGAAGAACAATTCGCCGGTCGGCGACGACATCATGCCCATCTTCTTGAACGGCTTGCCCTGCGTCAGCCCCGGCATGCCGGCGTCGAGCACGAACGGCAACACCGGTCGGCTGCGGCGGTCCACGGAGCCGTCATCGAGTTTGGCGTAGACGATCAGCACATCGGCGTACGGGCCGTTGGTGATGAACGTCTTCTGTCCGTTGAGCAGGTAGGCCCCTTCTTGGTCGCCATCCCGCCGAACCGTGGTCTTCATCCCGCCGAAGGCATCCGAGCCGGAGTCGGGTTCGGTGATCGCCCACGCCGCGATTTTGTCGAGCGTCATCAATTCCGGTAGCCAGCGGTCCTTTTGCGCGAGCGTGCCGCGACTCATGATCGTCGCCGCACCCAGGCCCAGGCTGACGCCGATCGTGCTGAGCAATCCGATGCTCACGCCGGCGAGTTCGGACACCAACACGGCGGCCATCGACGCCTGGGCACCCAGATCTCCCAATCCGGCTGATGACCGCTTCTCGCCACGCGGCTCACCGCCATCAACCGCCGCTTCCTTGGCCCGCTCCTTGTCGAGCATCGTCTTGACGGCTTCGGCGGCCAGCACGTCCAGGCCGAACTCACTGAATAGCTTGCGCGCGATGGGATACGGCGACAGTTCACCGGTTTCCAATGCGTCCAGCTGCGGCCGGATCTCCTTGTCGATGAACTCGCGCACCGTGTCGCGCATGATCAGATCGGTGTCGGACCATTCGAACATCATCTGCTCCTGAGCGACGGTTGTTATTGCGGTAGGCGGCTAGCGATATCGTCGATCAACCACGGACCGTCGGTCTCGATCGTGTCGACATCGTGCCAGCCGGACAGCGCCGAAATCGCCCCGCCCTGAACCGCGTACACCTTGCCGGTGATCGGGCACTTCTCCGTCGCCAGGTAGGCCACCAGCGGCGAGATGTTCGCGGGACTGAACAGGTCGATCTCGCCCTCTCGTTGACCGGCAAGGGCGTCGGCCATCAGCGAACCCATCCCGGGGGTGGCCAACGTCAGCCGGGTGCGGGCGATCGGCGCGATCGCGTTCACCCGCACGCCGTAGCGTTCCAGTTCCTCGGCGGCGATCAGCGTCATGGCCGCGATTCCCGCTTTGGCCGAACCGTAGTTGGCCTGGCCGGCATTCGGCAGTGTCACCCCGGAACCCGATGCGGTGTTGATCACCGCGGCGTTGGGTTGATCACCGGCCTTGGATTGCGCCTTCCAGTAGGCAGCGGCGTGCCGCAGCATCGCGAAATGGCCCTTCAAATGCACGGCAATCACCGCGTCCCAATGCGATTCCTCCATACCGGCGATGAACGAATCTCGCAGGATGCCGGCGTTGTTGACCAAGATGTCGAGTCGGCCGAACTCAGCGATAGCTTGTAGCACAACGCTTTCCGCACCGCTCCAAGTCGCGACGTTCTCGGTGCTGGCGACGGCCGTGCCACCGGCCGCGGTGATTTCCTCCACCACGTCGCGGGCCGGGCCGCTGTCGGCGCCTTGGCCGGCATTGTCGCCGCCGAGGTCGTTGACGACGACCTTGGCCCCTTCTTTCGCGAACAGCAGTGCGTGTTCGCGCCCGATGCCACGCCCCGCGCCGGTGATCACCGCGACCCGGCCTTCTAATGCACCCATTGACAGGACTCCCTCGTTGTCAGTCGACTATTACTGCCAGCCCGTCGGTGATGACCCATTCCTGGCCGGCATCATCACCGCGCGCCGTCTCGAACGCATAGCTGGTGGTCCCGCCGGCGCTGCTGACATCCCAGACCCGCGTTTCCAGGTCGTCGCCGGGCAGCACCGGCTTGGAAAATCGGACCGCGAACCGCTTGAGCCGGTTGACATCCGAGCCGGCGAGCTCGGTGAGCACCGCCCACGAGGTGAACGCCATGGTGCACAGCCCGTGTGCGATGATGCCCGGCAGCCCGACGTCTTTGGCCACCTCCTCGTCGAGATGTATCGGCATCGGATCACCGGCGGCCGGCGCGTAGCGGAAAGTCTGGTCGGTGTCGATGTGCTGAACGACCTTGACTACCGGCGCCCGCTCCCGCAGCTTCTCGTCGAACTTGTGGTCGGGGCTCAGTTCGCCGACCGCCTTGCCGACATTGAAGCCACGCACGAACGTCGTGACGTACTGTTCGTTGACCAGCTCGCCGTCCTCGGTGCGGCATTCGAGCAGGATTGCCGCGCGGGTGCCTTTCTCCAGTCCCTGGTATCCGATCATCTTGCCGCGCGAGACCAGCTTGTCCCCGGGGCGGATCGGCCGGTGGAAGTGGAAGTCTTGTTCGCCGTGGACGATTCGTGGGATGGCCTCGACGGGCATCACGTCGACGGCTGGGGCGAGTAGGGCTTCGAAAACGGGGACGATGGCGAACACCGGCGGCGCAACGTCCCCGCTGCGGTGCGCTTCGATGGGGTCGTTGGTGGCCGCCGCATACTCTGCGAGCCGCTCCCGGGTCACGTCGAACCGCTCGTCGTCGGTCCAGCGGTCCAAGCCGCTATCGTCGAACTCCAATTCTTCGGTCATCGAACGACGGCCTTTAGGCCTCGGTCTTCGGAGCCGACGCCAGCGCGTCGAGCTGGTCGAGCGTCTTGTCGAGTTGCTTGAAGCCGTCCTTTGCCACCGCCTTGCCAAGCGCGCCTTTGATCAGCGCGCCCTCAAAATCACCGAACACGGTGAATTTAGAAGCGCTTTCGATGGGTTCGATGATGAAGCTGAACTGCGCCTTGACGCCGGCCATCCCGGTGCCCGACAGCACCAGCCTGCGCGGCGCATCGACCGATTCGATCGTCCACTCGATTTTGTTGGCCATGCCCAGCATCACGATCTTGGCGGTCAGCTTCGACCCCTCGCTGAGCGCGGCGGGCGGTTCCTCCAGCCACTTTTCGTGCACGGTGAACCATTTGTCCCAGTTGGCGAGGTCGCTGACGGTTCCCCACAGCGCTTCCGGGCTGGCCGACAGTTCTCGGGTGGCTTCGATGTGTCCCATGGGCGTTCCTTCCTGAGTCCTTGGTTGGCGGCTAGCGTTCGGCGCGTTGGTATGCGGTGATGACGGCGGCGCCGCCGAGGCCGATGTTGTGCTGCAGTGCCGCGGTCACGTTGTCGACTTGCCGCTTGTCGGCGGCGCCGCGCAGCTGCCAGTTCAGCTCGGCGCACTGCGCCAATCCGGTGGCGCCGAGCGGATGCCCTTTGGAGATCAGCCCACCGGATGGGTTGACCACCCACCGTCCGCCATAGGTGGTGTCGCCGTTGTCGATCAGCTTGGCCGCTTCGCCCTCGGCGCATAGGCCCAACGCCTCGTAGAGCAGCAGCTCGTTGGCCGAGAAGCAGTCGTGCAACTCGATCACCTGAAACTCCTCGGGCCCCAGTCCGGACTGGTCGTAAACGCGTTGGGCGGCCTGCACATTCATGTCGTAGCCGATGAGTCCCTTGCAGGTGCCGTCGAAGCTGCTGGCGAAATCGGTGGTCATCGCCTGCCCGACGATCTCCACGGCCTGCCCGGCCAGGCCGTGCTTGTCGACGAACGCCTCGGAGGCCAGGATCGCCGCGCCCGACCCGTCGGAGGTCGGCGAACACTGCAGCTTGGTCAGCGGGTCGTAGATCATCCGCGACGCGAGGATGTCGTCCAGCGTGTAGGACTCCTGGAACTGCGCGTACGGGTTATTCACCGAATGCTTGTGGTTCTTGTATCCGATCTTGGCGAAATGCTCCGCGGTGGTGCCGTATTGCTTCATGTGTTCGCGACCGGCGGCCCCGAACATCCACGGCGCCGGCGGAAAGAGCACCTCGGAGATTTCGGCCATCGCCATCATGTGCTTGTCCATCGGCTGGGTGCGGTCGTCGTACGTCGACGCCAGCGACCCGGGCTTCATCTTTTCGAACCCCAGCGCAATCGTGCAGTCGGCAAGGCCGCCGCGAATCGCTTGGGCGGCAAGGTATAACGCGGTCGAACCGGTCGAGCAGTTGTTGTTGACGTTGACGATCGGAATCCCGGTCATGCCCAGCTCGTAGAGAGCCCGCTGGCCCGACGTCGACTCGCCGTAGACGTACCCGACGTAGCCTTGCTCGACCGCGGTGTAGTCGATGCCCGCGTCCTCGAGTGCCTTGGTACCCGACTCGCGGGCCATATCCGGGTAATCCCAGCCCTCGCGGCGGCCCGGTTTCTCGAACTTCGTCATACCCACACCGACGACGTAGACCTTGTTAGACATCGCACTCCTTTGGACGAGGTTGACACGAGCGGCCAGCCGCTTGCGTCATAACATACATGGCTGATTGTATCTTTACTAATCCACTGGGGCAGGGGAAGATCTTGGGTGCGGGGGCCCCCTCCATCCAGGCGGGCGTGTACGACATTGGTGATCCGCTGCGCGCGGCGTTGACCAGCCTCGGCGACCCTGACCAGCTCGCGGAGGGCGTCTACGCCCTCGAACAGGTGCTACCCACCCTCCTCGAGGTGCCCGATGATCTGCTCACCGACGGTGTCCATTTCGCGGCTACCGGGCTCCAGGATTTGGTCGCGAATCCCCACCGGAGACCTCACCCTGTCGCTATTTGGCGGTCTGCTTCCCCTGCTGGGATTGGAAGCGCTGCTGACGGGAGCTTCGCTGAGCATCTGAGCGAGACTTAGCCCGGTGTCTCGGCCGGCAAGGCGTCAGCGAAGAGCACACGCAAGTGCTCGCAGGCCCGGTCCCAGCGCCGGCGCGCACGCGCGGGGTCGCGGTCGACGAAATTGGCCACCAGGATCCCCCGCAGCGCGTCCATCGCCGTGTAGACGATGTTGCGAATCTTCTTTTGCGCCGGATGGTCTGGCGTCAACTGCGCAATCGCGGAGATCAGCGTGCTGTTGACGACCGGTTCGACGCGCTCGATGTGCTGGGCCAGCACCGAATCGGTGCGGGCCGCAACCCACAGTTCCACGGCCGCCGTGAACATCGGGCCCTGATGCGCCTCCCACAAGAAGTCCAGGATCGTCGCCACCGGGTCGGGACTAGCTTGAACGCGACCGAGTTCGCGGACCGCGGCTTGCGCGCGTTGTTGTGCGAGATGCTCGATCGCCGCGACCACCAGATCTTCCTTTGACCGGAAGTGGTGGATCTGTGCGCCCCGGGTGACACCGGCCAGCTCAGCGACCCGCGGCGTGGTGGTGCCGGCGTAACCGTAGGACACCAGACACTCGACGGTGGCGTCCAGCAACCGCGTACGCATGGCGGCGCTGCGCTCTGCTTGCGTCCGCCGTACACGCTGCCCGTTGACTTCCGCCGCCATGACGACCGCCGCTCTCCTTTCCGTGCTTATCGCCGCGAAGGGTAACTTACATTCTGTTCTGAAGGTTATATTAGCGGAAATTTCCAGGTCGACGTGCCTTACAGCGTGGCCGGCCGGATGACGACGACCGACTTCGTCCGCGGGCCGTCGTCGCGCAGCAGCGCGATAACCCGGCCGTCGGCGTCCTGCGCGGCGTAGACGCCGTCGATGCCGGCCGGCCCCAGCGCGCGGCCATTGGCGGCCGCGTCGGCCTCCTCGGCGTTGAGGCCGCGGCGCGGAAACATCTGCAAGCACGCCTCATCGAGGGTGAGGCTCAGCTGAGGCCGCTCGGCCAGCTCGTCGAGTGAGCGTGCCTGGTCCAGACCGAACCGGTCGACCCGGGTGCGCCGCAGCGCGGTCAGGTGACCGCCGACCGTCAGCGCGTCGCCGAGATCGCGGGCCAGGGCGCGGATGTAGGTCCCGGAGGAACAGTCCACCTCGACATCGAGATCGATGAACCGTCCGCGGCGAAGGGCCGACATCTCGAACCGATCGATGCGCACCGGCCGGGCGGCCAGTTCCACGGTGTGCCCCTCGCGCGCCAGGCGATAGGCCCGCTGCCCGCCGACCTTGACCGCGCTGACCGTCGACGGCACCTGCATGATGTCACCGCGCAACTCGGCGATCGCCGCGGCGATAGTCGCCTCGGTCAGGTGCTCCGTCGAGACTTCCTGCAGCAGTTCGCCTTCCGCGTCCTCCGTGGACGTGGTTTGGCCCAGGCGGATGGTGGCCGCATACGACTTCGACGCGCCGGTCAGCAACCCCAAAATCTTGGTGGCTCGGTCTACCCCGATCACCAACACGCCGGTGGCCATCGGGTCCAGCGTCCCGGCGTGACCTACTCGCCGGGTGCCGAAGATGCGTCGGCAACGCCCGACCACGTCGTGGCTCGTCATCCCGGCCGGTTTGTCGACAATGACAAGGCCGGCGTTCATAACACGATCGCCGTGAGCACCAATTCCCGTTCGACCGACCACCGTCCGGCCAGTGACTTCAGCGGCGGGCCTGAGAGCGTGGCGCCGTCGATCAAGATCACCGCTTCGAAACTGCCGGCCGAGCCGGAACCGTCGATATCGAATGTGATGTGTGCGTCTTCGAAACCCAGCCAGCGCTTGGTCAGCGGGAACCACGCCTTGTATGTTGCCTCTTTGGCGCAGAACAGGATTCGATCCCAGTGCACACCGGCTGGCAGGACGGACATTTCACCGCGTTCCGCTTCCAGGCTGATGGCATCGAGCACACCGTCCGGCAACACGTCGTGCGGCTCGGCGTCGACTCCCACCGAGCGCACCACCGCACCGCGGCCGACCACCGCACCACGGTAGCCCGCACAGTGGGTAAGGCTGCCGACCACACCGTCGGGCCAGCACGGTTCGCCCTTGTCCCCCTTGAGGATCGGGACCGGCGGAAACCCGAGTTCGCCCAGGGCCAGACGAGCGCAGTACCGGACGGTGATGAATTCGTTGCGCCGCTTGGCCACCGACCGCGCGATCAACGGCTCTTCCTCGGGCATCGGTGCCAGCCCCGGCGGGTCGGAGTACAGCTCAACAGACGCCAGGTTGTCGACGGCCTCCCCCGCGCCGGACAGCACCGGCGACATGAGTTTGCTCAGCGTCATCGCGACTGCCGCTGGCGCAGTCGCTCTCGGAACTGCTGCACCTGGGCCCGCATCTCTTCGGTGATGACGAAATGACCGCCGAAATCGTTGAGATAGCCGGGCGCGTACTGCGGATCGGGTAGCACTTGGCGAAGCCAGCTGAACGGTTTGCGCCGGCGCCACTCTCGCGGATAACCCACCGAGACCTCTTCAAAGCGGACCCCGTCGTACCAGGTGGTGCGCGGAATGTGCAGATGGCCGTAGACCGAACAGATCGCGTTGTAGCGAGTGTGCCAGTCGGCGGTCTCGGTGGTTCCGCACCACAGCGAGAACTCCGGGTAGAACAGCGAATCGCAGGGTTCACGCACCATTGGGAAATGGTTGACCAGCACCGTCGGCGTCATCCAGTCGAGGTCTTCGAGCCGCTTGCGGGTGGCGACCAAGCGATCACGGCACCAGGCGTCGCGAGTGGCATACGGCTCGGGCGAGAGCAGGAACTCGTCAGTGGCCACGACGTTGCGTTCTCGCGCGATCGCCAGCCCCTCGGCTTTGGTGGTCGCGCCGTTCGGCAAGAACGTGTAGTCGTACAGCAGAAACAGCGGCACGATGGTGGCCGGGCCGCCCCGCTCGGTCCACACCGGAAACGGGTGCTCCGGGGTCACGATGCCCATCTCGTCGCACATGTTGACCAGGTAGTCGTAGCGCGCGCGGCCGAAGATCTGGTTGGGGTCCTTGTTGGTGGTCCACAGCTCATGGTTCCCGGGCACCCAAATCACCTTGGCGAACCGTCGCCGCAACACATCCAGCGACCAGCGAATGTCGTCGGTGCGCTCGGCGACGTCGCCGGCGACGATCAACCAGTCGTCCGGCGATGACGGGTACAGCGATTCGGTGACGGGCTTGTTGCCGAGGTGACCGACGTGCAGGTCGGAGATCGCCCACAGCGTCGGCTGCCGCGCGGTCGTCGGCTCCTGCCCGTGTTGTTGCCCAGCCACGGCTCCCAAGCCTAACGATCCCGCCGGTGGAGGCCTCCTCGACGGACTAGAACAGGTTCTCGTTTCCACTGTGACGGCGCAGTTGCGACTTGTACACTCCCCGCAAAGGCGGACCAACGTCCGGCGACGATGCGGGCCGCGCAGCAGCCCGAGGAGGAGCCGGACCACAGACCTGGAGGGGGTGTGATGGTCACCAAGCTGCGTCTACTCGCGGCGCTCGGTGCCCTGTTCACAGCGGTGGTGGTGGTGTCGCAGAGTGCGCCGCCTGCCACCGTCGCCATCCCGAAGGTGCAACTACGGTCCACCGCCGCACCGATGGATCCGCCCACGACGATGAAGAGCCCGATCGTGGCGACCACCGACCCGAGCCCTTTCGACCCCTGCCAGGACATTCCGTTCGACGTCATTTCTCGGCTGGGCCTGTCGTTCACTCCCCCCGCACACGAAGAAGGGCTGCGCTGCCACTACGACGCGGGCAACTATCAGTTGGCCGTCGAGCCGATCATCTGGCGCAATTACGACCAGTCGCTACCGGCCGACGCCATCGAGACGACGGTCAACGGCCACCGCGCGGCCCAGTACTGGAACATCAAGCCCACCTACCACAACAGCTACTGGTACATGTCCTGCATGGTGATCTTCAAGACCAGCTACGGGGTCATCCAGCAGTCGCTGTACTACTCGACGATCTACTCCAGCCCGGAAGTCGACTGCCCATCCACCAACCTGCAGCGGGCAAACGATCTTTCCCCTTACTACAAGTTCTAAGCCCACGTCCTTGGGTGCCATAACCTGATCTCGTGACTTCTTCATCCGCCACATCTGCCCGCCTTACCAGGTCGGCGCTGAGCTCACTGACCACGCGATTCGCCGGCCGTGCCCTCAGCCGGACGCTGCGCCTGCCCGCGCCCACCACCGGCTACACGGTCAGCCGCGTCGCGATCCCGATGCGCGACGGCGTCGAACTGGTGGCCGACCATTACGTGCCCGCCGGCGACACCGAACCGGTCGGCACCTTGCTGGTCCGCGGCCCCTATGGACGCACGTTTCCGTTCTCGCTGCTGTACGGCGCGCTTTATGCCGCTCGCGGTTACCGCGTGCTGCTGCAAAGTGTGCGGGGGACGTTCGGCTCGGGCGGCATCTTCCAGCCCATGGTTAACGAAGCGGCCGACGGCGCCGACACGGTCGCCTGGCTGCGGGAGCAGCCGTGGTTCGCCGGTCGCTTCGCCACCATCGGGATTTCCTATCTGGGGTTCACCCAGTGGGCGCTGCTGGAGGATCCACCGCCTGAGTTGGCTGCGGCCGTCATCACCGCGGGCCCTCATGATTTCAGCGCCGCGGCCTGGGGCACCGGCTCGTTCACGGTCAATGACTTTCTCGGGTGGAGCAATCTGATTGCCCACCAAGAAGATCCCGGACGAATCCGCGCCGGTATCCACCAGCTGCGCGCGCAGAAAAAGGTGATACAGGTCGCCGGTGAGTTGCCGCTGGGTGCGGCCGGCCGGGCGCTGTTGGGCACCGACGCGCCGTGGTGGGAGTCGTGGCTGGACCATCCCGATGACAACGAGCCGTTCTGGAAGCCGATGCGATTCGGCGCCGCGCTCGACCGGGTGCAGGTGCCGGTGCTGCTGATCAGCG
>Ga0210398_10004701_pt1 | contig 12767 bp, 12 predicted proteins | sample IncBWC4OmetaG_FD_161047 | JGI IMG/M metagenome (GOLD analysis project Ga0210398, IMG submission 161047) | Forest soil microbial communities from Barre Woods Harvard Forest LTER site, Petersham, Massachusetts, United States - Inc-BW-C-4-O | ecosystem: Environmental > Terrestrial > Soil >... | reverse complement strand
GTCGATGCGGCGCAGCGCTTCGCCGACCGCCATGCGCTGATCGTAGATTTCCTGGGCGTCGCCGACCACGCGCGCCACGGTGCCGAGCCCGCCGGCGACCCGCATCGAGCGGGTATTGGCGAACGAGGGCAGCCGCCCGTCGAACATGCGCGGGTCGAGCTCGTAGGGCTCGCGGTTGACGTCGACATAGCAGCGCGGGAAATGCGCCTTCATGATCGGATGGCCGCGCGCGGCGATTCCGGCGATCAGGTCGTCGACAAAGCTGTCCTCGGAGCGGCGCAGCGTCGCCAGATCGAGCCGCGAGGTGAGCAGGAAGGCGCGCGGATAGATCCGCCCGCTATGCGGCGAGTTGAACAGCACCGGGCCACGGCACTGCGCCGGCTCGACCGCTTCGAACGGGGGATCAAATTCGTCCTGGATTTCCAACATGAGGCCTGGGGCTTTTGGGGACCTAAACGACCCGATACCGATCCGTAGCGTGCGCCAATGGCCATTGTCCATAGGAGTCGCCGCTTGCCAAGGGCGCTTTAAGGGCGGTTACATGGCCCCGCTTTCACCTCATCTTTACCGGCCATGCGGCTTATGGAGCGGCAGGGGGCCGGCGCAAAGCCGGGTTCGGGTTGCCATGTCCAAAATCTTGCTTGCCGAAGATGACGTCGACATGCGCCGGTTCTTGGTCAAGGCGCTGCAGAATGCCGGCTTCGACGTCGTGTCCTACGACAACGGCCTATCGGCCTACCAGCGGCTGCGGGAAGAGCCGTTCGAGCTGCTCCTGACTGACATCGTCATGCCCGAGATGGACGGCATCGAGCTCGCCCGGCGCGCCGCCGAGCTCGACCCCGACATCAAGATCATGTTCATCACCGGCTTTGCCGCTGTGGCGCTCAATTCCGATTCCAGCGCGCCCAAGCACGCCAAGGTGCTGTCGAAGCCGATCCATCTTCGCGAACTGGTCAACGAAGTGCAAAAGCTGCTCGCGGCGTAACAACGGCGTCGCGATCACCTCGCTACGATTTACAAGCATCCCTTGATGCGACCTGCAACACGAAAAGCGTGATTTGCGATCTTGTGATGATTATGATCGCTCGACTAGTTAGAGCATTAGGTCGAGTGATATTCCCGCTTGCGGAAATATTCCGGACTAAATCGATAAACGTGTCGGATGAACTTTTCCAATGCATATATTTTGATGAAGTCTGCTTTCTTTATGTCCTTAGACATAGTGGACAGAGCGGAATTCCACGCGAGCGCGTCAATGCACCAGAAAGTAACTGGTTCCTTCTCCCATTCTCTGATCATTTGAGAGTTGATCTTCGCAATCGCTTCGGCGCTTAGCGGTTGAGTTTCCAATTCTGTCAGAAGTGCAAAGTATCGTTCCCGTAATCTGTCATGAAGCACGGCCTTAGTGTGGAATCCAAAAACTAAACCTAACATCTGAAGGGCTGTGATAATAATGGCCGACATCGTAGCGTAGCTTGGGTGGCGAGCAACGACGCTGGCGACCACGGCAGTCGCTGCCATTACTGAGAGGAACTTCGTTAGCCGCTCGACAAACAGGAAAAACCAAAACTCATCGGCGTGATAGAAGGCCTGCCGAAGTAGTTCGAATTTGAGGTTCTTCGCGGCTTTCAGCAATTCCTCATCCCGCTCCGGTGAAGGAGGAATAGCCTTTTCTTCATTCATTTCCTCGTGCCTCCAAATTTGATTCTACCTGAACATGGGGCTTTTTCGGGGCAATCTTTCCAATAGGGAATGGCTCCGAATTATGGTCGGCCGGTCTCCTTCGGAGTTGGCGGCATGGGTCCCGGCGCGAACCGATAACTAAGACCGAAGAGGACGACATTGTCGTAAACGTGTAAGTCATTTGATGCCGCTCCGCAGGGAGTTCCGCACGGAATGTGTCCAAAATCCTGATAACGGTATTCGCCACGTGCGCTCCATCTACTCCCAAGATCAACTTCAATGCCGCCGCCGATGGAGATACCTGCCTTCGTAATGCTCCCGGTTGAAATGTCGTTGAAGCTGGTGTTGATGTTTCCTAATGTCAAACCAGCGGTAACAAATGGCAGAAAGCGGTCGAGCGCATAACCTAGACGGCCTTGTACAATTCCGCTCCAGCGATCTCGAAAATCGCATGTTCCGCCTCCCGAGCATGGCGAAATCATCATCCTTAGATTTGAACCATCAATTTCAGCTTCAATGCCGATAACTATCGATCCAAACTGTGAGTTGGTGCCTGCTCCAATTCCAGCAATTCCACCATTAAGAGGACTGATTCCGAGTCCCAACTTTCCTGTCAGATACGCTCCTGACCAGTCGAGGAAGGGTGGCGGCTTAATCCCCGGGCCGGCGTAGACTGTGGGAGACCGAGGCTTGAAGGGGGGCGGTTTGACCCCTGGCCCAGCTACGACGCTCTTGGCCTTGTGAACGGCTGCTTTATTGACAGCATCGTGGCGTGTGTTGTCGTCAGCCACCGCCAGTTGCGCGAAGCTAATTAGGAGGGTGAAAGCAATAAATAGGTATTTTAATTTTTCAGCGAAAATTCCCAACAACGGAGAAAAATAGAAGAGCGCTAATTGGCAATCATTCAGACCTCCGCGAGCATGATATGGCCCGCACGGGCGCTCATTCAACCCTCCTGGGGAGTTTCGTTTCATTCCGCTCCTCGGCGATTCGCCTCAGCGCGCATTCCCTCTTGATGCGCGGCGCGGCGTATCGTCGAAAGCAGGAGTCCTCCATCCCCTCACGGCAATATTCATGCCCGTGGATACGCTGACAAGCGCCTTTGAATGATTTTGAGGATGATTTTGGATGGGTGTGGGATTTTTACAACAATTGCGCTCCCGCTTAGCAACGCAAGTGCCTTGCGGCTGAAGATACCCAAGTTTTTGTTGCTAATCGGGCAGATTTTATCCGCATACGTACAAGCAGCTAAAAATAACTTGAGAGGGGCAACCGATTATATTTTCAGCGAAAAACTATTTTCAGGTGTTGAAAACTGGCGGCACCCGTTTCGTATGGAGCTTGCCCCCGCTCCGCCAGCGATGGCGTCTTGCGTAAGGGAACGACTTAACGCTCGGCGTTTGCAGCCGCGAGGCGCGACGCAATGACCTAACGCGCGGCGTCGCATTGTACCGCCCGCGCGAACGTATATTCTGACCGATCAAGGCTCTCCGCCGAAGTATCGGATCAGGACCACGTCGCGATGCCGGTTTCGCCGCAGCCAACATTCAACGATGACTTGTTGCTGTCGGATGCGGACCGCAAAGAGGTTGCGCGCAGCTTTCCCACCTGCATGCACGTGCTGGACTTTCCCGAGTTGCGGCAGGTTTTCGACGGTTACGATCTGTCGGCCAACCGCTGGAAGAAGAACCTGCGTTTGGCCGGTTTGGCGACGATCGCGCTCGGCGTGATCGCGCTGCTTGGCGCCTCGACCGAACCCCTCTACGACAAACTTCCGGCGGGTTTTTCCAACGCGATCGTTGTCGTGTCCGCGCTTGCCGGGCTGTTCAGTATCGTCATCAGCACCTTCGGCGTCCTGCATTCGGCTTCCAAGAACCGATGGCTGGAAGCCCGGCTGATGACCGAGCGGTTGCGGCAATTTCAGTTCCAGACGCTGGTGTTCCGCATTCCGACCATCCTGCGCTGCGCCGCCTCGCCGGAATTCGACGCGCAGTTCGGCAAGGCGCGCGAACGCTGGTTTTCATCGTTCAAGCTCGAGCATGTCGATCATCTGCCCGCCAAGCTGAAGGAGGTGCTGGACGACGATTCCGAGGAGCAATTTCTATTGCACGACAGCGACGCTCTCGACGGGGTCCCGGCCAGCGATCCGCTGCTGGCGGAGCTGTTTGCCGCCTACAGGCTGCTGCGAATCCGGCATCAGATTCTCTACGCCAATTTCAAGCTGGGCGGTGACAGTCTTAATTTCCCGCGCAAGCAGGTCTCGCTGTTGAGCGGCGTGAGCCTGATTTGCATCCTGCTGGTGTTTTTTGCGCATTTCGCCGTTTCCATCTCCTCGGTGTCGCGATTGCTGCCGTCCGACGCCATCGCGAACGGGCTGGCCTTCCTGCGCGGGACGTCGGTCCACGTCCTCATCATCTGGACCGTCATCGTCGCGCTGGCGGCGCGCACGTTCGAAGAGGGCTTGCAGCCGACTCGCGAGGTCGAGCGCTATACGGCGTACCGCGCGCGGCTCGGGCGTTTGCTCTATCATTTTGACGAGGCGGCAAGCGTGTCCGAGCGCGTGCGCATCATGACCGAGGTCGAGCGGCTGGTTTATCAGGAAATGCGCGAGTTCCTCAAAACCAATTACGAGGCCCGGTTCGTGCTTTGATGAAGACCCCGCTTTTTGCTTTCCGGTTCAGCGCCGCAACAGCGCCTTTTCCAGCATCACGTGGATGCCCTTGGCGCCGTTGACCACTTGCGTCACGCGCAGATCGGCGGCCAGGCTGCACAGCGTGTAGGCGTCCTCGCGCGAAATCCCGGTGCGGGCGCAGATCAGCTTGATCATGTCGCGCAGCGCAATCACCACCGCGTCGTCGAGGTCGGGATCGAACGCCATGGTGATCATGTGGGTCGGCGTCTCGGCGAGCGGCCATTCCAGCGCCATGTCGTCGCGCAAGTGCAATTCGAAGGTGCCGATCAGGCCGGTCTCGATCGCGGTGATGCAGACCTCGCCGTCGCCTTGCACGCCGTGGCCGTCGCCGGCCGAGAACAGCGCGCCGTCGACGTGGATCGGCAGATAGAGCGTGGTGCCGGCGACCAGCTCCTTGTTATCTATGTTGCCGCCGTTGCGCCGCGGCGGCGGCGAGGCAACCGGGCCCCAGGCGGCGGGCGGCGCCACCGCCATGATGCCGAAGAACGGTTTTAGGGGCAGCTCGAGCCCCCACGGCAGCCGACCCACCATGCGCGCGCGGTCGAGCGGGATGTGGATGAGCCGCATTTCCTTGAAATCGTCGGGCAGCGCGCCGGCCAGCGGCCGGATCATGTTGTAGCCCCAGTCGTAATGCAGCTCGATCGCCTTGATGCGGACTTCGAGCACCTGACCGGCCTTGGCGCCGCGCACCGCGACCGGCCCGGTGAGGATGTGCGGCCCGCCGAGCTTCGGCTGCACCTTGGCGTGAATCTCCTGCAGCGCCGCCGGCACGTTGAACCCCGAAGCCGCGTCGGGCAGTTGGCCGAGCCCACCCGACACCGTCGAAATGACGACGGTGTCGCCCGGATCGATGGTGATCAGGGGTTTAAGTTTTGCGTCGAAATAACCCCAATGCACCGTATCAGGGGCGGCATCCAGCCGATGTGATGTCATTGCTTCAACTCTTTGGGTTCGTCTCTACGGGCTCATCTCTCATTCGCCCGCGTGGAGAATGTCGGAGATCCAATCCCACATATAATGAACGCCAATAGTCGCGTCGTCGACCTGGCAATGATGGAAGCCGCCTTCCTCGCGGGTGAAGACTTTGAGCGCCTTCTGCTTGGAGCCCACTGCCTCGTAAAGTTTTTCCGCGATTTCGATCGGGATTTGCTCGTCGCCGGCGCCGTGCAGCAACAGGAACGGGCAAGTCATCTTCTGCACGATGCCGTCGAGCCGGAAACCCTCGAGCTTTTTGAGCGCCGAGGCGCGGTCGTTGACGCCGAGCACCCATTGCAAATGCTCGGGCGGCACCGACAGCGACAGCACCCGGCCGGAATCGAGCAGATCCAGCCGCCGCGCCCAGATCTCGTGATAGTCCCATTGCGCGCCCCAGGCGACGCAGCAGGCGAAGCGCTGCTCCAGCGATGCGGCGCGCGGCGCATAATAGCCGCCGAGGCTCAGCGCCATCACGCCGATGCGCTTTGGGTCGAATTCCTTGCGGCCGGCGAGATACTCGTAGACCGGCGTGGCGTAACGTTCGGTCTCGGCGATCAGCGGCAGATCGCGGAAACGCACGCTCTCGCCGTTGCCCGGCCCGTCGACGATCAGGCAGCCGATGCCGCGCGCGGCGAGATCGGGCACGCCGTAGCCGTATTGCAGCTCCTTGGTGACGTCGAAGCCGTCGAAGAACACCATCGCGGGGGCAGGGCGGCCGCGCGTCGCTTCGGGGTCGGGATGCACGAGCAGCGCCGGCAGGCTCGTGTTCTCGTAGGGCACCTCGACCGGCTCGATGCGCGGGCGGCGGATGATGCCGGCTGCTTCCTTGAACAGCGCCACCGACTGGGCATAGACGTCCTGGCTGCGCGGGGAACGCGGATGAATGAAGCGCTCGCCGGTCTGGTAATAGCGGCAGGCGCGCATGAAGCACGCCGCCGCGGTGAGCTTGTGGCCGGCGCGCATGGCGTCGCGGCCGCGGGCCGTGATCTTGTCGCCCATGCGGGCCCATTCCTCGAACCAGGCGTCATCGTCGCCGACCTTGTCGGTGAGGGCGCGGCCGACCCGGTTGACCTCGTCGATCTCGACGCCGGTCCAGGGCGCGCCGCTCAGGCAGATCAATAGCCCCATCGACCAGCGATAATTGGTCGGGAAGTAGAGGAAGGCGGGATCGTCTTTTTTTGCCACGGTGGGATCGTCAGTGTTTTCAATGGCGGGACCAGGTTCCTCGTTTAGCATGGCTTACCCCTCACACGGTACGCAACCGTCTACGGTGAAGTCACAGGGGAGCCGAGCACGGCCGCGGATCGGGCCGAGCCGATCCGCGCCACACCCCACGAATTCTGCGATCAGATATTTTCTGCCCCGCCGCCGGCGTCACCCAGGTCAGTATCGGCGAATAACTCCCCAAGCGGCATCATGCGGCCGATCAAGCCTTGTTGATGGCAATACCGCAGCACCGTTTGGACATTTTTGCGATTGGCGTCGCCGAGGCCATATTGCCAGGGATCGGCGCCCAAAACCTCGAGCTGCTCTTCCCACGCCGTCCTGACCCAGGCCAGCGGAACGTTGCGCGGGTTGGCGACATGGCGATAAGCCAAGGCTTTGGCCTCGTCGAATGCCTTGACCAGATTGGTCGCCACCCAGGGATATTTGTCGATGATCTCCTGGCGCACGACGTTGACGTGCATGATCGGAAAAATTCCGGTGTCGCGGAAGAACGCGATTTCCATGTCCTTGTAGTTCGGGAACAGCCGCACGATGCGCTTGTCGCCGTCGCGAAACAGCGGCGGCAGATCGGGCGACAGCATGGCGGGGATTTCGCCTTCCGCCAGCATGACGTCGAGCCGCCTTTCCGGCGGCGCCATTTCGATGCGCAGGTCTTTTGGCGGCGTGAACTCGAAATCCTCGCTGCGCTCGACCACCCATGTGCACTGCCGGTGCGGCACGCCGTAATATTCTTCCAAGATGCCGCGCATCCAGATGTTGGAGGCCGGCTGGAAATTGGTGCCGCCGATCTTTTTGCCGATGAGGTCTTTCGGCTCGCGGATGCCGGATTTGGCATTGACGAAGACAAAGCCGTGGCGGAAGCGCCGGTGCAAAAACACCGGGATCGCGGCCAGCGCTTCGCCGCGGTCGCGCGCCATGTAATAGCCGCCGATATTGATCTCGCAGACGTCGAATTCGGTCTTGCGCGCCATGCGCCAGTGCCGCTCGCGCGATCCCATGCCGGTGAGCATGACGAGCTCGATGCCGTCGGCCTGCACCGTGCCGTCGCTCAGCGCGCGTACGATCTCGTAGTCGCCGCAGGCGACGGTGAGCTTCAGCTTCGCCATGTAAAACTCCCTTGCAAGTTCATCCAGTCATTCCGGGGCCGAGTGCAGCGAGGAGCCCGGAATCCGTATTCGCTGACCTGTGGGTATGGATTCCGGGCTCGCGGGCAAGGGCCCGCGCCCCGGAATGACGAGGGGAAAAATACCTCATCGCCAGCGGCTGAATCTGGTCTCGGCGCGGCGCACGATCTCGTTGAGCATGATGGCCATGGCGGCGAGCATGGCGACCAGGCCGAACAGTTTGGTCGGATCGAAGTTCTCGGTGAACATGGTGGTGAAGTGGCCGATGCCGGCGGTGGAGACATAAAGCTCGGCGAGCAGCACGCCGAGCAGCGCGCCGCTCATGCCGAGCCGCATGCCGGCAAAGAAGCTCGGGATCATGTGCGGGAAAACCACCCAGCGCAAAATTTGCCAGCGGCTGGCGCCCATGGAGCGCGCGCTCACCAGCAAAATGGGTTTCAGATTCTGCACGCCGGCCACAATGGCGATCGTGATCGGGAACATGCCGTGGGTGACGCCGAAGGCGATCTTGGAGGCTGGGCCGATGCCGAAATAGAGAATGAACAGCGGCAGGATGGTGATCTGCGGCAGGCCGTAGAGCAAAAGAATGATCGGCATCAGGCTCCTGCGCGCGAACGGCCGCAGGCCCACCGCCAGGCCAACGGTGAGGCCGATCACCACCGCGATGGCAAACGCGACGGCCAGCTCGAAAAGGGTCAGCCGCAGCGCCGCCGGCACGCCGTTGGTGTGCCACACCGTGCCCAGCGACAGCAGCACGCGGGACGGCGGGCTGATGAACAGCGGATCGATGAACCAGCGCGCGGCGATTTCCCAGGCGATCAGGAGCAAGGCAACGGCTCCGAGCCGGACCACGCCGGCATGCCGCAACAGGAAATGCCGAAGTTTTGGGCTCATATCCGGCGCCTGCCGCGGGCTTCTAGGAAAGACACGGCGCTGTTGAGCAGCGCGGCGATCACCACGACGAAGGCGATGTAGGCGAACATGCGCGCCATATCCATGCCCTCGGCCAACTGGACGATGTGGTGGCCGAGGCCGGCCAGCGAAGCGATGACTTCGCTGCCGATGATGGCGAGGAGCGCGATGGTGAATCCCATGCGCAGGCCGGAGAGGATCACCGGCAGGGCTGCGGGAACGAGCACGTAACGGAACAGCTGATAATCCGACGCGCCCATCGATTTGGCCGCGGTGACCAGCGTGCGGTCGACATTGCCGAAGCCGGCGATGGTCGAGAGCACGATGGGAAAGAAGCTGATGGTGGCGCCGAGCGCGATCTTCGACGCCGGCCCGAGCCCGAAGAACAGAATATAAAGCGGCAGGAACAGGATGATCGGGATCGAATAGATGCCGGCGAACAGCGGCTCGAACACGCGGATGGTGTAGCCGGTGCGGCTGACAAAATAGCCGACGATGGTGCCAAAGGTCATCGACAGCGCGAACGCCGCGGCGAGCTCGGTCAAGGTGATGCGCAGGTCGGGCAGATATTCGCCGGATTTCAGAACATCGAGCAATTGCTGCCAGACCGCGATCGGATTCGGCAGCAGCAGCCGATTGATGCCCCAGCGGTTGGTCGCGAGATACCACAGCGCGAGGACGCCAAGCAGGAATCCGATCTGCACGGCCCGGCTGCCGATCCGCGCCGCGCGCTCGTTGCGCCGCGCCATCAGGAACCGTCCCGGCTGCGCGCCGATTCGGCGACGGTCTTGCGGATTTCATCGTGCAGCAGCGCATAAAGCTCGTTGCGCAGCGCGGCGAATTTTTCCGAAGTGACGAATTCCGGCTTGCGCGGATGCGGCTCGTCGACGCGAATGATCTTCTTGATGGTGCCCGGCCGCGCCGAGAACACCGCGACCCGGTCGGCCAAAAAAACCGCCTCGCCAAGACTATGGGTGACGAAGACGATGGTCTTCTCGGTCTGCGACAACAGCACGGACAAATCCTCGCCGAGGATCATGCGGGTCTGCTCGTCGAGCGCGCCGAACGGCTCGTCCATCAACAGGATATCGGTCTTCAGCGACAGCGCCCGCGCCAGCGCCGCGCGTTGCCGCATGCCGCCGGAGAGCTGGCTGGGATAATGGTGGGCGAAGTCTATAAGCCCGACGGCTTCGAGCGAAAGCTTGGCCCGCGCCTCGTGCTCGGATTTCGGCACGCCCTGGAACAGCATGCCGAGGCGGACGTTTTCGAGCACCGTGTTCCAGGGAAACAGCGCGTTCTCCTGGAACACGAAGGCGATGTCTTGCGGCATCGGCCCGCGCACCGGCTTGCCGGCGACTTCGACGGCACCGCTGGTCGGCGTCATCAGGCCGCCGATGACGTTGAGCAATGTAGACTTGCCGCAGCCGCTCGGCCCGATCAGGCAGAGCAATTCGCCGCGGGCGATGTCCAGCGACGTGTCGGCGAGCGCGCGGACATATTGCGTCTCGCCCGCCTCGCCGAACTGATGCGAGACGTTTTTGATGTGGACCGCGGCGTCGCGCGTGGTCATTTCGGCAGATACGCTTCGGTGAGCAGCGCCGCCATGTCCGGCTTCGACGGCAGGAGTTTCATGGCAACGAAGGAGTCCGCCAGGAGATCCAGCGCCTTCGGGTTGAAACGGCCGTCGAGACTCATGGTCGGCATGGTGTCGTCATAGATGGCGCTGGCGACGCCGGGCGACATGCCGATCAGCTTTATGGTGGTGTCGAGGACAGCCGGCCGGTGATCGCGCATATAGGCGATGGTCTCGAACCAGCCGGCGAGGAAGGCGCGCAGCGCGCTGGGATTGTGCTCGATCAAATCGCTGCTCGCATAGATGCAGCTCGTGGTGAAATCCGGAAAATAATCGCCGAATTTCACCAGGATGCGGCCATTGCCGGATTCGACGAATTTCTCGACCGTGACGCTGTCGGTCGTGGTGCCGTTGATCTGATGGGTCATCAAGGCTGCGATCTGCGCCTCGGAGGCGCCGAGCGGGGTGATCTTGATGCCGTCGTCGCCCCAGCCCAGCCGGCGCGACAATTGCTGGGTCAGCCAGAAGGTCAGCGAGCCGGCGCCGGAGACGCTGACAGTGTGGCCCTTGATATCGTCGACGGCCTTGAACGGCCCATCCTTGAGCACCGCCAGCATGATGATGTTCGGCGCGCCCGAGAACACCGCGACCGCCTTCATCGGCGCGCCTTTGACGATGGCCGAGAACGACGGGCTGCCGCCGAGCGCGATGTCGAGCGAGCCCGCAGTCAGCGCCTGCACCATCTTGGCGTCGCCCGCAAAGGCGCTGATGTCGAGATCGATGCCGTGCTTCTTGAAAATGCCGGTCTCGACGCCGATGTCAGCCGGGATGAAGGCGAATTGATTGGCCTGCGCCTTGCCGAGCCGCAACGTCGTCTGGGCGGATGCCGCGTCGGTCAGAACCAAGCCGGTAAGCGCCGCGGCCAGGCAGGCGCCGGCAAGCCGCACTTTCCAAGGCATCATCGACATCCTCCGCGTCATTTGGCCGGCAAGAAGGCTTCAGTATAGAGCGTCGTCATGTCGGGTTTCGACGGCAATGCCTTGGTGTCCACGAACGAGGTTGCCAGCACCTCGAGCGCCTTGGCGCTGAACCGGCCGTCGAGACTCAGGATCGGCATGGTGTCGTCATAGCTCAAGGCGGCGACGGCAGGCGACACGCCGGTGTGCTTGACGGCGATGTCGATGGTCTCCTGCCGATGGTCGCGCATATAGGCGATGGTCTCGAACCAGCCGGCGAGGAAGGCCTTCAGCGCGGCGGGATTGCTCGCGATCAGCTTATCGCTCGCATAGATGACATGGACGTGGAAATCCTTGATGCGGTCGCCGTATTTCACCAGGATACGGCCGTCGCCGGTTTCCATGAATTTATAGACTGTGACGCCGTCGGTGGTGACGCCGTCGATCTGATGAGTTTTCAGGGCCGCGATCTGCGCCTCGGCGGCGCCGAGCGGCGTGATCTTGATGCCGTCGTCGCTCCAGCCCTGCGCGCGCGACAATTGCTGGGTCAGCCAATAGGTCAACGAGCCCACGGTCGAGACGCTGACGGTCTTGCCTTTGAGATCGTCGACGCTCTTGATCGGGCCGTCCTTGAGCACAACCAACAGAATGGTGTTCGGCGCATTGGCCTCGGCGGCAACGGCCTTCATCGGCACGCCTTTGACGATGGTCGCCAGCGCCGGACCTCCTCCAAGTGCTATGTCGAGCGAGCCAGCGGTCAGCGCCTGCATCTCCTTGGCGTCGCCGCTGAACGCGCTGATTTCGAGATCGACGCCGTGCTTCTTGAAAATGCCGGTATCGGCGCCGACGTCGGCCGGCACGAAGGCGAATTGATTGGCCTGTGCCTTGCCGAGGCGAAGGGTGGTTTGGGCTGAGGCAGCGCCACCAGCGATCAGCAGTGCAACGGCAACCGCGCCGGCCGTCCATACGCTTTGCTTCACAAACATCAACGCCACTCCACGTTTCGTCACTTCGCCGGCAGAAACGCCTCGGTGTAAAGCTTGCTCATATCGGGCTCGGCCGGCAGCGTGTTGAGCTCGACGAAGGATTTCGCCAGCACCTCGAGCGCACTCGCCTTGAAACGGCCGTCGTCGGAATACATCGGCATCACCTCGTCGTAGGTGCGGCCGACGATGTCCGCGTCCTTGTCGATCACGTCCTTGGCGATGGCGACGGTCTCGGCCTTGTTCTTGCGCATGAACGCGATCGTTTTGAACCAGCCTTGGAGGAAGCCGCGGATGGCGTCGGGCCGGGTCGCGATCAGCTTGTCGGTGGCGTAGATGACGTGGACGATGAAATCCGTCAAATCGTTGAAGCGCACCAGAATGCGGCCGTCGCCGCTGTTCTCCAGCACAAACGCGCTACTGAGATCCATGACGACGCCGTCGATGTCGCCGCGCTTGAGCGCCGCCATTTGCGGTGCCATGGCGCCCATCGGCTGGATGTCGATGCCGTGCGGGCCCCAGCCCTGGCGGCGTGAGGTCTCGCTGACCAGCCAGTAGGTCAGGCCGCCCGCGGTCGAGACGCTGATCTTCTTGCCTTTCAGTTCGGCGACGGTCTTGGCGCCGTCCGGCAGCCCCCCGATG
>Ga0210398_10004700_pt1 | contig 12767 bp, 11 predicted proteins | sample IncBWC4OmetaG_FD_161047 | JGI IMG/M metagenome (GOLD analysis project Ga0210398, IMG submission 161047) | Forest soil microbial communities from Barre Woods Harvard Forest LTER site, Petersham, Massachusetts, United States - Inc-BW-C-4-O | ecosystem: Environmental > Terrestrial > Soil >... | reverse complement strand
TTCTTCGATCGCACGCGGCATCGCGTGGATACATTTTTCGGTGGCGGCGTAGTGGCCCACGTTGCCTTTGCCGATCCCGTCTGCGGTGAACTCGCGGCGGTGGTCGAGGATGCTTGCAAAACAATCGGCGTGACCGGCAAGCGCGGCGGAACGTATTTGTGCATGGAAGGCCCGCAGTTTTCGACCAAGGCGGAGTCGAACGTGTATCGCAGCTTGGGCATGGATGTGATCGGCATGACCAACCTGCAGGAGGCGAAGCTGGCGCGGGAAGCGGAACTTTGCTACGTCACCGTGGCGATGGTAACTGATTACGACTGCTGGCATCCCCATCACGATTCGGTCACGGTAGATCAAATTGTTGCGGTGCTGCTGAAGAATGCCGAAAACGCAACAAAGGTAATACGAGAAACCGTAGCGGGAATGCCGCGCGGGCGGTCGTGCAAATGCAGCTCGGCCCTGGCGCATGCGATCTTGACCGATCCGAAAAAGATTCCAGCAGCGACCCGGAAGAAGTTGAAGCTGATTATTGGAAAATACGTGAAAGGCAGTGCCCGGTGATCAGTGGTCAGTGACACGACCGTTCCGCAGGTTTAACTGGCCACTGACCACTGGCCACTGATCACTTTAAGCCGGGAGAGACAGATCCGCATGAGTATTGTCGTGGTGGGTTCAGTTGCGTTTGATGACATCGCATCGCCTTCGGGCAGCGTGAAGGGCATTCTGGGCGGCGCGGCGACTTACTTCTCTCTTGCCGCGAGCTATTTCACTCAGGTCAGGATGGTTGCAGTCGTGGGCGATGACTTTGGCCCGGAACATGAAAACGTCCTGAAAAAGCGCGGGGTGGATACGCGCGGCATTGAGCGCGCCCTAGGCAAGACCTTCCGCTGGGGCGGCACTTACGGCGAGAATCTCAACGAAGCCAAGACCACCTTCACCGACCTGAATGTGTTCGAGAAATTTCAGCCAAGGATTCCAAAGGAGTACGAAGACACGGAGTTTCTGTTTCTGGCGAATATCCAGCCAACCCTGCAGGCCAACGTCCGGCGAAAAATGAACGGTGTGCGTCTAACCGGATGCGACACCATGAATTACTGGATCCAGGGCGCGCGCAACGAACTGGCCGAAACCCTGAAGCTCGTTAATGTACTCTTGATCAACGACACCGAAACCAAGATGTTAGCAAATGAGAAGAACTTGCCGCGTGCGGCGCAGAAGGTGTTGGCCATGGGGCCGCAGGCGCTGGTGATCAAGCACGGCGAATACGGAGCGACCATTTTCTTTCGCGAAGGCGCATTCGGCATCGGACGTCATCCCTTCCGCGCGCCGACCTTGCCGCTAGATGAAGTGAAAGATCCCACAGGAGCCGGCGATTCTTTTGCTGGCGGATTTATGGGATATCTGGCGTCGCAGGAAGAACTGAATCGCGAAGTGCTGAAGCGGGCGCTGTTCTACGGCGGCGTGATGGGATCATTCGCTGTGGAAAGCTTTGGCACCGAGCGGCTGCAGTCGCTCACCCGCGAAGAGATCGACGAGCGCTTCCAGATCTTTCGTGAACTCACCCACCTCGAATGAAGCCCCAACCTCCGCCGCCGAAGGCGCATCCTGCAATTGAGATCGTGCGGCTAGTGTGGCTGGCGATCTTCGTCTCGGTATTTTCCTTCCTCTTTTACTACCGGCATGGAGACGTGTTGCTTTACGGCGATGCCGTAGCGCATATCAACATCGCACGCCGTGTATTCGATTCGAAAACCCCAGGTCTGCTGCAGCTTGGAACAGTCTGGCTCCCGCTGCCGCACCTGTTGATCATGCCCTTCATCGTGTCGATGAGAATGTGGCAAAACGGCTCCGGTGGCTCGATTCCGTCGATGGCGGGGTATGTGTTGGGCGTGCTGGGAATATTTCGCCTGATGCGCGGAGTCTTGAGCCGTGATGGGCAAGTGGACATCGTTGCGATGATCGGAGCATGGGTCGCAGCGATCGTCTATGGCGCGAATCCAAATCTGATCTACATGCAATCGACCGCAATGGGAGAGTCGCTGTATCTGGCTTTCTTCGTATGGGCCGTAGTGTTTTTCGCAGAATTTGCACGGGGGAAGGGAAACGCACTTACAAAGTGCGGGCTGTGCCTGGCGGCGGCGTGTTTGACGCGGTATGACGGATGGTTCCTCGCTGCGGTTCTGGTGGTCGGAGCTGTGTTCGTCATTTTCCGGCCCCACAAACTACCTGAGGATCAGGCGCCTCGATCCCTGATTCCCTCATCGCACCCGGCTCTTCTGAAATTTGTTCTACTAGCGGCATCTGCTCCAGTGCTCTGGATCGCATACAACGCCATCGTCTACCAGAATCCTTTGGAATTCGTGAACGGCCCTTACTCCGCGAGAGCAATCGAACAGAAAACGACGACCGTAAATCCGGCGAAAGGGAACCTGTTGGCAGCCGGCTCGTATTTCCTGAAGGCGGCGGAACTGGATGTGGCCGAGACAAACTGGCTAGGCCGCATGTGGCTGGCGCTGGCGCTGCTGGGCAGTTTGGCCGCGGCGTTTGGCGGACGGGCACGCGTTGCGTTGCTACTCTGGGTCCCCTTGCCGTTCTACGCTTTATCCATCGCGTATGGCAGCATACCGATTTTCGTGCCGCCGTGGTGGCCATTTGCCCAATACAACCTGCGCTATGGACTCCAACTTCTGCCGGCCTTTGCGGTGTTTGTGCCGCTGGGGATTGCATACCTCATCCAATCGGCGACGAAGCTTCCGCGCTTTGAAGCTTCGTGGAACCGTTGGACCAATACAGCAACATTCATGGCTATTCTGGTCCAGGTGATTGCAAGTTATGGTGTGATCTGGCGCGCGGATCCGATTTGCTATCGTGAAGCCGCGATCAACATGCGTGGACGCGTGGCCCTCGATGGGCAATTGGCGGGCTGGATCAAGTCACTGCCGCCTGATTCCACGTTGCTGATGTATCTCGGCGAGCACTCGGGCGCGCTCGAGCAAGCTGGTGTCCCCTTGCGCCAAGTCATCAACGAAGGCAATCATCGCGTTTGGAAGCAGCCTGTCGATGCGGAAGGGTTGTGGGAGCGTGCTCTTGCAGATCCGGCGCGTTACGCGGACTACCTGGTCGGCTTCGATGGCGACCCAGTCTGGACCGCGGCCGAAAATCACCGTTTGCCGGCGCTGGTCGAAATCCACACTACGGGCCAGCCGCCGGCGGCGATATTTCAGGGGCGAGTGCAGACTCGCAGAGAAGAGCAGACGCGGTAACCTCGCAGGTTAACGCTGGAGCTCGCTGGGGAGAGATCATTGCAGTGATAAAATCCGCCCATCTGAACCACGTGATAATTCCGTTTGTGAAAGCCTGCGCGTTCGGGAATGATTTCCTGTTGATTGATTCGAGGAACGTCGAAGACGCCCTCGCTCCCGCCGACCTGGCGGCCCTTACGCGGCGCATGTGCGATCGTCACGAAGGCGTAGGAGCGGATGGCGTCGAGTGGATGTATCCGCATAGCACTGCGGATTTAGAGGTCCGCCTGATTAACGCCGACGGCTCCCCGGCGGAGATTTCCGGCAATGGCACCAGGTGTGTGGCGGCATATGTTTGCGCAGAGCAAGGCAAAGAGAAGATAACGATCCAGACCGGAGCCGGATTGAAAACTTGCACGCTGATGGGACGGAGCGAACTCGATTACGACTTCGAGGTCGACATGGGCAAGGCGGTCGTGGGAACCGAGCTGGCATTGAAGCTCAGCGCAGGTGAGGTGCGCGGGATTCCGGTTTCGATGGGGAATCCACATTACGTTATGCTTGTACCGGAGTTTTCCCCAAATTGGCAGAACCAAGCTGCCGAGATTCAGCGCAGCGGTGAGTTCAAGCAAGGCGTGAACGTTGTACTGGTTGCAGTCGATGGAAAGCATGATGTGAGGGCATGCTTTTTCGAGCGTGGAGCGGGAGAGACGCAATCCTCCGGCACCGGCTCGTGCTCATCGGCCGTGGCGGCGATGGTGACCGGCCGCGCCGAATCGCCGGTTCGGGTGCACACTCCCGGTGGGATACAAACGGTGCGCAGGGAAGGGAATCTGATATTCCTGCGTGGAGCGGCTCGGTTGGTGTGCCGCGGAGATTTTTATCTGAGTTAGGCGCTGAGTAACTAACGCAGCTTAGTGATTCACAAACCCATCTGTACAGGTCGCGCTTGCTTTTCGAAAAGGTTTCCGGACGCATGTCTTCTTCAACCACTCCGCGGATCAAGCCGCACGCCCTTCGACTCGGCTCTACGGTCGGCATTGTCGCCCCGGCCAGCAACATCAAACGCGCCGATCTCGAGGCGGGATGCGAAGGCCTGCGGCGCGCGGGTTATCGCCCGATTTATTCCGACACCATTCTTGATAGGGACCTTTACTTCGCCGGATCGGTCGAACGCCGCGCCCGCGAACTGGAAGAAATGTTCGTGCGCGACGATGTTGAAGCGATTATCTGTGCGCGCGGCGGCTATGGCGCGAACTATCTGCTCGAAGCGCTCGCCTTAGAAAAGATTAAGACTCACCCGAAGATTTTCGTCGGCTATAGCGACGTAACCACTCTGCTCACATATTTCTTTGACAAAGCCGGATTAGTTACCTTCCACGGACCCATGGTGGCAAAAGATTGGCTGCACCAGGATGGCGTAGACCTGGCTTCATGGCAATCGGCTCTGGCGGGAACGGCCGCTTGGGAGCCCAGTCTGGATGCCGACTCGGGAGCGAAAGGATTGGTGGACGGCGCCGCCGAGGGAATTCTTTACGGCGGTTGCCTCTCCATTCTGGTAGCTTCGCTGGGAACACCCTATGAGATAAAGACAGCCGGCACGATCCTGTTTCTCGAAGATCTGGCGGCGAAGCCGTTTCAAATCGATCGCATGCTCGTACAGTTGAAGCTGGCCGGCAAGCTGGATGAGGTGCGGGGAATTGTATTTGGCGAGATGCGGGATTGCATGCAGAATGCGAATCAGGGCTACGCGCTGGAAGAAGTCGTTCTGCGCGTCGTCGGTAAATTGGGAGTGCCCGTGGCCTACGGGGTGCGGTCAGGACATGTGACGTCCAGGAACATCACCCTGCCGATTGGCGTACGGGCCGGCTTGACCGTGAGCGGCGCAGAAGTAAATTTGAAGATCCTCGAGTCGGCGGTAACGGCGGGAAAGAACCCGCCGCGATCATGAACGAGACAAAGCACATTCACCTGATCGGCATTTGCGGCACCGCGATGGCGTCGCTCGCGGGCATGCTGAAGCAGCGCGGCTTTCGCGTCACCGGGTCAGACGCCGCAGCCTATCCTCCGATGTCAGATTTTCTGGCAGAGCTGGGGATTCCTGTGGCTCAGCCTTTTGATCCTCGGAATCTCGATCCTCGCCCCGATCTGGTAGTCGTGGGCAATGCGATGTCGCGGGGGAATCTTGAGCTCGAGCAAGTGCTCGACCAGCGCATTCCGTTTTGCTCGCTGCCACAGTTGCTCCACGACGAATTCCTGCGCGGCAGGGAAGTGCTGGTGGTTGCAGGAACGCACGGAAAGACCACGACCACCTCTATGCTGGCGTGGATTTTTCATACCGCAGGCATGCAGCCTTCGTTTCTGATCGGCGGCATTGCGGAAAACTTCGGTTCCAGCTTCCATCTCGGTCAGGGAAAACATTTCATTCTTGAAGGCGACGAATACGACACGGCATTTTTCGACAAAGGACCGAAATTCCTGCATTACTTTCCCGACGCCATCATTCTCACTTCGGTGGAATTTGATCACGCCGATATCTACAAAGACCTTGATGCGGTGGAGACAGCATTCAAGCGGTTAGTCAATCTGATTCCGCGGCGCGGGCGGATTATCGCTTTCGACGGAGTTGCTGGAGATGCCGTAGAGAGCGCAAGTCTTGAACGCTGCTTGAGCAAAGCCTTTTGCCCGGTGGAGCGCTATGGCGCCGGACCGCGCGCGACCTGGCGAGTGACGGATCTGAAATTCGAAGCTGGGCGCACGTCGTGGTCGGTCGAGCGCGATGGAAAGCCCCGGGCTGATCTTGAGTTCCCCTTGGCCGGCGAATACAACGTGTGGAACGCAACCGCGGCGGCCGCGCTCGCTTCCGCCTACGGCATTTCGAAAGAAGAGATCGCCGCGGCGCTGAAAACTTTCAAGAGTGTCAAGCGCCGCTTGGAAGTGAAGGCGCAGGTCAATGGCATCACCATCATCGACGATTTCGCGCATCATCCCACCGCGATTGCAGGCACGCTGAAGGCATTGCGGGCGCGTTATGCGGGTTCGCGATTGTGGGCGATTCTCGAGCCGCGATCGAATACGCTGCGTCGACGCGTGCTGCAGGCAGACCTGGCGCGTAGTTTGGCGCTGGCGGACGAAGTGATCGTCGCCGGCGTGTTCCGCTCGGAATCGCTCTCGGAGAATGAGCGGTTGGATCTACCGGAACTGGCGGCCGATGTTCAGAAACATGGCAGCCGCGCGCGTTTGCTTGCCGGTGCGGACGAAATCGTTCAGACCTTGGCTCCGGAGATGCGCCGCGGCGACGTGGTGGCAATTCTTTCGAACGGCGGATTCGGTGGAATCTACGAAAAACTGCCGGCGCGGCTGCGAGCCCTCGCTGGCGAATCAGCCATCTCCGAATCAAAGATCGTCGAAACAAAAACCGTCAATTCGGCAAACGTGTCGGGGAAACGATGAAGCTCTCCGTCGCGACGGGAAACACAGCGCGTCGAACACTTCGCTTCGTCCTGCTGCTCTGGATCGCCTCGGCTTCGGCATCATCCTACGCTGCAACTAACTACACCATTTCCCTCGCCGAAGCCGGGCAGCATCTGGTCGAAGTGCAAATCATACTTCCGGAAGGTCCGGCGCAGCGCGAGCTGCAGCTTCCGGTTTGGAACGCGTGGTACCAAGTGCGCGACTTCGCGCAATACGTAAACTGGGTGCGCGCCAAAGACCGTGCAGGCCACGCGCTCACCGTGCGCGAATTGGATAAGAGCCGCTGGCAGCTCACGGGTGCGGAGGCAGGCGCTGTCGTGGAGTACCAGATCTTTCTTGATTCTCCCGGGCCCTTCGGCGCCCAGTTCAATTCCCATCATGCATTCTTCAATCTGGCACAGCTTCTTATGTATCCCGTGGAGGCGCGGAACGGGCCGATGGTCGTCCGTTTCAGCCGGGTTCCCGCGGGATGGCGGGTCGCGACGCCCTTAACGTCAATGCCCGCAGGCAGTTTCAGCGCCGAGAATTATGACCGGCTGGTGGATTCTCCGGTCGAGATTGGAGACTTTAAGGAATCTGATTTCGATGAAGGTGGCGGGCATTATCGCGTCATCGTTGACGCTGAGGCTGCCGACTACGACATGGAAAAGATTGATGCCATGCTCCGTAAGATTGTTGCAGCCGCCACTAGTTGGATGGACGATCGTCCCTTTGACAACTACATGTTTCTTTATCACTTTCCGCGCGGACCGGCCGGCGGCGGTATGGAACATTCTTACTCCACAGCCATCGCGGTGCATGCGGATGTGCCGCTGCAGGCTCCCGAGGTGCTGGAGTCGGTGACTGCGCATGAGTTTTTTCATCTGTGGAACGTGAAGCGGATCCGTCCACGGACCCTCGAGCCGGTCGACTACACGCGCGAGAATTACACGCGCGCCCTGTGGTTCAGTGAGGGATGCACGAGTACTGCGGCCGACATTATCGAGTTGCGCGCCGGTCTGCTCGACGAACGCCACTTCGAACGGCAGCTGGCTTCAGGAATCACTGAACTCGAGCGTCGGCCCGCGCACTTGACCCAGTCGGCGGAAGAATCGAGCCTGGATGCGTGGTTGGAAGGTGACGCGTACTACCGGCGCCCGGAGCGCAGCATTTCCTATTACAACAAGGGGGAGTTGCTCGGCGTCGCGCTGGATTTGGCGGTGCGCGAGGCCAGCCACGGAAAGGCATCCCTGCGCGAAGTGTTTCAGTGGATGAATCAGAATTATGCGAAGAAGGGTCGGTTCTTTCCCGACTCAGACGGCGTCCGCGAGGCTGCCGAGGCCGTGACCCATGCCGATCTTGGATGGTTTTTCGCCAAGTATGTTGCCGGGACCGATGAAATCCCCTGGGATGATTTTTTTCGCGGCGTCGGATTGCGATTGATCGAGGGAAAGAACACTATATCGGATGCCGGATTTGTCGCATCGCGAAACTTTGACGGTCCCATGACCGCGTCGGTAACCGCGGGTAGCGAGGCGGAGCGTGCCGGTCTGCAAACCGGCGATACCATTCTCGAAGTCAACGGTAAGACCGCGGGAGACGAATTCTCCCAGGAAATAGCCCAGCTTTCCGCAGGCGACACAATCACGGTTAAGGTAAGGGGTCGTCGCGGTGGCGATCGTGAGTTGAAGTGGAAGGTGGGAAGCCGTGAGGAAATCTCATACGAACTCAGAGACGTAGATCATCTTACGGCGGAACAGCAGGCCCGGCGGTCAGCGTGGTTGAAGGGCGAGGCGCAGATTCCGCACGAAACCAACCCACATTAGAGGCGGCGCTCCAAGGGGTAAACCTAAAATGATCCGCACCACATTATGATTCGAACCGTCGCGATGCTGGCGTTCTGGGCAGTGGCCGCGCCCGTGGCGGCGCTCGTCGGGTTCCCCTGGACGTTTATTTCAGGCGATGTCAGCTTGCTCTATCGCATGTTCATGTTTGGTGCGTGGAACGGCGTGCGATTGACTGGAGTAAAGGTGCAGACTGTGGGGCTCGACAAGCTGGACCCGGCGCGCACTTATATTTTTATGTCGAATCACGTGTCGAATTTAGACCCGCCGATTACGATTCCTTTGATTCCGAGACGCACGTCAGTGCTGGTGAAGAAGGAGTTGTTCAGCATTCCGATCCTAGGCCGCGCGATGCGCATCGGTTCGCTGATCCCAGTGGATCGCGGCAATCGTAATGCTGGTATTGAATCCGTCCGCTTGGCGAAGCAGGTCGTGCAGCAAGGGATTAACATGAGCATCTACGTGGAAGGACATCGCTCGTTCGATGGCAAGCTGCTGCCCTTCAAGAAGGGACCGTTCTACCTGGCGATGGAGTGCGCAGTGCCGGTGGTTCCGGTGACGATTGCCGGCACGCATTACCTGATGCCGAAGGGACGGTTCGGGATCAAGCCGGGAGTGGCGACCGTGATTTTCCATCCGCCGATTGAGCCCAGCGATTTCGGCAGCCGGGAATGTTTGATGGAGAAAGTGCGGTTGGTGATCGAGAGCGGGCTGCCGGAAGAGTATCGGACGGGCAGCGCGTCGGCGTGAGTGCTTCAAGTTTTATTCCTTCGGCGTCTTCGATCGCAAAGCCCGCGCCATCTCCGGCAGCCTGGGCAGCAGGGCGGAATACTTCAACCACAGTTTGTGATCCACAGCGGGAGCGCCGCTGACGAGCGCTCCCGCCGGGATGTCGTGAGCGACGCCGCTTTGCGGCGTGACGATGGCTGCTTCCCCGATTTTGCAATGTCCGACCACTCCTACCTGGCCAGTTAAAATCACTCGCTTGCCAATTTCTGTGGAACCGGCGAGGCCCACTTGTGAGCAGAGCAGAGCATCTTCGCCCACCTGCGAGCCGTGGCCGACCTGCACCAGGTTGTCGATCTTAACCCCGCGGTGGATGCGGGTTTCGCCGACGCTGGCGCGGTCGATGCAGGAGTTGGCCTGAACTTCCACATCGTCTTCGATGACGACCGGGGCGGGCTGCGGAATCTTGTGCCAGTGTCCGTCCTGAGTTTTGGCGAAGCCGAAGCCGTCGGAGCCGATCACGACTCCGTTCTGCAAGAGCACGTTGTTGCCGATGCGGCAGTTCTCGCGCACCACGGCGTGTGCGTGCGCGAAGAAATTGTCGCCGATCCTTGTGCCGCGATAGATCACAACGTGCGCCAGCAGCACGACGTGGTCGCCGATCTCTACGTTCTCGTCGACGACAACGTAGGGGCCGAGATGGGCGTTGCGCCCGATCTTCGCCGTGGGATGGACGACCGCCGTGGGATGCACGCCTGGGGCATACTGCTGAGGTTGGTGGAAGAGTTCGAGGGCATGGGCGAAGGCAAGATAAGGATCTTTGGCGCGCAGCATGGCCGCCGGGATGGCAGGGAAGTCCTCGGCAACAATTACGGCGGAGGCCTTGGTGAGGCGGGCTGCGGCGGCGTACTTGGGGTTGGCGACGAAGGTGAGTTCTCCGGGGCCGGCTTGCTCGATGCCGTTGAGGCCGGTGATGTCGATGTCGGCGAAGCTGTTGTCGAGGCGCGCGTTGAGGGCGGATGCGATCTGAGAGAGTTTCATGGTCGATGAATGGGACGCGGGTAAATCGTACACCAGTTCCGAAATGGTCCATCGGGGCCATACTTGCCTGAGCATGTTTACCTTTTCGTAACAGGGTACCCCCCCTCCCCCCTGGGGGGCAAGAACATACTTGCCTCGCCCACCGTAAAGGCATACGATGGCGGCAATGGAACCTGAAGAAAAGCAGTTCTATGTACTGCTCGCCATATACGGGGCGATTTTTGGAATCGGCCCGTTCATCGTCTTTGAGGCGAGCGGCACGTGGGCATTCCTGTTTGGGTGCGTTCTTACTTTCTTCGGGTTGTGGGGTCTGTTGATGCTATTGCCGGACGGCCTACGCATCAAGCAACGTTTTGCCGGGGTCATCGGTAAGGCAGCTATTGCAATGCCTGTGATGGGAGTATTTGGAGTGTGGATTTTAATCGCATCGCTTGTCTATTCACTCCACGACCTGCGGAGCGATTTAGATATGTATGCTATGCCGCGAACCCTCACTAAAAGTCAAGCGACGGATTTAACGGACTTCTTGAGGTCGCAACAGTTCACATCCGATGTTTACATCAGAGTTGCGGAGGATGATGAAGAAGCCAATAGATACGCCATAGACTTATCCAAAGCACTTCTGGCCGCGAATTGGAACGTGTCCTTCGATTGGTCGGTACCAGCGACGAAAAAAGGTCTAAATGCGAGTTGGTTGGGCAAGGAACCGCAGAACGCAAAGCAGAACCCTAGAGTACTCATCGAACAAGCTCTAATGGCCGCGAATGTTCCTTTTGGTAGCGGGGGTGTGTTTGGCAATGGAACGGGAGACTACAAATACTTTCTTTTGGTTGGCCCTAGGCCGCAGAGAGTTGGAGGAAGATTACCGTTGAGTTGGAGGATAGGTAACTGGATACGGGACAAGTTGCAGGGTCTCGGCGAGCCTGTACATTAACAAAGGACTAAATTCATGGCATCGCAATCTGAGTTTCAGAAATTCGACACGGTGATGCGGAAGATTCTCTCCGTTTCAAAAGAAGAATTGAAGAAACGAGAGAAAGCCTGGAAGCGCAAGCGAGCGCGAGCCAAGAAAAAGCGGGCTCTTTATTAGCCCGCTTGCCACGACCTTGCCGTCGTGCGGCCCGTGTCTGGGTAGTCCTTGCTCAATTTGGCTTGCCAGTAAGTTCAGCGAACGTTATGCGCTTTCCGACGATCTGGGAAACTACGAGGCTGAATCGTTCGGCGTCGGTCATCTTGCGGTCGCCGTCCTTGCGGTAGTTGTATCGGAAAACTTGTTCGTCAACGTAGCGTGAAAGATGAAAAGGTTCCACAGCAACGTAGGTGCCGCGCAGAGATCGCTTGAGCAAACTCCAGAAGTTTTCCAATCCGTTTGTGTGAACACGGCCACGAACGTATTCTTCCGCATGATTCACAACTTCGTGAACGTACAGGCTAGCAAGTTCGTTATAGGCTACGGCGTCATCCGAATACAGCTTAGCGCCGAACTGGACCTGATTCAGAATCTCAGTTTGCAATGTCTCGCGCTTCACATCTGGTACAACCTTCGCTCGCACCTTGCGGAGATCGCGGTCGAGAATTCCTATGACAGCGGTCTTGCCGGGATGGCGCTCGTAATTCTTCCAGCGCGGGACATCGTTTGCAAGACGCTTGACGGCTTCTTTCTTGTCCTTGTGCATGTTCTGGAATTTTCCGCCGACGAAAGTCTCATCGACTTCGACTTCCCCTTCATCTCCGAACTTGGCACCGAAGGATTCGTCCTGCATCGCCAAGCGAATCCGATGCAGCATGAACCATGCCGACTTTTGGGTTACCTTAACGTCTTTGGCAATCTCGTAGCTGCTGATTCCGTTCTTGCAGTTGGTCAGCATCCACGTCGCCATAAGCCACTTGTCAAGCGAGATCGGGCTGTCCTCGTAGATCGTTCCGACCTTAACGGAGAACTCGCGCTTGGGATGATGACTGCCGCACTTCCATGTGTGCCGTTTCGGGTTGAACTGGCTCACTTTGGTCGCGCCGCAGATGGGGCAGACAACGCCATCCGGCCAACGGCGGATGGCAAGGTAGTCAATGCAGTTGTCGGGATTAGCGAAGTAAACAATCGCCTCTTGCAGTGTCGTAGGTTCGGTCATTTCGTCCCCCCACCAGCAAGGAAACAATATCAAAACTGCGTGGGCGAGTCAAGTAAATTATTACCCCCTGGGGTCTAACGGAATCATCGAGTTAGACATGGTTTGGCCTGTAAAATCCGCAGAACAAAGGGCTTAGAGGTCATAATCTAGACGACAAAGGACTTAGGTGTGAAGCGTGGGCTGTGAAGCGTGGTGCCGCGATTCCTCCGCCAACAGGATGGGCTTTCAGGGCTGTGGATGGCAAGGTCAGATGTCACAATCGGTGGGCTTTTTTTCGAGACCTCAGAGTTGGGGGGCGTCCCCGAAGCCCTAGGAGGATGGGACCGTGTATCCCA
>Ga0210398_10004698_pt1 | contig 12773 bp, 12 predicted proteins | sample IncBWC4OmetaG_FD_161047 | JGI IMG/M metagenome (GOLD analysis project Ga0210398, IMG submission 161047) | Forest soil microbial communities from Barre Woods Harvard Forest LTER site, Petersham, Massachusetts, United States - Inc-BW-C-4-O | ecosystem: Environmental > Terrestrial > Soil >... | reverse complement strand
GCGACTTGTGCGGATGCTCGTGCCAGTCGCTGGTGTCTATCTTGTCACCGAGAATGATGTAGCCCATCTTCTCGATGTGGTCGATCGGCTCCGCCTGATCGTTGGTATCCGGCTCCTGGTCGATGGAATAGGGCGGACGGAAGTAGACGGGCTCCACGCCGAGCTTGGCGGCGAAGAGGCGCTCGGTGAGATTGAGCTGCAACTCCACCTGACGCTGAGAGATTTCGCTGATGTCCGGATGCGTGAAGGTATGATTGCCGATCTCATGGCCTTCGTTGTAGACCCGCCGCATGACGCTGACATTGTCCTGGGCCACCTCGCCGATCATCAGGAAGGTCGCCTTGACGTTGTACTTCTTCAGGATGTCAAGGATCTTCGGCGTCCAGACGGGATCGGGACCATCGTCAAAGGTGATGGCCATCCGCTTCGGATCGTAGCCGTACTGCTGGATGGTGTAGGAGAGCGGATATTTCACCATCGTCTCATCCACGGCGAGGTAGTCGGGATCGTCCATCTCCACGCTGCGCTGGCCCGGTTGCGCGGGCGAAACGACCTTGAGGATGTCCCCTTCGCCCTCGGTATCCACGTCGGCACCGGGAGGAATGTCGTTCAGGTCAGTGTCCGGATCGGCGGTCTGCGGCTTGTCCCATATCTTCCATATCGACTGGTCCTCCGAGCCGAGCACCCAGAGGCTGAAGGTCTGGATGCCGAGATCGCGCGCGATGCGCATCTCGTTCAGGGCCGTAACCGCATCCAGCATCCATACTTCGTGACGCATGTGCGTGTCGTCGTCGTCATAGGCGAAGTGCGGGTTGTAGGTCTTGGGATCGAGTTCCAGCTCCGCGTCAGCGTCCGAGGCCTCCTGCCATGCCTCCTGCGCAGAGAGCGGAGTAACGTCTACAACATGGTTTGGATCGTACTTGGGCAACTTCGCATGAGGATGCCTGGGGTCCGGTTGCGGCAGGGGCATCGCCCAGTCATAGCCGTAGTTCCCGATATCGCAGATGATCTTCTCCTTGGGAACTTCTTTGAGGATCATCTTGAGATTGTCGGCAAACCACTGCTGCGGCGCGATCGCTCCGGGAGCGGACGACGCCGAAGCCGCGTCAAAGTTCATCAGCATCAGACCGTCGGAGTTGTTCGCCATGAACTTCAGGTCGTACGATTCATCATCCACGGGGGCGTCAATGTAGAGACGCTCGTGCCGTGCCTGAAGATCAGCATAGAGCGACTGGATCAGCGCCTTATAGCCAGGCTGCGCCTCGGGTGGAATCTCCTGGAAGGAGAGCGAGATGCCGTGGTATTTGGGATTGGCTATAAGAAAGAGATCGACCTGGTGAATGAAGTTGGCGCGTGAATTGACATTGGAGAGAAAGTCGCCGATGTTGGGCATGAACATGCCCTTCTCTGCATCGTAGTTGTTGATCAGAGGAAATATTTCGGTATCGACGTGCGCGTTGGTGATGGTCTTGATGACCTTGTCTTCGCGGTCGACATCGTGCACGCCATTCGCGTCCACAACGGAAAAGGGATGATTGTCGATGCTGTAGGAGACGAGGTTCCCGTCGGGCGTGATCATGTGCAGCCACTCGGGAAAGAGAATGTCGATCTGGGTGATGTGCTCCTTGAGCGAAGAGTAGCTGGCCGCGTCCCAATCCACGTAGTAGGCCGCGCGCAGGCCTTCGCCGGAGTTGAGCTGGATCTCCGAGGGCTTTCTGTCTGTCTTGCGATGGGCCGCGCGCCTGAGCTTCTTCGGGTTCTCATCCGGCACGGCGCGGTAGTTGAACTTCTCCGTGGGCAGCAGAAGCTCGTTCAGCGGCTTGGTCTCCAGCACCCGGACCGCGAAGAGGATCAGGATCATGGAGCTCGCCACCACGCTGAAGTCGACCACGCGGCGGAAGCGCTTCCAGCGTTTGCGTTGCGGATCGTAGAAAACTGGCTTCTGAGTCATGCGTTTGGCAAGGTTTCGCTATCGCTCATCGTAAGCAGTGGCGCGCGCTTCGTCAACGGGGCGGCGCGTACTTCCGCCTGCGGAGGAAATACAGGTACGGCGCGGGGAGACGGCGGGGTATGATACTGGCAACGTGCAAGCTATTTTGCCTTCTTCCCCCAGACGTTCCTGTAAAGGCGTGTTGGGTTGGGTGCATCTCGCCGCCGCGCTTGCGGCTGGGCTCACGTTTCGTCTCGTCTTCGTGCACTTCTACGGGCAGACGATCGGCGACGCCCTGGTCTACGGCGACATCGCGAAGAACCTGCTGCAGCATGGCATCTACGGCATGACGAACGACGACGGCAGCATCCGGCTGACGCTGATCCGGCTCCCCGGCTATCCTCTCTTTCTGGCCGCATGCTTCAGGATCTTCGGCACGGAGCACTACACGGCAGTGATGCTGACGCAATGCGTGGTGGACATGGGCACATGTGCGCTGGCTGCCGCCACGGCTGCAAGACTCTTCGGCCGCCGTGCCGGCCTTTGCGCGCTGTGGCTGGGCCTTTTGTGCCCCTTTACGGTGAACTACGTGGCCGCTCCGCTCACCGAAACGCTGAGCCTCTTCTGTATCGCACTCGCCTTCTACGCGCTGACGCGCTGGCAGGCCGAGGACCTGCATAAAGTTGGCATGAGTTTCTGGTTGATGGCTGTCGCCATGGCTTACGCCATTCTGCTGCGGCCGGACGCCGGCCTGCTGGCCGCCGCGGTAGTACCGGCCATGGCCTGGATCACGTGGAAAGACGCCTGGAGCAGCGATGGCACGATGCAAAGCAAAGCAACTCAAACCCATACCATCAGGTTGACGGCCGTGCTGTGCGCCGCCGTACTGCTTCCGCTCCTTCCCTGGACGGCGCGCAACTGGCGCGACTTTCAGGTCGTGCAGCCGCTGGCGCCGCGCTACGCGACCGACCCCACGGAGCTGGTGGCTCGCGGCTTCAACCACTGGTACCGCAGCTGGGCGATCGATTTTGCTTCTACCGAGGATGTGTACTGGAACCTGAATGGGGCGACGATCCAGATCGACGACATTCCGACGCGGGCCTTTGACACCGACGCGCAGTACGTCGAGACCCAGCAGCTGCTGGCCGACTACAACAACACCACGACACTGACGCCGGAGCTCGACGACCGCTTCCAGAAGATCGCGGACGAACGCATCGCAGCCAGCCCGCTGCGCTACTACGGCACGCTGCCTGCCGCACGATTGGCCGACATGTGGCTGAGGCCGCGCACGGAGATGCTGCCGGTCATGGACACGTGGTGGCGGTACAGAGATGATCCGGGAGAGAGTCTCTTTTCGTGGGCGTATGCCGGAGTGAATCTGCTGTATATCCTTGCTGCCGGACTGGGAGCGTGGGCTGCATGCAAGCGGATGCCGCGCGAGAAGCTTCCCGTGGTCTATGCCATGCTGGCCTATGTCGCGTTGCGCTCAGCGCTGCTGTTTACGCTGGACAACTCCGAGGACCGGTACACGCTGGAGTTCTTCCCGCTATTTTTCGTGCTGGCGGGCTATGCGCTGAGTACGATCTATAAAACTAACGCTGAATGACCTGCGCGCCGAGCGACTTCGCATCCAGAGAAAAGTTCTTTGGACTGATGTTGGCGTTCAGCTTGATGTCGTAGAAGTAATCGGTATGCACATCGCCGCTGGATTCGATAAAGACCTGCTTGAGCGTGACGTCGCGCGCGGGGTCGACCCAGACGGAGACCTTCGAGAACATGTTGCGCACGCTCTCCTGCTTTGAAACCAGATCGAGGTGGGCCACGGTCACGGCTGTGGTGCCGTCCTGCAGCGTCTCATAGCCTACGAACTTGATCTCCCAGTTGGCTGCCAGATCCGTGCCGCTGCCGCCGAAGCCGAGGGTAAGGAAGCTCTCATACTGGCTCTTGTTCTTGCCGGCGGCGAACTGCGTGATCTGCTTGATGCGCGGATTGTAGATCTTGAGCGCAGTGCCGTCATAGACGAAGGTCTTGGGCTCGTCCTGGCCGTTGAGCTGGCGTATCTGCGCCGCCATCTGCGTGGCGGCGGCGCGCTTGAAGTAGACCGTGCCGGTCTGGGTGTCGGTGGAGTCGACGACTTTGGTGTAAGTGTCCCACTTGAACTCGGCCTGCGCGGAGTGGAAGTTCGCGCTGGCGGCATCGAGCTGGCGCAGGACCTTATCCAACTCTGGCGAAGCGGCGTAGGCGGAAGTGACGGTACCGAGGAGTACGGCAGTGGCGAAGGCGAGGATGAACTTCTTCATGCTTGTTGGATGGCTCCCGTGGGGAAATGTTGCGTGTTAATCGAAAAGCAGGTCCCTTCGCTACGCTGCGGGATGACAAATAAAAGAATCAGCGCGTGATCCACACCTTGTAGGCGACGGTGCGTTTGTTGGCGTCGATGATGGGCTGGTCGTGGTCGATCTCGACGGTGCCCGCGATGGGCTCGATGATGCGCAGCTCGGCGTCCTGGCGTTCGTCGTCGGAGTGCGTGCCGGCAACGTCAGCGGCGCGGATGGTGTAGATGAAGCTGTCTTCGCCGGTCGCGATCACCAGCACCTGGCTGGCCTGCAGCGGGATCGACTCGGCGGGCTTGTCCTTGTAGTTCCACAGATGCGGCGTGATGAAGATGAAGGCAAGGATGAACGTCACCATCACGTCGTAGTGAAGGCTGCCGCGCTCGTAGGTCCAGTAGAAATACCGCCGGAGGATATTCATCGTTCGCAAAGTACCTTTGGTGAGTTTAGCTTCATGGGTAGAGAAGCAGATCCCTTCCCCTTCGCTACGCTCAGGGTGCGGAATGACAAAGTTAAGTTCCCTGCTTGGTAATCATAGTCTCGCCGCCCATGTACGGCTGTAGGGCATCCGGAATGCGGATGCTGCCGTCGGCCTGCTGGTAGTTCTCGAGGATAGCAAGATACGTGCGGCCCACTGCGAGACCGCTGCCGTTCAGGGTGTGCACCAGCTCAGACTTCTTCGCGCCGGCGGGCCGGTAGCGGATATTCGCACGGCGGGCCTGGAAGCTCTCGAAGTTCGAGCAGCTGGATATCTCGCGGTAGAGACCCTGGCCCGGCAGCCAGACCTCAAGGTCATAGGTCTTGGCCGAGGAGAAGCCCATATCCGCCGTGCAGAGCAGCATGCGGCGGTAGGGCAGGCCGAGCTTTTCGAGGACGGCTTCGGCGTCGCTGGTGAGCTTCTCGTGCTCGGCGTAGGAGTCCTCAGGTTTGGTGAACTTGACCAGTTCGACCTTCTGGAACTGGTGCTGGCGGATCATGCCGCGAACGTCCTTGCCATAGCTGCCGGCCTCGGAGCGGTAGCAGGGCGTATACGCACAGAGCGAGATGGGCAGCGTCTCCAGCGTCTCGTCGCGGTAGAGGTTGGTGACGGGCACCTCGGCGGTGGGGATGAGCCAATGATCGTTCTCCTTGTACACGCCGTCGAAGGGGCCGGTGTCATCGCAGTGGAAGAGGTCGGCGGCAAACTTCGGCAGCTGGCCAGTGCCGTAGAGCGACTTCGAGTTCACCATGTTCGGCGGCAGCACCTCGGTATAGCCATGCTGTGAGGTGTGCAGGTCGAGCATGAAGTTGGCGAGTGCGCGCTCCAGACGCGCTCCCTGCCCGAAGTGGACGACGAAGCGGGCGCCGCTGATCTTGGCGGCGCGTTCGAAGTCGAGGATGCCGAGCGCCTCACCCAGCTCCCAGTGCGGCTTGGGTGCGAAGCTGAATGAAGGGATAGTTCCCCAATTTTTTATTGATTGGTTGTCTGCTTCTGACTTCCCTATGGGAACAGAGCTGTGGGGAAGGTTGGGAATGGCCTCAAGTATCTTCCGCAAGTTTGAATCTGCGAGATCAACCGCGCCTTGTTGCCGTTCAATCTCCTGCTTTAATTCCACACCACGAACGCGAAGTTTCGATGCTTCTTCAGAATCTTCAGTGGCTACGCCCCATTTTTTGCGAAGTTCGCCTTGTTCTTTAGCAAGCTTATTTCGTTCTGCCTGCAAATTTTCAATCGACGTCACGGCGGCGCGGCGTGCCTCGTCGAGCGCCTTGAAGTCGCCGAGGACGGCTGCGGGGTCGGCCCCGCGGGCGCGGAGCTTCTCTTCCACCAACGGCAGGTTGGCGCGGACAAAGGCCAGATCGAGCATTTCCCTATTCTAATCGGTGGGCGCGGGCGTGGGGGAGCGGGCCACAGTGGTAGCATCAAAGATACGAATACTAAGGATATGTCTCAATGAAATTGCGGTTTCTCGCCCTTTTGCTTGTGTTCTCCGTGCTCCCCCTTGCCGCACCTCTTGCCGCCCAGATGCAAGGTGGAGGCCTCTACCTGAACCCGGTAGCCATTCGCATCACCAATTCGGTGCCAGACACCGGCCTCTTTGCCTTCCTGGGGCAAAACGCCACCTCCAAGATGTTCTATGGCGTGAACCTGGGCGGCTATTACGACTGGCAGGCAAAGCCGCACTGGGCCGTGGGCGCGGACATGCGCGAGACCATCGTGCATAGCGATAACGCCGCGCTGGATAGCCTGCTCTTCGGCGTCCGCATTGTGGACAAGCCCTTCCAGTCGCCGCTGAGGCTCTACGTGGAGCCGGCCTTCGGCCCGGGCAGGTCGAAGTCACCCTACTCGACAGTGCACCACACGGGGCTTGAGACCCATATCTTCGTGGGCGCGGACTATCCGATCAAGAAGTATCTCGACTGGCGCGTGGCCGAGGTGGGCTACGGCTCGGTGGGTACGGTCAACAGCTCTGACTTCGGCTACAACACCAGCATTCCCTCGTCGCATCTGCTGAGCATCACCACTGGGCTGGTCTTTAGAATTCGCTAAAACAATCAGAATCTGATTAGGCGATACCATACGAATATGGACAGGCACGGCACCGACATGCGCGTCACGATCGCCGGGGTGGAACTTGCCAGCCCCGTGATCGCGGCCAGCGGCACCTTCGGCTACGGCACGGAGTTCGAGGAGATCATTTCCCTCTCGAAGATCGGCGGCTTCGTCACCAAGGGACTCTCGCGCATGCCGATGGATGGCAATCCCGCGCCGCGCATCATCGAGACCGCCGGCGGCATGATGAACTCCATCGGCCTGCAGAACATGGGCGTGCAGGCCTTCGTGGCCAAGCGCATGCCGGAGCTGCAACGCATCCAGCGCAAGCAGCGCGTCAATGTCATCGCCAACGTCTTCGGCTACACCATTGAGGACTACCTCAACGTCGTCCGCGTGCTGAATGCGGCGGAGGGCGTGGCGATGTACGAGATCAATGCCTCCTGCCCGAACACCGCGCACGGCGGCCAGGTCTTCGGCACAGACGCTGACCTGCTGCGGCAGCTCGTCCGCGCGGTCAAGAACGAGGCACAGCGGCCGATCATGGTGAAGCTCTCGCCCAACGTGACCAGCATCGCCCACATGGCATGGGTGGCGCAGGACGCCGGGGCGGACGCCATCTCGCTGGTGAATACCTTCGTGGCGCTGGCCATCGACATTGAAACCCGCAAGCCGCGCATCGCAAACTTCACAGGAGGCTTGTCCGGCCCCGCAATCAAGCCCATCGCCGTACGCATGGTGTATGAGGCCTCGCAGGCCGTGCAGATTCCCGTCGTCGGCATGGGCGGCATCCTGACCGCCGAGGATGCGGTGGAGTTCCTGCTGGCCGGCGCGTCTGCCGTGCAGGTGGGTACGGCAAGCTACGCCGACCCGCGAGCTGTAGAAAAGATCGCCAACGACCTGAAGAATTGGTGCACCGCGCACAATGTCCGCAAGGTGACGGAGCTGCGCGGCGGGATGATCCGGTAGGCAGTAAAACTTACCACGGATCAAATACCAAAAAGCACGGATCGGCCCGGATGAGACATCCACGAATTTAATCCGTGTGTTTTTTGAATCCGTGGTGAGTTTTTGTTTTTAGCAATGAAAAGCCTCCGCTCGCGGAGGCTTTTTGCTGAAGTTCAGAAGATCTTAGGCGGCGTGGTTGTCGCGCTCTTCCTGGTGCTGGTGAAGCATGCCGTTCAAATAGCCCGGCGCGGGGGTGGCGATGGCCACCAGTATCCAGGCGAACATGGAGAGCAGCAGGCCGAGGACTGCGGTGGTCTCCAGGCTCAGGACCAGCGGCACCTGGTGGATCTGCAGGGCGACGGAGAGGCTGCGCAGCGCCTCCTCCTGCCGGATGACCACGATGGCTAGCACAAAGGCCAGCACGGAGAGGGTGGTCATGGAGATCAGAAAAACGTCGACGTTGCGGTGGAGCTGCTGCCGGCTGCGGCAGTGGCTGCACTCCGCCAGATGCAGTTCGTAGTCGGTCCGCATCTCGGTCGAAAGGCCGGAGATGTCGTACCGCCAGCTAGAGAGGATATCCCCTACCACCTGGTCGGTGCAATCGCTGCCGAGAGTTGAATGCCTGTTGAACATAGGGTGAATAGAGCTATTCTACTCCCTGTTAGACTCTGCAGGTCCAAGAAATGATGCACTTCTTTGGTTCATCCTATCTGATTGATTACAAAATACTTGGCTATATCCATCCCTATAAAATAATGGACTCTGTAGGCTGCGCCTGCTGTGCCAGGACCAGCTTGTTGCCCAGCAGGCCCATGCGGCCGGCCAGGGCATTTTCGGCGGCGATGCGGGCCAGCGAGGGCAGGTTATTGCTCTCCGAGAGGTGAGCCAGCACCACATACGCGGCCCCGCCGTCGTACTCCTTTTCAAGGAACTCGGAGGCGGCATCGTTCGAAAGATGCCCCACGCGACTCATCACCCGCTGCTTGACCGACCACGGGTAGGGGCCGTCGCGGAGCATCTCCAGGTCGTGGTTGGACTCCAGCATGACCACGTCGCAGCGCTTCAGGGCTTGTTTGACGTTCGCGGAGACGTAGCCAAGGTCGGTGGCGATGCCGATGCGCGCGCCTTCGGCCTCAAAGACGAAGCCGCAGGGGTCGGCCGCATCGTGGGGAATCGTGAAAGGCGTGATGGCGATGTCGCCGATGGCAAAGTTCACGCCGACGCAGAAGTGCTCGATAGCGGGCAGGTAGGTGGGCGCGGCCTTGACCCTTGAAAGTGCATCTATGGGTTCGGCGGCCTCGGCTTCAGACACGGCGACGCTGGTCTCGGCCTCGGCAGCAATCTCCTGATCGGATTCTGAGAATATCTGCTCGATGATGGCGTTGGCGTCTTCACCGGCGGCCTCTCTCGCGGCCAGCTCGGCGGCGGCAGCGGCACGCTCCTGGGCACGCTGGTCGAGCCACTGAGCATAGGTCATGGTGGTACTTGGCGTGAGCATGCGCACCCAGGCGCGGTGCGTGGGTTCGGTGATGAAGACAGGGATCCTGAGCTTGCGCGCGAGCACGCCGAGGCCGGCGATGTGGTCCTGGTGCTCGTGGGTGATCAGGATGGCGTCCAGCGTGGCGGGGTCTTCGTTCGCCAGCGCCATGCGCTTAAGCAGTTCGCGGCAGGAGAGCCCTGCATCCACCAGCACACGCGTACGGCTGCTGGAGACAACCGTGCTGTTGCCCCTGGAACCGGACGAAAGCACGGTCATACGCATCATGTTTTTAAGGATACGCCTGTGCCGTGTGGATTTGGGATGCGGTCCAAACGCTGTATTGGTATGAGCGAAAACGGTCGTCGCCGCGCGACGATGTCCCACATAGGCGCGATAAAGCCGCGCCTATATGGGGCACCCGAACTCTTACGCTTTGGGCTTGAGCGGCGCGAGGAAGTTGACGGTGCTCTTCATTACGATCTCGTCGCGCTGGTTGTAGGCGATGGTAGCGATCTTCACCACGCCGTAGGTGGGGCGCTTCTTCGAGGGGCGTACGCTCACCACTTCGCTCTCGCTGCGCAGGCTGTCGTTGGGGCGGACGGGCGTGGTCCAGCGTATCTCATCTACGCCAGCGCCGATCATGCCGCCGACCACCTTGATGGTGTCCACGCGCATGCGCATCACCAGCGCGGCGGTGAGCCAGCCACTGGCGGCGATGCCTTTGAAGAAGCTGGTCTCGCCGGCGGCCTCGTCCAGGTGGAAGGGCTGCGGGTCGTACTTCTCGCCGAACTCCTTGATCTCCGCGGCGGAGATCTTGGCGCTGTAAGCGGACTGGAACTTGCGGCCGGGGGTGAAGTCTTCAAAGTAGAGCTCTGCAGGCATGGGCTTCCCTCTTGGAGAAAAGAATATCAGGTGCCGCGCGTGCCGCGGTCGCGTCAGACGGAAGGAGTATGGCCGATGACAAGGACCTCTTCCGCAAAGAGGTTCATCAGCTTATTGGTGCTGCAAAAGAGCCGGCGATCGAACGCAAAGAGCAGCTTGGGCAGGCGGCTGGGAACCACGCGGCGAAAGCACAGCTTGAGCAGGCCGCGCACGGGGGTGATCAGCAGGTTGTTGCTCAGAACATGAAAGTCGCGGGAGAGCTTGAACACAGGTGTTGAAACATTCAGCCCGCGCGAGAGATGGTTCTGCCGCTGGTAGAGTTCTACGCCACGGAAGCCGGCGCGTTCCATCGTCTGCTTCAGGTCGCCGGGGTTGGTCTTCCAGGGATGGCCGGGGTCGAGAAGGATCATATCGAGCGGATGCAGCGGAGCGCCGCTGGCTGCGGCCTGGATCCTGTTAAGGAAGGGCACGCCGGTCTTACCAACCATCGGCAGGATAGAGACGAGCGAGCCTCCAGGAACCAGCAGCGAGGCGAGCAGAGCGAGCATGTCGTCCGGCGTGTAGAGATGTTCAAGCGTGTGGTTGGAGAAGACGAGATCGTACTCGCGCGCGAGCGACTGCAGGTGGCTGTTCATGTCTCCCTGCAGAAAGCGGAGGCCGACGGCCTGCTGCAGGCCGGGCAGCAGGGTGTTGCCGTAGTCGATGGCGGTGATGGCGGCCTGCGGAAGAACGGCGCGGAGAAAGAGCAGCTCCACGCCGTCGCCGCAGCCGATCACGAGAACATTCTTCGCCGCGCGCGGGACAAGGTTGGCCTCCCACGCAAAATCATTGCGGTAGATGCGCTGCGGATGCGTTCCGAGATGCAGCTGCGTGAAGAGGCGGTAGAGGGCGTCCTGCTCGGCGGCGGAGAGCTGGGTCTCGGCCGGCGAGAGCAGCCTGGGAGTCAGCTCCGGCGCGGCGGGGCGCGCATGCAGACCGGCTGCGATGGCTTTGCGCGCGGCTGCGTTGACTGCGGGATCGGGGCCGTCGGCGAAGGGATGCTTCTGCAGGTAGGCCTGAAGCTGGTGATCCAGAATGGATATCTGGAACGCCGGAGTGGTGGTCATGCTGGTTCCCTTCCTTCACCGTCGCTGCGAATAGTTTATAGGACGCATACGGCAAATCGCGGCGCGCGGATAGTGTGACGGAAGTGCGATACTTTGTGCATCGCAAAAAGTGGGTGGAGTGGGCGTGGGACGCATTGTGCAGGGCGATAATCTGGAGGTGCTGCGCGGGCTGGAGACAGCCTCCGTGCCGCTCATTTATATCGACCCCCCCTTCAACACCGGACGCAGGCAGGCACGCACCCGGCTGAAGACCGTGCGCGACGATGCGGGCGACCGGACGGGGTTCAAAGGGCAGCGGTACCGGACGGAGAAGGTCGGCGGGACGAGCTATGCGGACAGTTTCGATGATTTTCTCGGGTTCCTGCGGCCACGGCTGGAGGAGGCGTACCGCGTGCTGGCGCCGGCGGGTTCCCTGTTCTTCCATATCGACTATCGCGAAGTGCACTACTGCAAGGTGATGCTGGACGGGATATTCGGCAGAGAGAGCTTTCAGAACGAGATCATATGGGCCTATGACTACGGCGCGCGGGCGACGAAGAAGTGGCCGGCCAAGCATGACACCATCCTCTGGTACACGAAGGACCCGGAGCAGTACACGTTTCACCTCGATGCGAGCGACCGCATTCCCTACATGGCTCCGGGGCTGGTGGGGCCGGAGAAGGCCGCGCGCGGCAAGACTCCCACGGACGTCTGGTGGCACACCATCGTTTCACCGACGGGAAAAGAGAAGACCGGCTACGCGACGCAGAAGCCGCTGGGGATACTCGAACGCATCGTGAAGGTGCACTCCAACCCCGGCGATCTGGTGCTGGACTTCTTCGCCGGCAGCGGCACTACAGGTGAAGCGGCAGCGAAGCATGGGCGGGATTTTCTGCTGATCGATGAAAATGCCGAGGCTGTGAAGGTGATGAAGAAGCGGCTGGCGAAGTGGATTTAATAACAAAAGGCCCCGCATCTGCGAGGCCTTTTTGTTTGAGGCTGAGATTGGCCTAGTGAGTTTCGTTCTTGTGTTCGGCACTGGCCAGCTTCTCTTCAGCGCGGCGGCGGACGGCGTTGGCTGCGTCGTATTTCTGCTGATCGTCGCCTGCCTCGTTCCAGAGCTTCTGGGCTTCGTCGCAGTCGGCCTTGGCCTCTTCCCGCGTGATCTCGCTTGGGTGCTGCGCCTCTTCGGCGAGGATGGTGACGCGTTCCGGCAGCACCTCCACGAAACCCCACGCCACGAAGAAGACCTCCTCGTGCGAGGTGCCTCCGTGCAGACGGACCTCGCCGGCACCGAGCTCGGCCAGCAGCGGCGCCGCGCCGTAGAGCGCCTCCATGTAACCGGACATCGCCGGCAGCTCGACGGCCTCGGCGGTCGCGTCCAGCAGGACGCGGTCCGGGGTGACGAGGCGGACGGTGAGGAGGCCGGATTGTGGTGTTGCTTCTGCCATGGTTCTGTTCCCTGTCCTGTTCATCTGCGGCGCGTTTGGCTTAGTGAGATTCTTCGCTGCGCTCAGAATGACAAGTTGAAAAAGTTAAGCGGTCTGCTTCATCTTCTCCGCGGCGGCGAGCACGTCCT